>Ga0115002_10007909_pt1 | contig 11884 bp, 9 predicted proteins | sample ArcticOcean_MG_C_8_FD_89576 | JGI IMG/M metagenome (GOLD analysis project Ga0115002, IMG submission 89576) | Marine microbial communities from western Arctic Ocean - ArcticOcean_MG_CB11_86 | ecosystem: Environmental > Aquatic > Marine > Oceanic | place: Arctic Ocean: Canada Basin | collected...
CGCCAGCGAGCGACAGGCCATTGCCCAGGCTGAAGCTCGCGCTCTGCAACGTCGCCTCCGTGCCCTCGGCCTCGCTCAGACGCGCCAGGGCAGTCTGGCCCAACCCGGTGGCATCGAAACCGATGACAAGCACTCCGGCGACAACCAGCAGCAGCGCGACAAGGGCGAGGCTGCCCCATCTCAGGATCTTCATTCCACTCCTACTACGTACATAGGCGCTCGCAGCGCGCTGTTTCGAGACCCAGCTCGCGTCCAGCTCATCTCGCATCCCTGGTGCACTTGCGCAGACTGCCGCGGCTTTCCGCCGCTGACAGGTGACGAGTCGGTCAGTTGCCGTCGGGATCGCCGGACAGGAGCTCGCGAGCGGCGCGACGCGGGCTCAGCTTGCCGGCCAGCAGTTGTTGCTCGAGCGACGCCAACACCCCGGTGCTGGCGACAGCGCGGCGGAAGTCGCGGAGCAAGGTTTCCTCGACCAGGCCCCACATCCAGCTGACCTGTTGCCGCTGGCGGCGCTGGTTCAGTTCGCCGCTGCTTTCCACGGCCGCGCGATGATCCGTAATGGCCTGCCACAACTCGGGCAGCCCGTCTCCTGTGCGGCCGCTGCTAAGCATGGCCTTGGGCGTCCACGTGGCGCCGGCGCGGCGCGAGTATCGAAGGGCACCGCTGTACTCGGTCACCGACTCGCGCGCCCGCGGCAGGTTATCGCCGTCCGCCTTGTTGACCGCCACGATGTCTGCGAGCTCCATGATTCCTTTCTTGATGCCCTGGAGCTCATCGCCGCCGCCAGCGAGCATCAAGACCACGAACGTGTCGACCATCTCGGCGACCAGTGTCTCGGACTGTCCTACCCCGACGGTCTCGACCAGGACGACATCGAACCCGGCCGCCTCGCAGAGCAGCATGGCCTCGCGCGTACGGGCGCCAACTCCGCCCAGCGTCTGGGCCGATGGCGACGGACGGATGTAGGCCGCATCGAGACGCGACAAACGCGCCATGTGGGTCTTGTCGGCAAGAATGCTGCCGCCCGAAATCGTCGACGACGAGTCGACCGCAAGAACGGCCACACGGTGCCCTTGCTCGACGAGCCACGTCCCGAGGCTATCGATCAGTGTGCTCTTACCGACGCCCGGAACACCGCTGATCCCGACGCGATGACTCCCGCCGGTTCGGGAGTCCACCACTTCCAGGAGCACTTCAGCCGCTTCCTGGTCGCCGGCACGGGTGCTCTCGATCAGCGTGATCGCCTGGGAGAGCGCCGTCCGTTCGCCCGCGAGCAGGCCTATGGCGAGACTCGGCTCGCTCAGCTGCCCTCTCGGGTGGCGTAGGACTTCTTGTAGATCTTCTTGAAGCCCTTCTTGTCGTCCTTGCCGTAGGCGATGTCGCCGCTCTTGCATGAGGTCACGTCAACTGACCAGAACATCAGGTTGCCCTTCTTGGTCGAGTGCCCCAACCCACCCACGTGCATCACTTCGTGATTCAGGATGTTCTGGTAGCACGTCTTGTCCTTGTTGAAGCCGTCGGCAGTCGAGCCGTCGTTCAGGATAACGAAGCCGTTGCAGGCCATGTTGAGGCCGCGAATCTTGATGTTGTTGTAGAAGAAGGCGCCGCCGACCGCCAGCGTGCCATCGTTCGCGAGTTCGCCCGAGGGGTCACTGTTGAAGATCACGATATCGGAGAGGCATGAGGGATCGCGCAACGAACTGCCCTTCGCCGAACCGTTGTACTTCGAGCCCCTCTTCCACACCGCCAACGAACCCGCAATAGCGTTCTGTTTCTTGGCGATCTTCTTGGCCTGCTTCTTGCCGCTGCCGACGCCCGGCTGCTTGGTCTTGTCGAGACGGAGCCTGCGGAGTGACCCGGCGAACACCTCGTGCCAGCTATATCCGAGCAGTGGAATCTTGGCCGCCACCGGACTATCGACGGTGTTCACGGGTGCCGGTGCCTCCGGCGGACTGAAGACAATCATCTCGGCCTCGCGACGAGCTCCCAGCAGAGCCTCGTGAGTGACGCGTTCGACCTCGGACAGCGGCCGCGTGTCATTGAGCATCAGATTGCCATCCGAGTCCAGACCCGAGTAGCGAACCACCTGAGCCTCGTCCGGACCGCCGCTACGATCGACAATCCACTTCCCCTGCCATAGCACCGCCGTCATCAAGGTTCTGTCGCGCGGACGAATGCTGAGGTAGACCAGAACTTCCTCGCCGGGCGAGAACAAGGCCTGCCCAGCCGCGTACATCCCCATTTCGCCCACCGTGCCGCCGAGTTGCTTGAGCGTGATGCGTTCGGTCGGCACATCGCCCCGCAAGGTCTCGGCAACGTCTAGCGTCACATACGTATAGATGCTGCCGGCGTCCCATGCCGAATCGACCGCGTACACATGCCCGCGCACAACGACCGGACTCACACGCGCCAGCTCATCAAGCGGCTGCAGGATCGAGAGGTCGGCGACTGCCGGGAAGCTGGTGAGAAGAATCGTCAGAGCAGCGACGATCGGAACGAGACGGCGGGCTCGAAAATGCATGCGAGACTCCCAGGCACGGCAACGGACTAGATCATGAAGAGTCGAGTTTACACCGGGTAGAGGTCGCCGAGCATGGCACCGGAAGTCGCGGCTGAGGTCGGGCGGCCGGCGGGCATGGCCGGGCGAATGTGCGCCGCAGACGCTACGGATCCAGTCGTGCCAGGATCTCGGTCGCGACAGACGGAATGGCGGAACCCGGACCAAACACCGCGGCGGCGCCGGCGGCGGCCAGCGCCTCAAGATCTTGCGGCGGCACGACGCCGCCGACCACGATCAGGATGTCATCGCGACCCTGGGCATCCAGTGCGGCGCGAAGTTCAGGGACCAGGGTCAGATGGCCGGCGGCAAGCGAACTGGCGCCCACCACGTGGACGTCGTTCTCGATGGCCTGCCTGGCGGCCTCGGCCGGAGTCTGGAAGAGCGGCCCGACGTCGATGTCGAAGCCGAGATCGGAGAGCGCCGTGGCGATGATCTTCTGACCGCGGTCATGGCCGTCCTGACCGAGCTTGGCGACGAGGATGCGCGGCCGCCGTCCCGCCTTTTCGGCGAACGCCTCTACCCGTGCCCGGACCGTCGCAACCTCCTCGTTGTCGCCCATCTCGCCACTGTACACCCCGGAGATCGATCGAATCGTGGCCTCGTGCCGGCCGAAAACGCGCTCCATCGCCAGCGACATCTCGCCGACGGTCGCGCCCGTTCGGGCCGCGTCAACGCAGGCCGCCAGAAGATTCCCGTCGGCCGAGGAGGCCACGTTCCCGAGGTCCTGCAGGGCATTGGTACAGGCAGCCCCATCGCGAGTAGCCTTCAGCTGATCCAGCCGCTCGATCTGGCCGCGACGGACCTCGGCGTTGTCGATCGCCAGGACCTCGAAGTCAGTCGCGGTCTCAGTCTGATACCGATTGACCCCAACGATCGTCTGCTTGCGCGAGTCGATACGTGCCTGGGTGCGGGCCGCGGCCTCTTCGATGCGCATCTTCGGAATGCCGGCTTCGATCGCTCGGGTCATGCCGCCAAGGGCTTCAACCTCGTCGATAAGGACCATGGCCTTGTCCGCGAGATCGTGGGTCAAGCTCTCCATGAAGTAGCTGCCGCCCCAGGGATCGACCACGTCGGTCAAGCCGGTCTCATGCTGGAGAATCAACTGGGTGTTGCGAGCGACGCGGGCCGAGTCGTCACTCGGCAGCGCCATGGCCTCGTCGAAGGCGTTGGTGTGCAACGACTGTGTGCCGCCGTGAACCGCGGCCATGGCCTCGATGCAGGTACGAACGATGTTGTTGAGCGGGTCCTGGGCGGTCAGCGACCAGCCGCTCGTCTGGCAGTGGGTGCGCAGGCGCGACGAGCGCTCGTCCTTCGGCTCGAATTGCTGCATCAGTCGATACCACAGCAACCGGGCCGCACGCAGTTTCGCCACCTCTGTGTGGTAGTCCATCCCGATCCCGAAGAAGAACGAGATCTGCGGGGCGAACGCGTCGACGTGAAGGCCGGCGGCGATTCCCGCGCGAACGTACTCGATACCGTCGGCCAGCGTGTAGGCGAGCTCGATGTCAGCCGTCGCCCCGGCTTCCTGCATGTGGTAGCCGGATACGGAAATACTGTTGAACTGCGGCATCTTCTCCGACGCGTAGCGGAAGACGTCGGACACGATCCGCATCGACTCGGCCGGCGGATAGATATACGTGTTGCGGACCATGAACTCCTTGAGGATGTCGTTCTGGATGGTCCCGGCGAGCTGCTCGGGCGCTACGCCCTGCTCCTCAGCGGCGACAATGTAGAGCGCGAGCACCGGCAGCACGGCGCCGTTCATCGTCATCGAGACGCTCATCTGGTCGAGCGGAATGCCGTCGAACAAGATCCGCATGTCGAGGATCGAATCGATCGCCACGCCGGCCATGCCCACGTCGCCGCGCACCCGCTCGTTGTCCGAGTCGTAGCCACGATGCGTCGGCAGATCGAACGCGATCGACAGCCCGGTCTGGCCGGCTTCGAGATTGCGACGATAGAACGCGTTCGACTCTTCCGCGGTCGAGAATCCGGCGTACTGGCGCACGGTCCAGGGCCGCCGCGTGTACATGGTGTTGTACGGGCCGCGCACGTAGGGCGGCTGCCCCGGCTGCGTGTCCAGGTCGTCGAGGTCCGCGAGTTCGGCAGCGCCGTACAGCGCCCGGCGATCGTCAGTGGAGTCGGTCACGCCTCTACTCACTCCTGGGTGGCGGCAGTCCCCTGCCTTCACAAGGCTCGGCCGATTCTACGTCAGACCCCGGGATCGGATCGGTTCTGCTACCCGCTCAACGCCGGTAGCTACCGTCGGGCAACCGGCTCGGCACCCGATACTGCGGATCAGTAAGCAGCGCGACCACTACCGGGTCGGTCTCGGCCAGCTGCTCGGTCGTACGGGACGCCACTCGGCATCGATCCACTCGCACCGGCCCGGGTCTGCCTGGGCTCCGAGATGGGTCGACAGGGCCCAGTAGACGTACTCGATCGCCATGCACTCGTACTCGCAGGTCTGGTCGTAGTAGGAGTACCAGGCCGCCTCTGGATAGCGCTCGGGGATGTCGATGAACCGGCCGCCACGGGCGAGATCCATCGCGTCGGCCAGCCGTGAACCGGGTTGCGGCCCGAAGGCATCTGGATAGGCAACGGCATAGCCGGCGAAACTGACCAGGTGCCAAACCTCCTCGATGGCACCATCAAAAGTGTCCCCTTCGTCTCCAGCGCGTTCGGTACCGGGCGGGATCGTCTCGTGACCTTCGAGATCCTGGACCTCGTAGTGTTCGCGCAGCGCTTCGTTCTCGCGGAGACCTGACTCTCCGAGCTCATCGAAGTCGGCAAACATCACGAGAACTGCGTTCTCGTCGAGCATCGCCTGGACCACCCGGGGGTCGTCCGCCTCGCCATCCTCGTCGTTGTCGAGGTACTGGGCCATGACCTCGGCGGCGTGCAGAACCTTGTCGTCGTCGATGGCCGCGGTGCCGACGATCGGGACGCCGAAGACGTCGACCTGTTTGGCGAAGTACGGCTGGAGTGCCGCGTCGGTGACGTCGTGGAAGGTGAAGTCGGGGGCCGAACTCGCCACAGGTTCGCTCGGCTGGGACGGCGCGCTCGAGGCGTCCGCGGGCTCTGAGTCGGCGGCGCAACCGGCTCCCAGCAGGCCGATCACTACGATCGCTGGCGTGAGGCATCGCATCTGACAACTCCCTTGGTTACAAGGCGGATCGAAACGCGAGCCGCGATGGTGAACCGTTCGTATACTGTGCCCAATCTGAAATAGTCAACCGACAGGCTGAACTCTCTGCGGTTGCAAGTCAGGAGACTGCGCTGCCGGCACGGCGTGCGGCCGCACCGACTCCCGGTCGAACTGCAGGATGCGAATCCGTCAGGGACGACTTAGCGCCGCATCAACGGCGCCTGGAGTCAGGCCGACATCGGCTACCCGATCGCGCTCGCGCGAGTCGCGAACTAGCCGGCGTAGCCGAGCAAGCGCGGCAGGAAGAGCGTGATGCTCGGGAAGATCGTGATCACGATCAGCATGGCCAGAAGTGTGACCAGGTAGGGCATCAGGCGCGGCGTCACCGCTTCGATGGTGGTGTCGCTGATACCGCAGGCCACATAGAGGCAAATGCCGACCGGTGGCGAGATCATGCCAATGCCGACGTTGGCCGCGATCAGAATGCCGAAGTGCACGGGGTCCATGCCGAGCGTTACTGCCACCGGTACCAGGATCGGCATCAGGATGATGATCGGCGGCAGTGCGTCCATGACCATGCCCAGCACGAGGAATACGACGTGCACCAGCAGCATGAACAACAGCCAGTTCGGCGCCGTCTGCGTGATCCAGGCCGCCAGCGCATGTGGAATGCGCTCGAAAGTCAGGACAAATGAGAAAACCGAGGCGGTGGCGAGCACCAGCATCACCACGCCGGTGAGGGCGGCGGTGCGGAGCAGTAGGGGCGGCAGATCTTCGAACGTGATCTCGCGGTAGATGAAGAACGACACGATGAAGCCGTAAACCACGGCCACAGAGGACGCCTCCGTGGGCGTGAAGACACCGCCGTAGATGCCCCCCAGGATGATCGCGATCATGCCGATGGGCAGAAGGCCGTCGCCGACGACCCGGAGTTTCTCGCGCAACGGCTGCGGATCCTCCAGCGGGAGCTCGAGCTTCACCGCATAGAAGTAGGTAAGCGCCATCACCGCCAACCCGAATGCCAGCCCTGGCAGGACACCGGCGGCAAACAACATGCCGATCGACATACCGCCGACAACGCCGATGACGATCAGATCAATGGCGGGCGGGATCAGGGTGGACACGCCGCCAGCGGCCGCAAAGATTGCTGTCGCGAAGTCGGTCGGATAGCGCTTCCTCTTCATCGCCGGCAGGGCCACCGAACCGATCGCCGCGGTGTTAGCGCTCGGTGAACCCGAGATCCCCGAGAACAGGATCGCGGACACGACCACCACCAGGCCAAGGCCACCGGGGATGCGTCCGACGAAAACCAGCGCCATGTCGACGATGCGCCGCGCCATGCCGCCCTTAGACATCAGCGCCCCGGCCAGCACAAATAGCGGTATCGCCAGCAGGGGAAACGAGTCGAGGCCAGCCAGGAACTTCTGCGGCATGACGATCAGGAACTCGGGCGAGCTATAGAGCATGCCTACCATGGCGGCCACGGCGAGCGCGATGCCCACCGGAACGGCGAGCAAGATCGACACAACGAAAACCACCGAGACCAGGATGCCCATCGCCTAGTCCTTCCCCGCCGGTTCGACCGCGGCCGGCTCGCCGGCCCAGGCTCGACGGGCTACGTAGTACAGCATCAGGAGGCTGCCGACGCAGGCAGACGAATAGGGCACGGCCATCGATATGCCCGTGGCTGGAGCCACCATGGTCCGGACCTCGAGCGTGAACTTGAACGCTTGCCAGGCAAACGTGGCCAGGAAGGCAATCACTACCGCGGTGGACCCGCGCTCAACCCATGCCCGCGGCGCCGCGGGGATGCGGTCGACGACGAAGCGGAGCGCAAAGTGCCCGTTCGTCTTGAACGCGTACGCCGCGCTCAACGACGCCAGCCACATCAGGCAGAAGCGTGCCAGCTCTTCGGACCACGCCAGCGACGTCTGAAACACGTAGCGGAACAGAACCTGCGCGAATGTCATTCCGACCATGGCCAACAGCAGAGCGCACAGCGAGATCTCGAGCGGACCGCGGCCAGCGTAGTCAGTAGCCGACGATTTCATCGATCACCTCCATGCCACCGACGCGCACGGCATTGTTGCGATAGACCTCGAGTACGCGGGCCTGGAACAAGCTGCGGTCGACCTCGATGAACTCGAGATCTCCGCGCTCATGCAAGATGGCCAAGGCCTCGAGCGTCGCGACCTCCATCGCAGCGCGCTGCGCCACAGTCGCTTCGTGACCGGCAAGTAGCACGGCCTGCTGCGCCTCGGGCGTCAACTGGCCGAAGAGCTTGCGGCTGAATACGAGTCCGGCGGCGAGGTACATGTGCTCGGTTAGAGACACGTACTTAGTGACCTCGTAGAACCGCTCGTAGAGGAGATCCACGTGATCGGATTCGGCACCGTCGACAACACCCTGCTCCAGCGCCGAGTACAGCTCGCCGAACGACATCGGCGTGGCCTGGGTACCGAGCGCCTGGAAGGCCTCGACCAGAACGGGAGTTCCCATGACCCGGATCTTCAGTCCAGCCAGATCGTCCGGCGTTCGGACAGGGCGAACCTCGTTCCATGTGTTGAGCACACCCGAGAACCACCATCCCAGAACCATGGTGTCGAGCTGCTCGGCAGCAGCGGCGGCCACGCGTTCCCCCGGCGCCCCATCGAGCCCCCGGTAGAAGGGCTCCATGTCGCGGAAGATCAAGGGCAGATTGACGGCCTCGGCCGCCGGCACGAACGGGCCCAGCCCCCCGCCGGCGCTCGCCGCCGATGCTGCCAGGGCACCGAGCTTCACCATGATGCTGGCCTCTTCTTCAGTGCCCAGCTGGCCGTTCTCGAAGATCTGAACCTGCACCGCGCCGTTCGTTTCGGCCTCGACAACCTCTTTGAAGCGCTCGAACCCCGCCTGATAGGGGTGGTTCACGCTGCCGTTGTGGGCAACTTTCAGCACCACCGGAGCCGCCCCGGTGCCGCAGCCGCTCAGAGTCAGCGCAGCGACTACCGCAACGATCACGGGAGCGGCACGGAAGAGCCGCGTGAGAGTCGCTGCACTCGCATGCACAGGTGTCATGGGCGCGTTCCGGAGTCAGTGGAGGGCCGTTCGCATCATCGTATACTGTATGCAAGTTCGGCTCGGCCGATGCGAAATGAGCTGACCGCCCCCCCCCCAGGTCCGCGCATGGAACGCGGACCCACCTGTCGGAGAACCTCCATGCGCGCACTAGTCGCCGCCTCGTTCCTTGTACTCGCCGCGTGCGGTGCGCCTGCCAAGGACGCAGCCGCGCCCGTGGCCGACACTCCGGTCGAGGCCGCAGCACCCGAGATGCTCGGCGGTTGCATCCTGACCTCGCCCATCGGCACCGCGCCGGCCGATCTGCACGCGCGTACTGCGCTGATGCCGTCGACCGAGTTTGGGCCCTTCAACAAGGTGCTCACCGCGGGCGGACTCATGCTCGTGGGCGACGATGCGATCGACGACCCGTTCATGGAGCTCGTCGCCACGACGATCGAGGAGATCTTCCCGGACGATGCGAGTCTCGACCTGGAAGCGCAGGACCGAGTGTTGCGCGCCCAGTACGAGTATCGGGCGCTGATTCCGTTCTTTGCCGGTCAGCCTGACGAGAGCAGCATGGGCGCGTTCGAGGCGGTACGGGCGAACAACAGCGTCTGCGACATCATCATGGCGGACGTCGACGGCCAGGTCATGGAAGTGGTCGAGCACATCCTCCACTACGTCTCAGATGTTGGCCTGCACTATGCCTTTCCCGACGACTGGGGCATCCACGCCGACTCCGGCATCGCCCGCGCCATGCAACAGGCCGTGGGAGCCAGCTACTACGACATCAGCTCCTACGACGATATCGATGAGGCCGACGTGCGGTTCCGCGTCGCCGTGCAGGAGTTCTCCTACTGGGTAATCTCCACGGCCTGGGACCTGCAAACGGCGTACGGCCCGCAGAGTGAGGACGAATGGACACTCACTACACCCGCCGCACTGCAGGAGAACATGCCCGAGCTATGGGAAATGTACGAACGCACGGCGGCCACGGTGATGGTCGCGCCGAGCCTCGAGACCCTGCAGGCCATCGGCCCGACGAAGGCTGAGGAATAGTGTCGGCCCCATCGCGGCTCCTGCGCATGGCATGCAGCGCCGCCACCGCGGTAGTGATCGCGGGCTGTTCGGGAACAACCGCACCGGTCGAAGAAGCGGCGATGCCCGACTTCCCGGCGGCGGCCGCGCATCGAATCGTGTACTCGGGAGCGGCGGATAGCGGCGGCGCGCTGTTCGGCCTCGATCTTGATACCGGGGCGAGCGTGCAACTCACCGCGAGCATGGAGTACGCCGAGTTTCCCGTCTGGTCTCCGGACGGCGGCCACATCGTCTTCCTGGGTGAGGGCGAGGCGGGCGCCGGGTTGCTCGCGCTCGACGCTGTGACCGGCATGGTGGAATTGCTCATGGCCGACCTCGGCGAACCGGTCGACTTCTCGCCCAGTGGTGCTGCCCTGGTCTTCATGGCCGATTCGGAGAGCGGTGGCCGCGGGCTCGTGGCACACGACATTGCCAACGCCACCAACACGCCTTTCGACACCGGCAGCGAAGCCGATGCTTACGCCCGTTGGTCGAAGGCGGACAACGCGTTGGTGTTCGAATCCTCACGCGATGGCAACCCCGAGATCTACCGGCACGAGATCGACGCGGGTACGACCACCCGGCTCACCGACAACGGTGAACTCGATGAGTGGCCCTCGCCGTCGCCAGACGGCAACTGGATCGCCTGGGCTTCCGGCTCGGAAGAGGTCAAGGATCTGTGGATCATGCGTTCGGATGGCACTGAAAAACGGCAACTCAGCGACGGTGTCCTTTTCGGCGACGCCTTTGCCGAATGGTCGCCGGACGGCGCGGAGATCCTGTTGAGCGCGCGCGATGATGAAGGCTCGGCGTTGTTTCTTGTGAACCTGGCCAGCGGCGAGATGCGCCGTGTCACGGCCGGGTCAGCCGCGGCGTGGCGCTAGTGCGCGCCGCAGGGAGAGTTGGTATGCGCTGGACCGCGACGACGATCGCGATGCTCCTTGCCCTGTCGGTCGCGGTACCGGCGCCGGCACAGGTTGGTGGTCAGACCGCGCGCGAACGCGCCGCGCTCCTGCACCAACTGCGCAGCGAGAAACTCGACGTCGTGTTGCCGCTCGCCATGCGCGACAACGGTATCGATATGTGGATTCACGCGATCCGGGCCGGCAACCCCGACCCTCTTCAGGCCAACTTCGGCAACGCTAGCGGCTACCTGATCTTCACGGACCGGGGCGGCGATCGGGTCGAACGCGCCGTGTTCGGTGGCGGCGATCCCGACCTCTTCGACATCTTCGGGTCGGACGAGCTGACGCGGGCGCTCGAGGGCTACGGGTTCGGGCACGTGGATCCGACGATCTATGACGAGATCACCCGCTTCATCGAAGCGCGTGACCCCGCCACGATCGCGGTCAACACGTCGGGTTGGCTCGCAGTTGCCGATGGCATTTCACATTCCGACTACCTCAGGCTCGAGACCATTCTCGGCCCGACCTACTCGCAACGGGTGGTCTCGGCCGAGAATCTGATCACCGACTTCCGGGCCCAGCGCACGCAGGGCGAACTCGACGCTTTCGCCCACGCCGCCGCGCAGCACCTGGATATCCTGGAACGCGCCCTCTCACGCGAGGTGATCACGCCGGGTGTCACAACGCTCGACGACGTTGGCTGGTGGGTTCGCGAAGAGATGTTCCGACGTGGCCTGAACGCGGGAACTTCACGCGGTGTCTCGATCCCCAGGATCCTGTATTCGGCCGTGTCCGAACCCATCGACCCGCCCGACGTGCGCTGGTGGATTCATCACGGCGACTACGTGATTCAGCGCGGTGACTTCATGACCTACGACATCGGGGTGAGCTACCTCGATTACTTCGTCACCGACTACAAGCGCAACGCGTACGTACTTCGCGAAGACGAGACTGCGGTGCCGGCGAGCCTGCAGCACGCCTACGACCAGGCCATCCGCGCGCGCGAGTTCATTGCCGCCAACATCCGCGTCGGCCAGACCGCCCGCGAAACGCTCGATCGCAGCGTGATGGCGCTCGAAGAAGCCCAGTACATCTACACGCCGTTCATCGATATCGGCACCCAGGACTACGAACAGGTCCAGGAGGCGCTCGCAG
>Ga0115002_10007910_pt1 | contig 11881 bp, 6 predicted proteins | sample ArcticOcean_MG_C_8_FD_89576 | JGI IMG/M metagenome (GOLD analysis project Ga0115002, IMG submission 89576) | Marine microbial communities from western Arctic Ocean - ArcticOcean_MG_CB11_86 | ecosystem: Environmental > Aquatic > Marine > Oceanic | place: Arctic Ocean: Canada Basin | collected...
AAACCAAAACTCCTCAACCCCAAGTTGGCCGACCACTAGTCAACGCCCTCAATCAACTCAAAGTCCCAACCAGCGACATCATTGGAATTCTCCGCGAACTGCATTACAGCGGCAGACTTCACGCCGAATTCGTCGAACGGCAGTAAACTTTCCCGAAAGGATTTTCCCGATGATCGATTCCATTCAGCCCTTTGGTACACCGTCCCCGAATGGACCCGGTCTGCGAGAAACCTTCGATCAATCTGTGGGCAGCACGTTTTTCCGCCAGATGCTCAAATCGCTGAGAGGGAATCTGGGAATTGAGGAGAGATAGAGAAACAACTGCTCGCAATTCTTGGCAATTCAGGCGAACCGTTTTCGCTAAATGCTAAGTGTACTGTACGGGCTTCCTGTTCAAATAGCTGAGGGACAGTCTGAAGTCGCCCCAGCCTCTCAAAAATGTCCGCCTAAATATCCCACTTTTCCAGATGCCCTCTCAGGGGTGTTCTGCGTCTGGCTGACCATTTCCCACAACGAACGACGCTCGGGTGAGGCACGGGGATTATGGCTTGGACACGATCGGGACCACACGAAAATCAGACTGCCATTTGTCGGGCGTGACTTCGCAACGGATGTAGCCGCGTTCGCTGTTGTAGAATTTGACGAACGGGTTGTCGGCCAGCACGCCGTCTGTGTCGGCTTGGCTTTTTCGGCTTCGTCACCTCCGACCGGCTGGGATCCCACACGCTTCACTTTGTGTTTACAATGAAACGGACTAAACCACATTCGGTCTTTCGTTTTCGAAGTCGGAAATGCCAAGCAGCTTGACCGGGACCGATGCCATACCTAATCCTGACGGCGGCTGCATGCCGAAGCATCAATGAGTACGTTCACGAAAATTTTGCTGATCGGATTCTTCTGCATTTCCGTACTTGCCGATGCCGCACCCGGTAGATGCGGGGAGGCGAACACCGGTGGTTCCCTCACCTGGCAGCAGAAGTCGGTCGAGTATGCCCGCATCATGTCCCGGGTGAAATGGACGCCGGTGGCTGACGGCATGCCGAGGCGGGGCGGCCATTTTACAGCCGGAAAGGAGTACACCGGCGTTCCTTACTCGAGCGTCAAGCACGTCGGCCGATACATCGGCTTTGACATCTTCCTGAAGACCTTCCTCGCTGCGGTCGAGAACCCGAAGAGCGTCCTCTATACCGAAAATCTTTACGGGAAGGTGAGCAACGCAGAGTGCTACTACGGCAAGGTCTGTTCCTCTTACACCAGCTACGCCCTGCAGTGCGGCATCTGGTATGTCAGCAAGGTTCATGGACCCCGGTTTCGCAATGGCGTCACAATCGTCGAGCCGCAGTCGGCTCAGCCCGGCGATGTCATCTACACACCGCCAGCCAGGAAGAACGGGGGCTCGCACGTGGAAATAGTGACGGACGTCGTTCGAAACGAGGATGGCAAGGTGACGCATGTCCGAGTCGAAGAAAGTCGGCCGCAAACCACCAGCAACACTCTGCGCAGCGCGAGTGCTTTCGACGCACACCTGGCTTCCAGAAACCGGGAGCTGTACCGCATCACCGATCTCGATGCCTGGCGCGGGGGCAACAAGGCAGAGTCGTTTCTGTTCCCGAACTACGAGGACGACTTGGCAACCCCACAAATCAATCGCGTCCTGCTCCTCGATCGCGGCGATTGGGTTCCCTAACACAAAGGGCAATCCGTGAAAATCAACATCATGGACCGTGATGGCCGGGGGATTCGGTCGCTAATGATCAAGCGGGGCGACAAGGTGATTGAAGAAATCAAGCAGCCCGGGAAGGGCGTCGTGGAACGTTCGTTCGATACCTGCGGCGATTACACAGCCCATTGCGTGATGAAGGGTGGATCTCTGAGCCAGTCCTGCGAGTTCGCCGTCAGCGAACTCGACTTCAGCCTTCCGGCTAAGAACGTTCCGCGAAGCAAGTCATGGGATATCGAACTCACGTCCGGCAACATGAACGCGATCATCATTTACTTTAAGAACTCAGCCGACGGCTCCGACGAACACAACGTGTTCATCACTGCAGAAGACCGTAAGGCCGGCAAGGTGACCATCCCCGCCAGCGTCATTCAGAGGGCCAGCAAGATGCAAGTATGGCTGGTCGGAGAGAACCGATATGGGCGACTAAAAAAACGCCGGGACATCCAGGTAACCGACTAACGGCCGCCCCGTCGCTACGAACACCGCTGATTGCCAGGTCTGCCGGTTGCGAGGCCTATTGACGGCCCATCTGCCGTGACATCGCACGATGTGTCGCGGTAGGGACGCCGGGTAACCGGCGTCCCTACCGCGACGGCACCCGGCGACCATAATGCATCACGAAAGGACAATGCATGAAACTTCTTTGCCTGGCTACGGTCCTCGTCATGTTAGACGCGACACCACGCGCTGTGGCCGATGAAACGGATGCCCACGCCGCCCTGAACGACTTCCGTCAGAAGATGGAACCGTTTCTCAAGCGGCATTGTTTGGAGTGCCATGGCGGTGACGAGCCGGAAGGCGAGTTTTCGTTGGTTGAACTCGGCTACGATCTTTCCGCCAGTCGCGACATTGCCAGTCAATGGCACAAGGTGTCGGAGAGGCTGATTCTCGGCGAGATGCCGCCGGAGGATGAGCCACGACCGAAGCAGAACGAACTGGACGCGGTGATCGAGCGCGTTCACTCGGAACTGCAACGTGCGGTCAAAACCCTGCGACGCAAGGGTGGCAACGAAGTTGTTTTTCGGCGACTCAACAAACGCCACTTCAACCACACGATTCACGATCTGTTCGGGCTCGAAGGCGATTTCGCGTCCAGCTTTCCGGACGACGCCGTCGAACACGGGTTTAATAACATTGGCAGCGGCCTGGTTCTTTCGGCGAGCCAGCTTCAGAGTTACATGAAGATTGCCGACGTCATTCTGAGCAAAGCGATCGTGACGGGGGATCGATCGCGGACGGACAGCGCTTCATTCACGTTGAATGACGTCAAGCCGGAGTTCCGTCGACTCCTCCGGTCGAAGCACGACGGTGACGGCGTCATCGTCATGCGCTACGGCTACCCCAAGCTCCGTGGCAACGTCGCACCGATCGACGGAAAGTACCGATTGCGTGTGACGGCGTACGCTGTTCGCAACAAGGGCCAGCGTCTGCGGCTGGAAATACAACACGGGACGTTCCGAAACCGATCCCTCGTTCCACCGTTGGACGGTCAGCTCGAAGTCGTCGATGACAAACCGCAGACCTTCGAGTTTGTTGCCTCTCTCAAGCGACGCGATGTCTTCGCGCTGTACCCTCCCGAGCTGACGAATTGGATGCGTGCAGGAGACGTCGCAGCCTATGACGGCCCCGGCATCGCCATCAGGAAGATCGAGTTCGAAGGACCTCTGTTTGATACATGGCCGCCGAAGAGTCATCGCGTCATCTTTGGCGATTCCATCAAGGGCGATCACTCGGACAATGAAGTCGTAGAGATTCTCCGACGTTTTGCTACCAGCGCGTTTCGTCGTCCGGCGCCGGAGCGTGAGGTGCAGGCTTATTTCACTTTCTACCAGCAGGCTCGCCGCGATGGGGATGAATGTCTGACCGCGCTGAAGCACAGCTTGAAGGCAATCCTCTGCTCACCTCGATTCCTCTACCTGTACGAGGAACCGGGCCGGCTCGACGACTTCGCATTGGCTTCGCGGCTGTCGTATTTTCTATGGTGCGGCCCGCCCGACGATGAACTCCTGCGTCTGGCTGAGCGGAAGCAGCTTTCGCAGCCGAACGTGCTCAAGCGGCAGATAGCCCGAATGGTTGCCGATCCCAGGGTTAACCGTTTCGTCAACGATTTCGTCGGCCAGTGGCTGAGTGTCGATCAGGTCGGCGAAATGCAGCCCGACACACGATTGTATCCGGAATACGACGCCTTCCTCGAACGGTCCATGCGTGAAGAGACTCAACGCTTCTTCCGGGAAGTGCTGGTGAACAATCTGAGCATCGACAAGTTTATTGATTCGGACTTCGCCATGCTCAACGACCGCCTGGCGAAACACTACAGCATTTCCGGCGTCGATGGCGGTGAGATCCGCCGAGTCAAACTGCCGGCCGACAGCCATCGCGGCGGACTGTTGACACACGCGAGCATCCTGATGGTTACTTCCAATGGAACGACGACGTCTCCGGTCGTCCGCGGTGTCTGGATGCTGGAAAACATCCTCGGCCAGCCATCCCTGCCCCCGCCGCCGATCAGCACGGACATTGAACCGGACATTCGCGGAGCCAGCACGATCAAGGAACAACTGGCAAAACACCGCACCATCGCACAGTGCAACGTCTGCCATCGAAAAATCGATCCCTACGGATTAGCGCTCGAAAGCTTCGACGTGGTTGGCGGCTGGAGAGAGCATTACCGCAACATCAAACCTGGCGCGAAGCCGTCCGCCAGCAGGCGATTCGGCCTGTATGTCCAGGGGCCGAAGGTCGAGTCGTTCGGCACCGCGCCGAACTTCGGCCAATTCGATGGCTTCGAATCGTTCCGCAAATTGCTGATGAAGAACAAACACCTGGTGGCTCGCTGCGTCACCGAAAAACTGATGACCTACGCGCTCGGACGCGGACTCGATATCGCCGACGAAGAAACCATTGATTCGATCACAGACCACCTTGCCCAGACGGATTACGGACTGCAGACGCTCGTCGAACAGATCATCCTCAGTCGTGAGTTTCAGACGAATTGATCTGGGGACAATGAAGTCGTAGGACGTATTTACAACGCGAGAAAAAACTATGAGCAGATCCTTTTCACTCGATCGCAGAACACTTCTCAAGAGTGCCGGCGTGGCCGTCGCACTTCCCTGGCTGGAATCGATGGGAACGTCAGCCTGCGGCGCTACAGGAGAGACCGGCGGCGAGCCGCGACGCATCGTGCTGATCAACCTGGGGCTGGGTCTGTACTCTCCGGCGCTCTATCCGCAACAGGCTGGCAAGGACTTCGAAGCTTCTGAGTACCTGAAAATACTCGGCCAGTTCCGTGACGATTACACGGTCATTTCTGGACTCTCTCATCCGGGTGTGGTGGGTGGACACGCCACCGAGTCGCGCATCTTCAACGGCACTCCCAGCATTCGAAAAATGGGCATTTCTCTCGACCAGTACGCAGCGAAGTTCCTGGGAGAATTCACCCGCTTCGACACGTTGCCTCTCTGCATGAGGAGTGCGAATCATTCCTGGTCAGCCGACGGAAGTCCCATTCCCGCCGAGTCCAGCATGTCGGCCGCGTTCCAGCAGCTGTTCGCCAGCGAAGGCCCAGCCGGCCAGGCAGCCGCCAGACGGGCGATCGACCGCTCGAACAGCATTCTCGATCTGATCAACGGCCAGACGAAACGGCTGGTACCACAGATCAGCAAAGCGGACCGCGTGAAGATGGACGAATTCTCGACGTCGGTCCGTGAGGTCGAGCGGCGTCTGGCGAAGTCGGAATTGTGGCTCGACACACCGAAACCGTCCGTCGATGCCGATCCGCCAGTCGATCCCGCATCGCGCGCCGAATTCATCACACGAATGCAGAACCTGTTCGATATCGCCTACCTGTCGCTGAAGACGGACTCGACTCGCATCATCACGTTCAACATCTTCGAACAGAATTCCGTAAACGTCGAGGGCGTCACCAACGCCTACCACGGCCTGTCCCACCACGGCAAGGACGCGACAAACATTGCTCAACTCAAGCTCATCGAAACCGCAATTATCGAGCAACTGCAGAGCTTCCTCAGCCGCCTCAAACAGACACAGGAAGACGACGCAACGCTGCTCGATCGAACCACGGTCCTGCTGACCAGCAATCTCGGCAACGCATCAAATCACTCGAACAGAAGCCTGCCCGTGCTGTTAGCCGGCGGCCACTTCAAACACGGCCAGCATCTGGCATTCGATCCGCCGGACACTACGCCGCTGTGCAACGTCTTCGTCTCGATGCTGCAGCAACTGGGAATCGAAACCGACTCATTCGGCACGTCGACTGGCACGCTCGATGATCTTGAGTGGTCCTGAGTCTTCCCTGCCGAAGGTGGCACTTCCGCCATTTGGCAGCCGAGGTCGTGAGGCTTCGGTTTTCTTGCCGTCGCGGTAGGGACGCCGGTTCAGGGACGCCGAAGTCATGCGTTCGTCTGGAAGAACTGCCTGCAGATTGCTCGTGGAAATCGCATGCTGCGTGCTTTTTCTGCAATCGATCACTCGACAACAATCTCGTCGACGAACAGCCATGAGGGATTTCCGGCCGCAGGATGCCAGGCAGGCAGGACGCCCGGTGACTCGGCACGGAACTTGACGTAACGAGCGTGGTTGCTGGCGTTGTTCTGATTTGTTGTGAGCTTGAGGACACGGTGCTTGACCGACAGGCCTTTCGAATCGCGCTCTATCGGTTCGTCGATGACATTTGCCGCCAGCAGGCGAAATGATTTGCCGTCGTTGGAGACCAGAAGCTCGACTCGGCGTGGTTGCACCATGCCGTTGGCGACCGATTGCAGAAAACGCACGCTCACCGATCGCAGTGCCGTTTCGCGACGGAGATCGATCGTGACTTCAAGATCGCTGCCGCGAAAGCCCATCCACTCGAGACGTAAATCTTTCTCCTCGCCCAGCAGGCCGTCGGTGAGACCGGCGACACCCGCGGCAGGGTGTCGTGGATGAGGCTCGATGTTTGCGTGAACCGGTTTTCCCCGTGCGAGGTGGTCAATCTCTTTCGGGGCGGCTTGACGCATGATGCTCACAGCGCGGTCGATCTCCATCGACTTTCGATATTTCTCGAAGTGTTCGCCGATCGAACTCGTGGAGGTGAAATCCCACAGTGAACTTTTCTTTTCACGCATCGCCATTGCCGCAACGATGTGCGACTGCACCCAGCCGGTCTCGCTCGACCATGCCCCCCAACCGCTGTCGCCGTTGCCGCCCCAGTAGTCCCACTTTTTGAAATCGAAGGCACGAAACCAGCCGCCGTCGAGTGTGGGATGGCTTTTCGATCGCACCTGAATGCGAGTCAAAAACTCGGCAACCTTGTCAGCCGCCTGCGAATAGACTGGATCGCCGGTAGCTGTGGCGGCCTCGACAAGACCGAGAAACGCCGGCGGCATGGAATAGAAGACATCGGCGCACGGATCGCCATCGGCGTGAAGGATGGACACTTCGCCCGTTCCGTAGTCCTCGTTGCGTTGGTGCGATTTGGCTCGCAGTTGTTCCTGAATAGCGCCGGAGTCATCCTGCCGAGCGAGCATGTCATCCGTGACGCGGCGGAGCCATCGACGGTGCTCGGGAGTGTCATCGACTCGCACCAACCAGGCCAAAGGCAGGAGAATCCTGCCGCGTTCCATTTGCATCTCGTTGAGCGCATAACCCCAACCGTCTGGATAGCGTTCCATCGTCATCCGTAGAGCATTGCGTGCCTGTTCGAGTAGCGGTTGGTAGTCGGTTTTGTCGTATAGCCAGAGGTAGCACGCCCACGCCCAGGCTTCGCGTTGCGGCCATGGAGCGATGCTGCGGCGAGCGGCAAAGTATTCCCAACCGTGCTCGTTGAGCGACCGAGTACTGAGCGGCATACCGTCGCGAAAACCCAGCGGACCGGTGGTGCGGAAGTTTGCCAGGATGCTCGTCAGAATCCGCTCATTCCAGCGAGAGTTGTCGAGAGCGGCAGCCGTCGTGAAACTGCCGATGATTGCTTTCGATCCATCGTTGCCCCAGAAACTGTCGGGACCGGATCGATAGGAATACCAACCCAACAGTCCGTAGGCCGGGCTATCCGGATCGCTGCGATACAGGTCCGAATCGAAGTAGACAAAGTTCATGAGACTTGCCGCCACCTTCTGCTGAGCAAGATCGTTGTGCAGGTGGCCGCCGAGCGCGAAGGCCATCGCCGATTCCGCATTGCAGTCGCCGCGCAAGAGCCAGCGCATCGGTTGGCTGCCATTGGTGGAGATTTTGGAAATGTGCCCTTCAAGAATGCCATGACGGCCATCGCCGCGTGGCAGTCCGGTTCGACGGAGCGGATCGGACGGACCGAACGTGTCGTTCGACGGTTCGGCCAGGTCTGCACTCCACGATTCTCCGACGAGGAAACTGTCAAACCACTTCACGCCGCGTTTCAGCGCCCTGGCTTCTTCGTTGGGCGGTAGGGGCGTGTCGAGGTCATAGGACGGTCGAACTGTCGCTTTCCATTGCAGTGGCGGCACGTTGGCTCCCGGAGAAAGCCAACTGAGAATCGAGTGCCATACCGTTGCCCAGTCGTCACCAGGTGCATATCGAGCCGACACGAACTGACTGAGTTTGGTCGTCGCGACCAGGACTGCCCTGTGGTCGGCGTCGTACTCAAACAGCAGTGGCCAGCTTTCTTCAGTAATTCCGTAGACTGCCGAGTCGTAGCCAGCAACGCGCGACGACACTAAATGCGCAGGTGAGTTTTTCAACGTGACCGGTAAGAAGTGGCAGTCGTTGATTTGCAGAATCCTGAGTTTCTCCAGATCGCGGCCGAAAAAATCGCTCGCGACCACGGTTCTCTCCCACTGCGGTTGCCGCGACTTGCCGAACTCCAGGCCGTTGATCGGCGAGGTCGGATATTCAATGTACAATCGCAACTTCTTTTTTAGCGCTTCATCCAACACCGTTGCGGTGATGTCGGTGGTCTTGTCGGGGTATCCGTCAGCCAGAATCAACACACCACCACCTTCAGGTGCTGCCCGCACCGCTTCGCTGGCGGTGGCGTGACGGGGATGACTGCTGCCACCGGCCGTCATTACTCTGTAGAGATCGTTGTCCGCGCGACAGGCGAAGTGCAGATTCAGCGCCGGTTGTGTCAGCACGAGGGCAGAATCTTTGTCGTCCGCGGAAGTCGCTGACGGAAAAAGCAACAGAGCGGCTACGGTCGCTACGATTGCGGTGAATACAAGTGCGTCGTATTTTGAATCGCTTCTCATTTTTTCCATTCACTCGCGCCACTGGCGCAGTCAGTCCATGCTGGGTGTCTGAATGATGCGTTGCTGTCTATATTTCTTGTTGAATCCGGGACCGAGTAGCAGCATCGACTTTGCCGTTTGACTGGACCGGTGACTCGGCCAGTATCCGACAGGTTGAATCGGAAGCCGACACGATGCCAGCCAGCGGCGGCTCATTTCGCTACCAGTGAAACGCAGACGATTTCCTGATCGTTGCGGGCGAAGACGCATTTGTCGGCATACGCCGGGTGACTCCACACGACACTGCGGCCCAGACCGACCCCGACCGGATCCAGCAGCTTGGTTCGGCTGATTTCTTCGTAGCTTTCCGGCGAAAGTCTGGCAATCACCAGATCGCCGTTCTCGCCGAAGATGAAGAAGCGATCCCCGTTTCTGGTCACGAACGTGGCTCCTTCGTTCGGGCCGCGATTCTCGTTGTCCTTCCCGTTCACGGGCCTGGAAGTGCCCCACAGACGCTCGCCCGTCGCGACGCGCATGGCTCGGAAAATCCCATTGCCGTCAATGCCGTAGGCGATACCGTCCTCAACGAACGGTGTGCCGCTCACCGGAGCCAGCCCGGTGGTACGTGAACCCTGCCATGCCTTAGTGACCGATGGTTTCGACGCGTCGAGCTTCAGCCCCAGAGACCTGCCTCTGTGGCCACCGGCAAAAAGGAAGTCGCCCGCCTTTCGCGGAGCCATGATCGCCATGGAAAAAGACGTGGCCAACGGCTCGGACCAGTAGAGGCTTCCGGTCTCGGGATTCAGGCTGTTGATGCTCTTCCCGTGAAAAATGAGCAGTTGCGTGACGCCGCCCGCCTTGATCAGAGTCGGAGGACTGTAGCCAATTTCCGGCGTGTTGAGTGCTGCCCACACCTCTTTGCCCGTCTCTTTATTGAGCGCCACGACCGCAGTGTTTTCGCCGCCCGCCATGCAGATCAGCAGGTTTCTGTAGACGAGCGGATGGCCCGCGTAACCCCACAACGGCAGCGGTGCGTCGTAGGTCTGCGGCAGGTTCTTCGACCAGACGACGCCTCCTGTCGCTGCGTTGAGACAGACCAGGTCGCCCATAGCACCGAGCGTATACACTCGGCCGCCTTCCACTGTGGGTGTGCATCGCGGCCCGGCGGGATAACTGATCGTGTAGTTGCAGTCGTATTCGTGCTTCCAGACTTCGTCCCCGGTCTTCACGTCGAGACAGAGCACGCGCTCGCTGCCTTGGAGATCGTTTCGCTTCGTCGGCTTTGGTCTGTCGTCACCGGACGACTTCAAGTAGTCCGTCACGTACACCCGGCCATCGGCGACCGCTGGTCCGGCAAACCCACCACTGACCTGCTTCCGCCAGAGGAAATCCGGCCCGCCCTCGGGAAACTTCTCGATGATGCCTGTTTCGGTCCAGTCGTCGTCGCGATTGAGGCCCATCCATTGCGGCCAGTCAGCCGCGGAAACAAGACTCGTTGAGAGAATTATTCCGAAGTAGAAACACATGCGTGTCATGAGTCAGCCTGAAACTGGAGTTACGATGTGTGCGGAAACCAGGTCGTTGATCGCGGAACGATCAGCGTCTCATCGCTCGAAGCCGATCCTACACAACGGCACCCTGGTCACGCAGTGCGATAGCCCAATAATTGTGGACACCGAAGTTCGATTCAGACAGCGAGATTAGTTCGGTGTAGTTCTTCGGATTCGGCTATGCATACCGCTGTTGCGATCCGATTGATGACGCGACAGTTCGCTTTTTCGCGTTTGACTGTAGTCACATTTCGCCGCTCCGGTCGACCAAATTGCGCCAAGAAGCTTGGGGAAGGGGGATGAGATGCAGGATGCAAATCTGAAACCTTTCGTTGGAATCCTGCGGGTGTAAAGCCCGTCCAGTAGCGCCTGACCAGCGGCTGGAAGCGAGTGTTGCGTGGGGCGTGGTGACGCGCACTGCGAAGCGTACGCAGCGAGTCCGAAAGCCATGCTATTGAGCTTCGAAAGACCTTTCGTGGGAGCCTTTGCTGTTTTGGTACCAAGGGCCACGCAGCTGCACCGCAATGGTCTGGTGTCTGCAGTCCTGCCGGAGTCGGATTGGAGCATGTGCAAACGGACAATTGGGGTTCTCCAGGAACTTGGGAGGTCCTGTCGTTTCCTCAGCGAAATTCCGGACGGAGATACCGGGTGACCAACTCCAGGCTTCGGCGGCTCACTCGTCCGCCGGGGAGCGAACACAACGAGTGAACGTTGAGGTACCGCCAAACGAAGGCAACGAAGTGCGGCGGGATGAGCGGCAGGAAGTCGTAGCGCTTTGATAGTACCGATGAAGCAGGGGAACTCGCTCCGGAGGACCCTGTGGAGGAAAGCGAAGCGTCGGTTGGCAGACTCGGTCGAGGGAAACATGTCGAGCACATCGAGGCTCGATCCACATGTCACCGTCACTCGGCTGGATAGCTTCGGGGACCAACGAGGATGGCGAATCTGCTGATCGAGGAACCGGATGCGCTAATGTGCGCACGTCCGGATCTGTGGGAGCCCTGGTGGGTAACCGCCAGGGCCACCCGGCCCGATGCAGATTCGCAGGTCCTGTTGCCCGAGACCACTGACTGATTGACCTACAGTTTGAGTCACCGTGGCTGAGCTCTTTGGATCGACACACCAGATGTGCGGCTCGACGTTTGCCGGACCGAGTTGTCAGGATGGTTCTCTGTCTTGAATCTTCAACCAAACGTGACGGGATGTCCGGCAGGATGCACAACAGAGCGGTCGACGGACTGGATTCAGCATGACGCACAGGTTGGCGGCTCGGGAGCCTGCCGATGTCGACAAACCTTGAGTCCGCTGTCGAAAACTACGTCCGTGCCAGAAGTCTGTCGCAGGGAAGCCGTGATGAACATTTTGCGACGTTAAGGAAATGGAACCGCTGGGGTGGTGGAGTGCCCGTC
>Ga0115002_10007911_pt1 | contig 11880 bp, 11 predicted proteins | sample ArcticOcean_MG_C_8_FD_89576 | JGI IMG/M metagenome (GOLD analysis project Ga0115002, IMG submission 89576) | Marine microbial communities from western Arctic Ocean - ArcticOcean_MG_CB11_86 | ecosystem: Environmental > Aquatic > Marine > Oceanic | place: Arctic Ocean: Canada Basin | collected...
AACGGAAGGTGCAGTACTTCGAGATGCTCGACCACCGCGCGATCTGGTCGGAAGGCTGGAAGGCGGTCACCATGCATCGTTACCGTGCCCCCCTTCGAAGAGGACGAGTGGGCCCCCTACGACACGACGAAGAACTTCGCCGAGGTCCACGACCTGAGCGAGGAGCACCCCGACAAGCTCCGCGAGCTGATCGAGCTGTGGTGGACCGAGGTCGAGAAGTACAACGTGCTGCCGCTGGAAGACCGCGGCGGCGAGCTCTTCGTCCTGAAACGGACGCGGGGCTGCGGAACTGCAGACCCGCGTCCGTTTCAGGACGAAGAGCTCGCCGCACTACGATCGGACCCCGGACCACGATGCCGTACCGATAGAGCCGCTAGAAACTCAGCCCGGCAGACCGACCTGGGAACGGACTCGAGACGGACATGGCGCGTGCTGAATCACCGGGCAAGGCCAGTCGGTCAGTTGGCAGCCTTCGACCGGAGCAGTTCTAGAAGGTCCGGGTCCGTCGGGGTGACCTCATACCCACCCGGGAATGGCGGCCGCGCGGGCAACCCGAGGCCAACCAGAACGGTCGGGTCCTGGTAGTAGGCGAAGTAGAGCGGCGTGATGATGCTCGGAATGAGCTGCGGGTGAGCCTCGAGTTGCGCCTCGATCGCTGCGACGCGGCTCGGAAAATCGAGGGTTACGAATTCGCCGGCAGAGCCCGTGGCATCCCGAATCGCCCCCAAGCCGGCGTCGACCAGCGCGGAGCGGTCCTCGTCACGCTCGATCGCCGAGCCGACCTCGGACGCGAGCCCCAGGCTACCGGCGCCTGGCAGCTTGCCGTCCTCGCTCGGCGGGATCAGCGTGTCGAGGACCGCCGTGAGGAAGGGAGTGTCAGCGAGAGGATTGACGTTCTGTGCCATTAGTCGAACAGGTTCCCGATGTTGCGCTTAATCGAGTCAGCAACGTAGAGCGCGAGCGCCTGGATCGTCGAGGTGGGATTCACGCCACCGGCGGTTACGAAGATGCTGCCGTCGATAATGAACAGGTTCTTGACGTCATGCGACCGACCCCACTCGTTCACCACCGAGGTATTCGGATCGGACCCCATCCGCGCCGTGCCCATCAGGTGCCAACCCGCCTGCTCGATGAGGTGGTCCGAGTAGGTGTCCGTCGCGCCGGCGGCGCGGAGCACCTCGTGGCCCCGCTCCTCGGCGTGGGTGAGCTGCCGGTGGCTGTTCTCACTGACCTCGTAGGTGATCTTCGGGGCGGGGATGCCGTCGCTATCGGTCAGCTCAGGGTCGAGCGTGACAGTGTTCGCCTCGTCGGGGAGGTCTTCGGTGATGCCGACCATGCCGGCGGTGTGATCGTAGATTTCAGACCAGGCCTCGTGGTGGCCGGGGCCCCAGGGGATGCGGCCGCGCGAGGCGCCGAAGAGCGCCTCACCAGCAGGGCCGACGCCACGGGTCATCTCGTAGGAGTAGCCGCGCACGAAGCCGCGGGAGCGATCGGTCTCGTAGAACTCATGGCTCCAGATCGAGCAGCCACGCGGGCCCTTGCCGTCGAGCGGCTCGTCGAAGACACCTCGGATCAGAGCGTAGGGATGGAACATGAGGTTCTTGCCGACGAGCCCGCTACTGTTCGCGAGTCCATCCGGATAGCGCTCGTTCGCGGAGTTGAGCAGCAGTCGCGGCGTGCCGATGCCGTTCGAGGCGAGCACAACGATTTCGGCCTTCTGCTCCTGGAGCGTGCCGCCCTCGTCGTAGTAGAGAACGCCGTCAGCCATACCGGCGTCGTTGAGGGTGATCTCTTTAACGCGGCAGCCGGTACGGAGTTCGACACCCTTGCGCTCGGCGACCGGCCAGTAGGTGATGTCGGTGCTCGCCTTGGCACCGTGGGCGCAACCGCTGGTGCAGGGCCCGAGATTGATACAGGCCTCGCGACCGTTGTAGTCCTGCGAGATGACGGCGCTGTCGGAGGGCCACCAGTGCCAGCCGAGCTTCTCGAAGCCGCGGGCGAGGGTGTTGCCGGTGGCGCCGAGCGGGAGTGGCGGAAGCGGGGGCTCGTGCTTCGGATAGGCGGGGTCACCGGCGAGCCCGGAGACGCCCATCATCTGGTCGTTGAGCGCGAAGAAGGGCTCGAGCGTCTCGTAGTCGATCGGCCAGTCGTCGGCAACGCCGTCGTCGCTGCGAACGCGGAAGTCGCGGGGCGTGAAACGCGGGAAATGCGCAGCCCAGAGGATCGTGCTGCCGCCGACAGCGTTGAACATGACGGGCTTGATCGGGGTGCCCTCGTTGTGGATCGGGTAGGCGGCGTCGCCGCCTGCGCCTTTGCCATCGCGCGCCGCAAGGCGCGTGTTGGGGTTGGGCGAGAACTCCGTGGCCGCTCGCGACTCCCAATCGAGGTTGTTCGTCGGGTAGTCGGACTGCTTCATCCACGGCCCCTGCTCCAGGCAGAGGACGCTCATCCCGGCATCGGCGATGCGCCACGCGAAGGCACCACCAGACGCGCCGGCTCCGATGATCAGGACGCCAACCGGTTCGTTCGGCATCGGTGAAATCTATCGAACCCACCTCGAACCTGTCGAGGCAGGCGTCACGACCGATTCCAGTCGTGCCGCGGCCACTCCGAGGTGGAGACACTCTGAGAGCCACGTTCTACGATGCAGCGATGGCGGTAATGGACGACGACGTCAGAGCATTGGTCGAAGCGATTCATGCGACGCCTGCCCTGGCGACGCTCGCGGTCACCGGAGCCGGTAGCCAGGCGCTCGCCTGGCTGTTCGGCGTCGGCGGGGCCTCGCGGACGGTGCTCGAGGCCACGATCCCATACGCGGCTGAGGCGACGACCGAGTACATCGGTTCCGAACCCCCGGAGTTCGCGTCGCTCGAAGCCGCAGAGGGCCTGGCGCGATCGGCGCGGAAACGATCGCTGCACCTCGTCGGAGGCGCACCCACTGCGTTGATTGGCCTCGGGTGTGCCGCCGCCATCGCCACGGACCGAACGAAGCGCGGAGACCATCGCGCCTTCGTCGGCGTCGAAACTGGATCGAACGAGCTGACCACGTACTCGCTCACCCTCAAGAAGGGAGCGCGCAGTCGCGATCAGGAAGAGGCCGTCGTCAGCCGCCTGATTCTCAAAGCACTCGCCGCAGCGAGCGGCATCGAAACAGCTCTGGATCTGACGCTCAAGCCCGACGAGCAGGTGGTGGTGGACTCGCCGCAAGCCGGGAGCAGGCGGTGACCGCCGATCCGATCGACCAGCTCTGGGCGCCGTCTGGACCTCGATGGCTCATAGCGCACAGCCATGGCGAGTTCGAGGTCGAAGGCGCGATCGAGGCCGGGACACCGCTCCTCCCGGGATCGTTCAATCCGCTGCACCACGGCCACGAGCAGCTCGCCCGCGTCGCGGGAAACCTGCTCGAACGGGAGGTGAGCTACGAGCTCTCGGTGGTCAACGTCGACAAGCCGCCGCTCGGCGCCGATGAGGTCCGCCGCCGCCTCACCCAGTTCGAGGGAACCACGACCGTCGTGCTGACGCGCACGCCGCGCTTCCTCGAAAAGGCGCGGCTCTTCCATCACACCAAGTTCGTCATCGGGTGGGACACCGCGGTCCGCCTCGTTGACCCGCGCTACTACGAAGACAGCCACGAGCGCATGACCATGGCGCTCGAGGAGATGCGTGCCGCTTCGGTGCATTTCGTCGTTGCCGGACGCACGCACGAGGGTCAGTTCCGCACCATCCAAGCTGCCCATTTGCCAGCCGGGTTCGCCTCGATGTTCGAGAGCATCCCAGAGGACCTGTTCCGCGCCGACGTGTCCTCGACCGAGCTTCGGGACGACTGACCTCGAGCCGCCGTTCCGCTAGCTAGTCACTCCCGCGATGTACGCGAGGCGTTCAGATTCTGCTCGAGGAAGAGGTCGGCACCGCGGTCACGTGCCTCCTGCTACTGCTGCATGATCCGCGGAAATAGCTCCTTCACCGAGAGTGTGAAGGCCTTCGTCATGCCCAACCCCAGCGTCGAATCAATCATCGAGCCCGCGTCGCCGACCAGCGCCCAACCCCGCCCGAAGGGCTGACGACGATAGAACGGCAGCTCCTGCGTTCCGCGGTACGGCTCGACGCGCTCAGCGAGCCCCGGCGCGAGTTCGCGGACCGTCTCGAGGAACACCTGCACCAGATTCTTCCGAACGCCCTTGCGAAGCGTGCGACCGTCTTACCTGCGGGATCCCTTGGTGTTCACCTGCCCGTGATGTGTCGGGAAGACCAGCAGCGCCGCACCGAGCTGGAAGTAGGTGCCCATCGCCTCGCGCTGGCTCCTCGAGCAGCTGAACACCAAGGGATCCCGCAGGTAAGACGGTCGCACGCTTCGCAAGGGCGTTCGACGGCCGGCTCACAGCCCACCGCTCAGCGCGCCAGTGGTACACCAGGTGTTGTCGTGATAGGACAGGCGCAACGCCTGACACTACGGAGGTCCTGAGAATGGCTGACAGACCGCTCCCGACGCGTGCCGACGTCGACTCGTACCTCAAAGATCGGCGTAACTGGGGGCGCTGGGGCGATCGTGGCGCTGCCGGTGCGATCAATCTGATTGACGACGCGAAGCGGCTCGAAGCCGCCTCGCTGGTGAAGACGGGCCGCAGCGTCTCGCTCAGCCGGCCGTTCCCCGTCACGCCCTCGGCAGAGAACCCACGACCTGCCGTGCAGCACTTGATGAAAAGCCAGCGACCGCCGGGGGGCGGCGCGGCCACGGACTACTACGGCATCGCCTACCACGGCACCTCGACGACCCACATCGACGCCCTCTGCCACGTCTGGGACGAGAACGGCGGCTGGGACGGCAAGGACCCCGATGCGAACATCAGATTCGACGGCGTGCAATACGGAACGGTCGACGAGTGGTCGGACGGCATTCTGACGCGCGGCGTACTGCTCGACGTGCCGCGGTACCGTGGCGTCCCCCACGTCACGCTCGACACCCCGGTCCACGGCTGGGAGTTGGAGGAGATCGCCGCGGCGCAGGGCGTCGAGGTCAGGCCCGGCGACGCGCTGTGCGTCTATAGCGGTCGGGAGAAGTTCGCCGCAGCCAACGATGGGGTCTGGACGCGCGGCGCCGAGCGTCCGGGCCTCCACGCCTCGTGCTTGCCGTACATCCGTGACACAGATGCAGCGCTGCTGGTGTGGGACATGATGGACGCCTCACCGAACGAGTACGACGTGCCCTGGACGGTCCACGGCGCGATCTTCGCCTACGGTGTCGCGCTGGTGGACAACTCACTGCTCGAGCCGCTCGCCGATGCCTGCGCAGAAGAAGGCCGATACGAGTTCATGCTCTCAATCAACCCGCTACGCGTGATCGGCGGCACGGGCTCACCGGCCAACCCGATCGCTGTCTTCTAGGTGCCAACCTGGGTCGCGACATCCGGATGCGCCGCAACGAGAAACGATCATGCCAGACGGCAAGTTCGGTCGGGGCGGGCGGTGCCAGACGGGATCAGGCAGTGGCCGACCTCGGTGTATGAAGAGTATGAGGTCGTGGCGTAGGACAGCTCCATTTGGCCGGGCATCGACAGCGTCTCCCCGTATGTGCTGAGAGCAACGGTCTAATGCGGATACGAGCGACCGGACGGGGTGTGACGCCCCACAGCCGGCCTCACCAGACGAGATCCTAGCGAGCGCTCACGCTCTGGTAGGGTCGAAATTGCCGGTTATTCGACCGGCGGCCCGACGAGTTGCGCCTCGTTGCACTGTAGACAGGCGAAGCGCACCTCGCGCAGTAGTTCCCGCGGTGCAGGAAGTAGACGAGCGGGCCTTGAATCCATTGGCACGAATCGCACTATAGCGGGCGAGTTCGCCGTTCCGAATCTGTCGCCTAGTCTGGCGCCGCACGTTTGAAACTGAACCGCATGGTTGATTCTCCAAATGACTCGGGCTCTGAATCAGATCCCTGAGCTCGAACTACTAATCAAACGACTGGCTCAGAAGCCCGGGACGGTCGCCAACTACAGCAACGGGCTCTTCATCGTCAACTGGTTCGGACATGGCCTGGCTGGGATGGCTTGCCGCCGCAGGGGGCGTCGGACTAGTCATCTATACCGGCGTCCAGGGCGGACCTCCCGGCCCGTAGGCGGCGTGCGCTCTAACCGCTGTGGGCGCTGCGAGGTGATCGGACAAGTTCTGCACTACCGTGTCGTCAAGCAGGGCCAGGTCGCGCTAGTTGCCAGGGGGTGGCGCAGGTGGGCTTGCGCCCTCTGGTAGAGAGCGCGGCCTGTCTTGGCGATCCCCGAAGTAGACCGTAAGGTGCTCGAAGGGAATCGCAATACCATCCATCTCGAACCGGGCAAGCAGGCGTTTCCTGAACTCCCCGGTGATGCCCCACTGGGTGCCTGGCTTGGTGTCCGCCCGGATCAGTATCTCGATGGCTGATTCACCCAGATCGCTAATCCGGACGGCCGCGGGTGCAGTCAGTAGATCTAGGCCCCAAACTTCATCCGCTTTGAATTCCATGCCCACGAGGTTGATCGCGGAGAATGCCTCTTCGATATTGGTCCCATAAGCGACGCGCACGCTCATGTTGAGACGAGACCAGTCTCTAGTCATATTGCTGGCTTTTATGACACTGCTATTGGGGCGGATCATAATTGTTCCGTCCATGTTGCGAAGCACGGTTCTGCGCAGGCTTATTTCTTCAACTTCTCCTTCATCATCATCGATCTTAATCCACTCTCCAACCCTGTACCAGTCCTCGGCGAGGATGTAGATACCGTGTATGTAGTCACGGACGATTCCTTGCGCGGCGAAGCCGATTGCCAGCCCAACGACGCCGACGGCTGCCAACATGGGTGCGATTTGTATTCCGACCTCCGCCAGGATAGCTAGCAGTGCCAGTATTACTGTGGCAACCTTGATGAGTTGATTCAGAGCACCGGTGATGGTCGTTGCCCGGGCATCAAATCGTTGACTACGCTCCTCGTCTATCAACGGAATTCGGGCTTGGAGCGCTTTCCGTGCAGCCCTCGTCACGGCGAAATATGCGACAAACGAGGTGAGTACGATGAGCAGTACGCGCGCCAGGATAACCGCTACTGCTGGTCCATCGATGACAAGATCAAAATCAGGGATGGTAGTCTCCGCTCGTGTGATAAAGGGCGTTGCTGTCGAGGGGTCTTTCAGAATGGAAGATCCGCGTCGGTAGTATAGCCTCGGCGGCTCTGTCTAGACAGACGGCTTCCCGTTGCTGTTCCGCTAGCTGGGAGTCGGTGACGGGCTAGGTGCTTTGATTGTCGCGTACTCAGGCGCCCAGATCACGCAGGTGATGTACTTGATCGCCCGAACCTGATTGATAGTTCCGCCCCTCCCAGGAGAAGCGTGGCATTCCTTGAGTTCGACGTAGTAGTCGCTGCCGTCCACTTCGACGATTGCATCACCTCTACGTGCGGCATCACTGTGGCGGGCCGTGCTTACGAGGTCGAGAAAGAGGCTTTCGGCCTTCTGCCCTTCATTTCTTATCGCTTGCCGGGCCATGGGTTCCCCCGATTCGAAAAACCTGATCGAGGGTTGCTGGGCGACCGATTCAGATCTGCACGCTGCGTGCGATCGAGGGTGAGATTAGAGGAGGCGGGGAGCTGCCTGTAAGCCCTCCTCGTCCAACTCTGGGGTCGGAATACCGTGGAACAAAGGCGACCACTGCGCAAGACGCTTGGCCATCACCTGGATGGCGGCTTGATTGTCGTCGACCAGGATGGAGCGACGTTCGTTCAGTGCGGCTGCCTCCCCGGTTGTTCCGGATCCGGCGAAGAAGTCGGCAACCATGTCACCCGGGTTCGAGTGCACTCGCACAATCCGATTCAAGATCTGAATTGGCTTCTGGGTCGGGTAGCCGGTTCGTTCCTTGCTATTCGTGGGAACGATGGTCTGCCACCACACGTCGGTCGGGGTCTTCCCCCGCGCAGCCTTTTCCTTCGTAACGAGACCCGGTGCCATGTAGGGAATCCGATCGATGTCGTCGTAGCGGAAGGTGTATCGTTCGGGGTCTTTCGTGTACCAGAGAATCGTGTCGTGTTTGGCTGGCCATCGACGTTTCGAGCGTCCGCCGAAGTCATACGACCAGATGATCTCGTTCTTGAAGCAATCCCGTCCGAACAGCTCGTCGAGAAGCACCTTGGCGTAGTGAGATTCACGCTGGTCGAAATGGAGGAAGAGGGAGCCATCGTCGGTCAAGACTCGCTTGAACTCGATGAGTCGAGGCTCCAGGAAACCGAGAAAGTCGTCAAAGACATCGGCAAAGGCCGTCGATCCCAGCTTTTCGGTGCGATAGCTCCTCCCGCCAAAACCCACCCGATCGCCGTCGTCGTCGCGCACCGTCTTGAGGGCGGTCAGGCGCTGTTCCCGGCCGGTGTTAAAGGGCGGATCGACGTAGATGAGGTCGATGGACGCCGCTTCGAGCGTCGCGAGGATGTCGAGGTTGTCCCCGAAGTGAATATCAATAGTCATTGGACCTCAGAGGCATGATTCGGGGAGTTCCGGACGTTCGCATCTTTGTGGCTAGGCCGCCCTGTCGCCGAGGTGCGCCTCGATCCCACCACCGAGCCATGTTTCGGTAGCGGCAACGTTCGTTAGCGAGACAGCTCTGCCTAGGCCGACGGTTCTCGTCGACAGCGCGCGAGCGGTCACCACGGAGTCCAATCGATTAGGCCAATCTAGCGACCAACGCGGGCATCGCACCTGCTCGCATCGTACGGCGTAGGTGAGTCAGCAATTCTGTGTAGTATTGCCGACGCTCGGACGGTTCGCAAACCGAATACCAAGGAGGACCCGCGTCGCAGATGGTGAGGGTGGGTTGATCCGCACGGCCGGCCGACGAACCCCGCCGTCCGTTCTCAAGAGAGGGCCGAATGCAAGCTACGCGCGGCGGGATCACATCCTCCGCGACGGACCTCATCGGGTTCTTGGAGTGCGTGCACCTTGCGAACTTGGAGCACGAAGATCGGTTCCGTTGCCAGTTGGCGGCGGGTGGTCTCTCTGTCGTCGAGATCGAATCCGACCACGAATTGCCTCCGGCCGGACGAATCGTTCACGGGCGAGATGCCACCCTCGCCGCGATGCGCGCCGGCGCTGATGTGGTCTATCAGGCCGTGCTGTTCGACGGTCGGCGACTCGGCTACGCGGACTTTCTTCGTCGCGTTGAGCAACCGAGTCAACTCGGCGACTGGAGCTACGAGGTTTGGGATACCAAGCTCGCTCGTCAAGCGAAGGCATCCGCCGTCATCCAACTCTCGATGTACTCGGACATGCTCGCGGCGATGCAGGGACGAGCGCCTGAGTGGATGCACCTTGCCCTGGGTGGTGTCGCGCGGGAGACGGTTTCATTCCGCGTCTCCGATTACGCCGCCTTCTACCGCTCCGTCGCGGCGGAGTTCGAGACAACCGTCATCGCGAACGGGGTGCCGTTTCCCGTTCCGACCCTGCCAGAGCCGGTCGAACACTGCGGCGTGTGCCGATGGGCACTGGAATGCCGCGCGCAGTGGCGGGCGACTGACGACCTCTCACTTGTGGCGGGTCTCACCAGCCGACAGCGGCGCGACCTGCATGCCGTCGGCGTTAGCACGCGAACTGCGCTTGCCGAGCCGCCGACGCCGCTTCCCGATCGAATCGAGGGAGTGGGGCGCGACTCGCTCGCTCGTGTCCAGGCACAGGCGGCCATCCAGGTTCGCGGTGAGCGGCAAGGTTCGATCATCTCGGAGCGCATCCCCCATCCACGGGACCTCGAGGGCGGGCTCGTCCCGAGCCACGGCCTGCTGATGCTGCCGGAGCCGTCGCCGGGCGACTTGTTTTTCGACATCGAGGGGGACCCGTTCTTTGGGTCGGACGAGGTCGATGGGATCGACTACCTGTTCGGCGTCATCGAGCCCAGCGACCGCGAACCCGAAGGCCAGCCCCGCTTCCACGCCTTTTGGGGGATCGACGGCGAGACGGTGACGCCGAACGGTGAGCGGCGGGCGTTCGAGGAGTTCATCGATCTCGTGATGGACCGCCTCCGTCAGGACCCAGACCTGCACATCTACCACTACGCCCCCTACGAGACCACGGCGGTGAAGCGTCTCGCGGGCCGGCACGGGACTCGCGAGGAGGAGGTCGATGAACTGCTCCGAGGCGGCGTGTTCGTAGATCTCTACCGCGCGATCTGGCAAGGGATTCGGGGGTCAGTCGAGAGCTACTCCATCAAGCGTCTTGAGCCGCTCTACGGCTATGAGCGTGAGATCGACCTCCGCGACGCTGGCGACAGCATCGTCGAATTCGAGACCTGGCTGGAACTCGGTGAGGGAGACCAGCGGGACGCGGTTCTCGAAGAGATCGAGGGCTACAACCGCGACGACTGCGTGTCGACGCTGAACCCTCCGATTCTGGCTCTGCTGTCGAAATGCGGAAGACCATCGAGGAGTAGGGCGCACTGCCGAACTCCGAAACATGTCTGAGCAAGTCGTCGTTTCCAGTTGCGCTCTTGTCGGTCGGGAGCCACGTCGCTTCCTCCTTTAGTGATGCGCCCGTAGGTGGGTGACGGCTTCCCACATGACCCGATCTTGCGCTCACACCCCCAACCCCTCGTCGACCAGACTCGTGAGCGCATAGAGCGCCTCGATGGTGGGGGTGGGCACCGCTACGAGCTGGGCGAGCTCGATGACGGCAGCTACGAGGGCGCCGAGCTCAAGTGGACGGCCGCGTTCGTAGTCATGGAGCATCGAGGTTTTGTGCTCGCCGACGGCGGCGGCGCCTGCGATGCGCTGGTCGACATCGATCTTGAACTGCTCGCCAGGCATTGGCGACGGCCTCGGCTTCGAGCATCGCGGTGCGGGCGAGGGCGCGCGTGCCAGGGTGTGCACCGATAGCAGCGAGCGTGCTGCCGGTGAGCACCGAGATCGGGTTGAAGGCGACGTTACCCCAGAGCTTGATCCACAGTTCGTTGCGTATCCGGCGGCGGACCGAGGTGCGAAGACCCGCGGCGACCATCGCCCTCGAGAGTTCGCGCACGCGATCGCTGCGGGATCCGTCGAGCTCGCCGAGCGAGAAGCGGTCGCCAGAGATGTGGCGCACGACGCCGGGGGCGGCCAGCTCCGTCGCGGGGTAGACAATCGCTCCGATCACACGCTGCGGAGTGATCGCGTCCCAGATGACGTCGCCAGGATCGACCGCGGCCAGCCGCGTCTCGGCGAGCGCGCCCTCGATGCCATGGAAGTACCACCAGGGGACGCCGTTCTGCGCGGTGACCACGCTGGTCGACGGGCCGAACATCGGGCCGAGCTGGGGCGCCACCTCGGTGAGTTGGTGCGCCTTGAGCGTGATGATGACGGAGTCCTGCGGCCCTGCCTCCGCGGGGGTCGCGACCGAGCGAGGTGTGGCGTGCTCACGCAGCTCTTCGCCATCGGGTCCGGTCGAGAGCAGCGTCAGGCCGTATTGCTGCATCGCCTCGAGGTGGGGACCGCGCGCGATCAGCGTGACGTCTTCGCCGGATAGGACGAGCCGGGCGCCCATGTAGGCGCCGATCGCGCCAGCGCCGACGATCGCGATTCGCATGGCTGTGTGCGCCCTCGAGCGGGCGGCTAGCCGCCGAGCCCGAGTTGGTCGGCCAGGCCGATGCGCTGCAACTTGCCGGTCGGGCCCTTCGGGATCTCGTCGATAAAAAGGACCTTACGCGGCACCTTGAAGTCGGCCAGGCGCGAGGAGAGGTAGCTGCGCACATCGCTCTCGGTCAGTTCGGCGTCGTCGGCAAGCACGACGGCGGCTGCGACATCCTCGCCGAGGCGCGCGTGTGGCACCGCGAACGCGACGGCCTGATCGATCGCGTCGTGCTCCAGCAACACCTCGTCGATCTCACGCGGCGAAATCTTTTCGCCGCCGCGG
>Ga0115002_10007917_pt1 | contig 11874 bp, 10 predicted proteins | sample ArcticOcean_MG_C_8_FD_89576 | JGI IMG/M metagenome (GOLD analysis project Ga0115002, IMG submission 89576) | Marine microbial communities from western Arctic Ocean - ArcticOcean_MG_CB11_86 | ecosystem: Environmental > Aquatic > Marine > Oceanic | place: Arctic Ocean: Canada Basin | collected...
ATGAGTATAGTTGATTGCTATAATATATTAATATTTTAAATCAATGAGTTACGATAGATAAATGGCGGAGGGAGAGAGATTCGAACTCTCGATACCCTTGCAGGTATACTAGTTTTCGAGACTAGCGCATTCAACCACTCTGCCACCCCTCCGACGGGATGTTTATACTTATTTTTAGGACAAATGGAACTCGTATCTCACCAACCCTATGAGGTCGTGTTTCGGTTACTGGTTAAGTTACAAAAAGGTCTGTGAGGTTTTCGGCCACCCTCCGTAGTTTCGCCCCAGTTAAGAAAGCAAAGGTCGCTGAGGGTAGGGGTAGGGGTAGGGGTAGGGGTAGGGGTAGGGGACCAGTTTAAATTTTTCTCTGGATACTATGGTGGTTTGTAGTCTAATTTTTGTTGCTCAGTCTAAGGGGGGCATCATGATATCAGTAATCTACGAAGTAATCTTCACCGCATTCCTTGCGAGTGCAGGGGTCGTGCAGTCTATGGAATTAGATAGGAAGGCACTTCTGTGCGCCTCTAAAAATATCATCCCAGTTTATGCTTTATTATTTGATAGAGGGAAGATTACAAGAGTTCAGGTGACGGGATATTCCAAGAACAATCTACATTCTGAGGAATATGGATTAATAGAAACTGAGATTGTAAGGTTGGCTACATTGTAATATCTTAATCGTGAAACCTTCAAATTAAATACCGACCAATGTGCAGTCTCATCCAAGACCGAGATTTTCCAAAAACTGGATGAAATTATCGCAACGGCAAAAAAAAGAATAAACTTTAGGGTTTTACCTTCCCTCCTTGCACGTTCTAGACTCGCAAGTGTCTTCTCACGGATCATCTCACGCTCCCATGAGGACAGAATTCCGACGAACTGGAACATGATCTCTCCCATTGAGGTCGAGGTATCGAAACCCTGACGGACTGAACAGATACCGATGTCTCTGTCCTTCATATCGGACAGGAACAAGATTAGTTCCTTCATCGACTTTCCTAGACGCGAAATATCCCAACAAACCACTGAATCGAGCTTCTTCCGATATGCATCTTTGATCAGGGAGTTGAGTGCGGGAGGTTTCTCGCGGGACAGATTTCCACTCAAACCCTCGTCTACTTATGACTTCATCGCATCAAGTCCCTTAGAGGTCGTATTGTCAGTTTTTATTGTTATTGGATTTATTTTGTTCCCTTTCATTGAAGAATTATGGGACGAAAGAAAGAATATTTGGGGCAATCCGAATGATCCGTAAGGGGGGCAAGTTATGGAATGGTGGGAATATCTAATCGTATTTGGATTTTTTGGACGTTATTCGAGTTTGGTATGGAAGATAATGCCGCCCCTTTTCGCCGATGGACGCACTACCCACGAGTTAGTCAAAATCCTTATTGCTTTCGCATCTATGTGTGTAGTTCTCCTGTGTCCCGCGCACGGGGCCAGGCTGGCCGGCGCGCTTGTCCGCCGGCCGGGGCCGTCCTAGGTTTGACCCGAACATCCGGGCCAGACAGGCGGGGAGAATAGCGCGATGATCGACCTCTATACGGGCTCGACGCCCAACGGCCAGAAAATCCATATCATGCTGGAGGAATGCGGCCTGCCCTACCGCGACCATTTCATCAGCATGGACAAGGGCGAGCAGTTCGACCCCGAATTCCTGAAGATCAGCCCGAACAACAAGATTCCGGCCCTGGTCGACCCGGAGGGCCCGGGCGGGAGGCCCATCACCCTCTTCGAATCGGGCGCCATCCTGATCTATCTGGCGGACAAGACCGGACAGTTCCTGCCGACGGAGCCGCGCGCCCACTGGGACGTGCTGCAATGGCTCTACTGGCAGATGGGCGGCTTCGGCCCGATGCTCGGTCAGGCCCATCATTTCAACGCCTATGCGCCCGACCGCATCAAATACGCGATGGACCGCTACACCAACGAGGGCAGCCGGCTCTACCGCGTGCTTGACAAGCAGATCGGCGACAAGGACTGGGTCGCCGGCGGCGGTTACTCGATCGCCGATATGGCGATCTTCCCCTGGTGCCGGCTCTACGAGCGCCAGGGCCAGAAGATCGAGAACTTCCCCCATGTGAAGCGCTGGTTCGAGACGATCTCGGCGCGCCCCGCCGTGGCCCGCGACATGGCCCGGCTGGAGGACAAGGCCGGCAAGTTCACCAAAGAGTCCTGGAAGAACCTGTTCGGCGACGAACAATACAAACGGCGCTGACGCAAAACACGGCGATTGGCGCGGGCAACGAGAAGAAAGAGAGAAGCGATGATCGATCTCTACACCTGGCCCACCCCGAACGGGCACAAGGTCCATATCATGCTCGAGGAATGCGGTCTGGCGTATAATGTTCACGCCATCGATATTGGCTCGGGCGACCAGTTCAAGTCCGATTTCCTGATGATCAGCCCGAACAACAAGATGCCGGCGATGGTCGACCAGGACGGCCCCGGCGGGAAGCCGATCAGCATCTTCGAGTCCGGCGCGATCCTACAATATCTCGGCGAGAAGACGGGCAAGTTCTTCCCGGCCGAGCCGCGCAAGCGCTACGACGTGCTGCAATGGCTGATGTTCCAGATGGGCGGAATCGGCCCGATGCTGGGCCAGGCGCATCATTTCCGGGGCTATGCGCCCGAGAAGATCCAATACGCCATCGACCGCTACACCAAGGAGGCCAACCGCCTCTACGGCGTGCTCGACCGCCAGCTGGCGGGCAAGGACTGGGTCGCGGCGGGCGAGTTCACGATTGCCGATATGGCCATCATGCCCTGGCTGCGCAGCTACGAGAATCAGGGCGTTGCGATGGTGGATTTTCCCAATGTCCAACGCTGGTTCGACGCGAACAACGCCCGCCCGGCGGTGGAGAAGGCGCTGAAGGTCCTGATCGAGCGGCGCCGCCAGGGGCCGATGGACGAGAAGACCAAGCAGATGCTCTTCGGCGACGCCCAATACGTGAAGCGCTGAGCCATGGCCGCGCCGATCGAACTCCATACCTGGGGCACGCCCAACGGCTACAAGATCTCGATCGCCCTGGAGGAATTGGGTCTCCCCTACACGGTCCATCCCGTGAATATTATGAAGGACGACCAGTTCGACCCGGCCTTCCTGGCGATCAGCCCCAACAACAAGATCCCGGCCATCCTCGATCCCGAAGGCCCGGCAGGGCGGCCGGTCTCGGTCTTCGAGACCGGGGCGATCCTGATCTATCTGGCGGAGAAGACCGGCCGGCTGATGCCGCAAGACCCGCTGCTGCGCATCCAATGCCTGGAATGGCTGATGTGGCAGATGGGCGGGGCGGGCCCCTTCCTGGGCCAGGCGCACCATTTCCGCCGTTTCGCACCTGAGAAAATTCCCTATGCCATCAAGCGCTATACCGACGAGGCGAAGCGCCTCTACGGCGTGCTCGACACGCGCCTCGCGGGTCGTGCCTGGGTGACCGGCGCGGATTATTCGATCGCCGATATCGCGATCTATCCCTGGATCTCGCGCCACGAATGGCAGGGCATGGATCTCGCGGATTTCCCCGAGGTCCAGCGCTGGTTCACAGCGATGACCGCCCGCCCGGCGGTGCAGCGCGGCATGGGACATTGACACGTTAACAGCCCCGGTCGCGAGAATTCGATAATGACCCGCGTCAGGCAGCAAGCCAGCCTTTCCTCCAGACAGCGAACGTCTCGGCTCGAAACTCTTTGAAGATACATCGGGATAGAAGATGACGTTGGACGTAGAAGGCGTTGTAGACGGCGGCGTGGATCGACAGGAACCGTTGGGCAGAGCCCGCTGACTTGAACCGCTGCTGTTTTCGTTCACGCCGTCGAACGGGCTGGTGTGAATTCTCGGTTCGATTGTTCGTTCGCAATCCCTGATCGTGAACAGCAGACAGCCGTTCTTCACGAATGGCGAATGACAGCGTGAACCGGGCATAGAGCCAGACCGCGTGCTGGATGATCTCGGGCGGAAAGCGATGTCGCTTGAAGGAAACCTTGACCATCGCCAGATGGTAACGGTCCCTCCCTGCGTCGGTCACACACTTAACGTGTCACTGTCCTTCGGCCCGTCATCGGCTTCGAACAAGCCGGGGCGGGCCGTTTCGTTTGCGGTGAGGATGGGCCGTTCGGCCCGATGGCAGCGATCGAGGCGCCGGCCCGGCTCGCGGCGAACCGGCGCCGGGCCTGCGGTCGAACGCCGCTGCTACGATTTAACGCAGGGTGGCGGAGCTTGACCGTGTCAAGGCGAGGTCCAGCCCGGCCCCGCCCGCTGAATGCTTAGCCGGGCAAAAAAAGGATCTGGCGTCCGCGGCTGTCGCGATCCGATCTCACCAAGCATGTCGTCGCCGTCCCCGGCCTGTCGTCGGATGCCGCCCTTGGCGCGAAGCACCGGCTCATCCGTTGCCTATTGACCCTTTCGCAACGGGCGCGCATGAAGCCTCGGGTCGGCTCGATGAGGGAGACGGCATTCGGCTAGAAAGGCTGCGGGGCGATGGTTGAGCCAGCATCCACATACGATTTCGTCATTGTCGGCAGCGGCTCGGCCGGGGCCGTTCTGGCCCATCGGCTGACCGAGGATCCGGCGAATTCCGTGCTGCTGCTGGAGGCCGGACCGGAGAATCGCAACTGGCGGATCCAGATGCCGACGGCGATGGCCCAGGCTATCACGGGGCCGCGCTTCAACTGGCAATACGTGACCGAACCGGAGCCCCATCTGGGCGGGCGGGTGATCGACCAGCCGCGCGGCCGGGTGCTTGGCGGCTCCACCTCGATCAACGGCATGATGTATGTCCGCGGCCATGCCCGAGACTATGACCGTTGGGCCCAGACGGGCTGTCGCGGCTGGACCTATGCCGATGTGCTGCCCTATTTCAAGCGCGCCGAGACGCATGAACTGGGCGGCGACGACTATCACGGCGGCGAGGGGCCGCTCGCCGTCGCCGAATCGAAAATGACCAACCCCCTGACCCGGGCCTTCGTTGAGGCCGGGGTCCAGGCGGGCTATCCCCGCGCCGGGGACGTCAACGGCAAGTGCCAGGAAGGCTTCGGCCGGTCCGACCGCACGACCGCGCCGAACGGGCGCCGCGCCGATGTCGCGACGATGTATCTCGACCCGATCCGGCACCGCAAGAATCTCACCATCGAGACCAGCGCCTTCGCCACCAAGGTCATCATGGAGGGCAAGCGCGCCACCGGTATCGCCTATGAGCGGAATGGCGGCACGCAACGGGCCATGGCCGAGCGCGAGGTCATCCTATCCGGCGGCGCGGTCAATTCGCCGCAGCTTCTGATGCTCTCGGGCATCGGGCCGGGCGACGAGTTGGCGAGCCACGGCATTCCGGTGGTTCATGAGCTGAAGGGTGTCGGGCGCAACCTGCAGGACCATCCCGATATCGCCATGGTCCAGGCCTGCCGCCAGCCGGTCTCCCTGCACACGGCGCTGACCCTTCGGGGGAAAGCGATGATCGGGCTGCGCTGGTTCCTGCGCCATGACGGCATCGGGGCGAGCAATCAATACGAGGCCATCGCCTTCTTCCGCAGCCGGGCGGGCATCGAACACCCGGACCTGCAGATCTCCTTCCTGCCCGTGGGCCTGGGCGAAGTGAAGAACGGCTCCCTGATGGATGCCAGCATCGGCCAGCACGCCTTCACGTCGAATGTCGATCTGCTGCGGCCGACCAGCCGCGGCCGCCTGACCCTGCGCAGCGCCAATCCGCACGACAAGCCGCGCCTGTTGATCAATTTTCTCGCGACCCGGGAGGATGTCGAGCCGCTCATAGCCTCGGTCCGGCTTGTGCGCGAGATCTATGCCCAGCCGGCCCTGGCGCCCTATAGCGGCGAGGAGTTGAAGCCCGGTTCGGCGGTCCAGAGCGATGCCGAAATCGAAGCCTGGATTCGCGCCAATGTCGGCTCGTCCAAGCATCCGGTCAGCACCTGCCGCATGGGGCCGGCCACCGATGCCCATGCCGTGGTCGATCCGGAACTGCGCGTGCATGGGATCGAGAATCTGCGCGTGGTCGATGCCTCGGTCATGCCGGATCTGGTCAGCGGCAACACCAATGCCCCGACGATCATGATCGGCGAGAAGGCCTCCCATATCATTCTCGGCCGCCCGCCGCTGGCCCGCTCGGACGCGGAGGTGTGGATCCATCCGGCCTGGGAGACGGCCCAGCGCTAGGGCCTAGGGGCTAGGGTCCGGGGCTAAGGTTGGCGCCGCGGCCTGTTTGAAACGCCCCCAGCCTATTTGAAACAGCCCAAGGACCCGTCGGGGTAGCCGGTTGCGAACCTTCCGCCGACCGTCCGGTCGAGGGACTTGTCGTCGTGGATCGCGTCGCGCGCAGAGTTTTCGGACGTGATGGTCTCCGGCTATGGGGCGGGCGTTCATTCGCCGCCGCGCGAGCAGGGTGTCACGGACCGGGGCGCAAGGGTACGGCCGAATGCGGAACTAATCCTCCTGCCCTCCTGCCGGGAAAATCCAACGGGAAATTTCGACCCTCCGTGAGGCGGAGGCCGGGCGAAGTGGTATAGGCTCCAACTTCACGAAGCCGCCGAGGCGCTTGCCTCGGCGTCGCGACGATGGGAGCCGCCGATGAAACGGATTATTGAACCGATTCTGCTGGGTTGCATCGTCTTCGCAAGCCCGCTCGCCCTGGGCCAGACCGCAGTGAAGCCGGGTGCGCAGCTGGCCAAGCTGCAAGGCGCCGGGCGCAGCCTGTTCGATCCGAAAAGCGTGCTGGAATTTTCGGGCAGCCGGAAGACCGACATCTATGACGGCGAAGCGGTGGCCCCGAACGAGGTCAGGGCCGCCGGCTTCTGCGACGCCGCGGCACCGGGCTCCGAAGTGCCGGGGACGAAAGCGCCCGATTGGAAACTTCCCGATGCGCGATTGTAAGGACTATTACCTGGTCAAGCCGGGCACGGGCCTGTGTCGGTATGTCATCGAGGCTTTGGCGGAGACCCTCTAATTGTCCCATGTCGGCCGGGGCAACACGCTGCGCTACCGGCGCGTGGAGCCCTGATCGGCGCTCGGCGATTGGGGATAGACCCTTGGGCGAGTAGCTCGGCGGCCTCGGCCCGACCCAAAGATCCCGCCTGGGCGAGGACCTTTGGCCGGGCCGGAGATTTCACCGCGCCTGGGCGCGCGGAGCGGGCTTCTACGAACCGACCGGGCCGACCGAAGCGGCGCGTTTCAGACCCGCGCGGTCCAGGGCCTCGTCGGCCAGATTGCCGGGGATCGTCTCGAAGTTGTCGGGTTTTGCCATTTCGGCCTCCTCATGATGGGACAGGGCATTCCTCGCGCCTGCCAAACTCTGGCATGGGCTCGGGATGGGCAAAACCACGAGTTCGGCATTTCGGCGAAGCGGGCCGTTCGGCCCCGGGGGACCCGCCCGTCCTCGGCTTCGATGCCGGGTGGGCGGGTCCGATGCGGAGGCCGCTTCTCTTTCGGGGCGGGAGGGGCTTCGCTCTGTCGCGCTTGAACTGGGGTCGAAGCCTTTGGCCTTGTCCTTGCCGACCTTTTCGGCGCGCTCCAGCTCGCTGCCCTCGCGGGCCTTTTTGGCCTCCTCGGCGGCCTTCTCGACATTCCCAGTCTTGACGAAGTCCCGGACGTCCTTGTCGTAGCGGCGGGCGGATTCGTAATCGCCCTCGCACTGCACCTTGGAGTTCTTGGGGGATTTTCCGGGGGATTTGTCCTGGTTTTTCTTGGCCATCGCGTCGCTCCCTTACTGTGGTGTGAGAGGAAGCATCGCGCGAACCGCGGCCCCGTACCTTTGCAAAGGTTAATAAGATCGAAGGATGCGCCTCGCCGAAAGCCGGTCCAGCCGCCGCCTCAATCGCCCGGGCCGTAGCCGTATTTTTCCTTGATCGCGCGCGCGGTGGGGCCGCGCAGGAAGGTGAGGAAGGCTCGGGCGGCTGCGTTTTCGGCGCCGTTTTTCAGCAGCACGGCGTCCTGGGCGATGGGAGCGTGGAAGGATTCGGGCACGAGCCAGCGGGAGCCCCGGTCATGGTCGGCGACCTGGGACAGGGCGACGAAGCCGAGCGGGGCGTTGGTCGTTTCCACGAACTGATAGGTCTGGGCGATATTGGCGCCCTGGACGATCCGGGCCGCGAGGGCACCGTAGACATCCAGGGCTTTCATCGTTTCGACCGCCGCGGCGCCGTAGGGCGCGGTCGCGGGATTAGCGATGGCGATGCGCGCGAATGCCGCTTCGGACAGGGTCTCTGGTCCCTGCACCATGGCCGGGTCCGTGCTGTAGAGCACGATGCGGCCGGTGGCGTAGGTGAATCGCCTGCCGGCCACGGCGAAGCCTTCCTCGATCGCCCTTTCGGGCCGGGCCCGGTCGGCGGCGAGGAAGACTTCATAGGGCGCACCCTGGGCGATCTGTACGTAGATCTGGCCGGTCGAGCCGAAACTGAACACGGCCCGATGCCCCGTCTCCGCCTCGAAGCCCACGCCGATATCCCGCGCGGCGGCAATGAAATTGGTGGCGACGGCGACCGTGACCTCCCCGGCGCCGGCAGGCGCGGCGAAGGCCAGCGACAGAAACGCCCAGAGGGCGAGGCGCCAGGGGCGGCGGCGGAATTCGGAGCGGCGGACCATCATGCGCGCAACGTAGCCCTCCGCCGCATCGCGGTCAGCCTCGGCGTGGCTTTGACGAGTTCGGCCCGGCGTGTCGATACTCTGCCACGCGTGCAGATTCGGGCATTGAGAGGGAGGAGAGACATGGTTGGAAAGCAACGGGTCGCCATCGTGACGGGGGCCGGATCCGGCATCGGCCGCGCGGTCGCCATCGCCTTGTTGAAGGATGGCTACGCCGTCGCCCTGGCCGGGCGGCGCGAGGAAGCTCTGCGGGAGACGGCGGCGGAGTCCGGCGCGCCCGAGGATCGGGTTCTGGTCACGCCGACCGATGTGACCGACGAGGCCGCGGTCCGGGCGCTTTTCGAGAGTACCAAGGACCGTTTCGGGCGGCTGGATCTGCTGTTCAACAATGCCGGGTCCGGCGCGCCGCCGCTCCCGCTGGAAGACCTGACCGCCGCGCAATGGAGCGCGGTGGTCGACGTCAACCTGACCGGTCCCTTCCTGTGCACCCAGGCGGCCTTCCGCATCATGAAGACGCAGGAGCCGAAGGGTGGGCGGATCATCAACAACGGCTCGATCTCGGCCCATGTGCCGCGCCCGAATTCGGCGCCCTATACCGCGACCAAACACGCTATCACCGGCCTGACCCGCTCGACCTCGCTCGACGGCCGCCGCCACAATATCGCCTGCGGGCAGATCGATATCGGCAATGCCGGCACGCCGATGACGGCGCGCATGCCCGAAGGGGTGGCCCAGCCCAACGGCGAGATCGCGCCCGAGCCGGTCTTCGACGTGGCCCATGTCGCCAGCACGGTGCTGCATATGGCGGCCCTGCCGCTCGACGCCAATGTCCAGTTCGTCACCGTGATGGCGACGGCGATGCCCTATATCGGGCGGGGGTAGGGTGCGCGGCTATTCGGGTCCCGCGAGACAGGGCCCCGGTCGGCCGGTCGTGCAGATGCGGCCTTCGAGCGCGGGGGCGATGCCGGCCTCGCCGGCCGCGCGCAGGCCGTCGATGACGAGGGGTTTGAGTGTCCTGTCCTCGGCGGAGCTTGGGACGATCTGTTCGGTGCCGAGCATCGTGTAGCCATCCTGATCGCCTGTCCGGTCGAGCAGATAGGTACCGGTGACGAGCCTGATCCGCTCGCCGTCCGTCACCGGGCGGGCGCCGTTGGCGCCTAGCAGGACCAGGCCGGTGGCCGTGCCCGCCGCCGGATCATGGCGGAAGACCAGGCCGGCGACCTGGAGCCAGCGGCCATTGCCCGGCCAGCCGGTGACGGCATGCTCGACGACCTTGCGCAGGGTCGCGCGGTCGATCTCGATCAGGCGCAACCTGGTCGGAAAGGCGAAGAGCTCCTCGACCATGCGCCGGGTGATCGGCTGGCCAGCGGCGATATTCTGGTTGAGGCGTAAGCTGCCCGCTTTGATGACGGCGGCCTGGGCGCCCGTATCGCGGAAGGCGTCGAGCGCGCGGTCCATGATCCAGTCGCCGAAATTAGTCTCGTAGCCGCGAATCTCCAATTCCTCGGCGACGAGGGTATCGGCCGCGCTTCCCTCGACCGCGTGATGCGCTCGACAAGCGCCGCTCGATCGGCCTGGGTCGATGGCGCTTCTACGTGGTCCTGTTGGCGGGCCGCGAGAGACGCCCGGCCGAGCGCCTGCGGCGCGAACGGCGCGGCGGATTCCTGCCTGACATCGCCTATATGCTGCTGCCGGGTATTTTCCTCCTGGCGGCAATGGTTGGCCTCTAGATGATCGTCAAGACCGCGCTCGGCATCGACACTTTCCCTGACGGCGGCTTTCACCACTACATGCGGTCCCTGCGGGAACAGCTCGGCCTGCTCTAGACGGCCGGCTGGCCCATCGCCGCCTCCGCGCCGCCCACGGCATCCTCGCGCAGTCTTGATTTCATCAAGGCCGCGAAGCGGCCTATCTCCTAGCCCAAGAACTTCGGAATCGGCCGGGCAGGCGAAAGGAGTTGGCCCATGTTTCGGAAAGTCGGTCTCGGCCTGGCGGCGGTTCTTGTCGCGGCGACGCTCTCCGGCGCGGGGGTCGCGGCTGAAATCAACAAGACCTTTCTCGGCAATGCGATCGAGGGCTACGACCCGATCGCCTATCACATGCAAGGCATGCCGGTCGAAGGCAGCAGCGATTTCACCCATGACTGGGGTGGTGCCACCTGGCGTTTCGCTTCGGCGGAATACCGCAACCTTTTCGCCTCCAATCCCGAGAAATACGCACCAGGCTATGGCGGCTACTGCGCCTATGGCGTTTCCCAGGGCTATCTGGTCGATATCGATCCCGAGGCCTGGAGCATCGTCGACGGCAGGCTCTATCTGAACGTCAACAAGGATATCCAGAAGACCTGGGAGGCCGATATCCCCGGCTATCTCAAGCTGGCCGACAAGAAGTGGCCCGAACTGACCGGTGAGTGACGGGACCGCCGGTCCGGTCCGGACCGGCAATTCCCAAGACGCTCTAGGCCCCAAGACGCTCTAGGCTTCGGGCGCCACCACCTCGGCGGGGAAGCGTTCGCCCGCGATCTCGACTTCCAATTCGGTCCCGGCTTTGGCGAGGGCGGCCGGCAGGGGGGCCAGCGCCAGGGGCGCGCCCGTCCGGTGGCCATAGCCGCCGGAGCCGATCAGCGCGATGGCCTCGCCGTCATGCCAGACGGTGTCGTTGCGCCAGGGGTCCATGTCGGGCGATGCGACCCGCAGCAGGGCCATGCGTCGCTCGGCCTGGGCCGCCATTGCCGGCTCCTTGCCCTGGAAGGATTCTTTGGCCCAGACGACATGGCCGTCGAGCCCTGCCTCCGCCGGCATCATCGCGCGGCTGGCGTCCTGCCAAATGGCGGGCACGGCGCGTTCCAATCGCAGGCTGTCCCAGGCGCGCAGGCCCAGGGGATGAAGCCCATACTCGGCCCCGGCCGCCGAGACGGCGGTGTGGAGATGGCGCAGGAAATCCATCGGCGTGATCAGAAGACGATCGCCGCAGCCGGTCTCGTCCAGGCGAAGTATGGTGGCCGGGGCATAGCCCAGCCCGGCCGTCGTGACGGCGCCCTCGGCCAGATCCGCCGGCGCCGGATCGGCGAAGATATCCGCCTCCGAACAGCTGCGCAGGATATCGCCCGCTTTCGGCCCCGTGAGAAGGAGGATGCCGAAGCGGCCGCTGTGATTGTGAATCTGGACGGTGTTGTCGGACGGTAGCTGGCGCCACAACCAGTCATGGTCCCGCCGCTCGTGTTCGCCGGGGCCGATCAGCAGGAATTCGCCGCTCGGCAGGTGGGCCAGCCGGAAGCAGGTGGCGACATG
>Ga0115002_10007918_pt1 | contig 11873 bp, 11 predicted proteins | sample ArcticOcean_MG_C_8_FD_89576 | JGI IMG/M metagenome (GOLD analysis project Ga0115002, IMG submission 89576) | Marine microbial communities from western Arctic Ocean - ArcticOcean_MG_CB11_86 | ecosystem: Environmental > Aquatic > Marine > Oceanic | place: Arctic Ocean: Canada Basin | collected...
CGCCTGAACAATGCAGTCCACGACCCCGCCAGCGTGCCCGATGAAGTGCTGATCATGCAACTCACCCAATACGCGCAACCCGATCGGGTCGAATTTTACGTCGCCGCCAACCGCAATCGCGTCGACGCAAAAGGGCCGATCGGCTCCCGCATCGTCGATAAGATCGAGGAGATCAAGGTGCCAACGTTGGTCATAACCGGCAAACAGGACAAGCGCACGAACTGGGAAAACACCGAGTTGACGGCAAAGCGCATCCCCGACGCGCGCTGCGTCACGATCGACCAGTGCGGCCACCTGCCCTATATCGAGCATCCCCAGGCCTTCAACGATCTGGTGGCCGACTTCCTGCGAAGCTGATCCGCGCATGGCCCGCGGTACCGCAACGATCGGCATTCTCGAAGCGGGCGCCAATCGCCCCGAACTGGCGCAACGCCACGGCAGCTATGTCGACTTTTTCGAAACCTATTTCGGCAGGCACGATCCCAGTGTCACGTTCAAGGCTTATCGGGTATTCGAAGGCGAGATGCCCCCGTCGATCGATGATAGTGACGCCTATGTCATCACCGGCAGCCGCTATAGCACCTATGACGATTACGCGTGGATCGCCGATCTGAAGAGCTTCGTACAACGCGCATCAGAAGGGCGGCCGGTTCTCGGGATCTGTTTCGGCCACCAGTTGATCGCTGAGGCGTTCGGCGGTGAGGTCGTGAAATCACCCAAGGGCTGGGGCGTCGGTGTCCACAATTACGACGTGTATCAATCCCCCGCGTGGATGCGTCCCGGGCGCGATGAGTTTTCTCTCCTTGTCTCGCATCAGGATCAAGTCGTGACGCCGCCGCCCGACGCGACGGTTTTGGCGGGGAGCGAGTTTTGCCCGATTGGCATGCTGGCAATCGGCGAGAGCGTTGCCACACTGCAAAGTCACCCCGAGATGAGCAAGCCGTTCGTCGCCGACCTCTTCGAAGCCCGCCGCGCGCAGATCGGCGCCGATACGGTCGATGCGGCGCTGCGTAGCCTCGACGAGTCCACACATGAAGACGAGATGGCAATGTGGTTACTTGGGTTTCTAAGGGGTGGCGTTAGCGTTTCCCAACCCAGTCGCTAGATTTGGGCGACGGCGATCAGGACCGGTTTTTCTCTGTCCTCGGACGCCGCTGCGAACGCTTTGCCTATATGAACGCGACTGAGATCCGCGTTTTCAAACGCCTGTGTGACGCGGTCCAGCGTCAGACCAAACTCTTGCACAACCGACGCTAACCAATCCCATTGAACGAAATAACCGGTCGTCCTCAACGCACGTGCTAAGAGACCAAGCGTAGTCTCGTAGTTCGGAAGAAAACTGCAGACCGACGACGCGACGATCAGATCAAATTCGCCAAACCACGGTGCAGAACGGACGGCAGGGTCGTCGATGTCCACGCAAGTCGAGGTGACGTTGTCGATTTCTTTCTGCTGCAACATATCGACCATGGCCGGCGAGGTGTCGATGGCGATCACATCTCGCATAAACAGGGCTAATTTAACCGTGAGAAGACCGGGACCGATTGCAGGATCATGTCGCGCAAGCGGCACTGCCCCATCAACCAGCCCGATCGGCGAGATGGGGTGAGGAGGTTTCGGCACCTCTAATACGGAATCCTGTTTTCCTCACCCGCTTTTGAGGCCCGCCATATTACGGTTCGATTCCGTAGAGCTTGGCCACGTTATCAGCCACCAATTTCCGGCGTTCATCGTCGGGCACGTCGACCAGGATCTCACTGTCAAGGCGTTCGCGGATATTTGGGAACGGACATGGCGGGTGCGGAAAATCCGACCCCCACAACATGCGATCGACGCCAATCTCGCTGCGTAACTTAGCGGCCAGTGGATCATTGATAAACCCGACATAGACATTGTCGTCAAGGTATTGGTTCGCCGGCTTCTTGAGCGGTTGCAGCCCGGGGTACTTCTCGATGCGCTCGAGGCGATAGCGCAGAATCGGTAACCACGAGGCATCAAATTCCGAGAGGTAGAGCTGGAGTTGGGGGAAGCGGTCGAACACGCCACCGAAAATGAACTCGTTGGTCAGCGCCGGCGCGGCTTCAGCAAAATACTCGATAAACGTGCCTGGCACGTTCTGTACGTCGCTGGCAAAGCACGTGCTGGGATCGGGCACCTTGCCGGTGCCGGAGTGGAGAGTGACCGGCAACGCTTTTTCCACCACCGAAGCCCAGACTGGATCGTAATAGGGATCACGATAGGGCTTGGCATCGTCGGATGGATTGACCGGCACCATCACGCCTCTCACGCGGCGGGCGGCAATGCGTTCCAATTCTTCAAGCGCCCAGGGCACATCATCGATGGGCAACAAGGCGACACCGACCAAACGCTTGTGGTCATGTGCGGCGTAGTCGATCAGATAGTCGTTAAAGACACCTGCGCAGGCGCGTCGTAATTCGCCGTCGAGAATGCGGGGTGTGAGCAACGCCCAGGACGCGTTGAGAACCTCCGACGCAATCTGCTCGTCATCCATAATACCCAGGCGAATCGCCGGATCGCGCCCCGCCGCCTGGAGATTCTGATAGCGTTCCTCTTGGTCGATATCGTGCGAGCTGCCGAGACGAAGGACATCACGCCCGGTAAAGAAAAAAGTCCCCGTCTCACCGTTATAGGTATCAGCGAAATGGGGCGCACGCTCGCCCCACTTATCGGCGAGTGCCTTGACCCATAGATCGGGCGGCTCCAGGACATGCGAGTCTGCCGAGATGACGCGTTTCACCCGATCCTCCCAAAACAATACTTGGCCTCCAAGAGGTGTACGCGCCCAGGTTGATCCGTGCAAATCCACAGGCGGAGCGGCCGCCTGCCTACCGCCCGCATTGCGCAGACTGGCGCAGGCCAACCGCGATAAGGTTCCGTAACCGTTCTGAAACGAAACAGGGGTGTGGCATGGATGATCTCGACTACGTCGTCTCAGGCGATTCACACATCATCGAGCCGTTCGACTTGTGGACCCGAACGTTGGCCAACAAGCACGGTGATCGACTGCCGCAAGTGCTCGACAACTGCAACGGCGTCCCGGGCGTCTACTTCTTTGGTGGCTATGAGTACTTCAAGCTCGGCGACGTCGAGCCAAAAGATACGGTCGATTCGACCGGTGCGACCAAAGAGATGTCGGATGAGATGGTGGATAAAGTGAACCGCTCGAATACCGACCCCGCCCTGCGCCTCGAGCTGATGGAGATCGACAAAATCCTCGCGGAAATCATCAACCCGACGGTCGCATTACTGATGATGCGTACGCCCAACGTCGAACTGGTGCGCGATTGTTGCGCAGCCTACAACGACTGGATTGCCGACCATTGCAGCAAAAATCCGAAGCGGCTGTTGGGCAGTGCTCTCATACCGATGGACGATGTGGAGTGGGCGGTGAGGGAGCTCGAGCGAGTCGCTAAGAAAAAGCTGTGCAACGCCATTATTTACACCGACGCCAAGCCGAGCATGCCACCCTATCGGTCGACCCACTACGACCGTTTCTGGGCCGCCGCCGTCGACCTCGATCTGCCAGTTCAGCTGCATGTCATTCCCGGCCAGGTCCGCGATCCCTACACCCTGCAGACGGCCGAAGAACGCGAGTTGGTTCCGCGTCAGTATCTAGCGATTATGTCAGAACCCAGCCCCGTGCTTGCCAACGACTTTGTGTTCGGCGGCATCTTCGACCGATTCCCGCAGCTGCAAATCATACTTGGCGAACACGAGATCTCCTGGTTCCCTTATTTCCTGTTCCGCCTCCGCCAGCTCGAAGGCGGGCTAGGCGAATCGCTCAGCATGTGGCGGATCAAGCGGCCGGTCGACGACTATATGCAGACTCAGGTGTGGCAAGGTTTCACCGACGATCAATTCTTCGACCTCGCTTACCAAATCGCCGGGCCGACGCGTATCATGTGGGGCTCGGACTTCCCCCACCCGCGCAACACTTTTCCCAATAGCCACGAGATCATCAATCGTGTCCTCACCAATGTGAGCCCTGAGGTTAAGGCCGATGTGGCCGGGCTAAACTGCGCCCGCCTGTTCAAGCTCGACCTACCGGCCGGGTCGGGCGCCGCGGCCGAATAGCGGGAATCTTGGGTGATTGGTGGGTAATGGCGAGAGCCGCACGATGAACCAGCATCCGTTACGACCGATCGCCGAATCGGAGCTGCAGGCTTGGGCCGAAGATGGCGTTGTCCATTTGCGTGGCTTGCTCGACCAAGAATGGGTCACGCGGATGCAGCGAGCGATCGATCATGTCCTGGCACACCCCAGCGATCACGGCACCGACCTCAACAGCGACGAAGACGGCGGCCGCTTCGCCTATGACGACTATATGTGGAAGTTCAACGACGACTTCCGGGCTTTTGTCTTCACTTCACCCGCGGCCAAAATTGCCGCCACATTCCTGCATTCTCAGGCCGTCAACCTCCTGTACAATTTTTTCCTGGTCAAGGAACCGCACACGCCGACGCGGACCAATTGGCATCATGATCTACCGGCCAATCCGGTTGAAGGACCAGCCTGCGGGCTATGGGTTTCACTCGATCACATTGCCGCCGAAAGCGGCGCCGTGCAGTGGGCGCGCGGGTCGCACAAATGGGGCAAACGGTTCAACCCGGTGGGCTCGGGCGTTGGCAAAACCCACAGGCGCGACCGATCGCACCAGGCCTGGAACCGATGCCCAGCATCGCCGGGCATCCCAAAGACTACGATATCGTTTCGTTCGACACCGAGCCCGGCTATATCCTCGTGACGCATCTTCTTACCTGTCACGGCGCGCCCGGCAATGCGACCGACCGACGGCGCCGTGCGTTTGGCGTGCGCTATGCCGGTGACGGTTCGACATACGCGGTCCGCACCGACGTGACTTTCAATATCAAGCCGATCGCCGACCCCGGCCTCGCCCACGGTGACCCCTTTCCCGGCGACCCCGACCATTTCGTTTTTCCGCGCGTGTTGCCGCGTCGCGCAAAAGATTCTGACCCGGCAGCCTAATCAGACGCGTCCGCAGGCCCGACCGAATATCGGGAAATTGTCCGGGGTATGGATGCGAAGTTTACGACAATCGCCGAAAGTCGGCGGATGCGATTTGCCGACTCGCCGGACGAATCGCTATGCTTGATCTAGAAAACCTCGGTCTCGTGGAGCACCAAAATGGCGATGCAACAAGACGTAACCAGCACCGGTACCGCGCCCTGCTTTAGGCCGCGCCGGATCGGCCACACCAACATCTTCGTTAGCGACCTCGATCGTTCGATGGCGTTCTACGAAAATGTGCTCGGTATCAAAGAAGCTTGGCGGCGCGCGAATATCTGCGCCGGGTTCGTCAATAACGGCAATACCCACCACGATGTCGGCATGGTCGATATCGTCAACCCGCAGTTCCACGACCAAAAGCCGGATTTGTTTCACGTTGCCTTCGAGCTTGAGAATCAGGGGGATTTGGCGATTGGTTACAAACAAGCGGTTGTCGATGACCAGCCAATCCGCTTCACCTACGACCATCAGATCTCGCAGTCGCTCTATACGACCGATCCCGACGGCACATTGGTTGAGATCTATGCCGACACCGAGTGGCGCTGGTGGGAAGACCGGTATCTCAACCGACCGGCCGGTCAGATGCCCAATAAAACCTGGAAACCAGGCGACACGCCGCCCTCGTCACAGATCCACTACGAGCCCAATCCCACATTCAAACGGGTCGACAATGCCGTGTTTCACCCGCTCAAAATCACGCATATCGCTCTTGTCGCCGACAACTACGAAGCGGTTTACGATTACTACACGGATTATGTCGGGCTTGCGCTGATGCTTGGTGGACGCGACCAACGCTTTGCGTCGCTCGGCGGCACGCTTGGCGGCCGCGACCTCAGCCTGTTCCGGGCAACCGACCAGCGTCCGGCCGGATTCCACCATCATGGGTTCGTCGTTGAAGACGAAGCCGACCTTGAGAAATCGATCGGACGAGCCCGCACAGAGGGCATCGAGATCGAGGTGGACATCGACCACCCGTCGCGGCGCAGCGTAATGGTACGCGACCCCGATGGCCTGCGTTGCCAGCTCTATTCACCGCACGACGGCGCGATGGGCGACCCCAACGAAATCGACGACGACACACTGATCTATCTGGTGTGATGATTGGCGGCGTCGGCGGCGGTGGCGAAGGCGCCGGTAACCTCTTATCTGTGCGCTGAATATGAAACTTCTGGTCTTTTCAACTGAGGACGATCCTTCCCCACGCGCAGGGGTACTAGCTGATTCGGTCGTCGTCGATTTATCAGGCGTAGTCGCACAGCAGCGGATCGCTGGGAGAACAGCACCGAACCCGACCGCCGATGTGTTGACGGTCCTCAATCGGACCCCGGCGCTTAGCGATGAGATCACCGGATATATCGAGGATGTGGTCAGCAGCGGCGGCGGTATTGCCGAGAATGAAATTACCTATCTGCCGCCGGTGCATAATCCGGGCAAATTTCTATGCGTCGGCAAGAATAACCAGCGCCACCTAGTCGAGTTGCAGGAACGCAAACTGCTAACCGAAGTGCCGCGTGAGCCAACTGGCTTTATCAAGCTAAACGGCGTGCTATCGGGCCACGGCGCAGAGGTCGCGCGACCGGCCGGCATCACCACGCTCGACTATGAACCCGAACTCGCCTTCGTGATCAGCCGGCGCGCACACGGCATCCGAGCTTCGGAGGCGATGGCTCATGTCGGCGCGGTGACACTGTTTAACGATTTGACGGCGCGCGAAGTGCAGCGACGCGAAGTCGAGGCTGGCACGCGTTTTTGGACAGCCAAGAATATGCCCGGCTTTGCACCGCTCGGCCCGGTTCTCGTGCCGCTAAACGAAATCGGCGATCCCCATCAATTGGTGATCGTCTGCCGCGTCAATGGCGAAGAACGGCTGCGATTTCAGCCATCGGAACAAATCTACGGCATCCCCCAAGTGCTCGAACACTTCACCCGCTACGTCCCCTTTGAGCCCGGTGACATCATCTCGCTCGGCGCGCCGGCGGGAACCGCGATTGGCCAGGATGATCCGAGCAAGTTTTTTTTGGTCCCCGGCGATGTAGTCGAGATCCACTGCGACCAGATCGGCACGTTGGCGACCCGCATCATTGAGGATCCGCGCGGATCCTAGATCATTTCAAGACCGTGCGGACTCGGTTACGAATTTATTACGTTGCGGCAACATTCCCACATCGAGGCGCAACCTTGGTTTTTTACCAAGGACATCGATCTCGAACGAGGAGCTGGGAATAAACGATAGATTCAAAGTAGCAACGCTGGTCATGGCCACCGTCGTTGGCATCATAAGCACGATGGAAAGCGAATTTATTGACGCGGCACCGTGGTTTTTTCTCGACCTGATTCGATAACGCCTCGCCCGCACTATGCCTAAGGCTGGAACCCGCGACCGCCGAGGCGCTCTTGGGCGGGCTCGGGAATGGTTTTCACGTTGATTGTCGCGAACCGGCCAAGATCCATACCGGCCATCATGAAACGGATAAAGTCGCCCAGCACTTCGAGCATTCGAGCGCTGCGAAGCGGGCCGCAATCGACCGGCACCAAGCCGATATCGCTTGAGAGTTCGGCCACCGTTTGCTTGGCGGCTTCGTCGTCGGCGCAGAGATAGGCCGACACGCCGTGTTTGCGAAGCGGTTCGGGCGACATCTCGAATACTTCCTGCGCCATGGTATTGTATGCCTTGACGACCCTAGCGCCCGGCGCGTCGGCGGCTGTTTTCTCGGCCAGGGATTCGCCCATCATGGCATCAAACGCGAAATCAGCCGGTACGGCTCGATTGTTGCAATCGATCACGATTTTGCCGGCGAGCGGTTCGACACTGGTGAGCACGTCGGACAGGACTTTTTCACGAACGGTAAAAAGCACAACCTCGCCAAAGGCTGCGGCTTCATCATTGGTACCGCCTTGTGTGCCATTGCCGGCAAACGCGGCGAGCCCCGCGCCCTTGGCGGCATGGCGCGAGCCGAAGAAGACGTCGTGCCCCTGTTCCGCCCAGACGATACCAAGCGACCGCGACATATTGCCCGCACCGATAATGCCGATTTTCATGACGCTCTCCCGTTTGAACGGCGCTCAGAGATCCACCGCGCAAACTGGCAACGGCACCGCCACAGCGGTGCGCATGACAAAGCTACGCAGCTGCCGTCATATACTGCAGCCAGGACTGATATTGGTAGCGCAGCAGCATCTCGCTGCTGCCGAACGTCTTGTATCCATTCTCATAGGTTTCATCGGGGACTTCGTTGGCAGCATCACCGCGGGCGAACAGGACCCACGGATTGCCTTGGCGGTTTTGCAGGCCAGCGTGACCTCGCGTGAATGCCTCGACATCGTCGGCCTGGGTCATCGAGGCCGCTGAATTAGTCGTGTTCAACAAGCGAATGGCGTCGCGGAACATTTTCTCGGGCGCACCCTTGAGTTTGATCGGATAGATCGTGATTTCAGTGAGGTCGACCCGGATCGGGCGAATCACCCGAACGTGCATATTGAGGTCCTGAATAACGACGTTAGGGTAGAAGACCGTGTTGTGGCGTTTGCGGGTCAATATCTCTTCGGTGCGTTGCTTGCCGTTCTTCGCTTCCAGCAATGCGACATACTCATGCCACAGCGCATCCTTGTTCTCGAACTGGGGTAGCGCCCCCTCCCAGCCATGACCGTTGGGAAACGCCCACAATCCGCTTGAATCGAAGGTGAGTACACCGCCTTCGGTGTCGAAGAACGGGATGCCGCTGGCATCACCCTCGCGACGGACGTACTGGGCGCCACCGCGGCTCGACGACTCATGCGAATAGACGACGTGGTACATGTCGCAGCAATTATCGGCCTGGAGCTTCCAGTTGCCGGGATAGCCGTAGCGGAGAACGCCGCCGGTCACCTCGACTTCGCCGTCCGGGGCATAGGCGACCAAATCTTCGATCGCCGATATTACGGCGCCAAAATATTCGCGAAAGCTGGGCCCGTCTTCGCTCGCGCATGCAAACAGAAAGCCATGTACGCTCTCGGTTCTCGCGACCTGAGGCATGCCGAACGCAATGGGGTCGACATCGAACGAGGTATAGCCTTCGGGCTGCGAGAGACCAGCAAGCTCACCATTGAGTTCATAGGTCCAGCCGTGGAACATGCAGCGCAGGAGTTTGCTATTGCCTTGCGTTTCGTTGACGACCTTGACACCACGATGACCGCAGCGATTGTGGAGGACGTAGACCTTGCCGTCGGTATGGCGCGTCATCACCACCGGCTGAGTCCCGAGCCACGAACAGAAAAAATCACCCTGCTTGGGAACTTGGCTCTCGTGACCGATGTAGACCCACATCCGACCGAAAACCCGCTCCATCTCCAACTCAAAAATAGCTGGATCTTCGTAGATATCGCGGTGAACTCGATCCGGTTTGACGAGTTCTCGCAGGTCTTCCATGGTCCGCACCGTCATCCCGCCGCTCCATCCCAATTGGTTCCGCGCAGCCTAACCCTAGCTGGACTCTAGTCAACACGGCGCACGAGCACTTCGACATCGAATGCGTGAGGCTTTACGGTAATAGTGGGCTGCACCGGCAACAGGCAACAGGCAACAGTCGAAAGAATTCAAATGGCGGGGAAGATCGTCCAAGATTTTGTTATTCCCGCACGGTATGGCCGCGCGATCGAGGTTAACAAGGGACAAATTTTGCGGATTCACCTAGTTGAAGACAAACAAGTTGGTGACTGCGTTTTCTTCAACGCGCATGACTACAAGGAAGTGTTCCACGTCGGGCAGACGTGGGGGCTCAATGTCATGCTGGGAACCGGCACCGCAAAATCGTTCCCGCATTTCTATTCCAAGCCGCCGCGCGAGAACATCATGCTTACGGTCGTCGAGGACACGGTTAAGAACCATTGGGGCAACTGTGGCGGCCGCTGTAGCAGCCGCCTCTACGCGCTGGTCGACAAATCGACCGATCACCGCTCGTGCCAGGAGAACCTAACCGAAGCCCTGGCCCCCTACGGCATCACCGGTGATGACATCATCGATGTGTTCAACGTGTTCATGAATGCAGAACTTGAGCCCGACGGTCGGTTCAAAATACTGCCACCGACCGCGATGAAGGGAGACCATATCGACCTGCGGGCAGAAATGGATATCCTGGCAGCGGTGTCGGCATGTCCTTCCGACGGGCGTACCACTAATGATGGTGACCCCAAACCGCTCGGCATCACCGTATTCGATGCCTAAGTGATAAATTAGTGGAAGGCTGAACGTAAATGTGGCGCCCGCCTGAGCGCATTCACTACAAACCCGATCCCGGCCGCTGGCCGGCGGCGGATGAGGCGGCACGATCGCGGCTATTCAGTCCGGTCGATATCGGCCCAATCAAGCTCGCCTGCCGCACGTGGATCCCGGCGATGGTACCGTGGCGTGCAACCAATGACGGTTATGTAACGCCCGAGGTTTTGGAGTGGTATGAGCGATTCGCGGTCGGCAAACCCGGCGCAATTGTTGTTGAAGCAACGGGCATTCGCGATATTCCAAGCGGCCCGTTGCTTCGCATCGGCGATGACCGTTTTATCCCCGGCCTTCGTGACCTCGTTGAAACCGTACGTAGAGCCAGCGATGGTCAGACGCGCTTGTTTATTCAAACGATCGATTTTCTGTCGGTTCGCCGACGGCCCCAGGCTGAAAAATTCTTCGACCGCTTTCTCGAAATTACCGACCACCATCGACAGGCGCTCGGTGCCGAGACTTGGACCGAGGACCAGGTTCGCGATCGATTGGCGAGCATGGACGACGACGAACTTGATGCGATCCTCACGCCGCGCGAGCTCGAATCGCTGCGCTACGGCTATCGCGAGCGCATCAGCGACCTGCACCTGCCGCAGATCAAGGAATTGCCCGATGTGCTACCCGGGCTTTTCGCGTCCGCGGCGCGGCGTGCCAGGGATGCCGGTTTCGATGGCGTGGAATTGCACTACGCCCACGCCTACACGATGGCCTCGTTTCTCTCGGCGCGAAACGAGCGCAACGATAGGTATGGCGGCTCGCTCGAAAACCGCGTGCGCTTGCCGCTCGAGGTACTTTCCCGGGTTCGTGAAGAGATCGGCAACGATTTCGTGGTGGGCTGCCGCTTCCTGAGCGAAGACTGTATAGACGGCGGCAGCACGATCGACGACTCGGCCTATTTCGCTACCGAGTTTGCCCGCGTGGGTATGAATTTTCTATCGGTCTCGCGCGGTGGCAAATTCGAAGATGCCAAACAGCCGGCGGTCGGCGCCGCAGTATATCCATACACCGGGCCGAGCGGTTACGAATGCATGCCGCAATATATCTCCGATGCACGCGGCCCGTTTGGACGCAACGTTGAACCCGTCGCACTAATTCGCGACACGATTCGGGCAGCGGGATTCGAGACGCCTGTCGTTGTAACCGGTGGAATCCACGGCTTCGATCAGGCCGAAGCGCTACTGACGGGTGCGAAAGGTGATATCGTCGGCTTCGCGCGTCAGAGCTTGGCCGACCCTGACTGGTTCCTCAAAGTTCTGCTCGGACGCGGTGATGAGATCCGGGTTTGCGAGTACACCAACTATTGCGAAGCATTGGATCAAAAGCATGTGCCGGTCACCTGCAAGCTTTGGGACCGTGTCGATCGGGATGAGCCCGGCATTCGAATGACGCCAGACGGCCGGCGGCGATTGACGGCGCCGGCGTGGCATCCCGAGGAAAAGACCACTAGCGGCGGCTGAGGCCACACCCACCTTATTGCGTTACGCCAGCCTACGATTCCTTGTATCGCTGTCCAAATCCAGTGACCGCCATCACACTGGTATGCCCCTAGGCATGGGGGAATCACCCCAATTGTCGC
>Ga0115002_10007922_pt1 | contig 11869 bp, 9 predicted proteins | sample ArcticOcean_MG_C_8_FD_89576 | JGI IMG/M metagenome (GOLD analysis project Ga0115002, IMG submission 89576) | Marine microbial communities from western Arctic Ocean - ArcticOcean_MG_CB11_86 | ecosystem: Environmental > Aquatic > Marine > Oceanic | place: Arctic Ocean: Canada Basin | collected...
GGCTTCGGTAACGCCGACGCCGAAGCGGTTGAAGAGGCCCTCCTCTAATAGCAACAACACATAGAACAGCCAGATGCTGAAGGTGACATTGAGGTTGGCGAAGTACATAAAGCCGACGACGGGGAAATAAAAGCGGATATTGATCGTCGGAAAGCCGTGCGCGATCTGGATGGGGTGGGCCCACTCGATCTTGGGGAAGAAGTGGAAGAAGAAGCCGATGATATTCCAGAACACGATAAAGAGCGGGATCGCCGCGCCGATCCAGAAGACCTTGTTGCGCAAAATGGCGGGCACGCGCGAGGAAGGGTCGTCGGAATCGGCGACGAGCGCCAGGGGAATTTCCATTAGCGGATAGGCTAGTCGCTCGCGCTCGACCCACTGTTTGCGCAGGATCACGACCATGCAAAAACAAACGAAGTAGAGGGTCCAGATAAAACTCAACCACCAGAACATCGGCATGGTCCAAGCGTCGAGTAGCGTGATCCAGGGCGTCGGTTCGCCGATCGGTAGTCCTTCGAAAAACCAGGTCATGGCCAGGCCGTCATTGGAGGGCAATAGCCAGGCGGGTAAGTGCGGCAGCACATAAGTGCCCCACTGATTTTCGGCGGAGGCGACGTAGTAGGGGGTGGTCGGGATCGACATCACGAAACCCATCATGAAAATGGGAATGCCGGTGGTGACCAGGCCCATGACGACGACGGTGATCATCTCGGCGGGGCGAATGGCCCAACCGGGATTGATAGTTTTGAGTAGGATATTGAGCAGGATCAGACAGCAGAAGGAGAAGCCGACGGCGATCGGGAAGAAGGACCAGGTGATCTCCGAGGAGCCTAAGACCCAGATGGCATAGGGGGCACCTAGGCAGACTACCAGGACCTGGACTATGCCTAGGCTCAGGGAGCGGAGGGTGAGGCCGCTGGCGGTGTCGGTTTGCGCGTTGGGTTTGGCTTCCACGAATGTACCTTAGTAGTTGGAAATGGAGAAGATACCTCGCGGTGAATGGGTGGTCAAGCTCGGATCGTCGGATGGCAAATAGCTGGTTATATGGGCGATGGCCTCTGGCCTGCACACGGCTGTTCCAAAAATACAATAAGGCAGGAATTACGGTTTTTAGCTAAAAATTAAACAGGTGCTCGACTTAAGCGCGCAGAAGCTTGTTTACAAAATTGATATCTCCATTTTTTGCTAATGTATTAGGTCCTCAAATCCTTGCATATTATCAATTAAGGTCTATCTTGACCTCTTTGGGTTTTGTATCGCTAAATTCTTATTCGACGACGTAGTTTTTGCCTAAGAAGTACTATCAGCGACTGGTTTTTTTGGTGTATTATTTCCCGTAGTGCACTTGATCCAGGCAGCGCCGCATATATCGGCCAAGGGTCGAATATGTAGTTTGCACTGCCTGTGATTCCCCGCCCAAACGCCGATTGTTACGCGGTCGTTCAGCGAATTTCCCATCTGTGCCACAGCAGTACCGGAATTCAATAACGACGCGATATCGTCTGCGCGGTTGCTACCGTGCTCTCTGTTCTGAGCGCATGTGTTATCGCGTGGATTTCTATCGATTCACCTTATCAAGTTCTTGAGGCCCTTTTTACATGAAGAAGATCATCAACAATTTCACGCTCAATCCTAAAAACGATATCCTGTCGGGTTTGACCGTCGCCCTAGCGCTGATACCCGAGGCGGTCGCTTTCTCCTTCGTGGCGGGCATCGATCCGCTCGTCGGTTTGTACGGCGCCTTTATGATGGGGTTGATCACTGCGCTGATCGGCGGCCGTCCCGGTATGATCTCCGGGGCCACCGGCGCGATGGCCGTGGTTATGGTACACATGATCCAGCAGGGTAATGAGGTGGGTTTGGCGTTGGCGATGCCGATTGAAAACCTCGGTTTGCAATGGCTGTTTATCACGCTGCTTTTTGTTGGCACAATTCAAATCGCCGCGGGTTTTTTGCGGCTGGGTAAATTCGTCCGCTTGATTCCCTATCCGGTGATGATGGGCTTCGTGAATGGTCTGGCCATCGTGATCTTCCTGTCGCAGCTCGAACTTTTCAAAGAACAGGTCAATGGCCAAATGCAATGGTTGCCCGGCGGTGATATGGCGCTGATGCTCGGCCTTGTTGCTTTGACGATGGGCATTATGTACGGGTTGCCCAAGGTGACCGAAAAAATTCCGGCCGCGCTGGTGGCCATTATCATCGTCGCCAGTATCACGATATTCGGCGGGATGGACGTCAATACGGTAGGGTCTTTTATACGCGACGGCGGCGGTGAGGGGCTAAAGGGTTCGCTGCCGGTGTTTCAGATACAGATCTTCGGTTTGCTGGATACGGTGACGGGCCACTGGGGGCTGATTATTTCGACCGCTTTCCTGTTAGCGGCGATCGGCCTGATCGAATCGCTGATGACCTTGAACCTGGTCGACGACTTGACCGATACGCGCGGCAGCGGCAACAAGGAGAGCGTTGCGCAGGGGGTCGCGAATTTTACCAATGGCTTGTTCGGCGGTATGGGCGGCTGCGCGATGATTGGGCAATCGATTATTAACGTGAAATCCGGCGGGCGCGGGCGTCTGTCGGGCATAGTCGCGGCGATGGGTTTGCTGGCTTCGGTATTATTCGGCGCGCCTTTGATCGAGCAGATCCCGCTGGCCTCGCTGGTCGGGGTGATGTTTATGGTGGTGGTAGGCACATTCGCCTGGAGTAGCTTTCACATAATCAACAAAGTGCCGCGCACCGATTATTTCGTATTGTTCGTGGTGTCGGGGGTTACCGTTTGGCAGGACTTGGCGATAGCGGTGATTACCGGGGTGATTATCTCGGCGTTGGTTTTCGCCTGGAAAAACGCGACGATGATTCGCGCCCGCAAACGCATCAAAGACGACGGCACCAAGGTCTACGAGATTTGGGGGCCGCTGTTTTTCGGGGCGGTGCACACCTTCAATTCGAAGTTTGACGTGAAGAACGATCCGGATAAGATCGAGATCGACTTTGTCGAGTCGAAGGTCAGTGATCACTCGGGTATTGAAGCGTTGACGAACTTGGTTAACAAATATGCCGACGCTGGCAAGTTGGTTACGCTGAAGCACCTGAGCCCGGAGTGCAAGACGCTGTTGTTGAGGGCGAATCCGAGTTTAGACGCGATTATCGAGACTTCGATCGACGATCCGCGTTACCACGTGGTGACGGATATGATGGACGCGGAGGTTTAGGGCGATAAGACCCCAGGCCACTTGACCCGATCTCCCCCAAGGCCCTTTGTTATTCCCATACATCGATTTTGCGCTGGCGGTAATTCGATCCGGCGCTGGGGGATCGCTAACATATGCCGTCACAAATACTGCAATCGCAGATCATTCACAAACATTCGGGGCGTTACGTGGCCTGGCCGATGATTGCGCGTGCGGCCAACGGTGAGCTACTGGTCGTTTTTTCCGGAGATCGGGAAGGGCATGTGTGCCCTTTTGGCAAGACGTTCTCGATGCGCTCCGCCGACGATGGTGTTAGCTGGAGCCAGCCCGAGCTGATTAACGACTCGCCGATGGACGACCGCGACGCCGGGCTGTGTGTCTGTCCCGACGGCACGCTGATTGTCAGCTGGTTTACCACCTGGCGCAACCCGGCAGACGACACGCTGACGCCGGCGTGGTGTGCGCATCTGCAAAACATCAGCGCAGAGCACATTGAGCAGTGGACGCGCGGCGATTTAATGGACTCGGAACTGGTGCGGCGCGGACACTGGATTCGCCGCTCGACCGACAATGGACACACCTGGGAAGAGCCCATTGCCGTGCCGGTGACGGCGCCCAATGGACCGAATACCACGGCGGATGGCCGCCTCATTTTTGTCGGTAACAATAGCTATAGGCGCAGCGACCGCTCCAGTGCCATAGCCTGCGTCGAATCGCGCGACAATGGATTGACCTGGCATACCATCGCGGAGATCTCCATGTTTCCAGATGCTGCGCCGAGTGATCCGCAGGGCATGCGCTATTTGGGCGAACCCCATGTGGTAGAGGTGGCCGACGGGCACCTGCTCGGTATGGCTCGCCACGAGGAGCAGCCCTATGTGGAAGGGCGTGAGACGGGGCGGCTATGGCAGTTTGAGTCGCTGGACGGGGGGCATAGCTGGAGCGAGCCGCGCGAGACGGAGATACTCGGGAAACCGCCGCATCTTCTGAGGTTAAAAGATGGCCGTATCGTTGTAACGTATGGGTATAGACATGCGCCCTACGGGCAGCGCGCCTGTATCTCCGAAGATGGCGGTAATACGTGGGACTACAAAAACGAAGTTGTGCTACGCGCCGATGGACCCAATAACGATCTGGGCTATCCGGCGACGGTGGAGTGCGCCGATGGCACTCTGCTGAGTGCGTATTATCAGCGGCAAGCGCCCGAAGAAAAGCCCTGTTTGATGACGACGCGCTGGCAAATTTAAAAATAAAAGTGTTTACTCTGGCTGACGGTCACCGTCACTGGGTGATGCTGTTCGATATGGTCCAGCGATCACCCAGATCGCGCTGCTCCTTACGTCTGCACACGAAGACACCACCCAATACGACCCTGGCGAAAGACAGCCCTTTCAATGCCGCTGTTTTTTCACGGCTCCAGCTTGCATATAAGCTATTGGGGGATCGTCTGGCTATCGACAAAGACAGCCCCCATGCCTCCTTGCAATACAGTGGTTATACAGCCGTGCAGATCGGGGCAATCGGCGAATAGTTCTACCCAGTCCATGCTAATGCCGCCCGGCTTTGTCATCCTGATCTGCGTGCCAGGTATCGAGCTCCTGTTTTAGCGTGGCGATATTCGGTGCAAAACGCGGCTGGTCGAGCTGATTTTTTTCTTCCCAGGGATCGTTCTGCAGATCGTAAAACTCGTATACGGCTTCGGCGCCGCTGCCTTCGCGCATTAGCTTGCCGTCGTCGCGCACGACAAAGGACTGCTTGCCCTTCTTCCACAAAGTGCGATTGTCCCACATTTCGGTCTGGCCCGACCATAAGGGAGCGAGGTCGCGCGACTCGGCATCTGCCGGTACGGTCGCGCCGGCTGCCGTTAAGCAGGTGGCAAAGAGGTCAATATTACTGACGTTGAGGGCGCAGGTTTTGGGTTGTTGTGCTACTCGCGGGTCGCGCACGATTAAGGGCACGTGCGTCGGGCCTTCGTAGGGCAGGCCCTTGTAAAACGAGCGGTATTGACCGCCGAATTCGCCGTGGTCGGCCGAAAAAATGACCAGCGTGTCGTCGGCCAGGCCTTCTTCCTGCAAGGTTTGTAATAACTGGCCGATGCCGTGGTCGATCATCGCCACGTAGCCGTAGTAGGCCGAGAGGATCTTGCGATAGGTGGTCTCGTCCCAACCCGATTCATCGCGGCGCTGGCGCCAGGCCATATGCGCCGAGTTGCGAAAGATCGGTTTGTCCTCCACTCCGTGGTAGAAGTCCGGTGGCAGCGGGATCTCGTCGGGTGGGTAGAGTTGGTCCCAGGGCTCCGGGCACAAGAAGGGTTGGTGGGGGCCGAAGAAAGAGCAATTGAGGAAGAAGGGCCGGTCTTTTTGGCGTTCATGGCGCAGGTAATGGATCGATTCGCGCACCGCCCAAGAGGCCTCGTGGTGCTCTTCGTCGACAAAGTTGCTGCCCAGCATAAAGCGCAACTCGTCGGTGTGCTGGCAGGCCTCGTCTTCGGTGAAGAGGCGCACGGCTTCTGAGGGTTTCTCGGCGTAGGCGGTTTCCCGCAAATAGCGCAGATAGGCCGAGTCCTCGGCCTCCTCCGACGAATAATTGGTATAGGGTGCGTCGTGGCGGCGCATATAGCGGAAGCCGAAGTCGCGGTGCATCGGTTTGAGGTGGAGTTTGCCGACTAGGGCGGTGTCATAGTTGTTTTGCGCCAGGTATTCGGGCAGCACCGGCAGGTCGGGCGGCATGAGGGTGGTTTGGTTGCCCTGCATGCCGTGCGTATCGGCGTAATAACCGGTAAAAAGCGATGCGCGTGCTGGGCCGCAGGCCATCGTAGGGCAATAGGTGCGGGAAAAGAGCGTGCCCTGTGCGGCAAGCGCATCCAAGTGCGGTGTCTGCACCACGGGATGCCCTAGGGTGCCTAGGCAATCGTGGCGAAACTGATCGCTGAGAATGAAGAGGATATTCACGGGGAACAGACGCGCAAGATAGATGAGCCACTGCCATACTGCATGCATAGCCTCCCTTGGGTGTTTATGGATGGGGAAAGGTTAAGGATATGGCGGGCCGGCGGCAAATTCGCTCGGCGGCATTTTGCGATAGCCCCTAGTTTCTCAGCTCTTCCATGTCGCTCAGTATTTCATCGAGTTTTTTCATTATATTGCCGTAGACCAGCTTCATATCGAAGCGGTAGAGCGCTGGCGCGGTGAGGGCTATAATCCCGGTGCAGGCGACGGCTGCTAATGCCCAGTAGACGGGCACGCCGTCTACTAGATAGATCTCGGGGCGGATTTCGATCACCTTCTTCAGCATCTTTTCGCCGTGGTGCGAAAACCATAGTCCCAATACGATGCCGACAAAAAGCACGGGATAGAAAAAGCGGTATATCATCGAAAAGCGGGCGATATTGCCTTTCAGCCAGTTGTTGAACGCCTTGATATATTCGTAACTATTGACGCCCTTATCGATGGCTTCCAGGCTACGCAAATCCCGCTTGCCGACCACGACTAGCAGGGCGAATAGCGTGAACAAGGTCGCGCCGACATAGGGCAGCCCGACCGCGACGCAGGTGATGAGCGCCACGATCGCGAAGGCCGCGAGAGCCCGCAGGTTTATTTTGAACATGTGGGTCATCTTGTCGACGATATTGCTCGATTTTTGATTGTAGAGGTCGTTGAGCTTGGGAGCTATTGGCGCCTTGTCGTCTAGAAAGCCCTCTTGCCAAATCGCTTCAATGGTCTTTTCCATTTTAATACAGTTTCCTCAAGCGGTCTTTAATGCGTGTGATGCGCACACCGATATTGTTGGCGTTAGTGCCGGTGATTTCGGCGATCTCCTGGTATGACTTTTCTTCCAAATAGAGTAGGATCACGCCCCTGTCAACTTCGGATAGCTGCCGGATGGCGTCGTAGAGCTTGTTGATTGGCGCGTCGGCGAATGCGCGACTGTCTTCGCTAGCTTCGGCCGGTAGGTAATCCGAGGCGAAACGTTGGTGGGCGTTCTTTTTCTTCTTCATCAAGGTCAGGCATACGTTCAAGGACAATTTATAGATCCAGGTCGACCATTCGGATTGCTCGCGAAAATTATCGCTGCTGCGCCAAATCTGCAGGCACACTTCCTGGTAATAGTCTTCGAAGTCCTCTTGTGTATTGGTATAGGCCCTGCAGATCTTGATGATGATCGCGGCGTAGGGTAAAATCGAGGCTGTGTAAAAATCGCTGCTCACAATGTCCAGTTTCTCGTTGTCTGTTTATTGGTTAGTGGCAGCAAGCGGCGATTTATTACATCCACGCTTAGATTTTTTTGCGGTTTTTCTTTTGTTGGCAAAAGGCTATTGCTAGTGAAGATTGGGTGCGGGTCTTGTCGTATCGGGGGGGTAGGCGGCGGCAATATATGCGGGCAGGGCATGGGCAGTGTTGGGGCAATTGTACGAGATGATGTTGTGAAGGTCGAGAGAAAACGACGGTAGAAGTGAAATCCGCCCTGCTAACTCAGTAGCAAGTCTACTCGCTTAAACCCGTTTTAATCTGCCCCCAAGAATGGACTTCAATCGTGGTTATCTGCGGGGTATCGGCCAACAGTCGCACGTCATCGAGGAAAAAAGTCCCGGCCAGATGGCCTTCGATACCGATCGAGTCGATGAGGTCGACATGGTCCTGTAATCCGGTATTGTGCAGTAGGTGTCGAGTATACTGAAGGCCTCGAAGGGAATCTCCAATTTAGTCTGCAAGCCCGGCGGCGTGGCGCCCGGCGGCCGGGTCACCGGCGGCGTAGTAGGTGCCCTGGTCGACGAGCAACATAACGGGCGTGCCGATGGGGCCGGTCTTGGCTTCGACGTTGTGGCCGCGTTGTGCGAGTTGCTTACGCACGTCTTGCTCGACTGCTTCGCTGATGGTCAGCGAGCCGACTTCCTTGAAGGTCTGCTTGCGGTCGGGATTGGGGTCGAAGGAGTCCTGGTGATGCTGGGTGGCGAAGCGCGGGGCCATGACGGCCTCGGCGGGCCCCATGCCGAATTCGATATGGTCGAGTAGCAGGCATAGCGCCGTCTGGTCCTGCAGGTCGCCGCCGGCGACGCTGATGGCGAGCACGGGCTGGCCGTCTTTGAGCACCATGGTTGGCGTCAGGGTGATGCGCGGGCGTTTGCCGGCGGCGATGCAATTGGGGTGGCCGGGCGTAGTGTTGAGGCTGCGCAGGCGATTGCCGTAGGAGACGCCGGTGGTGCCGCTGCCGCCGGGGTGGTAGACATTGGCGCTGGGCGTGGCCGAGACGACCATGCCGTTGCGGTCGGCGATGACGCAGGTCGTCGTGCCGCCGATACCGGGCCGGAAGACGCCGTCTTCTTTTATGGCTTGCATCGCGATGGGGTCGCCGGGACGGGCTTCTAACGAGGCTTGCGCCATATCGATGAGCGGTTGGCGCAGTTGTGTATAGGCGTCGGAGAGCAGGGCGTCTATGGGTACGTCGACAAAGAGCGGATCGCCGTAGTGCGCGTCGCGGTCGGCGGTGGCTAATTTTATCGCCTCAATGGCGGCATGCACATAGTCTGCGGAAAATATGCCCATGCCCTTGAGGTCAAGATTTTCGAGCAGGCGCAGGGCTTGGCAGAGATAGGGGCCTTGCGTCCAGGTACCGCACTTATAGACTTCGTACCCTTTATAATTGACCGACACCGGGTCTTCGATCAGCGTCTGGTGGGCGGCGAGATCTTCGCGGCGCAGAAAACCCCCTTGTTCGATATAGAAGGCTTCCAGCTCTTCGGCGATATCGTTGCGCTCGGGGTGGCGGCCGTAGAAGCGGTCACAGGCCGATTGCAGTTTTTCTTCGCGGCTGCCGCTGCTGCGTTGTTCTTCGTCTAGCATGCGCCGTAGCGTTGTAGCCAAGTTCGGGTGCCAGGCCTCCTGGCCTTTGTCGAGCAGGTTCAGGGTCGGAGCGATGATCGTCGAGAAGCTCAGGGTGCCATAGCGCTGTAAGAGAGTGATGCAGAGATCCACGACGGAGGGCACCGGGGCCATCTTGATGTCTTTGTCGGGGATGCCGTGTTGCATATACCAGTCGATGGCTGTTTGCGAGCGCGGCGCGCGGCCCATGCCCGACAGGGATTTGACCTGGTTGCCGTCCCACAGCAGGACCGGGACTTCGCCGCCGATCGAGCAGGCGCCGTGGTCGGTGACATTGAGGGCGAGGATAGTGCCTGCGGCCGCGTCGGCGGCGTTGCCGCCCTGGTCCAGAATGCTGATGCCCGCTGCGACGGCTGCGGCACCTCCTGCGGCGACGACGCCGGTTTTGCTTTCGGCCTGCCAGCCGATTTCGTCAAAATTTGCCATGGTTAGGGCTCCTGGTCGAAGAAGGGATGCAGGGCGAGCAGTGCAATATCGCTCCGTTGTAGCAGTTTGTCGAGAAAACAGTGTTTTGTGCCAGGCGCCGAAGGGGATGAGGATACGCTGGCCGGGGCGCGCGTCGAGGGCGGCGCTGATGAGCGCCTAGTGGGTGGTGTTGATGTTGGTCCAGTCGCCGTATCGGATTAACCTTGCCCGGCGAGCCAGCGTTTGGGGTAGTCGGTGAGCACGGCGTCGACGCCGGTCGGGGGGATTGAGTCAAAAGCGCGTTTGTCGTAGTTGGCTACGAGGTGCATGGCGTGGACTTCGATGCCGAGCTCGTGGGCCATATCGACAAAAAGCGCGTCGATGATTCGCCAATCCAATTGTATTATACTGCAATCGAGGCTGTGGGTCTTTTTGAGGAATGCCGGTGTATTGCGCGGATGGAGGCCAAGGTGGCAACCGCTGAGTTTTGGTTGTAGACTGCGGGCTTGTTGCCAGGTGGGCTCGTTGGTTGCGAGATAGGCGTGGTTGAGCATGGCGTGTTGGGTAATTGCGCTGACGACGGCGGGAACTAGTCTTTTATCGTCTATGGCTTTGAGGTGGACATTTATGCGCAGCGATTCGCCGAGGGCTTGGAATATCTCGCCCAGGGTGGGCACGCATTCACCGCAACCGGTGTCGAGTTGTTGCAATTCTTTTAAGGTCAACTCGGCGACGGAGCCCACGCTGTCCGTGGTGCGGTCGACATGGGCATCGTGCAGCACCACGGGATGCCCGTCGTGGGTCAGATGAACGTCGAGTTCGATGCCGTGGGCGCCGAGTCGGGCGGCGGCGCGAAAGGCGCCCACGGTGTTTTCGGGGTATTCGGCGAAATGGCCTCGATGGGCGAAAACCTGCAATAGAATACCTGGTTATTCCGTTAGTCGCCCGATCGCCTCGCGTGGTCCGACCAAAATCATCCGGCCCCAAGTGATATCGTCGTCGCCATTGCCATAGATCATAAAGTGGCCGCCGTAGGTGCCGCCGTCGGGGTCGGTGTGCACGATCTCCATGCTGTATTCGTCGCCAACCTGGGGGGCTTGCCAGCGGGGATCGCTTTGGCCGAAGGTCGAGGCCAGGTCGACGCGCGCTTCGAGAATAAAATCTCCCTTGCTCTTACCCCAAGGATTCATCTTTACGCTATAGTCGACGGATGATGCCGGGATCGGCTCTTCGATATAATTCTGCTTGGGCGCGCCGTGGCGCCACCAGGCATTTTTCGGTGTGTGTTCGGGACTGGCGGTAAAGCAGAAGGCGTTGTCGCCTTGGCCGAATTGCTCGTTGGCGGCGTCGCGCGGACCTTCCATAAACCAGCAGATCGCGTCTTTGAAATACCAGCGGCTGTCGTACAACACATGTCCGTCGAAATCTTCGACCGACACCGGGTCTTCGAGGTCGTTGACATTGTCGTGGACCTCGGCGCCGAAGTAGAGATTTTTGTCGTCCCAGGCGATATAGTAGCGGGCGCTCAAGTCTTCGGAGAGGTGCGGCTCGTCGCCGTGGTCGGTAAGGCGGTTGCGGGCGCCGCGGTCGAGCGTATAGAAGGAACTCTCGGCGATGCGGCGCATATCCCAGAGGCCGTCGTTGTGCGCGAGGTCCTTCCATTCAGCAAGGTCGCCGTCAATTTTGGGTGCTTCTTCTAAGAAGGGGACGTTGAGATTCATATCGGCGTAGAGGCCGAGGGGGAGTAGCAGTAGGATGGTGCACAGTGCTTTGAACATGGTCGGGGCTCCCTGATGATTGGTTTGCGCTATAACGATAAACACAAGCGCTATGTCGTTTAGCGATAATTTTCGGCGCGGTCTTCGGGCACAAAATCCACTATCTGGCGGGCGTGTCCGAGATCGCGGTAGCCGTATTTATTGTCGGAGTTGATAAAGAAGGTGTCGAAGGGCAATTCGAGTGGAGCCTCGATACATTTTTCGATCGACTGCACGGCGTCGCGGTGGCTGCACCAGACGGCGTATTCGCGTGCTTGCGTCGGGCGATTTTCGGGGTTTACGCGGCCGAAACGCAGGCAGAGCACTGAGCAGTGGCCGGCATCGGCGAAGGCGCGGGCCAGCTCTTCGCCCCAGACTTTGCTGGCCGCGTAGAGGCCCGCTGGGCGCAAAGGGGACTCGTGCGTGAGCATCGGCCAGGTGTCGCCGATGGCGCTGTAGTCGCCGGCGAGCAGCTCTTTGTAGGGGGCGTGTTGGCCATAGCCGCCGACGACGGAGCCGCTGCTGGCGAAGATAATGCGGCGCACGCCGGCGTTGAGGGAGGCTTCGAAGATATTTGTCGTGCCCTGGATATTGGCGTGTTGGATGGCTCGGTGGTTATTGCCGATGTGCGCGGCTA
>Ga0115002_10007926_pt1 | contig 11863 bp, 9 predicted proteins | sample ArcticOcean_MG_C_8_FD_89576 | JGI IMG/M metagenome (GOLD analysis project Ga0115002, IMG submission 89576) | Marine microbial communities from western Arctic Ocean - ArcticOcean_MG_CB11_86 | ecosystem: Environmental > Aquatic > Marine > Oceanic | place: Arctic Ocean: Canada Basin | collected...
ATTAGTCAGCGCCTCGTCAGTAAGGGGAACTGGTGGGCTGGAATCACCCATCTCAACCGTTCACTCGCCGCAGAACTTGCCAACGACTACCTGACGACATTGCATGAAAAAGCACCAACAGCCCAACGTATTGTTGACAAACTGCCCACCAATTTCTTGTTTATTGGCCTCATTCGAGCGATACTACCCAACGCGACAATAATTCATATGCGACGCGATCGACGAGATAACTGCCTCAGCAATTATTTTCGGAATTTCAGTCAGGTAGCACCACATAACCACGACTTTGCGGACCTCGGACATTACTACCGCCAGTACGAACGACTAATGGCCCATTGGGACATTGTTTTTCCTGGGAAGATCTTCCACCTCGACTACGAATGGATCGTCCGTGAACAGGAGGCGGCAAGCCGCGCGCTGATCGATCGGTGTGGTTTGGAATGGAACAATCGCTGCCTAGATTTCCACAAGACCGAACGAACAGTACAAACAGCCAGCTATATGCAAGTCCGCCGACCAATTTATGATGATTCGATCGCTCGGTGGCGCCATTACGACCAACACCTTGGAAAGCTGTACCATGCGCTTGGAGCGGAGCATACTTGAGGTCGCGTTAAGCGTTATTAGGGTCACTCGAGCTCCTATGGGTTTTATGACCGAACAATTGAATACCGTGGACTACGGTACTTCCGAATTTTATCGCAGAATTTACACTGTAGAATTGCAGTTGTCGGCGCCAACTTGACCGCACCGACACATGCGCGAAATCGGTGACCGTATAACGAATAACATTATAGCCTTAATCGCGTTACGGGGCTCGACTGTGCGGTGATTTATTAGGATAATGACGTCCGTTTCAACGAACCAGCGGATCCGGTGACAGACATCAACGATCTTTCGTTCGACGATATCCTCTCGCCCATTGGCGTCGAGGAGTTTTTTGCCGAATATCACGATCAAAAACCGCTCCATATCCGTGGTGCCGGAAGCAAATTCTCGTCGCTGATGAATTGGGATAAGCTCAATGGCCTGCTCAACATGACAGCCATTTGGACTCCAGCATCACTGCAACTCGTACGTAACGGAGAAATTGTATCGCCTGGCCAGTACTGTAGGCCATCGGTAGATGCAGAAGGAAAACGGCAACTTCGGCCAGAAGCTGGAGCCGTTACCACATTGCTCAAGCAAGGTGCATCTCTGGTTGCAAACGACATTGACACCCTGACACCAGAGCTCGCAGCAATTGCGGATGCGCTAGAGGCCTCACTAAACGGCAAGGCACAGACAAACCTTTATTGCTCATGGCGCGAGCGACGCGCCTTCAACAGCCACTTTGATACCCACGACGTCTACGCAATTCACACCCTAGGCGAGAAAGTCTGGCGTATCTATGAGGGTCGTCTCGATAACCCGATCGCCCATTCGAGATTTAAAAATTTTGGACATGAATACCATGAACAGCACAAAGGGCGCGTCGCTGCAGAAATCACCATGCAGCCAGGCGATTTGCTTTACATTCCACGTGGCCAATACCACGATGCGTTAGCTAGTACTGATGGTACAATTCACGTTTCATTTGGCGTCACCGCCCCCATCGGGCTGGACGTCCTCACGCTGCTTTATGATCAAGCGATAGCCGATCCTCTATTTCGAACCAATCTACCCCGGCCGTCGGACAGTGCCGCTGTAGCGAACCACCTCGCCACATTAGGAAAACATTTATCCGACATCACACGCCAACCAAAGACCCAAGAAATTCTCGCAAAATTCAGGGGGGACTTTCGATATCAGCGCGGCGGGTTCGCTTTGCCCGTGGTGCCAGCAACCGCCGCATATTTGGTTGCCGGGAGTGGCCTCAAAATGAAACGGAGTGGGGCCGGGTGGGTTCTTACAAGCAACAAGGTAACTGTACCTATTCCACCTGATTTCGAGGAACATGTTCGGTGGATAATCGCACGTAAACAATTTTCAAGCGTAGAGTTAGGCCTTGCGTTTCCTGCCACGACCGCCCCAGGTATTGAAGTCTTGTTGACGGATCTATCTGCCATGAAGGTAATACAGTTGATTTAGTGAGTGAATAGCCTCATTTGTAAGCAGTAATTACTATGGTCAATCGAGATTGCAAGCCGATTGTTGCAAAATTGCGACGCCGCTTAATATTCGTTGCTGTTTTGTCACTTTAACGTTGCGTTGTGAAGGCCTCGCTAGGCATATATGGGCAGGTTTCGTGTGTTTTGAAGGGGGGTGCTTTAGTAAACCCTGAGATTGCGGGCCATATTGAGTAATAATTGGGCTACTATTTGAGCCTATATTTGGAGGTTATATACATATGAAAAAAATTCTTTTAGGAACTACGGCTTTGGTTGGAGCCTCTCTGTTGGGTGCCGTTCCGGTAGCAGCAGGGGAAGCAGCAGGGGAAGCACCAGTCCTTTCGTTCTCGGGCAATACCTCGGCCGAATTGACTGGAGTAGACCAGGATTTAACAGCTGGCCGTGGTCGCGGCTATGATATTGACACCGATGGTAATAACATGGGTTGGAGTGCCAAGGGTACGGCCGATAATGGCGTGACATACCATGTGTCAACTGTAGCTAACCTCACCGGCGGAACATTTATCTCCGACGAAGCAAAGATCGCATTTAACACCACCTGGGGTACGGTAATTGTAGGTGACGATGATGGCGCAGACGACGTTATGATGGTCGGCGGCTTTTCGCTAGTCACCGGTGGCTACGCCCATGATGGCGGATATAGTTCTTTGGTCAATAGAGGTGGTCTCGCTGGTACGAATGCCTCCCCGAGTTTGGTGGGTGATACCGGTGATGCGTCGAAAATCAGTTATTACACACCACGCATGAGTGGCCTGCAGATAGGTGTCTCATTTACACCTGATGGTGGTGCTGCTAATAACGTTGGCCTCTCGGCACTGGCTGCTGGTGGTGGCGCAGATAATAACGGCAACGTTGAGAATGGCCTTGGGCTTGGGATGAACTACATCGGCAAGGCTGGCGATATCGGCTACAAGCTCGGCGTAACCCATGGCATGGGAACAACAGAGCCTAATTCAGTCGCTCCGGGTGCTGCGTCTTCGCTTCAGCGGGAAGACCTCGACACTTGGTCAGCTGGTGCCACAGTTAGCTTCTCCGGCTTCTCAGTCGGTATGGGGTATGGCGACAATGGTGATTCAAACTGCACAGTAGTCAATACGCTATGCGAGCAAAGCGAGTGGTGGGATATTACTGGTCAATATAAATTCGGCAGTAACACAGTAGCCCTTAGTTATTTTAACAACGATAGCAACGCCCTTGGTAGCGCAGTAGCAGATGACGAAGTTGAGATAATGGCGTTGGGCTTTAACCACGTCTTTGCATCAGCACCTGGCTTGAGTATGCACGGTGAAGTCGTTAGTTGGCATGGTGATCGTGCTGGCACAGTCAACGATAATGATGCGACATATGTTATGATTGGTACAAAAGTCGCGTTCTAAATCAGTTTGGAACAATTGTTCCTTTAAAGGGGCAGCATTTGCTGCCCCTTTTTCTTTGTGGGTTTCACAACGATAAAACTCTGGATGTAGCTCCACCTCTTAGGGCATAACAACCACATGATGCCAAAAATTCCATACCTGATTTTAGTTCTGATGTTGAGCGTACTCGTTTCCGGTTGCACTGGCTCAACTTCGGTAACCGAAGACGACATAGAGAGCCGTCACGAATTGCGGCGCAAGAGCGCCGGAAAAATATTTGGTAAAGACGCCTTTACTTGGGGAGGATCGAATAAGAAGAACGACGCGGGGGGTGGCGTTGGAATTGCGGTCAATAGTTTCCTGTGGCGCGCCTCGCTCGATACGATCTCTTTCATGCCGTTGAGCTCAGCCGACCCTTTTGGTGGCGTCGTTATTACCGATTGGTATACAACACCCGACAGCCCGCGCGAACGGCTTAAGGTTCAGGTCTATATTCTCGATCGTCAGTTAAGATCAGATGGGCTGCGCGTATCAGTGTTCCGCCAGACACTGGATGATGCGGGCGCGTGGATTCAATCAACTGTTAACGAGCAGACCATAATCGACTTGGAAAATGCGATTCTCACGCGCGCTCGTCAGTTGCGTATTAGTTCAAACGGCGCGCAGTAACGATAATTTGATCCAAATAAAGGCATCTTTCAACCTCGCCTCAAGTTTAAATTGTACATGTTGTATTTGGCATGATCGATCAAAGTTTTTAGCATGGTGAATTACCGGTGAGCCGTTACAATTTCAAAGAAACAGAAGCTAGGTGGCAAGTTGCCTGGGACGAAAGCGGCTGCTTTGAGGTCACTGAAGACACGGGGAAACCCAAATATTATGTTCTAGAGATGTTTCCCTACCCATCCGGGCGCATACACATGGGGCATGTCCGCAACTATACGTTGGGCGATGTTATCGCGCGCTATAAAAGCGCGAGTGGCTTCAATGTGCTTCACCCAATGGGGTGGGATGCATTCGGTTTGCCGGCAGAAAATGCAGCAATTGAACACAATGTACATCCAGCGGATTGGACCAAAGAAAATATAGCAGTCATGGGCACACAGCTTCGGTCGATGGGAATATCCTACGATTGGAATCGTGAGATAGCCACTTGTGACCCGGCTTACTATATGCACGAGCAAAAGATGTTTTTAGATTTTTTTGCGGCAAATCTTGCCTACCGTAAGGAGGCTTGGGTCAATTGGGACCCGGTCGAAAATTCTGTGCTTGCTAACGAGCAGGTGATTGATGGACGGGGTTGGCGCTCAGGCGCCATTATCGAGAAACGCCTGCTTTCGCAATGGTTCTTGCGGATTACAGCATTTGCCGACGATTTGCTCCATGGTTTGAAAACATTAGACCGGTGGCCCGATCGGGTCCGTCTGATGCAAGAAAATTGGATAAATCGATCAGAGGGTGCGTATGTAACGTTCAAACTCCAGGGACGAGATGATTTTCTGGAAGTGTTTACGACCCGTCCCGACACTTTATTTGGCGCCTCTTTCTGTGCAATCTCTGCAAACCATCCGTTGGCGCAAGAATTAGCACGCGAAAACAGGGAGATCGCGGAATTTAGCGCTGAATGTAACCGGCTGGGGACAAGTGAAGAAGTTATAGAAACAACCGAAAAACACGGCTTTGATACCGGCCTCAAAGCCAAACATCCCTTTATAGACGGGCAAGAATTACCAATCTATATCGCAAACTTCGTGCTTATGGAATATGGTACGGGCGCTATCTTTGGATGCCCGGCCCACGACCAACGTGACCTAGAATTTGCACGCAAATACCACCTCCCCGTCATTCCAGTTGTCGTTCCGAAAGATGTAGATTCATCAAATTTTGAAATTCATGATGAAGCCTATCTTGGCGACGGGGTACACATTAATTCTGGTTTTCTCGACGGGCTAGATATTACAGAAGCAAAGGTGACCTCAATCAATTGTTTGATGGAAAAGGATGCTGGTCGGGGTGCGATTACATACCGTTTGCGCGATTGGGGCGTATCGCGGCAACGTTACTGGGGTTGCCCAATTCCGATTATAAAGTGTTCCGTTTGTGGAATTGTTCCGGTCCCAGAGATTGATCTTCCTGTCGAATTACCTAAGGATATTGAATTAGATCAAACGGGTAACCCCCTTGATCACCACCCAACGTGGAAGCACACGGATTGCCCACAATGTGGGCAGAAAGCGGAACGCGAAACAGATACGCTCGATACCTTTTTTGAATCATCATGGTATTTTACCCGTTTTACATCCCCACATGCGGATACAGCATTTTCGCGCGATGCTGTAGAGTACTGGCTTCCCGTAGATCAATATATTGGCGGTATTGAACACGCAATATTACACCTCCTTTACGCCCGATTTTTCACGCGCGCGTTAAAATATTGTGGCTATCTCTCGGTCGAGGAACCGTTTGCGGGCCTTTTCACACAAGGCATGGTCTGTCACGAGACATTTAAAGATGAAAATGGTAAGTGGCTTTACCCGGAACAGGTAATCGCGGATCGTGACGGAAATCATACCCATGTAGAAACCGGTGCCCCAGTTACAATTGGCCGCTCCGAATCAATGAGTAAATCCAAACGGAATATTGTGGACCCCGTATCCATAATTGACGCATATGGTGCAGACACCGCCCGACTCTTTATGCTTTCGGACAGCCCGCCTGAACGTGACTTGGAATGGACCATGGCTGGCATCGAAGGTGCGTGGCGTTATGCTAACCGACTGTGGCGCCTAATTTCAGAACCTGTGGGACCGTTGGCGCCAGTAGGTACGCCAATGCCTATACACATGAGCGACACAGCCCTGCAAGCGCTACGGGCCGTTCACACCGCAATTTCGGTTGTTACTGATGATCTTGAAAAATTTCGATTTAATCGTGCGGTAGCTCACATTCGCGAATTCACAAATTTTCTTGGTGAACTCAACCTCAACGGCGATGATTTGGCATGGGTTAGACGTTTTGGCGCTGAAACGTTAACGAAATTGATCGGTCCAATAATGCCACATTTAGCTGAAGAGATGTGGAATTTCCTTGGACATAAAAGACTTCTTGTCTTTGAGCCATGGCCTGAAGCAGAATCAGAACTGCTGTTGAACGAATTTGTCACAGTCGCCGTCCAGGTCAACGGTAAATTGCGGGCAACTTTAGAGCTGGCCAGAGATGCTGAAGGGCCGAAGCTAGAAGCACAGATACTTGCATTACCTGGGGTTGTGCGAGCCATGGAAGGTAAATCCGCCCGTAAAGTGATAATCATACCAAATAAGGTGGTTAATGTTGTTATATAAACTACCTGTATATCTGGGGATTTTATTTCTCATGACCGCGTGCGGTTTTCAGCCGTTGTACGTAGAGCACAACAACGGCACAGGGACGCAGGATGCGCTATCAAAAATTTCAATCAACTCGATTCCAGATCGTTTAGGGCAACAAGTACATAACTTTCTCCTGGATAGGATCTCTCCGTTAGGAAAACCCGAATTACCGCTTTATTCCTTGAATGTGAAAATCGATTTGTCCAGACAAGACCTGGGTGTAAGTCGCGATGATACGGCAACTCGTGCCAAGCTTATCCTTTCCGCAAACTACGTCTTAGTAGACAGAAAAAATGGCCAAAAACTATTTCAGGGTAACACACAATCGGTGAATAGTTTCACAATCGTAAATTCTGACTTTGCAAATTTAAGCGCTGAAAATGATGCACTAAGTCGTGCCGCGAGAGAGGTCAGCGATTCAATTCGATTACGCCTTGCGCTTTATTTTGCATCGTAAGTCGGACATAGCCTATACCCATGAAGATTGGATCTAATCTAGTACGAGAATTCCTACGGGATCCAGGAGCTCAAACACGGGCGGTATTGGTCTATGGCCCGGACGCAGGACTTGTTAACGAACGCGCCGATATAATCGCACGTACAGCAGTTGATGACTTAACAGATCCATTCCTTGTCAGCGAGTTCAGCGAAGGTGAATTGCTCGCAGATCGTACTCTTCTTATCGATGAAACCTCAGCTTTGACGTTTTCTGGCGGCAGACGCGTCATCAGGGTGAGAGATGTGACCGATGCAGCCTCACCTGTCATACAGGCTTACTTGGCAGATGGAACTGGTGAGGCGTTGACGGTATTACGGGCCGGCGATCTTGGGCCAAGATCAAAGGTACGACGACTTTTTGAGGAAGCTAAAAATGCGGCGGCGGTCGCCTGCTACGCAGATGACGACCGGATGCTGGAACGCGTAATTCGCAGTGCCTTTTCCGCATTGAAGATATCCGTCACGGCCGACGCTTTAGCGTATTTGAAGACGACGTTGGGCGCAGACCGGGCGGTAAGTCGTGCCGAGCTTGAAAAACTTATTATTTACGTTGGAGACGCGAAGGAAGTTACCTTAGACGATGCAATCACGTGTATTGGAGATAGTTCCGCATTCAATCTCGACATACTTGCATTCGCGGTTGGAGACGGCGATCAAGCCAAGGTTGATCGAGCCTACGGAAGATGTCTTGATGAAGGAACTACTCCCGTTAGCGTCTTACGCATCATTCAACGCCATTTAACCAGGCTTCATCTGGTATTGTCTGAATCAAACAAAACTGGCGACGCGTCTCGGGCGATAGGGGCACTGAAACCACCTGTCTTCTTTAAGTACAGAGATCAATTCTTAGATCAGGCCCGCGCTTGGACGACAAGTAATATCGGAGCTGCATTGGCCGTGTTACTCGATGCAGAACACGCCGTAAAACAAACCGGCGCACAAGCTGAAACTATTTGTGGTCATGCCCTAATTCAAACAACTGAATTTGCAAATACCCGGCAAATTATACGGCGATCAGCATGAAGCTGCATTACGTGATGTGGTTAGAAATGCCGCGGGTACTACCATGGTTAAATCGATGCAAAAGCTCGTCGAGCTGTTCGAGCGTTTCATAGTGCACGGTGAGTGCGCCGCCAGCACCGCGAACGAAAATTTTAACCTGAAGCCCTAAAAGATTGCAGAGATCGCGCTCTAGCGCGGCAACATTTGGATCCTGTCGCTCGGGTTTCTTCTTACTTTCTATCGTTCCACCCAATTTCTCTTGCTTCGCGAGCGCTTCTGCCTGGCGAACATTTAAACCGCTTCGAACGATCTTTTTTGCAAGTGCTTCGGGATTTTCTGTACCAATTATCGCTCTGGCATGGCCTGCGCTTAATTTACCTGTGTTGATCTGCAATTGAACCATTTTGGGCAGCGAGAGAAGGCGGAGCATGTTTGCCACATGGCTGCGGCTTTTGCCAACGGCTTGTGCCGTGTCGTCCTGTGTTCTACCAAACTCGGTCATCAACCGTTGGTACGCGTACGCTTCGTCCATCGGGGTTAGGTCTTCGCGCTGCAAATTCTCCACGAGCGCAATTTCTAAAGTTTGAGAGTCGTCGAAATCCCTGATAATTACTGGAACTTCATGTAGCTGGCTTTGCTGCGCCGCTCGCCATCTCCGCTCGCCAGCAATAATTTCATACTCATTCGCTGAATTTCGATGGCGACGGACAAGAATTGGTTGTAAGACACCGTTTTCTCGAACAGACGCCGCCAGCGATGCGAAGGCTTCATCATCGAAGTGCTTGCGCGGCTGAAAATTGCAGGGGTGAAGGAATTCTACTGCGACCATCTTGAACAATCGTAGCCGATCCACAGACGCGTAGTCTTCATTCTCGCTGCCAAGCAACGCAGATAAACCTCGCCCCAAATTGCGGCGACTTCCATCGTCGGCGGCCCCAGGCATTTAGGTGGCCAACCCACACTCGCGCTTTAAGACCTCGCTAGCGAGGTGCATATAAGCAAGACTGCCTGCACATGACACATCATATAAAAGTACCGGCTTCCCATGAGATGGTGCCTCTGAGACGCGGACATTGCGCGGGATCACCGTTTCGTAAACTTTCTTACCAAAATGGGCGCGAACATCACTAGCAACCATATTGCAAAGATTATTTCTAATATCAAACATAGTCAGCACCACACCTTGTATTTCCAACGTGTGATTGAATGTTCGCTTAACTCGCTCAATAGTCCGAACAAGCTGACTCAAGCCCTCCAATGCATAATACTCACACTGCATTGGAACGAGTACCGCATGCGCCGCCGACAAGGCGTTAAGGGTTAGCAAACCCAACGCCGGCGGACAATCAATTAAGATATAGTCTATAGAATTATCAAGTTTACTAAGCGAGTGTTTCAAACGGTAAGCTCGCTCTGGTAAATCGATCAACTCCAATTCTGCCCCAGCCAGATCAACTGAGGACGGCAAAACAGACAAACCCGGTATTTTTGTTTCTATCACAACCTCTTCAATCGGGATCCCGTCTATCAAAAGCTCGTAAACTGATGGGATTTCTTGTCGACGCTCTATCCCAAAACCAGTGGTGGCATTTCCCTGGGGATCAATATCAACAACGAGTACTTTCATATTTACTGATGCCAACGCTGTCGCCAAATTTACCGCCGTTGTCGATTTTCCAACCCCACCTTTTTGGTTGGCAATTGCGATAATACGAGGCGACAGCCTTTGACTTGGCTGCCTATCAACTTGAATCGGGGCTATCTGTATCATTGGTGCGGCTAAGCTTCCTCAAGTGAAGTACGGATCCGCCCGCATCTGACAGGCTAGTAATAGTTGTTATACCCATTTTCCATGTTTTTCTCGCATCAGTCAATTCCTGATGCAGCCGCCGCCCCTTGAGAAATAGACAAATCGTTTCAGGTCCAACATATGTTTTTGCATAGCCGAGAAGGCGTGGTAGAGGCGCAAGCGCGCGCGCCGTAACAACGTCAGCGATCCGAGGTGCAACCCCCTCTATTCTATCATTGTTAATGATTACCTGCGTATTCGTTACACGAGCTACCTCGCGGAGAAAACCACACTTTCTCGTGTTAGCCTCGATTAGCTCAACATCTGTGGCACCCATAATCGCAAGGACCATCCCCGGGAATCCAGCACCGCTACCAAGATCAACAACGCGCCCAAAGGGAGATGGGAGTAAGTTATACAGTTGGGCTGAATCCAGTATATGACGACGCCATATGTCGTTCAATGTTCCTTTACCAACCAGATTTACAGAATTTTGCCACCTCTCAAGAAGTGCGACATACGTCGTTAAGCGCGCCAGTGTTTCACGTGAAACATCGACCCCCACGGCGAATTCATCCGGCGTCACGCTGGCCCTTCTGTGTTATCATTGGGTTTATGATGCAACACGAACAGACTTACCGGGTCGGACATGCCTCAGCAGCGCAATAATTGAAGCTGGGGTAACGCCAGAGATGCGCTGTGCGGCGCCAAGCGTTTGAGGGCGCACAATTGCTAAGTTCTGCCTCGCCTCATTGGAAAGCCCATCAATCAATTCATAGTCTAGGTCCAATGGTAATTGGAGCCCCTCGTCCCGGCGGAATGCGCGGATATCGGCATCTTGTCGCTGAAGGTATCCAGTATAACGGGTATCGATTTCGATCTGCTCTACTACCCATGGAGCCACACCACCTAATTGTGGCCAAATGGCCGCTAATTCAGCGGAGCCTATTTCGGGGTACGCAAGAAGCTCGGCGACAGTACGTCGGACTCCGTCGCGATTGACCTTAATCCCGTGCCTTAGAAGGACATCAGGGCTCGCGCCCAATTCCTTCGCCATCAGTTTGCCCTCATCAAGTTGAGCTCGCCGCTGCGACCAAGCCTTCGTACGGCGAGACGAGATGCAACCCGCCGCAATACCCAAGTCCGTTAAACGCTGATCGGCGTTGTCAGCTCTGAGTCGAAGACGATACTCCGCACGCGACGTGAACATTCGATATGGTTCAGTGACCCCTTTTGTTACTAAGTCGTCGACCAAAACTCCGATATATGCATCCGCTCTACTAATTTCAAATGGCGCACTAGCAGATGCGCGTCTTGCTGCATTTATTCCGGCAATTAGACCCTGTGCCGCCGCCTCCTCATACCCAGTTGTGCCGTTTATTTGTCCAGCCAGAAACAGGCCGTCAATTTTCTTCGTCTCGAGTGTTGGTTTTAGTTCTCGTGGATCAATAAAGTCGTACTCGATAGCATAGCCAGGCCGTATTATTTCCGCTCGCTCTAGGCCGGGGATTGTTCGAACAAACTCTATCTGAATGCCGCGCGGCAAAGCGGTAGAAATACCATTCGGATAAACCGTCTCGTCGTCCAGTCCCTCTGGCTCAAGAAAAATTTGATGGTTTTTTTTATCAGCGAAACGAACAACCTTGTCTTCGATTGAGGGACAATAACGTGGTCCTGATCCTTCAATGTTTCCGGAATATGCCGGCGACGAGAAAAGGTTTTCCCGAATTATGGTATGCG
>Ga0115002_10007929_pt1 | contig 11861 bp, 14 predicted proteins | sample ArcticOcean_MG_C_8_FD_89576 | JGI IMG/M metagenome (GOLD analysis project Ga0115002, IMG submission 89576) | Marine microbial communities from western Arctic Ocean - ArcticOcean_MG_CB11_86 | ecosystem: Environmental > Aquatic > Marine > Oceanic | place: Arctic Ocean: Canada Basin | collected...
ATTTTTTTTGGCAAAAAAGGATCAGCGATAAAAGGTCTCGCGGCACCTATCATATCTACTATACCTCGGTTAATTTGACTAACCATAGTATCAGGAGAAGTAAAGCGACCTACGGATACCAATGATTTGGTTGTCATTTCTTTTACATAGCTCATGTAAGGTTCATTTGCCCCTTCACTAACAAAACGAGATGTGCCCAACTCAATATCCCAATTAGAAGCCGTCAGATCCCACAAGTCTGGTAATTCAGCAATTTGATCAAAAAATTCCCGTGCTTCTTCTGTAAAAGGTTTATCATTCTCTAATTGACCATCATCAGGTGAAAACCGGACAGCAACAGCCATTTTATCGCCCACGGCATCTTTTAATATATCTATTATTTCACACAATAAGCGAGAGCGATTTTTTACACTTCCACCATATTCATCATTGCGATCATTAATGTCGGAACGTTGAAAATTATTTAATAAATAATGATGAGTTGCATAAGCATAAACTATATCGAACCCTGCATCTTTCGCTCTTAATGCCGCATCCTTAAACCATTGACGTAAATCTCGAAAATCTTGTTTATCCATTTTACGAGACTGGTAAGGAAGTCCTTTCCAATTAGGTCTTGAATTAACATCAAAAGGAGCTTCTCTTGTATATAAACTTGATGCATTAGCTCCGCTATACCAAAGCTCAGCACCTGCCAAAGCATTGTGTTTATGCAATTTATCAGTCATCATACGATGAGCACGAACATCTGATTGATCCCACAAGGAGGCGTATGAGTGAAGCAAATCATCAGAGCTTGGATGAATAGAACAATATTCAGTATTTACGACACCCCAACCACCTTCAGCTTTCATAGAACGCATTTCAGCTAACATATTTGGACGTTGCCAACCCATACCTGTGCAGTGAGGTACTTGATAAAAACGATTTTTGGAAGTTACAGGACCTATTTTTAATGGTTCAAAAAGAATATCAAAGCGAGGATCATGTTTCATAGCATCCTATAATTACATAAAAATATGCTGATCCCCTAATTTGTATGCCAAATCTAAAATCATCAATTGTCATACAAACTCATTTATAGCAAATTTAAATAATTTAAAACTAATAGACTTAACATTTAAAAAATTATTTAATTTTTAAGGAGTAAGTTTAAATAAATTCGTTTGATATTCATCAGCTATTAAGAAAATTTCTCCTTCTTGGTTAATTTCAATATCTCTTATTCTACCAATTTTATTTTTAAAGATGATTTCTTCTTCTCCAAAACCTTTTTCCAGTCGAGGTAAAATAGATAAATATTGAAACTTTAACGAACCCACTAACAAAGAGTTATTCCACTCAGGGAATAAGCTTCCCTGATAAAATTTTATTCCTCCAACACCAATTGAAGGCACCCAAATATAATCAGGTTTAAGTAATCCTGGTTCCCAAGCATTTCCTTCGCCTACTTTTGTTCCTGAGTAATTTTTTCCTCCCCAAGCAACACGTTTCCACCCATAATTTGTGCCCTTTAATACCGGCCCAATAAAATCCCCTCCTTTTGGTCCGTGATTAGAAATATAAACAGTGTCAGTTAAAGGATCTAAATCCATTCCTTGAGGGTTACGAACACCAATTTGAAATACTTGTGGCAACCAATCAGGGTTATCAATGTATGGATTATCATTAGGAGCACTTCCATTTTTATGAATACGGATAACACTACCTATTGCATTAGTTGGATCTTGAGCAATCATTCCTTTCCCTCTTTCTCCGATACTTGCAAAAAGATATTCCCCTTGTATTGCCAACCTTGATCCAAAATGCCTACTTGTATCAATGTAAGGTAAGGCTTCAAAAATTAATTTTGTACCAACTAATGAATTATTTTCAAAGCGTGATTTAAAAATTGCAGTAGTTAAAAGAGGTCCTTTTTTAATTGAACAAGTTATCCAAACTGTGTTTCCATCACTTATAATATCTAATAATCCTCCTTGCTCACGCACTTCTACAGGTATTTGATGTTCAATAATTGTTGATACATTATTTTTAGTATCAACTAAAACTATCTCTTTTGATTTCTTTTGAGTAATTAAAAGGTTTGTTGAATCTACCCAGGTCATTCCCCAAGGATAATTTAATTTAACATCAAATTTTTCTAAAGTTAAAGAGAAAACAGAAAAAGAATAGAAAAAAGTTAATAATAAAAAACGTAAGAACATGTATTTGATTTTATAAATAAAAAAAAAGGGGGCATCAAGGCCCCCTATCCTTAATAGCTTAACTAATACTAATTAGTCGTGATTTTTTTTCTTCAGGAATAAGGCGCTCTAAATCAATGTTTAAGAGACCATTCTTTAATTCAGCATTTTTTACTTTAATATCTTCTGATATTGTGAATGCTCTTTCAAATTGTCTTGTTGAAATGCCTTTGTGAATTACTCCATTTGCATCCTCATTAACAATTTTTTCTTTTTGTTTATTGCGTACAGTTAGTGTGCTATCTTTTAATTCTAACTCAATGTCATCTTTACTGTAACCAGCAAGGGCAACTTCAATTTTATAATCATTCTCATTAATTTTGTGAATGTTATAGGGTGGATAGTTAGAATTATGTCGCTCTGTTGACTCCAGCACGCGATCAAACTCTTCAAAAATTGAGTCAAATCCTACTGAAAATGGTCTAAGAGAATTCCATACGGATAGGTTTCTAGTCATAAAAACTCCTTTATAAGCAAGTTATGTGCCGGCACCCATAATGGCATACCAACATAAATAATGTGGTAATTAAAATAAAACTTTCAAGAGTTTTATATTATTTTTTTCTTATAAAAGAGAGTCCATCCGATAAAGGAAGCAAAGAAAAATCAACTCTTTCATCTTGTTGAATTTTTTTATTCAGATCCCGAATAGTATTTGTTTGAGAATCAGTTTTATTTTCATCAGCTACATCGCCATGCCATAACATATTATCAATAATTATAATGCCATTGGGTCGTAATAATTGAAGAGATAATTCATAATAATTTGGATAATTATTTTTATCAGCATCAATAAAAATAAAATCAAAACTATGCTGGCGATCAATCATACTTTGCATTACATCAACACCTGCACCAATGATAGATTCTATTTTTTTATCTACTCCCGCCATTTTCCAATACTTTTGTGCCATAGATAAAAATTCATCTGAATTATCAACAGCAACTATTTTTCCATTTTCCGAGAGCCCTTTGGCAATACACAAAGAACTTAAGCCCGTAAATCTTCCTATCTCTAAACAATTTTTTGCTTGAGATATTTTAACAATAATTTCTAAAAACTGACCTTGCTCTGGTGCAATTTGCATTTGAGCAACACTTCCTAGTGCTAATGTTTCTACTACTAATTTATCAATTACTTCATCCGACCTGTAACCTATAGTCTCTAAGTATTGAATTAATTTTTCATTAATGCCTATTTGTGTACTCATTTATTTAATAACCTCATAAATATTTTGAGATTTTTTGACTTCCTGATCGGAAACAACAAAACAATTTATAATTGAATTTTTTACTTTATCAAAATCATCTTTAGAATTTGCCGATACTTTAATAACAGGAGTTGATCCGTCTATAGATTCACCAACACCTAATACATTATCATAACCCACATGATAATTTATTTTATCATCTACTTGTTTTCGTCCTCCACCAAGTTCGATAAGAAGTAACCCAAGTTCACGCGTTTTAATTTCCTTTATCCATCCTTGTTTTCCTAAATTTATATCTTTAGTATACATATTATTAGATAGTTCTTTTTCATACGTATTTAAAAAAGATTTTGAGCCACCTAAAGCATGAATCATTCTTTCAAATTTCTCTGCAGCTTTTCCATTATCTAAAACTGTATTAATTTGTTTCACAGATTCCTCTTTGGTTATTTTTTTTATCATCATTAAAATAGAAGAAGTTAATTCATTAGTTACAATTTCTAATTGAGGATCTCTTTTATTAGAAATTAAGTATTCAATACATTCTTTTACTTCTAAAGAATGACCTGCACTTCTTCCCAGTACCTGGTTCATATCTGTTAATATTGCCTCACACTCTAATCCCGCCCCTTTAGCAACATTTACAAGTGAGTAAGCAAGATTTTGTGCAATTTCTAGAGTAGAATTAAATGATCCATTTCCTACTTTGACATCAAGAACTAGTGTCTTTAATCCAGATGCAATTTTTTTTGATAAAATCGATGAAGTTATAAGAGGAAGAGATTCAACAGTTCCCACAGTGTCACGAATGGAATATAATTTTTTATCTGCAGGGGCTAAATTTGAAGTTTGACCAATAATTGCACACCCAACATCTTTAACAACTTGTCGAAATACATTTATATCAGGTTTAGTATTATAATCAGGAATTGAATCAAATTTATCAAGAGTGCCACCAGTATGACCAAGTCCTCTTCCAGAAATCATAGGAACAAACAAATCGCACGCTGCTAAAATAGGAGCAAGTATAAGACTTGTTTTATCGCCAACCCCCCCTGTTGAATGCTTATCGCATACTAAATCACTATCAACAATATCTTGCCATTCCAAAGTATCGCCCGAATTTTTCATGGCATGGGTCATCCAGACTGTTTCTTCATCTGTCATACCATTTTGAAATATCGCCATACTCATAGCTGCAATTTGAGCATCAGAAAATGAATTGTCAGTCAAGCCATTAACAAACAGCTTTACTTCTTCTTCTGTTAAAGAAAGCTTATCTCTTTTTTTTCTAATTATCTCTTGAGGTATCATCTATTTTTACTTCACAAATAAATTTTTTTATAAGATTGAGAACATTACTTTCTGCAAGCCCTGCATTTTCTAAAGTTTCTTGATGACTTAATTTAGTTTTATTCATGCCAGCTGCTAAATTTGTAATAACACTAATAGCAATCACTGGAAGATTGCAATGATTGGCTACCAAAACTTCTGGAGCAGTTGACATTCCTACAGCATTTCCCCCCAAAACTCTTAATGCTTTTATTTCAGCGGGTGTTTCAAAATTTGGTCCTGAATACATGCAGTAAACACCCTGATATATATTTTGGTTAATTGTATTCGCAACCGCAATAAGCTGATCTCGGTATTTTTTGTTATACCCATCACTCATATCATGAAAACGCGGGCCATACTCATTAGCATTAACTCCTATTAAAGGATTAAATCCACTCCAATTTATATGATCTTTTATGGCCATTAAACTTCCTGAGGGCATATCTTCATCAAGGCTTCCAGCTGCATTGGTAACAACTAATAATTTACAACCAATATCTTTTAAAACCCGGATAGGTTTTGCCAAAATTACAGGGTCATGTCCTTCATAAATATGAGAGCGACCATACATACACACAACATTCAAATTTTCAATTTTACCTAATACAAGTTTTCCTGCGTGACCCTTAACAGTAGGTTGAGGAAAATCCGAGAGATCTTCATAAGAAATAGAAGTAATTATATTTTTTTCTTCAAAAAAATTAGTTAATCCACTTCCTAAAATAACAGCAATATCAGGTTTGATATTTTTTGTATATTCTAAAAAAACTTTAGCAGAATCATGCATTATAGATTCTCAGGACCAAATGAATCAGGTAGTAATTCTGCAAGAGTTGATGTTTTCAAATGACCTTCACTATTACACATATGAATAGCAACATCTAATGATGCAAATTCACGTAATCTTTGTCTACATCCACCACAGGGTGAGCATAATAAATCACCCGATCCAATAACAACAACTTCTTTTATATTTCTATATCCACTAGATATTAAGTTACCAATAGCACTCGCTTCAGCACATTGTGATTGTGGATATGCTGCATTTTCAACATTACAACCAGAAATTATAGAACCATTTTCTGTCAAAAAAGCAGCACCTACCTTGAATTGAGAGTAGGGGACATGAGCATTTTCCCTCACTTTTTTTGCCTCTAAAAATAATTTTTCAAAATTATCTGAAATCATACGTTACTCATATCATCAATTTTAAAATTAAAAATAAATTATAATTTATTTATTTATCTGATAGATCTTAAATAGAAATATGAACTTAGACTTAAAAATCTGTGGAATTACAAACCTCTCTTCAATTAAGATTGCTGCAGAAAATAATATTTATTATCTTGGTTTTGCAAGCAATAACTTATTAGGTCCCAATACTTGTAATGATGAAAAAATAAAAAAATTAATAAAAGAATGTGATTATTATAAAATTGATTCAGTTTTGCTTACACGCCATCAAAGTTTGACGGAATTAATTCAACAAATTGATTTTACAAAACCTAAAACTATTTCCTGTTCTTATTGTTTTAAACAAAAAGATCTTGCTTCACTTAAATCTATTTTTCCAAAATTAAAGATAGGTATTGCTATTAATCCTATAAAATTTGATGAGGGTTACTTGAATTCCATAAAATCAATAGCAGATATTATTTATTATGATCTGAATGTTTATACTCAAACTAGCATCACTACTCACAATATTGAAGAATTTATTGAGCAAATAACATTTTTAAAAAAAATGAAACTGCCTATTTATATTGGTGGAGGCATAAATAATAGTAATGCTAAAAAAATTATTGATAAAATATCACCTAATGGTCTTGATGTCTCCCGAGGTTTAAAAGATGCAAATAATGATATTTCTTTAATTAAGCTTAACGAATTACGAATAAATCTTTCGGCTGCTTAATTTTTTTTTCTATATATTTAATCTGCAACTCTATTTTTAATTTTTTTAGTGATTTATTTTCAACAGGATGTTTAAAAAAGGGATCAATATCGCATAAAGGAAAAATAACAAAATCTCTATTTATCGCTCTAGGATGTGGTATAATTAAATTTTCTTTATTTATTGTTAATGAATTAAAAAAAATAATATCAATATCAATACGTCTTGGTCCATTTTTAATTAATTTTTTTTTGTGTAATTTCTTTTCTATTAACTGTAATTTTTTTATTAATTCAATAGGCCTATAAGTTGTTTGTAATTCAACTGCTGTATTGTAAAAATCGCTTTGCTCTTTATAGCCATAAGGCTTTGAAACATAAATATTACCGATGGACTTTAATTCTCCAATGTTCTGTAATTGTTTCAAACAACTATTAAAGTTAACTTTCCAATTTCCAACATTTGAGCCAAGGGCTAAAAAAACTTTATTGAGATACACGTAAAGACACACTGCCATATCTCTTTGCTACAGCAACTTTATTAATGCTCACATAAACTTTTTTTAATTTAAATTTTTTTTTAATTTCTTTAGAGCATTCTACAACTAATTTTTCTAAACTTTTATAGCGAGAAGTTTCAATAAAAAGTCTTAATGATTTAATAATAACGGAATAATCTTTTAAATATTTAATATCATCTAATTGATTAGCCTTTGCTACACTGTACTGAAAAGACAAGGTAACTGTTAAGGGTTGTGACATTTGTCTTTCTTTTTTAGTTATTCCTATATGAGCTTTAGTTTTTAAATTTTTTATCTCTACTTCGAACATTTTATCTCTTTAAATATTTTTATTGCTTGATACGTCTCTTGTACATCGTGAACGCGAAATATATCAACTCCTTGTTCAAGACAACACAATACCGATGCTAAAGAACCCCCCAAACGTTGATTTGCATATGAATTATCCAGCTCACTTATCCATCTTTTTCTAGAAGATCCAAGTAATAAGCCATATTTTTCTATTTTTAATTTTTTGATATTTTTTAAGAGTGATAAATTTTGTTGTAAATTTTTTCCAAATCCAATTCCAGGATCAAACCAAACCTTGCTGCTAGATATTTTATGTTTTTTTAATAACTTTATTTTTGCCAGAAAATTTTTTTTGATATCATGAACGACATTCTTATATGTATGTGTCATAGATTGCATTATTTTTGGTGGTGCTGGTGTATGCATTAATACCAAACCATTTTTATATTTTTTTGATAAAATAAATAAATCATCACTTCCCCCAAAAACATCATTAATTATATGAGCTCCTTGTTTTAAAGCAAACTCTTGTGTTTCAATCTTATTTGTATCCACCGAAATAATAAACTGATCTTTTGGAATTTTTTGTAAAATAGGCTCTAACTTTTTAATTTCTTGTTGATAGGTTATAGGGTCACTTCCCGGACGAGTACTTTCTGCACCAATATCAATTATAGTAGCTCCTCGCTTACTCATAAGATTTATATTCTTAATGGCATCAGAGCATTTAAAATTTTTTCCTCCATCACTAAAAGAATCTTTGGTAACATTACAAATACCCATAATTTGTGGAGATTTTAAAGAAAAATTATTTTTATTTAAAAGCATAATTTATACAAGCATCTTATAAATATCCAAAAGTTCTTTATAAATTAAATTAGATTTTGGTTTCCAATTTACTTTATTAATTGATTGCAAACTTACCACACCCTTCCCCGATCCAACTAATAAAATTTCATCAAATTTAGATAATTCATGAATAGAAATATTAATTTTTTTACTAATTCTTTTAGTTTTTCTTAAAAGGTAATTCATTGTTGTACCTTTATAGAAATTAGTTTTTGGAATATAAATTATTTTATTATGAACACAAAAAATATTAGTTGTACACCCTTCTAGCAATAGATTATTTTGAAATAAAATAATTTCTCTTTTTTGAATATTTATAAACGATAATTTTTTTAGTATTTTTTTATAATATAAATTTTTAAGCGAAGGAATGGAACGCTGATAGGGCAATAAAATAGCATCAAACCTTTTAATTGGTTTTAAACGATCTCTTAATGAAATAGAAATAATTTTGGAATTCAATGCAACTCTCAATAAGTGATCATATTTTTTTATTTTATCTAATAATGGAAAAATTAATATTAATAATTTTTTTTCAGATAATGAGAAATTTATATTTAGTTTTTTTAATGATAAATTTATATTTTTTATATGTTCTTGAAGTAAAATATAATTTGGCTTTTTCCCAACAATTCTAATTGTAGAAAACACCCCTCTTTTACCCCAAAGATCACTATAAATTATTGGTTTAAGGGTTTTAAGCTGAAAGGATTTTTTGAATAAGTAATTTGCCATTTTTTGTTAAATAAGAATCTGGATGAAACTGAAACCCAAAAACGTTATTGGTATGATCTTCTAATGCCATTGCTACTTTCGAGATTTTACATCTCATTGTAATTTTTAATGTATTAGAATGAAATGGTTCTTGTAATTTTAAAGAATGGTATCTACCAACAGATAAATTTTTTATATTCTTAAACACTTTACTTGAAGGAAGTACAGAAATTACAGATTGATACCCATGAAAAATTTTATTTTGTTGAATAATTTTTCCACCCTCTGCATATAATATTTGTTGAAAACCTAAACAAATACCTAAAAATTTTTTCTTACCTCTAAATTGATGGTATATTTTTGAAGTTATTGGATAATCTTTGGGCTCGCCTGGGCCAGGAGATAAAACTATTGTTTTGGCTTTAGCAATTTTTGATTTATCAATATCATAATAATTCGAAACAACAACATCATCAAACTTACCCAACAGGTGTGCAAGATTAAAAGTAAAAGAATCCTCGTGATCTATAAGATATATCATGGTTTAAAGATATCCAATAAAGATTTTGCTTTAATATAATTCTCTGCATACTCTTTTTTTGATTCACTTCCTAAAATAACGCCGCTTGCCACAGATACCTCGGATATATTTTTATAATTTAATAAAGAACGTATAATTACATTAAAGCGCATATCGCCATTAGTTTTAATATATCCAAAACTACCTGTGTAAATATTTCTACTGTCTTTTTCTTGATGATTTAATAAATTTAAAGTACTTATCTTTGGGCATCCAATAACTGAACCACCGGGCATCATTGCTTTAATAATATCAAATGTAGAAGTGTTATCATTTAATTTTCCACCAATTTCTGTAACATAGTGATACAGATCTTTATATTCTTCAACATATTTTAACTTTTTAATTCGAACACTGCCAATATTACAAATTCGTGACAAATCATTTCTTTCCATATCAACAATCATATTATGCTCTTTGCTTTCTTTTTCATTCTGAGCAAAAAAATTTTTAGCCTTACTTAATGTTGTATTTTTATCTCTTTTTAATGTTCCAGCAATAGGCTTTGTTGTGATTATATTATTTTTTTTACCAATTAATGTTTCGGGAGAACAACTAATAATAGAATAATTTTCATCACGAATCATAAATGATTCTGGAGAAGTATTTACTTTCATTAATTTCCAAAAAAATTGAACAGAATCTATGTTGGAATTATTTCTATATTTTTGACAAATTTTTATTTGATAAGTTTGTCCTTCTCTTATTTTTTTAGAAAAACTTTCAAAAAATTTAGTATATTGTTTAAGCGTCAAATTAACATTAAATTTTTTTTCATAAAAAAATTTTTTATTAGATAACTCCAGTCCTTTTTTATTTTTAAAGTTTTTTAAGGTACTAAAAACCTTAATTCTATTTCTAATTTTTATTAATGTCTCTGGCTTATAAAAATAATTATCACGAAAACCATTTGATTTTTGTTTGGGTATTGTAATGTCTATTAACTTACATTGAAGTTCATAACTTAAGAAACCTATATATCCATCGAAAAATTTATTATTAAAAGTTTTGATCTTTGTTATTTTATTGAAAAAATTTTTTGCATTTTTTTTAGTTAAATTAATTTTTTTCGAAAAATCAGTATAAACATCAAATCCGCCCTTAACCCTATATATAATTAAGGATTTATCGGAATCAAAGAGACGCTCTAAATATTCTTTATTATTCAACAAACTGGACTATTATAGTCTCATAATTAAGAATAAAAGGATTTTTGTGCGTAGTTTGATTTTATTATTTATTGTTCTATTTTCCTCGTCTTTATTTGCTCATGGCACAATTATTATAACAAATGTAGAACATTCAGATGGCTACATAGACGTCAAAATATATGACAATAAAAAAAATTTTCTCAAAGAAGATTTGGCACGAGAAACAGTGCGGAAAAAAGCCACAAAAGGACAAACGGTTGTTCCTCTTTCAAAAATACATGAAGGTCAAATAGCCATAGTTGTTTATCATGATGAAGATAGCAATAATGAAATGAAAACAGGATTATTTTGGCGCCCTAAAGAAGGATATGCTTTTAGTAAAAACTACAAACCAAAGGGGCCTCCTAAATTTTCTAAAGCATCAATTGAACTAATTCATGGGAAACCTGTAGAAATTGAATTAAATTATTAACCAATTAACTCTTTTGCATTATTAGGGACTAATTAATGTCTAAAAAACTCTTTCTTCATAATACTCTTGGTAACAAAAAAGAAGAGTTTGTCCCTCTAAATAAAGAGCATATAAAAATTTATGCTTGCGGCCCAACAGTTTACGACTATGCACATATTGGCAATGCAAGAATGGCTGTTGTTAATGATCTCTTGGTTAGATTTCTTAAAACTATTTTCCCAAAAGTTACTTATGTATCTAATATTACAGATATTGATGATAAAATAATTGCAACTTCTCAAGAAAATAATATCCCTATAAATATTCTTACAGAAAAATTCACAAAAATTTATAATAAAGATATGGCCACACTAGGTGTGAACCTTCCCGATATTCAGCCAAAGGCAACAGATCATATTCAAGAAATGATTGAACTAACAAGTGTGCTTATTAAAAATAATTATGCCTATGAAAAAGAAGGGCATGTAATGTTTAATGTTCCTGCTTTTAAAAAATACGGCTCTCTTTCGGGTCGTAATCGCGAAGAACAAATAGTAGGCAGTCGTGTTGAAGTTGCTCCATATAAAAAAGATGCGACTGATTTTATTTTATGGAAGCCAAG
>Ga0115002_10007930_pt1 | contig 11860 bp, 10 predicted proteins | sample ArcticOcean_MG_C_8_FD_89576 | JGI IMG/M metagenome (GOLD analysis project Ga0115002, IMG submission 89576) | Marine microbial communities from western Arctic Ocean - ArcticOcean_MG_CB11_86 | ecosystem: Environmental > Aquatic > Marine > Oceanic | place: Arctic Ocean: Canada Basin | collected...
CAAGCGCCCTTGGTGCATTCGACCGCGTTGTTGACGCTCGGCGCACAGCGTGACGAGGCCGATCGAGCACTGCTGGTATCGCGCGCGTCCTTGGTCGGCTCGGCGCGCTTGATCAACTCGCCGGGCGCATGGGGTATGGCGAACATCCTGAGGCGTCGCGTGTGGCCGCAGTGGAAGGTTATGGCCTCGCGGCGCAGCGTGCTCGCCGGGAAGAGCGCGCTGAGGCTGTCGAGCGGTTGATTGATATGACGCGGGATGGCCAGAGCCGGGTGCGGGTGCAGGCGGGTATGATGTTGGCGTCGCTTGGTGATCGGCGCGCGATTCCGGCACTTGAATCGCTTAAGGCTATGGGGCCGGAACAGGATGCGGCGAGTATTGAACGTTGGATCCGCAAGCTCAACAAGGGCGAGCCGGTAGACGGCGCGTTGGCGGACCGTGTCGACACGCTGGAAGAGCGTTACCGGAAAATGCAGGAGCGCCTCGATGAAATTGAAGGCGGAGCATGAGATCGGAGGGCTGCTTTTTTCGCATGTCAACAAAACCAAGGAGAAACGGTAGATGGGCAAATTAGATGGCAAAGTGGTACTTATTACGGGTGCCGGTAGCGGAATCGGGCGTTGCACCGCGCTGATGTTCGCCGAAGAGGGCGCGGAACTGTTGATCGCCGGGCGAAGGCAGGCCCCGTTGGATGAGGTGGTCGCAGAGATTGGTGGGACTGGCGGAAAGATTAGCGCCAAGTCCACCGATATGGAGGATCAGGCCTCGGTCGAGGCGCTTGCTGCCTACGCGATAGAAAAGCACGGGCGCATCGACATTCTGGTTAACAACGCGGGCCACAGTTCCAAGGTGCGCAGCGCCCGTTGGATCTCCCGCAAGGAATTTGACAGCGTCTACGCCGTAAATGTGGCGGGTCCCGCACAACTGACCAAGTTGCTATTGCCGCCGATGCTCGAGCACGGCGAGGGCACGGTCATTATGGTGTCGTCGGTGGCCGCGTTGCACAGCGGTTTGCTCGGCGGCGTCGCTTACGGGCCGGCCAAAGCTGCGGCCAAAATGTATATGGATAATTTGCGCGGTGAGTTGCGCGAACAGGGAATACGGGCGACGACGATTTACCCAGCGGAGGTGGACACGCCGATTTTGAACAACCGGCCCATGGTGCCTGACACCGAAGCGCGATCGACGATGATGCGCCCAGAAGACATCGCGGCGGGCATCCTATTTGCGGCAACGCTGCCGGCGCGCACGATGATCGACGATATGACCTTCACGCCGACGATGCCAAGGGACGTAAGTGCTGAGATCGAAGTTGCACGTCATGCTGGTGCTCCGGACGGAGAAGCCTAGGCGGATAGGTGGTATGGAGGCTTAATTACCTAAAAGTTTATTCTTTTGATGGGCAGGGTCTGAAGCGCGAGTGGCCTCATCGTATTTGATTGTTGCCGCGCGGCTTTATGTGCGATTGAAGCGGTTAATCTAAGGGCACTACAGTATTGTAATACGTGTCATGAGAGTGTCTTGAAGATCTGATAGACCTCTAAGGACGCGTGCATAATGTCGTTTTGCTTGCGGTGGACGTATAGCTTTCGTGCCGGGCGTTTTTGCTTTCTGTAGACGTTGTGCGTGCGACCTTGTGGCGCCTGCGCATTTATTTTATCATGGTGGGCGCTATTAGCATTTTGCTGGCGAGTTTAGCCGATTTATCGTCGGCTTATTTTTTTAGCTGTTGGTGCAGCCTTTTAGGATGGTCTGATTGAAGAATATTTTGAACATAAAAGCCATGCGACATCTAGCCGCATTATTCGCAGCATCGGCGGGTTTTGTCACGGTGTTGTGGCTCTGCGGTTGGCTCGTGCGGCCGGATCTGCAAGCCGACTTGCCCTCCTATAGCCCGGAGGAACTCGCGGCGGCCGAGAAGCTGCGCGACAATTCGGTGGACCCGGCGGACGATCTGCAGATCTACCGGGCTGTCGATTATAGTGCGGGTCCGCAGGCGGCGTGGTATCCGAAAGGTGAATCACCGATTTTGGCGGAGTTGGTGGCCGAGGGTAAGCTGCCTCCGGTGCAGGAGCGGGTCGGTGCCGAGCCGGTGGTTTATGAAGGGGTGGAGGGCATTGGTAAATACGGCGGCACTTGGGTGCGGGCGCTGACGGACGAAGGCTCGCTGCGCTTTTATATGACGTATGAATTGGGAATGCCACGCTGCTGCGTTTTTCGCCGCACGGCTACCCGGCGACGCCGCTATTGGCTAGAAGCTACGAGGTCTCTGAGGACAACGCGGTCTTTACGTTTCGCTTGCGCAAGGGGATGCGCTGGTCGGACGGCCACCCGTTTACGGCCGATGATATAATGTTCTGGTGGGAAGGATGGGCGACGTGGAAGGATCCCGATACCGGCGAGCAACTGGGATGGGTGCCCGAAATCGTTAAAGCGCGCGGCAAGGAGGGGCGGATCGAAAAGGTCGATGAGTATACCGTGCGCTATATCTTTCCCGAATCACAGGGCATTTTCCTGGAGTTTATGACGGGTGGTCGCGGCGCGGCTTTTGCCCCGAAGCCGGCACATTATTTGCGCAAGTACCATCCTGAATATGGAGACCAGGCGCTGATCGCGGAAACGATGAAAGCCTACAAGCTGCCTAGTAAGATGGCGGTGTTCAAGTTTGTCGACACGGTGACGAATCCCGAACGGCCGAGTCTCAGCCCGTGGATAATGCAGACCTACCGTCCCAGCGGACCCTATACATTAGTACGCAACCCCTACTACTGCGCCGTCGATACCGAGGGGAATCAGTTGCCCTATCTCGACCGTATTCACTTCATGGTGAAAAATGCGCAAATGGTTTCGATGGCGGTGGCCAATGGCGAGACCTCGATGCAGGTGGGGGAATTCGTCGACTATAGCCTGTTGATCGATCAAAGGCGGCGCAATGGCTATGAGGTCTACCACTGGTATCCGGCCGAGCGCAGTATCTTCTCGATCGCACCGAACCACAACCGCAAGGTCTACTCGGATCGGCCCGAGACGGGATTCAAACACGAACTGCTCAACGACAAGCGCTTTCGCCAGGCGCTGTCATTGGCGATCGACCGACAGAAGATCATTGACGTCGAGTGGAACGGCTTCGGCGCGCCCTCGCAGACGGCGCCGGGGCCGGCGTCGATTTACCACCATCCCGAATTGTCGCATAGTTTTGTCGACTACGACCCGGAAGATGCGCGTAAGAGACTGGACGAGATCGGTCTGATACAATGGGACGACGAAGGTTATCGCACCTTTAAAGACGGCTCGCGCATGGTCTTCTATCTCAATGTGAATCAGGCCACCTCGCAGATGGGCGCGGTGCAGTTTGTGGTCGACGACTGGGCGGCGGTGGGTATTCGCGTAATTCCTAGGGAACGTTCCAATACGCTTTTCTCTTTGGAGAAATGGGCGCGCAAACCCGATCTGATATTGGGCAAGGACTCGTCGAGCCACAATGCGGTGGGCGGCGGCGATTTTATGCCGCAGAACGGGCATTCGGCTTGGGGCAGCGGTTGGGGGGAGTGGTACCATAAGGACGGCATGGCGGGCTCGCCGAAGGCCAAGCAGCCGGGCAATGTAGAGCCGCCGGTCGGGCATCCGATCCGCGAGGTGATGCGGCTCTACGACCGGGCTTCGATGGTGGTGGATCCCTTCGAGCGCAGGGACCTGTATCGGCCGGCATTGCAGATCGCTGCGGAAAATCTGTGGACGATTGGCGTGGCCACGGCGCCGCCGGTGTTGGCGGTGGTCAAAGACGGTTTGCGCAACGTGCCGCGCAGTCTGGTCTATGGTTTTATCGATGGTATGTTGCTCAATAGCGCCTATCCGGATACCTGGTATTGGGACAAACCGTCTTATGCGCCGGGCGAAAGGCAGGAGATCAAGCGGGAGATCGCCACGATTACGCCGCAGCCGCCGGCGGGCGGCGTGGAATTGAACGCGGAGCCCGATGGCAGCCTTTTCAGCACGGTATTTGGCGGGTTGCTGAAAGGCCTCTTTGTCGTCGGTGTGTTATTGCTGGCTTTCAAGCACCCTTATGTGGGGCGGCGGTTGTTGATCATGGTGCCGACGATGGCGATTATCTCGATCATCACCTTCGCCATAATCCAAATCCCCCCGGGCAATTACCTGACGACCTATATAGAGCAACTCAAACACAAGGGCGAGGAGTTGTCGGCTGGCGAGGTCGCGGATCTGGAGACGATGTTTTATTTGAATGATCCGGTGGTTATACAGTATAGTCGCTGGATCGGGCTCAAGTGGTTTTTTACTTTTGATCCGGCGGACGAGGGGTTATTGCAGGGCAATTTGGGGCGTTCGATGGCGCAGCAGAAACCGGTCAACGATATCATCGGCGATCGCATTTTGCTGACGGTGTTAATCTCGCTGGGAACGATTCTCTTTACCTGGGCCTTGGCGGTGCCCATTGGCATTTATTCGGCTGTGCGTCAGTACTCGCTATCCGATTATTTACTCACGCTGGTGGGTTTTCTCGGCATGTGTATCCCACAATTCCTCTTTGCATTGGTGCTGATCTATTGGAGCGACCACTATCTGGGTATTAAGGTCACCGGGCTTTTTTCGTCCCAATACGCCGTACAGCCGCATTGGGATTTGGCCAAGTTTGTCGACCTGCTACAACATATCTGGTTGCCAGTATTGGTATTGGGAGTGGGCGGTACGGCCGGGATGATTCGCGTGATGCGCGCCAATTTGTTGGACGAGATAAAAAAGCCCTATGTAACGACAGCTAGGGCGAAAGGGGTTCGGCCGTTGAAACTGCTGTTGAAATATCCGGTGCGTTTGGCGCTCAATCCCTTTATCTCAGGGATCGGCGGCCTATTCCCGGCGCTGATATCGGGTGGGGCCATCGTCGCGATGGTGCTGAGCTTGCCCACCGTGGGGCCGTTAATGTTGGATGCGCTGCTGACTGAAGATATGTATCTGGCGGGTTCGCTGCTGATGGTATTGAGTATGCTGGGTGTTTTTGGGGTGTTGATTAGCGATCTATTGTTGTTATGGCTCGATCCGCGGATTCGTTTTGAAGGGGGTGGGCGATGAGCGCAGCGGTACAGGGACAACCAGTGGCCGGGGCGATGACGCAATGGCAATTGATCGCCCGCGCTTTTGCCAAACACCGCTTAGCCATGGTATCGCTGCACGTGTTACTCGTGCTTTATTTTATGGCCGTTTTCGTCGAGATTTTTGCGCCGTATACGCCGGCGTGGAAAGATCTTGACCACGTCTACGCGCCGCCGCAATTGCCGATATATAGCTGGGCGCATGGCTGGCATGTGAAGGCGGTGGTGCGCCATATCGATCCGATTACCTTCCGCAGCGCCTATGTAGAGGATGCGGCGGATATTATTCCGCTCGGTTTTTTTGTGCGCGGGGAGCCTTATGACCTGTGGTCGTTGTTTGCGTGGGATCGGCATTTTTTCGGCATAGATAAAGCGGGGTATAACACGGCTTCGGGACACATGCCGACGTTCTATTTATTAGGGGCGGACAAATACGGTCGAGACCTATTGAGCCGCATACTCTACGGTGCGCGGGTTTCGCTTTCAGTGGGTATTGTAGGTATTGTGTTGACCTTTGTACTGGGGTTGGCCATCGGTGGTGTTTCGGGCTATGTCGGGGGGGCAGTCGATACGTTGATCCAGCGCGCGATAGAGATCACCGACGCCTTTCCCAAATTACCGTTGTGGTTGGCGCTAGGGGCGGTGATGCCGACTGATTGGTCGCCCTTGCGGGTTTATTTTGGCATTACGATTGTGTTGAGCCTATTGGGTTGGACGCAATTGGCGCGGGTGGTGCGCGGCAAGGTGCTTTCTCTACGCGAAGAAGATTATGCGGTGGCGGCGCGGCTTTTGGGGGCGGGGCACGGCCGGGTAATTTTCCGTCATCTTGTGCCGGGCTTCACTAGCCATATCATCGTCGCGTTGACCTTGAGCGTTCCGGGCATGATTCTCGGTGAAACGAGCTTGAGCTTTTTGGGCATGGGGCTGCGGCCACCGGTGGTCAGTTGGGGCGTCTTGTTGCAAGACTGCATGAACTTGCAGGCGGTGGGCAGTTACCCGTGGTTGCTCTTGCCGGTGGTTTTTATTGTTTTCACGGTATTGTGCTTCAACTTCCTAGGCGACGGGTTACGCGATGCGGCTGACCCTTACGCATCGAGATAGGGTAGATAGATGAAAGATAATCCGGGAGAGTGGCCTGAACTGGCCGAAGAAACGCGCAAGATATGGAATCAAAATGCCGAGGCGTGGGATAGTCGGATGGGTGAGCGCGGCAACGACTTTCACCGCGAACTGATCCTGCCCGCGTTTGACCGCCTGTTGTCCGTCGAGTCCGATGATGAGATGCTCGATGTTGGTTGCGGCAATGGTGTCGTCAGTCGCTACCTTGCGAATAAGGGCGCGCGGGTGACGGGCATCGATGCCAGTGTCGATTTGATCGACTACGCGCGCACCTACCGGGACAATATTTCTTATGAAGTATTAGACGCTACAGACGAGGGGAGACTGCTGGCTTTAGGCGAGGGGCGTTTTGCCGCTGCTGTTTCCAGTAATGTGCTGATGGATATGCCCAGCATTTCGCCGCTGATGCGCGCTCTGGCGAAATTGTTGCGGCCGAGCAGCCCGTTTGTTTTTTCGTTGTTGCACCCTTGTTTTCAGAATCCGGGTGCGACTCGCATGGTGGAACAGGACGATCGCGACGGGCGTTTCGGTCTGCGCCACGCCACGAAGATCTCCCATTATATAGAACCATTGTCCTATAAAGGTTCATTGGTGACCAACTCACCTGCCGCATCGAATTATTTTCACCGTCCGTTGCATGTGCTTTTTGCAGAGGCCTTTGCCGCCGGTTTTGTGATCGACGGCATAGAAGAGCCGACCTTTGCGCAGCCGACACCGGGTGCGCGCGATATGTCTTGGTCGCAGTTCGGCCAATTGCCGCCGTTGTTGGTGGTGCGGCTGCGGTTGTTGGCAGGGGCGTGATAGGCTCGGGACAAATATTCAAAAAAGGTGATCATATATGTTGAAGGCTAGCATAATAGCAAAAAAACAGGGTGCTGTCGTAGAGGTCCCCGATCCTATCGCCAAGGAAAACTGGGCCGTAGTAAAGATTCTTGCCGCACCAATGTGCACCGAGTATAAAGCTTATCTCGCCGGCCAGGTCAATGCTTTTCTCGGCCACGAAGCAATGGGCGAAGTCGTCGATGTGGCGCAAGCGTGTCGGGTTGCGCCGGGCGACCGCGTCGTCGTCATGCCGTCATATGCGTGCGGCCGCTGTGATCTGTGCATTGGCGGTGAGTATATCCACTGTGAGGATTCGCTTGATTTTAACGCCTTCACTAATAATGGGGAAGGCCGGGCGACAATGGCGCAACTCATGCTCAAGCCCGATTGGTTATTGCGCAAGGTGCCTAAGGATGTGCCCGACGATTACGCGGCCCTGGCCTGTTGCGGGCTTGGCCCGACCTTCGGTGCGATACAACGCATGGCGGTGAGCAGCTACGATACCCTGCTGATTACCGGCCTTGGTCCGGTAGGTCTCGGCGGCGTCGTCAATGGTGTATATCGGGGAGCGCGTGTCATTGCAGTAGATGCACATCCGTGGCGTCGCCAGCGCGCGCTCGAATTGGGTGCCGACGCTGTCTTGGAACCGGGTGGTAATTGTCTGGAGGCCTTGCGCGACCTAAGCAAGGATCGTGGTGTCGATAAGGCCATCGACTGCTCAGGTAACCCGCAAGCGCATCGCTTGTGCATCGACGCGGTGCGCCGGGGTGGCGATGTGGCCTTTGTCGGTGAGTGCTCCGACGAGACGTCTATTTGCATCAGTCGCGATATGATCCGCAAGGGGATCCGCCTGATCGGGTCGTGGCATTACAATATGGCCGATTTTTCGCGACTGATGGCGACGGTGCGCGCCGTGCCCGAGCAACTCGAAAGGCTGATCAGCCATCGTTTCCCGCTGGAAAAAGTCAGCGAAGCGTGGGATTTGCAAGCCACCGGTGAATGTGCAAAAATCATACTCAAACCCTGGGAGAAAGCTCGTGTATAAGTGCGCGATTATTGGTGTCGGGCCGAATCGTTCGCGCGGTCTGGCTCAGGCTTACCGGCATATTGAGCGCGGCGAATTGCTTGCCGCCTCGTCCCGCACACCCGAGCATCTTGCCGCTTTTGCCGATGAATTTTGCATCGAAAAACGCTATGCCGATTATCGCGAGATGTTCGAGCGCGAGCGTCTCGACCTAGTTCATGTCAATACGCCACCTTCGGTGCGCTTAGAGGTTATGGAGGCGGCAGAAGCTTGCGGTGTTGCCGCGTTAGTCGTAGAGAAACCGCTGGCGATAGACGGAGAGGACTACCGGGCTATTCGCTCTTTTGCCGAAAGCAGCAGCGTAAAAATAGCGATTAACCATCAATTGCACTTTCAGCCGCGCCGTTTGGCGTTGCAACAGCGTGTTGCGGCGGGAGAGATCGGTGAAATACGGTCGATCGATGCCAGTTGTGGTATGAACCTTGCATATCAAGGCACACATGCTTTGCAGGCCATTGGCGCTTTTCTGCCCGGACGCACGCCGGTGCAGGTATTGGCCCAGGTCGGCGGCGGCGATGGATTGCAGGATACGCCTAAAAAACACTTGGCCCCTGACAGCGCGCTGGCGGTTATCGCTTACGACGATGGCATACAAGCCCATCTGCAGAGTGGTGCCACGGCACCTGAGGTCGGCCGCGAAGGGATACATACGCACAAACGCATTGCGGTCTACGGAACTCGGGGTTATGTGCACTGGACAATGTGGTCTTGGCAGATAGGTGTCGACGGCCATATCGAGGCTGGAGCGCACGAATATGGGGCGGAAGATATACTCGGCCAGGCGCAAATGACCGAGGCGATGTTCGACTGGTTGGCCGATGACGCCTTAGTCCACCCGCTCAATTTGCAGAGTGCGCTGGTTGACTTTAATGTCGTGCTTGGAATCTACACCAGCGCTTTGGAACGCAGGCCGGTCGATCTGCCTTGTGATCCAACCGGTGGATTGATTGATCGTTTGCGTGCTGAACTGGTTTGAAGTAATGCACTCCATCTAGTAAGGTGCCTTTATTTTCTAAGGAGCAACCACGATGCAACACGCCACAGGAATGACCCGAATCGCCAATGGAAAACTCATCGACGGCACGGGGACCAGTTCAGTCAGCGACGCCGTTGTGCTCATCGAAAATGGATGCATTAGTTACGCTGGCCCGGCAAAGGGAGCACCGCTTGCTGATCCTGCAGCCGAACAGATCGATGCTCTCGGCGGCACGATTTTGCCAGGGTTGGTCGAGGCGCATTATCACCCGACCTATTTCAATGTGGCGGCGTTGGAAGACTTGGATATCAAATACCCAGTGGAATATGTCTCATTATTGGCGGCGGCCAATGCGCGTTTGGCGCTGGAGTGCGGATATACGGCGGCGCGCAGCGGCGGTAGCCTATTCAATGTAGATGTATGGTTGAAAAAGGCGATTGAGGAGGATGTTGCGCCCGGTCCGCGTTTGGCGACGAGTGGAAGGGAGATTTGCGGAGTGGGTGGGCTGATGGATTGGAATCCCGATTATCGCAAGATCGGCATGGAGGGCTTGGTCTTGCTGATCAATGGCCCGGATGAGGGGCGCGCGGCGGTGCGCACACTGGTCAAGGACGGGGTGGAATGGGTCAAGACCTATCCTACCGGTGACGCGGCTGCGCCCGATACCAACGACCACCACACGCTGTGCATGACGCAGGAAGAAATGAACGCGGTGGTGGTCACGGCGCACAATCACAAGATGAAGGTCACGGGGCACTGCCGGGCGACAGAGGGCATAAAGAATGCGCTACGGGCGGGTTATGATACGCTTGAGCACGGTACCTTTATGGACGATGAGGCATTGGAGATGCTGTTGGCGCGCGATACGCCGGTGATTCCGGCCTTGCAGTTTGAACATGCCAGTGTGGTCAAAGGACCAGAGATCGGTATGCCGCAGGCGGTGATTGACGGACACCAAGAAACTTTAGAGGGAGGGATGGAAAGCGCCTTGAAGATTTTCAAGGCGGGTGGGCGCCTGGGTATGGGCGGCGATTATGGCTTTGCTTGGAATCCACACGGGACCTATGCGAAAGAATTGAGCTTCTTCGTCGAGCAGGTCGGTTTCAGCGCGGTGGATACGATCAAGTGCGCAACCCAGACCGGCGCGGAAATTATGGGGCGAGCGGAGGAGTTTGGTACGCTCGAAGCGGGTAAGTTGGCCGATGTGTTGGTGGTGGACGCTGATTTGGAAAAAAATATCGCGGCGTTGGAAGATACGGGTAATTTCATTGCCGTAGTGCAGTGCGGTTTTATCAAAGCGGGCCGTTTGGCGCAACACCAGCCCGCGGTACGTGGCGTAGTGCAATAGGGGGCATATTATGATCAACGGCCAGCGGGTGATTTTTTTAGACCGGATGCAGGTAGACCTAGAGGCATACGATTTCGACGATGCTGCGCCAACAGCTACTGAGATACTGATGCGCACCGAGTTCTCGGCGATAAGTTCCGGGACCGAGTTGGCGCTGCTGAGCAATAACCAGGATATCGGTCATTGGCAGGGCGAGCCCTATCCGGCGCACCCGGGTTATGCGGCGGTGGGGCGGGTAATCGCCTGCGGCGCACAAGTCGAAGGTCTGTCCGAAGGGGGCCGGGTATTCGCGCCGTGCGGACATGCACAATATCACCGGGTCGACACGGGTAAGACGCCAGTGGTGAAAGTGCCGGATGGTGTGGCGGCAGAGGATGCGGTCTATGTGCGTTTTTGCGCGGTCAGCATGACGACGTTGCGCACGACTCGGGCGCGGCCTGGTGATGGGGTGGCGGTTTTTGGCTTGGGGATTATCGGCGCGATGGCGGCGCAGGTATTTCAGGCGTCGGGCTACGAGGTGGTGGGCGTTGATTTAGAGGAGCATCGGCGACAGCGGGCGCTGGCGTGTGGTTTGCGTTTGGCGTCGTCGCCGGATGGGCTTGTCGATCTTTGGCGAGACGCGCTGGGTGATGTGCCTTGTAGGCTGGTGGTCGATACCAGCGGTGCGGTCGAAGCGATGCGCAGCGCGACGGAATTAGCTGATACCGGTGCCGAGATCGTACTGGTCGGGGTGCCGTGGAAGAGCAGCCAGGCGATGAGTGCGTCGGAGTTGTTGCAAGCGATTTTTAGCAAGTATCTGCACGTGCGCAGCGGTTGGGAGTGGGAGATCCCGACATTGCCGGCTCAATTTGCGCAGGGCAGCGTTTTACAGAATATGCAGCACGCCATGCAACTGATGGCGCGAGGTCAGCTAGCGGTGGCGCCTTTGCGTTCGCACCTGGTGCCGCCGAGCGAGGCGGCTGCGGTATATAAAGGTTTGCTGGAAGATAAGGAGACTTATCACAGCGCTGTGTTTGATTGGACTGGAGTATAAGAGCCACACTCTATCTCGCCGATCCCCGTTTTAGAACAAAGGATGATGCAGTATGAACGAATATTCTAGTGCGGCCTCAGATTCCCATACGCCGATACTCTCCGCCGGCGACCACGCGTTTTGGCAAGAGCACGGCTACTTGGTCGTGCCCGATGTGGTCCCACAGGAGGTCTGCGAAGCGGCCAGGCTCGATATCATGCGTTATCTCGGTCTCGATCCGGCGGCCCCTGTGGAAGATCACTATGCTAAGGTCTTGGCGGCGGACCGCGGCGGCTTTGTCAATCTGAACCAGTCACAGGCGCTTTGGGATACCCGGCAGAGTCCGCGCTTGCACCAGGTCTTCTCTGAAATTCACGGCACACAGCAGCTCTCC
>Ga0115002_10007932_pt1 | contig 11856 bp, 12 predicted proteins | sample ArcticOcean_MG_C_8_FD_89576 | JGI IMG/M metagenome (GOLD analysis project Ga0115002, IMG submission 89576) | Marine microbial communities from western Arctic Ocean - ArcticOcean_MG_CB11_86 | ecosystem: Environmental > Aquatic > Marine > Oceanic | place: Arctic Ocean: Canada Basin | collected...
GGGACAGGCAAATTATCTGGTCATTAACTCAATCTTATCTGAAGAGGCCGTACTTGCATTTGAATATGGATACAGTAGTTCAGAGCCCAGAACACTGGTTATCTGGGAGGCGCAGTTTGGTGATTTTGCGAACGGAGCTCAGGTTGTTTTTGACCAGTTTATCAGTTCGTGTGAATCAAAATGGGGACGTGTTTGCGGACTAACTGTTATGTTACCCCATGGATATGATGGTGCTGGACCTGAACATTCTTCTGCTAGACTGGAAAGATATCTTCAACTATGTGCGAGAGAAAATATACAGGTTTGTGTCCCCAGTACCCCTGCACAGATGTTTCATTTGCTGCGCAGGCAGGTAATCAGGCCATACCGCAAACCGTTAATAATAATGAGTCCAAAAAGTTTATTAAGACGCAAGTTATCAACATCCCCAATCGAGGAGCTTGTGAATACTGAGTTCCAGTTAGTTTTAGATGAAATTGATGAGCTCGATAAAAATTCAGTTACCCGTTTATTAATATGCTCAGGCAAAGTTTATTTTGATCTATTAGAGCAAAGACGGGAAAATAAAATAACAAATATTGCTATAGCTCGTTTAGAACAATTATTCCCCTTTCCCTCCACTGAAATCAAAGAAATGATTAATGGTTATGTAAACCTGGAAGAGATAGTCTGGGTACAGGAAGAACCTAAGAATCAGGGCAGTTGGTATTATATGCAATCCCGTGGAACCATGATTGGCTGTTTAGGAGAACAACACACCTTTGGCTATGCAGGAAGATTTTACTCCGCATCACCTGCTTCTGGATCAATGAAACTACATCTGGCCCAACAAAAGAAGTTGATTGAAGATGCATTACAACTTGATAAGCTGGAAGTTACTACACATAAACGTGCACTAAATTAATAATATTAGAATACTGAGGAGAAGGATTGAATGGCAGACGTTAAAGTTCCAGTACTGGCTGAATCAGTATCTGAAGCCACATTGATGACGTGGCATAAAAAACAAGGTGATGTGGTTAAGCGAGGAGACAACTTAATCGACATTGAGACTGATAAAGTTACTCTAGAGGTGGCGGCACTGAGTGATGGCATTCTATCCGAGATTCTAAAAGGCGATGGGGAACTGGTACAAAGTGATGAGGTTATAGCTCGAATAAGTAATGTTGAAAAGTCAGAAAAACCTGATGAAAAGAAAAAATCTAATATTCCTGAACAACAATCGCTACCTGTAGAAGATACCTCGGAAAATGACCTTAAAACCAGTCCGGCAGTCAGAAACCTTTTATCTGAGAATAACCTTAAGCCAGGTGACATACCAGACAGCAATGCAGATGGTCGAATTACTAAAGAAGATGTCGTTAATTACATTGATGGAAAAGAGATTCCCGTTGTTGTTACTGAAACACCTGAATCTCTACCCAGTGAACCTGCGACTAAGACAATCAAAACCGTGCCTGTAGAAAAGCCGGAACCGAAATCGGTAAAACAAACTCAAATGCCAGCACCTAATCCAGTGGCCGCATCCAAGGTAAATCTGCAAGGTAGACTAGAAGAAAAAGTGCCTATGACACGTTTACGCCAACGTACCGCTGAACGTCTAATGGCAGCTCAACATGACAATGCAATATTGACTACATTTAATGAGGTTAATATGAAACCCGTTATGGATTTACGAGCAGAATATAAGGTTCAGTTTGAAAAAGAACATGGTGTAAAACTTGGATTCATGTCATTTTTTACAAAAGCGTCCACAGAAGCATTAAAAAAATTTCCTGTTGTTAATGCATCGATAGAGGGCAAAGACATTGTTTACCACGGTTATTTCGATATTGGTATAGCCGTAAGTGCTACGCGTGGCCTGGTAGTACCGATTATCCGGAATGCCGATACAATGTCATTTGCAGAAATCGAAGCTAAAGTCGTCGAGTATGGCCAAAAGGCACGAGATTCAAAACTCACCATTGATGAACTCACTGGAGGGACATTTACAATTACCAATGGTGGTACCTTTGGGTCGTTATTGTCTACTCCTATCTTAAATCCTCCTCAAAGTGCAATTTTAGGAATGCATAAAATTCAAGATCGTCCAATGGCAGTAAATGGCGAAGTGGTAATACTACCTATAATGTATCTGGCACTTTCATATGACCATCGCATAGTTGATGGACGTGATGCAGTACAGTTCCTCGTAACAATCAAGAACCTGTTGGAAGATCCTTCTCGATTACTCCTGCAAGTATAATAAATCATTAAAGGAGAATTGATGAAAAGCTATGATGTTGTGGTAATCGGTGCAGGACCTGGTGGTTATGTCGCTGCAATTCGTTCTGCACAGCTTGGTTTTAAAACAGCATGCATAGAGCGTTGGATAGGTGAAGATGGAAATCCAGCACTGGGTGGTACGTGTTTAAATGTAGGATGCATTCCATCAAAAGCCTTACTGGATTCATCTCACCATATCAGTTTCCTACGGCATGAAGCAAAACAACATGGTATCAATGCTGCAGGTATTACGATTGACATCCATAAAATGATACAACGCAAAGCCGGCATTGTTCAGACATTAACCCAGGGAATTGCTGGCTTATTCAAAAAGAATAAAGTTGAATGGCTACAAGGATCAGGTAAATTTTTAGCAACGAACCAAATTGAAATTACGCCTATTGATAATGAAACTGGCGAGCCTTATAGCGTAGAAGCGAATCATATAATCATTGCAACAGGCTCTGTCCCATTTAAGATCCCGTCAGCTCCAGTAGACAACGAATTGATCGTCGACTCAACAGGTGCACTCAACTTTACCGATGCGCCTCGCAGATTAGGGATAATAGGTGCAGGTGTTATTGGACTAGAATTAGGCAGCGTTTGGAGTCGTTTAGGATCAGATGTGATTATTCTTGAAGCCCTGGATGATTTTCTTCCAACCGTTGATAGACAGATCGCCAACTCCGCAGAAAAAACATTGAGGAAACAGGGACTGGATATAAGATTAGGTACGCGCGTATCAGGAACCGGTTCAAACAATAGAGAAGTCACAATAACCTATGAAGACCAGGAAGGTAAACAACAGTTGACAGTTGATAAACTTATCGTAGCGGTTGGCAGAAAGCCCAATACTGATGGATTGGGCGCTGACAACATGGGTCTGGAAATAGATGAGCGTGGTTATATTATGGTAGATAATAGTTGCCAGACTAATATTGAGAATATCTATGCTATTGGCGATGTTATACGAGGACCAATGCTTGCACATAAAGCATCAGAAGAAGGTATCGCCGTATCAGAAAAGATTGCAGGAAAACCGGGGCACATGAATTATGATGTGATCCCTTGGGTCATTTATACCTGGCCTGAAATTGCCTGGGTGGGCAAAACTGAACAATCACTTAAAGAGGAAGGTATTGAATATAAATCCGGTTCCTTTCCTTTTGCTGCAAGTGGACGTGCCCACGCTTTGGGGTCAACAGAAGGTACAGTAAAAATACTCAGCGATAGTCGGACAGATCGCGTATTAGGTATTCATGTTATTGGGCCAAATGCCTCTGAGTTGATTTCGGAGGCAGTGATTATTATGGAATTTGAGGGAAGCGCAGAGGATATTGCCAGGACTATTCATGCGCATCCCACTCTGTCAGAGGCAATGCATGAAGCCGCTTTAGCGGTAGATAACCGCACAATTCATTTTTGATATCGATCATTACTCTCGCAATCATTATTCAACAATATACGATATTTTTTAAGGTTTTTTTATCACAACCCTCAAATACTGGTTTAGCGGCAAACTATTTGCTACCATGCAGCATAATTTGTGCACTGCAGCGTTAATTTGCACCTAAACAAAAGCACATTCAAAAATCGTACTGAGAAAGGGAAGATATGACCAAAAAAGTAGTAATAGTCGCAGCTGGAAGAACCCCTATTGGATCATTTGGCGGAACAATTGCTGGTATTCCAGCATCGTCTCTTGGCACGGTAGTTATTCAATCCTTATTAGCTGATACTGGAATTAAGCCTGAAGATATAGACGAAGTTATACTCGGTCAGGTGCTAACCGCCGGTACGGGGCAAAACCCTGCAAGACAAGCATCTCTGGGCGCTGGATTACCCAATTCTGTACCTTGTATGACGATAAACAAGGTATGCGGTAGTGGTTTAAAAGCGATTCATCTTGCCGCACAGGCAATTAAATGTGGCGATGCTGAGGTAATTATTGCGGGTGGTCAGGAAAATATGAATCTATCTCCTCACCTATTACCTAATTCTCGAAATGGTAATCGTATGGGAGACTGGAAATTAATGGATTCCATGATAGTTGATGGTTTATGGGATGCCTTCAATGATTATCATATGGGGATCACAGCAGAGAATATCGCAAAAAAATTCAGTATTACTCGAGAACAGCAAGATGAATTTTCAGCAGCATCTCAACAAAAAACAGAAACAGCACAACAGAACAATGTCTTCAAGGATGAAATCGTACCTGTGTCAATTCCACAGCGTAAAGGCGAGCCGATTGTTTTTGATAAAGATGAATTTCCGCGAGCAGGTATCACAGCGGAATCTCTGTCTAGATTGCGACCAGCATTTGATAAAAATGGAACTGTCACAGCCGGAAACGCATCTGGCATTAATGATGGTGCTGCTGCAGTGATAGTAATGTCTGAAAGCAAAGCTGAAGAACTCGGTCTAACACCTCTCGCTGCAATAAAGGCGTATTCCAGTGCAGGAGTAGATCCAGAGATTATGGGAACAGGGCCAATACCCGCAACGCAACTGTGCCTGAAAAAAGCTGGATGGGATATCGGTGAGCTCGACCTGATTGAAGCCAACGAGGCCTTTGCCGCCCAGGCAATATCTGTGAATCGTGAGCTTGGTTGGGATATAAACAAGGTTAATGTTAATGGTGGAGCTATTTCACTCGGTCACCCAATTGGTGCATCTGGTTGTCGCATACTTGTTTCACTTTTATATGAGATGAAGAGAAGAGATGTTCATAAAGGTCTGGCCACCTTGTGTATTGGTGGCGGTCAAGGTGTTGCATTAGCCTTGGAACGATAAAGACAATAGATTTAGATACAAATCGCATTAGGAACTAGAGATAAAGATGAGATTGATAACGCCATATACAAATATTGTGTTTATCCGGTTTCATTTTGGCAACAGATCACAACATACTAAGTAATGTGTTGATATTAAAACTACAGTAGACAGTTTCTATTTTAATCAGCTTGATAACACTAAGGTATAGGCCATGCGAATTATAAAGAAATATCCAAATCGGCGACTTTATGACACTGAAATGAGTAAATATATCACCTTGGATGATGTTAAAAATCTGGTGCTGGAAGGCGTCACATTTTGTGTCAAAGATGTAAAGTCCGATGGAGACCTAACAAGAGGTATCCTGTTACAAATTATTTCTGAACAGGAACACAATGGTGAACCATTACTGTCAATAGAATCACTTACCCAACTAATTAGATTTTACGGTAATGCCTATCAATCTGTTTTCTCTAATTTTTTGGAAAAAAGTCTTGAAATTTTCACTGCTCAACAAAAAGAGTTTCAGGAAAATTATCATGAAACTGCATCATCTCCGTTAGATACAATACAAAAAATGACTAAAAAGAACATTGAAATGTGGCAACAAATGCAAGATAACTTCTTAAATACATCTGAGGTGAGTTCTGTAAAAACAGAAAAGGACAGCTAGTTCTCATAGCCGTATTGACTAAAAAATGGTTCTGTTACTTTATAAATTGAGTGTTGTTGCTTATCACTTAATTTCTCTTTCCAACTAATATCTTCATCAATGTCTCCATCAAAATTAAATAACATCCTGAAGCATATATTTTAAAGAACGTTAAATGTAGACAATTGGTAAAATGCTGAAGATATTTTATACGCCATTTGAAAGATCAATGATCATTTCATCATTAACTTCGTTTTTTTCAGACATAGCGTTATCATTTCTAATCATGGATATATGTGCCAAATAATCTTTACTGATATCATGCGTCACGTAATTTCCTGTAAAACAGGAAGTATCAAATTCCGTGATTTCAGGATTTCCGGCCCTGGCAGCCTGTATTAAATCTTCAACATCCTGGTAAATTAACCAATCAGCCCCAATAATTTTAGCAACTTCATCTTCTGTCCGATCAAAAGCCACTAACTCTGACGATGTAGGAATGTCTATACCATAAACATTAGGATGCCGAACAGGTGGTGCAGCAGAAGCAAAATAAACTTTCTTTGCACCTGCTTCTCTTGCCATTTGGATAATTTCTCCTGAGGTTGTACCTCTTACTATCGAATCATCAACCAGTAAAACAACTTTACCTTTAAATTCGAGATCAATAGCATTTAATTTTTGTCGTACTGATTTCTTACGGATTGCCTGGCCAGGCATAATAAATGTCCTGGGTATGTAGGTGTTTTTAATAAATCCTTCTCGATATTTAACGCCCAATTCATGAGAGATAGAAAGTGCTGCGGTTCTACCAGATTCAGGGATAGGAATTACCACGTCTATGTCATGGTCAGGCCGGGTCATTAGAATTTTTTTAGCCAGCGTTTCGCCCATACGTAATCGTGCTTTATAGACAGATATTTTATCAATAATTGAATCGGGTCTAGCAAGATAGACATATTCAAAAATACAAGGGTTTAGATGCGTCTTTTCAGCACACTGTTTCGAACTAAACTCACCATTAGAACTAATAAAAATAGCCTCGCCGGGGTCTACGTCACGTACCAAAGTAAAATCGAGAGCATCAATACCAACACTTTCAGACGATATAATATATTCAGTACCTTTATCAGTCAGGCGTTCTCCATATACGATTGGACGAATACCAAAAGGATCTCTAAAACTAACAATGCCTACACCTATAATCATAACGATGGCCGCATAGGCGCCTTTGCAACGTTTATGAACTTGCGTAACTGCCTCAAATATATCCTCTGCAGTTAGGTCGTTACGGTTCTTACCTACCTTTTGTAATTCGTATGCAAATATATTTAATAGAACTTCGGAATCGGAATCAGTATTAAGATGACGTCTGTCAATCTCTAGCAAATCTCGTTTTAACTGATCACCGTTTGTGAGGTTTCCATTATGAGCTAACGTTATACCGTATGGAGAATTTACATAAAATGGCTGAGCCTCGGCTGAAGAAGAACATCCCGCCGTGGGATATCTAATATGTCCAATACCCATGTTTCCTTTAAGACTTAACATATGCCTGGTTTGAAAGACATCTCTTACAAGACCATTATTTTTACGTAAATAAAACCTTTCGTCATTGCAAGTAACTATTCCTGCTGCATCCTGACCACGATGCTGGATAATCGTGAGACCGTCATACAAAGTCTGATTTACAACACTCTTCCCGACTATACCCATGATTCCACACATTCAACTATCCACCTTAATTGTCTACTTCGTTAATTGAACCGTATTGATGATAACTTGCAATATTTTCTGGCAAAAATTGATGTCCCCACTCACTAATATGCTCAAATGGACTAACAATTAATGATGCTTGCCACCAATCTGTCCGTGTTAATTCGGTAAATCCTGCCAAAAACACCATGACCCCTACAATTGCACCGCCTAAACCAATTCCAAATACCATACCAAGGATACGATCAACAGCGGTTAATCCAGCGCGCCCCATCAATTTAAGCATAAAATATCCGAGAGCGGAAAAAATTACCAAACATAGTATAAAAACACCAAAAAAAGCCAATGCATCTCGAAATATTTCAGTTTCTACATATGAAGCTAGCAAAGGTGAAAAATTACTACTGAATTTCGCAGCCAGTGAAAACGCCGCCCCCCAGCCGAGGAGCGACAGAATGATATTCAAAAAACCGTACATTACCCCAACTAGCGCCGGAATGAATAAGGTTACCAATATCACAATGTCAATTATTTCCAATTATCACCTTCAATCATGAAAGATATAAACAAACCTTATAAAATCAAAAGAGATAATATCAACAGCTTATGGATACTGTAATAGAATACCTTTTAGAGAAAATTTTTCGTCAAGTTCAGTTAGTATTGTTTCTGCACTAGATTTTGATATTTCAGGCCCTACCCTGACCCTAAAAACAGTCTCGGATTCAACAGTAATTTCCTCAATATAAGCTGGATACCCTTCAGATTGTAAATTTAAAATTAGATTCTCCGCATTGGTCAGGCTTGAAAAACTTCCTAGTTGAACAACCCAAGCTGTTAAATCCTGAGAATTTAATGCGACTATTTGATTTGTAACATTTTTCGCTACAATTAACTCATCATCAGACTCAACAGTCGTTACCTGATCTATCATGGTATCAACTAGTTCCGAATTATTTTCCGTAGTTTTAATCTCATTAATGTTTTCCACAATCTCTTTTTCTTCCTCAGTCGTCTCTGGAATAAAATTCTGTGAAACCTGCTCCCTAGTTAAGGTCTCTTCAATTGGGATAATTCTGGATTTGAAATTTGCATCGGGTTTTGGTGGGATATTTGTCTGAATAATCCTGGCATCATGCTCATTCGAATTATCGAGTACCATCGGAATAAAAATAACAGCAAGCATAACCAACACTGCAGTACCCGTTAATCTTTCCTTTAATCGCTTATTCACCAATTTTATTCTCTAAATCAAAATATTTAAGCGCGAATCCTACTGTAACGAAAGAACCTGTCACAAGAATTTTGTCACCTGCTTTCGAAGCGGCTATTGCAGAGGCTAGTGCAATATTTATATTTCCAAATGTAGTCATCTCAGCGTCAATATTAACCAACCTTAGCGTTGCCGCAAGTTCTTTAACATCAGCACCCCGATTATTTTCCAATGCAGATAAATACCAAGAATCGACATAAGGTGATATTGCCGACATAAATGTTGCATGATTTTTATCTTTCAACATACCCAGCACCAATCTTGTTACACCTGTCTTGGGTAACTCGCTTATATTTTCGCCTAAAATTGAAGCTGACTGGCGATTGTGGGCAACATCGAGAATAACTGGAACCACTCCCGGAATAACCTGAAATCTGCCAGACAAACGAAATTGCTGTAGCCCTTTTTCAATAGACTCTCTATCAACAGGAAAATAATCTGAAATTTCCTGTAAAACCATTATTACGCCTGATGCATTCTCAACCTGATAATTGAGGTTTGCTGGAATGGGTAAATTACTAAAATGTTTGATCCCTGACCTCCAAGACCAACCATTCTGCGAATACTCAAAATTGAAATCTCTCCCTGATAATAACAGATTTGCACCTACAATATTAGCGGTTTCAAATACAGACTGAGGAGGATTAGGATCTGAACAAATAGCCGGACGCATGGACCTAATTATTCCTGCTTTTTCCATTCCAATTGTCTCGCGGTCAGGCCCCAACCATTTTTCGTGGTCGATATCAATAGTGCTGATTAATGAAACATTTGCATCAAGCATATTTACTGCATCTAACCGTCCGCCCATCCCAACTTCCAGTATTGCTATATCAACATTATTTCTTTTAAAAACATCTATTGCTGCGAGTGTGGCGAACTCAAAATAGGTTAGTGATATATTTTCCCGTGCTTGTTCAATTCGATGGAATGATTCACACAATATTAAATCACTTGTTTCATGCCCATCTATCTTAATTCTTTCATTATAACGAAGCAGGTGTGGTGAAGTATAAAGTCCAACTTTGTATCCTGCATCCCGAAGAATAGTGTCAAGCATAGCAGCCGACGACCCCTTTCCATTCGTCCCAGCAATACTGATAATAAAAAAAGATGGTGGTAAAAGTTGCATGCTTTCTGCAACCTTACGACAGCGGTCCAACCCCATTTCAATAGCAGTAAAGTGAAGTTTCTCTTGCCAAGCCAACCACTGATCCAGAGTATTATGCCTTGGAGAAGATAGCTTTTTATACGAGGCTAAATCAGTGATACTCATTTATGATTGTGACTTGTATTTTAAATAGATGTGTTATTCGATAGGTAATGATTTATGCATAAGCATTGCAACCAACAATGCAATTTTATCTCTCAATTGATTACGATCTACGATCATATCAATTATTCCATGATCCAAAAGAAATTCACTGCGTTGAAATCCTTCGGGCAGTGTTTCTCTAACAGTTTGCTCTATAACTCTTGGTCCAGCAAATCCAATTAACGCATTTGGTTCAGCTATATTTATGTCACCAAGTGTAGATAAACTAGCCGATACACCTCCTGTTGTTGGATTGGTTAATACTGATATATATGGTAACTTTCGTTTTCGTAGTTGACCTAGTGCTGAAGTTGTTTTTGCCATTTGCATTAACGAAAATAATCCTTCTTGCATTCTCGCTCCTCCACTGGCGGCAAAACAGACGAATGGCAGACCTTCTTCAAGACACGCATCCACCGCCAGTACGAATCGTTCACCAACTACAGATCCCATTGAACCACCCATAAAACTAAATTCAAATGCACAAGCGACAATTGATAATCCCTTCAAAGATCCTTTCATAACAACCAATGCATCATTTTCACCGGTTACTTTCTGCGCTTGATTAAGTCGATCTTTATATTTTTTACTATCCCGAAATTTGTACTTATCAAAAGGTTTGATATTTATTCCTATTTCAGTAGTTGAGTTATCATCAAGAAAATTTTCAAGACGTGGCCTTGCATGTATCAACATGTGATGTCCACACTTTGGACATACTTCCATATTTCTAACCAGTTCAGCACGATACAAAACTGAATTACATGAAGTGCATTTTGTCCATACACCCTCCGGCACGGTACGACGTCTACTACCATTGGTATTAATTCTTGATGGTAACAGTTTATTTAACCAACTCATCTTAGCTCATAACCCTGGTTCTGATGGAGCATCCTCATCAGGTACAATTCCAAGTTTGTATTCTAGTAATTCTATTGCCATATCAGGAATTTCAACATTAGACTTTGATTCATTTGATAATAACCATTTATTTACAGTGTCATGTTTAACTTTTAACAATTCCCCAACGCTTAATCTGTCTAAATTATGTTCAAATATTATATCAATCAGTCTTTGCCGGTTATTCATGACGAATTCCTAATATATTTAATAAATTTTGTTATTTTTTCTCTGTTTTTGATTCCTGGTTCAGATTCTACACCACTACTAGCATCTACCGCATATGGCTTAACACGATCAATTGCATTTCTTATATTCTCAGAGTTTAAGCCACCTGCAAGAATTAACGGTTTTTGAATATTATCTGGAATTAACTCCCAGTTGAATGTCTCTCCAGATCCACCTGCTACACCTGGCACAAAAGCATCTAGCAGGATTCCAATTGATTTATCGTAAATATTTACCTGTTCAATTAGATTTATACCTTCTTTCATTCTTACAGCTTTTATATATGGTTTGTTATAACGTAAGCAATCCTCCTGTGTCTCTGATCCATGGAATTGAAGTAAATCCAGGTTTACCTCATGCAAAATAGAATTTACTTCTTCCTCTGTTGCATCAACAAATAATCCTACCGTAGTTACGAATGGAGGCAATTCATTGATAATACTTTTTGCCACGCTTATCGTTACTCTGCGTTTACTAAGGGGATAAAACACAAGACCAATTGCATCTGCTCCCTCCTGGGCAGCTGTAATACCATCCTCAGGTCGAGTGATACCACAAATTTTGACACGAACCCTTTTCATTAAAATATTATTTTATAATTAAGATGGCGTTATTTATAGATCTATATTTTCCCATAATTTAGATTTAGTACCAACGTCAATATATAAATAATCAAAAATATAGGTCAATCTGAAATCATTCTAAAAATTCCATATCATTGTTCTGTAA
>Ga0115002_10007934_pt1 | contig 11853 bp, 14 predicted proteins | sample ArcticOcean_MG_C_8_FD_89576 | JGI IMG/M metagenome (GOLD analysis project Ga0115002, IMG submission 89576) | Marine microbial communities from western Arctic Ocean - ArcticOcean_MG_CB11_86 | ecosystem: Environmental > Aquatic > Marine > Oceanic | place: Arctic Ocean: Canada Basin | collected...
CGACCGCGCGTATGTTTGGGCTCGTCAACTTCGTGCAGAGCAAGTACGAACTGACCGATTTGGGCTTTTCCATCCTTGACTCAGATGAGAAATGCCATCGAAAGGCGCGGGCCGACGCATTCCTGGCCGTACCTCTTTAAAAACGAGCGAACGAATAGTTTTGCGGCAGGCAGTTGCCGCCCCGCCCGTATGGCTTGGAGCAGGCGTTCCTAAAGTTTGGCGTCGCCCCCAAACAGGGAAAGAGAGCGCGTCTAGCATTTGATAAATCAGCCGCGCGGCAGGGTATTTCCCAAACGGCATGGACCGGTTGATTGAGCCGGTTATTGGTGTTCCGTCAGGGGCCTTCGAGAGGGAGGACGAGGACGAGCAGGACGATGAGCCAGAGCGGACCGTCCACCGAGAGAAACCAGCCCCAGCGCCGGCCCTAGATTTGCATCCGTTTATTCAAGGTTTGCTCAAGACACTCCCGGAACCGGAAACCAATTGGAGCATCGAAGGGCGTTCAAAGTGGCTTCAGGCTGCCGCCAACATATTTGACCTTATGTATAAGGGCACTGGATCAATCGAGATCAAAGCAAAGGCGAACGATGAGCTCACCATGGGTCGAGAAGCCTCATACGGAATAGGTGAGCCAAGCGGCTAGTTTGGCTCATTCCCTCCCATTACTGGGCCAAGTATATCATTGCACGATCGAGGACGCCTAACCGGTTGACGGATTAGGAAACCACCCGCCGCTCCGTAGGCACGCCTTCTGGAAGATAACCTGGCCGGCGTGCTGCATGTTGTCGTCGACCACACTCACCAGCCTGACCCCGACGGTCGGGCGCGGGTCGTAGCGGGGGTCGTCCAGCACCCGTTCGAGGTCAGCGTCGCTTAGGCTATCCAGGTAGGCCACGCTGCGACCAAAGACGGCGCCGTGATAAGCCAGCAAGGTAGCGGTGTCGGCGCCAAGCGACTTGGCCTGGGCGTGCGTGTGGGTGTGCGCGGGGCCATAATCGCGCGGCTCCGGCGCCATATTGAACTTTTTGTGCCATCCGTCTTCGATCCACGCCTGTGTGCGATCTGAAACTGTGCAAATCTGGGAGTCCTGAACCCGGATGAGATGCCAGGTCAGCCAGCCCACTGAGGGCTGCGGATCAGCAGCGAGTTCGTCCGGGGTAATATCAGCGAGTTCCGCATGGAGCGTTTCGTTGATGCGCCCAAGTGCATCAATGATCAGGTCGGCACCTTTCATGATCGTCCTCTCCTAACTTCGATAATTCATATGGATAGCGCGACGGACCGCAGCATCAACGTTATCATGGCGCATCGACCAACAGGGACCGGATTGGCCGGCGCGTCGTTGCATGATCGCTGATCACTTCAACTACATCGACGTGGACGGCGTGCGCACCCGTTATTTCGAGAAGGGCAGCGGGCAGCCGGTGGTGCTGGTCCATGGGGGGGCGATCGGAACCGGGTCCTCACTCGATATCTTCGCCGAGAATCTTGACGTGTTGGCCGAGTCCTTTCGCGTGATCGCACCCGACAAGCTGGGACACGGTGAGACCGACAACCCGGCCACCGATGCGGACTACACCATTGCTTGCATGACCGATCACATCTACCGCTTCGTGCGCACGCTCGGGCTCGATAGTATCAACCTGATTGGCCAGTCGCGCGGCGCCTTCAATGGCGCGTCCCTGTGCCTCGACCATCCCGAATTGATCCGCGGCTTCATCCTCTGCAACAGCGCTTCGATGACGCCAGGCGTTGGCGCGATCCCCGAATTCAGCAAGAAGGTGCGCGCGCAGGCGCCGTTCGAGATTGGCTCGCGCGACTGGGTCCGCTATCGCGCCGAGGTCATGTGTTTTGCCAAGGCCTGCGTTACGGAAGCCTGGGTCGACGAGTGGTACCGGATTTTTCACCTGCCCAAGTCGACCGTAGCCCGCGACAAGATGAAAACCCTCAGCGCCGAGGTGTTCGAACCCAGTGTCGATACCGACAAGGCGCACACGATCGAGCGCATCGAGAACAGCGAGTACCACACCCCAACGCTTATTCACTGGGGCAAGGACGACCCCTCCGCCCCACTTGACCCGATGGGGCTACGCGTTTTTGATCTGCTAGCATCGAACTACCCGAGCGTTTCGATGCATGTCGCTAACCAAGCAGGACACTTCGCGTTTCGCGAGAGCCACGATAACTTCAACCGGCTGGCAACGAGCTTCTTCACCGCACTCGGCTGAGCTACCCACGCACATCGGCCCAGGGACATAACCATGCAGACGGCAAACCCGGCACTGACGTCGCTGTTCATGAAGGAATTCGAATGGTGCAAGGTTAGCGCCGGTGAGAGCGTGGCGATTCTGACAGAATCCGAATCGCGCTGGCAGTATGTGCAGGCCGCACAGTCCGCGGCGGCGGCAATGGGGGGGCGCGCCTTTCAAGTATTGCTGCCATCCAGCTCGCCCGCGCAATCGGAGATCCCCAGCATCGACCGTGGCAACGCCAGCTCGATCGTGCTCGACGATTATCCCGAGGTAACCGGACTTCTAAAATCGGTCGATTTCATCGTCGACCTCAGCCTCGACGGGCTCATCCACTCGCAGCAGCGTGGCGAGATTCTCAAAAGCGGCACCCGTACTTTGCTGATCAAGGAACCGCCCGACGCGCTCGAGCGGCTGTTGCCGACCGACGAGCGCTGTTGGCGCATCGACCGCGCCGTCGAACGCCTTAGCCGCGCCGAGCAGATGACCGTCACCTCGGAGGCCGGTACCGATCTGCGCGTAAACCTACGTGGCGGGATCGTCAAAGGTGCCTACGGATTTTGCGACAAGCCAGGCACGTCGGCGACCTGGGCGACTTGCGCGGTGGTCGCTTATCCGGCGACCGACGAGGTCGACGGCAACGTCGTGTTGGCTTGCGGCGATATTGTCTTTCCGTTCTATCGTTATGTTGAAAGCCCCGTGACGCTGCGCTTCAAGGGCGGCTTCGTCGATGAGATCATCGGCGACGGGTTGGATGCCGAGCTCCTGCGCGACTACTACGGGCGCTGGGGCGATCGCAACGCCTATGGGATTTCGCATGTTGGCTGGGGGATGCACGAAAAAGCGTTGTGGGACGCCTTGACGTTCTACGGCAGAAACGAGGCGGCGGGTGTCGATGGGCGCAGTTTCGAAGGTAACTTCCTGATCTCGACCGGACCGAACTACGCTGCCGGCCGCCACTCGCGTTGCCATTTCGACCTCCCGATGCGCCACTGCAATATTAGTGTCGACAACGAACCCGTGGTGGTCGCAGGAAAGCTCGTGGAGCGTGCGTAAGTAAGTCGTAGAGAGTGGTTTGTTTGCAGGGGGGATGGCGATGAAGTTCGCAGCATTCATGAATATCCAGTGCCGCGAGGATCAGGATTACAACACGGTCTATCGGGGCCGGGTCGATGAAGCCGAACTGGCCGACCGGCTCGGGTTCGATGCGTTGTTTCTCGCCGAGCACGCGTTCTGCCGCCACGGCCGCCCCTCACCCGTGGTTACGCTCTCGAACATGGCGGCCCGCACCAAGCGCATCCGGTTGGGCACGGCGATCTGTGTTTTGCCCTGGCACAACCCCCTCGAAGTCGCTCAGGACTACGCCACCCTCGACATCCTCTGCGACGGCCGGCTCGAATTCGGCGTCGGCCGCGGCGCCTTCAAGATGGAGTTCGACGGCTACGGGCTCGATTGGGAGGAATCGCAGCCGCGCTACGAAGAGTGCCTAGAAATCATCCTCAAAGCGTGGACGGGAGAGCCGTTCTCCTACGAGGGCAAGTACTACACGATCCCGGAAGTCGCGGTGAACCCGATGCCGCTCCAGCGCCCGCACCCGCCGCTATGGACGCCCACACTGCACCCGGGCTCGATGAAGGCCGCCGTGGCCCAGGGCATTACCCCGATGGTCGGCGCTTCGTTCAGTCAACTCGACAAGATCAAGGAGAACTTTGGCCATTTGAGCACGATCATGTCCGAGGCTGGCCGCAACGACATGTATCGCGTTGCCCACCCCCACATCTTCTTGAGCGACACCGTCGCCAAAGCTCACGAGGAAGCGCGCCAAAGCATCGAATGGCTGATCGAAGATTTCGCCGACATGTTCACGTTGCCCGAGGGCGAGGCCTATCCCGAACGGTTCGCCTTCCAGAAGCAACTGGCCGGCTATATCCGCGGGCTCACTTTCGAAAAACTAGTCGAGGACGAATTGTTGTGGATCGGTGACGTCGATTACGTCGTCAACCGCTTACGCTGGTTGCGCGATGATTGCGGCGCCAACTTCATTATCTCAAACATGAGTCCCGGCGGTATGGAGCACGAAAAAGTTGTTAAATCGATGGAGCTGCTGGCGACCAAAGTGATGCCGCAGCTGGCGTAGCAGCGAACCGTGTGACGAGGAGAGGACTTGAAAATGGAATTTGTGCGAAAGAACTGGATTTGGGCGGCGATCGTGTTGGTATCGGTTGGTTTTTCCGCCGCTGGAATAGCCAAACTGATGGGCGTGCCGATGGCGCATGTCAGCTTTGCGAAATTGGGCTTGCCGGCCTGGTTCGGCTACTTTATCGGGGTTTGTGAGATCGCCGGTGCAATCGGCATTTATCTGCGCAAGCTAAGCGCGTTGGCGGCGGCAGGTTTGGTAATCATCATGATCGGCGCGGTCGGCTATCACGTGGCTTTTGATCCGTTGACCAACGCTGTCCCCGCCCTGGTTCTGCTCCTCCTCTCTGGTGCGATCGTCGCCAAACGGCGGGCGAATGGACTCTGGGCTCGGGCGACCTAATCATCCACCGGCAGTTGAGACGCTAGCGCTAGATTTAATGACCCGCGTTCAAGCCCGGAGCGTGACGAAATACACGGGCACACCGTACAATGGATCGCCTTCGGATCATTGCTGGGTTGCTTGACTCGAAGGCCACACGATCTGAGGAAGGCTGGTTATGAAGAAGCTTGCGGCGCTATCGCTGCCCGAGCCAGGCTTCGCCGGACGCCGCTTCGGCTTGCTGGAACGCATGGTTCAATTCGGCGATGACGGCTTTGTCGAGCGGGCCTTTTTCGGCGGTCGAGATGTTGGCCTCGACGTGCGACAACTTCGTCGTACCGACGATCGCCGTGCCAACCGATGACTGCGAGAGCGTGTAGCGCAGCGCTATCTCGGGCCACACCACAGTTCCATTCCCGTCAAATCCCAAGTCTTCGGCTTTTAGAGCCATTCGTGCAAAACGCTCGGAATAGGTTTTGGCGTAATCGGCATAGAGGCCTTCCTGCTCGGACAGGGCCTTCCAGGCACCGTTGGCGACTGGGCGTTTGGCGATCACACCAACATTGTGCCGCTCGGCCTGCGGCAGAACGGTTGTGATATTGGCTTGATCACAGAAGTTGATCGACGTCTCGATGACCGATACAGCATCGAGACCGGCCGCAAACGCGGCCGTTTCGTTGTCGCCGGAATAGCCGACAAAACGCACCTTGCCAGCGTCCTGAGCCGCGGTTAATGCGCCCATCGCATCGCCGGCTTCAAGGATATCTATTTCGCAGGAATGCAAGATCATGATGTCGAGATGGTCGGTTCGCAAGCGACGCAACGCACGATCCACCGTCTGCGCGATCGCTTGTGCCGACCATGCGGCCCCATCGATGTCGTCAAAAGCCTGACCACATTTTGACAACAATACATAGTCATCACGGCGGTGGCCGATGGCCGCGCCGATCAGATCTTCAGAACCGCTGTAGCTGGCCGCGGTGTCGATGAAATTGACGCCGCGATCGAGCAGCGTGTTGAGGATTACCGATGCGTCCCGCGTATCCGTCGCAAGATAGCCGACCGGCGCACCGCCAAAGCCGAGCACGGATACCTCAAGGCCAGTTTTACCGAGTGTACGAGTTTCCATTTATTTGACCGCTACCACTGCTGCCGATTGCGAAATCGGCTGCCAACCTAGCGTGGGGGTAAGTTACTTTCAAAACCTACCTACCCTATCGAGGTATTACCGATGCCCCCAGGACAGAATGTTCTAGAGGGTTTACCCTTCTTTTCGAGTACGGTGGTTGTTGCAGTCTCGGGGGAGGCACCTGCGTGAAAGTAGAAGCCCTGATTCGCCATTACACCCGCGCATCCTATGCGTTATCCACGGTTTGGATCGCTTGGGCGGGCTCTCCTGGACTGTGTACTTCATCGCTGACCTAAGCGAACAACCGCTCTGGTGGGGCGGTTATTGGTGGTGATCCCCGGTCACAGGGCGAAAATACCCCACCTGCTACGCTAGCAAGCTACCCAAACATCCAATTTCTCGAGCTATCTAGGCTGCTGTTCGGACGCTGAATCCGGTGGTTATCCGCGGATTTGTGCGCCCGCTGTATATAGATCTGCACAAATTCTCTGTTTAGCTCAAACTTTTTTCCAATATGCGTATTTTTTATTGATCTACCCACAGACCATTTCCATGTTAAGGTAATGATAAAACAGTAACCTTATAATAATAGATTTAAAAAGTGATGGTGATCACATGTTGGAATTTGAGGGAAATATTGCATCCAGCGCCGCCAAGCAGAGTGGCAACCTTGTTGTTCGCAACGCACATAACTCCGATATTGAAGCCTGTGTTCTGTTGGGGCGTGAACTCCACGCCGATGCAACCGTCGCGTTGATGCCGTTCGATCGCGAGAAAATTAATCATCTCGCCAAAGGCTGGGTCACCTCCGGCAGCTACGACGTTCTGGTAGCTGAAGAGACCGGCGTGTCCCGCCACGACACCTGGCCTGCAAGTCTGCGTGAAGCCCGCTTGCGGCGGCTTGAAGATACGGTTGGTTTCTTCGTTGGTCATCGCTACCGCAATCCCAATAGTAGTGACTAGCTGGCTAGCGACGTATCGATGTTCGTTCACGAAAGCGCTCAGGGCTACCTCGCCGCTGCGCGAATGATCTTGCAGTTCGTCGACTGGGCTCGTGAAACCGGTTGCCGGGAAGTGTGCCTGGGTTCAGCGAGCGGTTACATCATCCGCAAGGCCGGCATCGACCACGAGTGGCTCGGGCTGGAACAGTTGGGCCCTTATTACCGCGCCCGCTTCTAGTCGCAACCGCCTCGCCCCGCTCTTTATCCGAAAAGCCCCTTTTTTTGGACTTACATCGAAGGATTGAGACCATGAGTGCTGCCGAAGAAATTGACGACGAAGAACTCGAAAAACTCAACCAATTCGCCAAGGCCCAGGGTACCGAGCTCTCGTCCTGGCTTGCAAAGTGGCGCGATGCCGAACTGGCGGGTTATCCGGCGGAGGCAATCCTCACCGCATGCCTGACGGCCTCGCTGGTGCCGGTAGCCTATATTCTGCTCCAGCGCGAGCGCAAGGAACCGGCCGGCGATGGTGTCGGCGACGTTTCCGACGCGTTGCGCTGCATGCTCCACGGACGCATGCTAACCAGCAGTACTTGAACTTAGCGGCCTATCTGGGTTCGCCGATCAATGTTTGTGACCGCCAAGCCCGTCAATTCTTGGATTAACCATGTCTCTGGAGCTTTGGCTCGCATTTGCCATCGCGAGTAGCGCATTACTTGCCGTCCCCGGACCGACGGTCATGATTGTCGTGAGCTATGCGCTCGGCAAGGGACGATCCAGTGCGTGGGCAACTGTGCCGGGGGTTGCTCTGGGCGACCTGACCGCGATGACCATATCGCTGCTCGGTGCCGGCGCCATTCTCGCCGCCTCCGCCACGCTGTTCACCGCCGTCAAGATTGCTGGCGCAATTTATCTCGTCTGGCTCGGCATCCAGCTCTGGCGAAGCCCGCCTTCGTTGAGCGCCTTGACCGCCAATCGGGTGAACGCCGGCACTGGGCGAATGTTTTGGAATTGTTACGTAGTGACCACGCTCAACCCCAAAGGGCTGGTCTTCTTCATCGCGTTCGTGCCGCAATTCATCGAGCAGGACGCCCCACTGATCCCGCAATTCATCATCCTGATAGCCACATTTGTAATCCTGGGAGCGGCGAATGTCGTCATTTGGGCTCTGCTCGCCAGCGAGATGCGCGCCCGCTTTCAGCGCCAGTCGACCCTTCGCCTAGCCAACCGTATTGGTGCCAGTTTTTTGATCGGCGCCGGCGTGCTTACGGCTTTGGCGCGTCGTTAGCCCTAATCAAGAGTGCGAGCAACAGGGCAACCAGTGCCAGTCCGATCATCAGCTGCAGTATCGGACCGTAGCTGCCATACATATCGAAAACGACGCCGCCGAGATAGGCGCCTAGACCGCCGAACCCATTGTGAACCATGGTGATGAGCCCGTTTATGGTACCGAGGTTGGTGGTGCCAAAATGCTCCCGCGTGTAGACCGCCGTCAACGGCGCCGTGATCCAGAACGTCATTCCGTAGAGCAGGGCGAAGCCGACAATCGCGAAGGTGGCATCGCTCACTGCGGCGAGCGTGAAGATCACTACGCGCAACACAAAACAGAGCACCGTTGGCACGATCGGCCCAAATCGATCCGAGAGATAACCCGAGCCCAGCACCCCGATCAGGCCGAATAACCCCATGAACGCGAACACGTTACCGGCCAGGACGTAGCTGAGCCCCTGATCGCGCGCAAATGCGACAATGTGCGTCGCAACGAAGTGATCCTGAAATCCGCAAATACCGTACATCGCGACCAGCAGCCAAAACGGCCGGGCGCGGAGAACGTCGCGAAGCCCGGGATCGGTCAACGGCGACGCTGGCGCGTCGGCCCGCGCGGCACCGGCCGGCGTATCGTTTTTGCCGGGCGAAATCGCGAAGAACGTCATCGGCAGGATTAGAACGGCACCGGCGATCCCCAAGGCGATAAAGGAGCCGCGCCAGCCCACGGTATCAAGCTGTGAGGTTAGCGCCAGGATGATGACAAGCTGCCCGATTCCCATCCCCGACAGCGCGACGCTATTGGCGATGCCGAGACGGTGGGGAAACCAGCGGCTGACCATCACGGCGACCGTGGGCGTCGAGGTGCACGCGCTCGCCGCGCCGTAGAGAATCCCATACAGCACGATGGCTTGCCACGGCGCGTCGATCACGCCCATGAGCCCGATGCCGAGACAGGCAAGCACCAGCGATATAGCCAACACGGCGCGCGTATCGTAACGGTCGACCAGGCGCCCGGCGAATGGGAGGGCCAGCGACGATACCACCAGAAAGACCAGGACCGCAGCCGACAACGTGGCGCGGCTCCAGCCGAGGTCGTCGCTCATCGGACCCAGCGTCAGGCCCATGACGAAGCGCGAACCGCCGTGAAACAGCATCAGCATGAAGCCGGCGGCGAGCACGATTACGGCGGGACTGAATCGCTTCACGTCGACCTACGCTAGTGGATGAAATCCAACATATTGGGAGCCATGTTGGCGGGACCGTATTGTGGGTGCGCATGATCGGCGAAGCAATGGCGCGCGATACATAGTGCCGTCGCGGTGTTAGACCGCGACCGATGCGGCTCCTATCATGCGGGCGAGGTGGAACCCAATGTAGGCAATATCAGGAGCCCTGGTAGACCGGGCCGCAGCGACCGGAGGTACGAAAATGAACGACCAACAATTCTCGTTTGCAACCAGCCTGGCCAAAGACGCGACGTTCAAAGGCGGGCTCAGAGACTTTATGGAGTATCGCGATCTCGGTGTCGCCGACGCGACTAACGGGCACTACCGGGCGCATGTCATTCGGATCAAGAAAGGCGCCAGCACCGAAGGTCTGCACAGCACCGGCCTGCATCAACATGATCTCAATTTCCAGATGATCTACATTCTCAAAGGATGGATTCGCTTTGTCTATGAGGGCCAGGGTGAGCGCACATTCGGCCCCGGCGATTGCTGCCTCCAGCCACCCGGCATCGTCCACAATGAGATCGAATGCTCCGATGATCTCGAACTGATCGAGATCACCTCGCCCGCCAAGTATGAGACCGCCGCCGTTAGAGCATGACGCAGGGGTGGATACGGGGGGAATTAGCAAACATGACAGATACCAATTCAAGTTCTGAGCGACGCCTACTTCACACCATGATCAGGGTGAAGGACCTGGATAAGTCGCTCGACTTCTATCAACGCCTGCTCGGCATGAGCTCGCTGCGCCAGACAGACCACCCAGACGGGAAGTTCACCAACACGTTCGTCGGCTATGGCGACGAGCGATCCAGCACCGTCATCGAGTTGACCCACAACTGGGATCAGGCCGAAACCTACGAGCAGGGATCCGGGTGGGGTCACCTGGCGATCGGTGTTGCCGATATCTATGCCGAATGCGAACGGCTCGAAAGCGAAGGCGTGACCATCGCCCGCCCACCGGGACCCATGAAACACGGGACCACGGTTATCGCCTTCATCGTTGATCCGGATGGCTACAAGATTGAATTGATCGAACAGCGTTAGGCTACTGGTAGTGCCGGTAGCTCATCCACTGGCGGTAATAGAGATCGTTGGTGTGGGCCACGGTGAAACGCAGCTTGTTCTGCATATCTGCTGACTGGCAGTAGCGCTCGAAGGTGCGTGGACCGAGGCTGCCGTGCTCCTGTTCGACGTGCGAAGCATGCACGGCAATCGACTGCAGACCCCATTCGCTGATTTCGTAGTTGGTGCGCAAGGCTTTTTCGACCTTTGAGAAGCACAACGGATTGATGCGCTCGGCCGAGAACGACACCGCGGCGATCGCTTCGGCCAGGCTGCGCTGGGTCATGACGACCTCAAACCAATGGGCGAGTGCCCAGGTCTCCATTTTTACGTCTTCAGTGGCGCGGCGCTGCTCGTCCCAACCGAGCTCGGTAAACGTGCGTTCGAATAGTTCGACGTGTCCGGCGGTACCGGATTCCGACCCGGTTTCCTCCTCGCTGAGATTGTCGAGGATCATCACCCGGAGGTCGTCATCGGGGCACTTGGCATACATCGCGCCCATCCGAATGTTGCTGGGATTGGCCCACCGCGTTATCTGGTAGATCCACCCAGCAATCTGCTCGCGCGAGAGCTCGCCTTTCTCCATTTCCTTGATAACCGGATGATCGAGCCGGTTCTGATCAGGCTGGGAGAGGATTTCATCGAGTTCCTCGATGAGCTCGGGGATTGGGATCGGCTCGTCGCGGTAAGTTACGCCGTCGACTGCATCGGGGTACATGCGGTTTCCTCCCACTTGGCGGTGTCACTATGGTTGCGCGGCTCACCCATGACGTCAACGATCAGCCGGTTGCGTTCGCCCGTTCCTCGGCGCCAAACATTCGCTCGAAGTAGTGGTTAAGGATGTGGTGAATCGCCATCTCGAGCTTGGCCATCCGTCCGGGTGCGAAATAGCGAGAGCCCATCGCCCGTTGCAGCGACTGAACCATCTCAAGGTCCTCGGCGAACACTACTTTCATATAGTCGTGATAATCCCGTGCCTTGTCCAAGAAGTCGGCACCGATGGTGAATTCCTCGGGAAAGACATGATAGGCGATGGCTTGGGTTTTGTTCGGCGCCAGCGGCCATAGCGCTATCGGGCGCGCATAATCGTAGCGCGCCAGCAGGTTCAGGTTGGGCGGCAGGAAGCCAACGCAAGCGAGGCTATCGGGCCGGTCGGCCAGCCACGGCATCGCGCTGAACCGGGTTTTGCCGTCCGCCGTAATCGGCGCGGCTTCATAGTGGATGCCAAACCGGCCGCGCTCGCGAAGATTGAAGCGGTAGCTATCCTGCACTGAAAAGCGCGCGAAGGACTGCGCGTGCAAGGTGCCAATATGGTAAATGTCCATCAGGTTCTCGGCGACGAACTTCCAATTGCAGTCGAACTCATAGACCACGCGCTCGGACAGCCGGCAATCGCCCATGCGCAGAAACCCGAATTCCTGATCGAATTCTGCTACATGCATCGCCAACGAGACCG
>Ga0115002_10007939_pt1 | contig 11845 bp, 8 predicted proteins | sample ArcticOcean_MG_C_8_FD_89576 | JGI IMG/M metagenome (GOLD analysis project Ga0115002, IMG submission 89576) | Marine microbial communities from western Arctic Ocean - ArcticOcean_MG_CB11_86 | ecosystem: Environmental > Aquatic > Marine > Oceanic | place: Arctic Ocean: Canada Basin | collected...
AAAATGTGTGCAGTCGCTGAGTGGCCGTGGGTTCCGACCACAATCAGGTCCACTTCTTGTTGCTTCGAGTATTTGAGGATATCAGAAAATGGTTTTCCGTGGATCCATGCCCGGACAATTTCACAGTCCTGTGCATCTTCAGGCAGAATCCAGTTATCGAGGCGGGTTTGAGCGAACTCTTCAAATTCTTGTTTTGAGGGCAGGGGGTAACTCTCAAACATTGGCAAGTAAATTACCGGATCCTCTATGACGTGCAATAAATGTAGTTTGGCTCCGAAACGTTTTGCCAGATCGATCGCATACCCGGTGGCTGTCAGGCAAGGCTCGCTGAAATCAGTCGGAAGTAAAATATTTTTCATGTCAATCATCTGTCGTCCTCCATTCAAAAGAAGAATCCGTTTCTAGTAGACTGTTCAGTTATTTGGCTACCGTCACAATACCGCACCCGACGCTTGGCTGCCAGCAATCGACTTCATTGAACGCGAAAATTACTATCCGTGGCCAAGTGACTAGAGATTGAACGAGAAGAAAAGTAATATGGATCGATTCAGTGCTGCGAGTAAAGGCACATTCTTAAGAACATACAAATTTTGCGAATTAGCAGGGAGATTGATCATGGAGAAATGGCCCATCGGTGTATTTGCATCGGTCGATGCCGGTCTGGGAGTTCATTTGGAAGTGGCTCAAGATATCGGAGTGCCGTCGGTCCAAGTCCATGCCCCCCATCAAGATTCGCGTACTGCAGAAACGGCTCAAAGTTTTTTGGCGAAATGTTCGGAGGCCGGAATTACCATCACAGCAGTGTTCGGCGGTTTTGAAGGGGAAAGCTACGCCAGTATTCCCGAAACGGCAAAAACGGTCGGCTTGGTTCCCGAGGAAACTCGGGCTAACCGCGTTCAAGAGATGAAAGAAATTTCCGACTTCACCAAACTTTTAGGCTGTGATACGGTCGCCTTACATATCGGTTTTGTGCCCGAAGACAAATCAAGCGACAGCTATCAAGGACTCTTGGAGTGCACCCGAGATTTGCTCGACCATGTTGCAGCAAACGGGCAACAACTGAACTTAGAAACCGGTCAAGAATCGGCAGAACATCTTCTCGAATTCATTGCCGATGTTGCCCGCGACAACCTGTTCATTAACTTCGACCCGGCAAACATGATTCTCTACGGCACGGGTGACCCGATTGATGCATTGAAAAAAGTTGGCCATTTGGTCAGAAGTATTCACTGCAAAGATGCCACATGGGCAGCCGAAGATGTCCGAGGAGCAGAATGGGGCGCTGAAGTTCCACTCGGCGATGGAGACGTGAATATCGAAACGTATTTGAGAACCTTGAAAGAGCTTGGATACGAAGGCCCGCTGACCATCGAGCGAGAAATCGCACACGACCCCGTCCGACAAAAAGCCGACATTGGAACGGCTGTGAGCTTGCTCGAAGAACTGAAGGCCAAGATTGGTTAAGGCTGTTTGCTGATCAAAAATAAAATTCAAGCCCACCTGAAACGATTGGTTTCAGGTGGGCTTTTTATTCCACCAGTGCCCTTGTCGGGGAAGGGGCTTCCAAACACTGGCTAGAACATGTCTGAACATGGTATAGTATCGCCCTCTTAACGGCTCAAACGTGTGATGGCCGTTGATCGGTATTTTTGAACGCACAGATGCGCCGTTTTTTGACGTGAATTTATTGCAAATGAAAGTAAGCAGGATGAGTACAGCGAAGCTAATTTTAGATGGCCAAGAGTATGAGCTTCCAATAATTACTGGCTCAGAGGGTGAAATTGCCGTCGATATTACCCGTTTGCGAGGCCAGGCTAACGCGATTACTTTCGATTCAGGATATGGAAATACGGGGTCTTGCCAAAGCGCCATCACGTTTATCAACGGCGAGAAAGGGATTCTTAGATATCGAGGATATCCTATTGAACAGCTGGCCGAAAAAGCTTCCTTCTCTGAAGTCTGCTACTTGTTGATCAACGGCAAATTACCGAATTCGGAAGAACTCAGTTCCTTCCGCGATAAGCTGACCTATCACAGCATGATTCATGAGGACATGAAAAAGCTGTTTGAAGGGTTTCCTCCGACAGCCCACCCGATGGCAATCTTATCGTCGATGGTTGCTTCGCTTTCGACCTATTACCCTGAAGAACCAGGCCACAACGAAGAACTCAATATGATTCGTTTGTTGGCCAAAGTGAAAACTTTGGCGGCTTACGCTTACAAAAAAACCAACGGTCAACCATTTAACTATCCGAAAAACGAACTTTCGTACTGTGCCAATTTTATCCACATGATGTTTTCGATGCCCACCGAATCGTACGAAGTTCCCAAGGTGCTCGAAGATGCATTGAACGTACTTTTAATTTTACACGCAGATCACGAGCAGAACTGTAGTACCTCAACGGTTCGGATGGTCGGTAGTAGCCAAGCCAACTTGTTTGCTTCCATCTCGGCAGGCATCTCTTGTTTGTCCGGCCCATTGCATGGAGGCGCCAACCAGAAGGTGCTTGAAATGCTTGAGATGATCCGAAAGGATGGTGGTGACTACAAAAAGTATGTCGATCTCGCAAAAGATAAAAATAGCGATTTCCGCTTGATGGGCTTCGGGCACCGTGTCTACAAAAACTTCGACCCACGGGCGACAATTCTTAGGAAAACGTCCGATGAAGTTCTAAATCAACTGGGCGTTGATGATCCCTTGCTAGATATCGCCAAGCATTTAGAAGAAGTTGCATTAAACGATGAATACTTCGTCGAAAAGAAATTGTACCCCAACGTCGATTTCTATAGCGGCATTCTGTACCGAGCTATGGGAATTCCCACAGACATGTTTACCGTGATGTTTGCTATCGGCCGCATGCCCGGCTGGATGGCCCACTGGAAAGAAATGCGAGAAGACTCCACCAGCAGAATTCACCGTCCCCGCCAAATTTACACCGGCGAGCAAGAACGCGAATTCACAACGCTTGAGCAGCGATCCTAAATGGCCGGTTCACAGTAGCCTCGGGATGATCAGGCCAAACCATAACAAGCACGAAATGGCCTTGCTGGCCGCCAACGGGTCGCGGGAAATTATTAATCGCTCAAGACAAAACAAAACCGGTTTTGTTTTCGTTGAAAGGGGGATTCGTCGGGTGGTTCGGTATCGCCAACAATAAAACCGCCCCAGTCTGCGCCGCTGCGGCCCCAGTGTGCGGTTTTTATTTGCCGAAGCGCGGCGTCTCGCGGATCTCGAATTGTTTTCCCTTGAATTTTAAGGATAGGGTTATTGAGACTCATTCCGTCTCCAGGTTGGGCAAATCGAAATGACAGCGTGTTGGCAACACCCAAGTTGGCTGATTTGATTTTGAACGAATAGCTTTTGCGAACATTCGGTTCCAGCACCCCGATCACTTTTCCGTTGAACAGCACGTCAGCTTTGCCAGCGGGCGCCCTGGGTGTTGTCGAATTTGGGTTAGCAGCAGCTACAGCGAAACTAAGATTCGCATCCGCCTTCACAACTGGTGGAGTTGCACCATTAACGGCAACGAAAGCCCGCGAACGAACCTCATCGGTTGCCGTGCTTCTTACGCTGAATTTGAAATGGCCATCGGGTAATGAGTTGGAATCGATGGTTGCAGCGAAAAGTGTCCGATAAAACGGTTGTCCGATTTTTATCATCGGCTTCCAACTCGTGCCGTCTAATGAATATTCTAGTGATTCATTAGGCTGTGGTTGTACCAGATGGGCTTGCACTTCTATGCGGCCCGTCCACGGGGCCCCTAGACGATGTGAAACAATTGCCACCCGCTGACCTAACCCCTTGTAGAAGTAGTCCATCTTTTCACCGGTAACGCGATAAATCAAATATCCTTGCGGAGAAAGATCGGGGCAAAATTGCTGAGCTTTCGGGTTCCACCAGCAACCGGCCAATGCCCCACCGGTTCGGTAGGGGACAGCCCGTGATTTATAAGAGACAACATGGTGGTCACCGACCAGTTGCAGTCGGACGTCATGCTGTTTAGCCATCTTAAGAAATCCTGGGCAGTGCTTTGATAAATCGTGCTCCGAACTGGTGACGACAAAGGTTCCCCGCGACCGCAAAGACATGTCCTGGTTCATCCATTTCGTATGGACCGGCTGAACTTCTAGCGTGGGGTAATCTAAACTTTTTCCATTGACCATAATTTTTCGTTGGCCGAGATGGTACCCGTAGTCGATCGACATGAAATGAACTTTACCATACTCAAACGAAAAGAAATGCGGTCCAAGATACTCCCAAAACATCGGCTTGGCACAACGGTGGTCGCCGCGAGGAAACTGTTTGAGGCGGTAAGAAGAATCGGTATGGTCACCGGCGACATTGTAATAGGGCATGGTTAAATGGTTCATGATGCCCACATAATTGCGAAAACTGGTGTGCCCCGATTCGGGGGAATTCACCAGGGCTTTATGCAGATTCAGCAGGTCACCACTGTTCACAACAAAACGAGGCTTAGGGGTAAGGTCATTCATTTCTCGTACGAATTGACTGAGGCCCGCTAACGACCTTCGGTTTGAAGAGATGTGCGTATCGGTCACATGCACGAAAATGTAATCCTTCTCATCACCGTCGGAGGGCTTGAGCTCGAAATTCACCTTTTCGGCCAACGGCTTATACCAATTGCCTTGGACGTCATGCCCCGCTGGACGAGTGATGTAGACAAACACCGCACTGGCATGAGGCTTCAGTGAGTAATTACCCGAAGCATCCGTTTTAACAACGGAATATCCGTCAGTGACCGAAACACCTGCGATCCCCGATGTCGAGCCATCTGTGCGAGAAACAACGTGGCCAGCAATTTGCTCGGGGACTGGTACGCCGTAGTTTGGCTTCGGCGTTTCCTTCAAAAGCAGTTTAAGAATTTCAGGTTCGACTCTGACAGGATTCTCAACCGCCTGTGGTCTTGATGAGCTCAACAACAAGGTAATTAAAAAGATACTCGCGACACACCTCAAGCTAAGAGTTAAACGCACAGTGTTCCCCAGGAAATTAAGTGTAAAATCTGATCAAGAAAAAACACATTCCCCAGATTTCCACGGCTGGAGAATGAGTCAAAATTTTCCACTAGAAGATCGTAGCGGTTTTAGAATTCTCCGACTACCTCATCCCCATTATATGTCCCTAAGGCAGTGTATAGAACGGCATCGATGTTTTCTGATATAAACCGTACATGTCCGTCAACAAGCAAAAAATGGCATCCTCCCGCATGAATGCTACCAAAAACGTCATCAACATCGACGCCGTTAATACGGTATGTGATCGTGGTAAATGAAAGGACATTTCTCGAATTATCATTTTTTCCCACCCAGATTGACCCAACGTGATTTTTGGTATCTAGCTCGCCAATCATTAGGGTGTTGCTTGTTCCATCCGTTACGTCTCGCATTCTACGCGCTTTAGTTGGGGTTGCTACAACTGAACTACGAACAGCCTTGTAGTTCGATTTCCCAACGGAGCCAAGGATTTTTGTATTAATTCCATCCATCGGATCAGAAGGGCAAATATAGGTAGGAAGAACAACCTTAGCGTAGGCCGTAGGGCCCGAAGTCATCGCAGCAACACTAGGCCATTTAGTGTCCATAGCACCCGAACTGCTGATTTTGTTGTAGAGTGTTGCTTGATCCATGTATGGCAGAATGAAGGTTCCCCACCCAAGGTTATTATTGTAGGCACCAGCAGTTGCATCATCACAATAAGCTGGAGGAAACGAAAGATGCACGTCGTGATAATTGTGTAGCGCTAAACCGATTTGTTTCAGATTGTTTTTGCAAGTCGAGCGTCTCGCTGCTTCTCTAGTCTGCTGGACCGCTGGCAGTAGTAAGGCAATCAAAATGGCAATAATGGCAATCACCACTAGCAATTCAATCAACGTAAATCCGAGTCGCTTTCTCATAGAATGTCTCACAGTCGTCTCCTAATTTCCAATAAAAGTACAAGTCCTATCGTTCCAGAAACCAATTCTGAAATATTTTTTAGCATCGAGAACAAACTCTTGTTGTTTTTTTTTGAGTTGACACCACTATTTATTTATCATCCGCAGCAACAATTACACGCACGACATTGAGCTTGGTGACTCCGACATTCCAATCCAGATGGAGGGTGGAGTTGTCGGGTAAAATCCTGATTTCGTCTTCAGCACTCCGAATCTCAAGTGTCCCATAAGAGACACCAGGCTTACCCAGAGCCTGATCTGTTTGGAGTAGCAGAGGATCAGTCGGTAGAATTCCCAGGATTCGATTCTTGAATCGAATGCCACCCTTCATAAAGAACGCCTGTCTTTGTTCTGAATACCCTGGCTCACCGGGACAATGGATGTCGTGGTGAATGTAATACACATCTACTTTCGTTCCTTGCTTGATAACTCCTGGTTCAAACTGTCCTTGCGGTTCGCTTTCTGACAACACTTCGCTGCGGTTTTGATCGGGAATATTGCAGTTGAGATCTGTCGGCAGGCTAAAACTTTGCCGTTCCAGGAAAACGTAAATATGCTCATTACTGGTAAACTCACAAGGCTCTACGCTGGAAGGCATTGTTGAGAGATACTTTAGGGTCCCGGTAAGATGGCGAATGCCAAACTCCTGCATGAGGCACGTACCAAAGAGTAGCTCACTCTCTGTTTCGCTTTGAGTAATGGCTCCATTCGCTGACCGTTTCACAGCTTGACCTTCAGTCACCCGTTGGGGCGAACCTTGTGTACTCCCACTCTTCAAACTGAAACAATTGACGGATCCTTGGAAGACGCGTGTTTCAGTCACCCCGGCTTCGTCCACATGCACGCCGAAACGAGTTCCCAGGTCCACCACTTTGAGGGAGGGAGTTCGTACCTCAAAGCCAATGGCTGCTTTGGGAACATTAGCAACAACTGCACCTTGCAACAGATTGAAAGATTTGGGATTCGGTAACTGAAACGTCGATGGGCCTGAGACTAAAACACTAACACCCGAGCCCATTTGAAGCTGAGCCACGCCGTGATCAAGATGATACTGACGGCTGGGTTGCAAATAATCACTGACCACGTACAGAACACCATCCATCTTTAGCTCACCCCCCGAGAGCATATGAACAACAGCGACATTTTCTGCGGGAGAAACAACGGGCGGTGCCGCTAAGTGAATCATGATGAACGTAATCGACAGGGTAATCGCAAGAAACAACGTACCCGCAAACAAATACCATTTCGAGAGAATGCGAGATTTCGGGCCAGGAGGCCATTTCGCTAGGCTGCTACACCAAGATCGAGATCTTTGTAATTCGGCCCATTCTCGAATCACGATTTCTTCACACGAAACTTCAATCAGGTGGCGGGCAAAATCCTCTTCAGTACAGATACGGAACTCGAGTGTAATCAGCTCTTCGTCATCAAGCCCGGAATCAAGGTAGGCTTCGAGGATGTCTCGGTCATTAGGCTGGATCATGACGAGACCTCTGAAGCGAGCTGCTTGGCTACGCAGTCTCGTAGAAGCGCTTTGACCCTTTTCAACCGGGAGTAGACTGAGTGCATACTTTTTCCAAAGCTTAATGCGATTTCAGAGACCCCACCCTCAGTATCGGCGTAGCGCATCATGATGAGAACCTGACTGTGTACAGGTAATTTGTCGAGGCACCTCAGCATTGCATCTTTCATATCCGCCTGAGGCTTCTGTTCCTCTACTCTTCCGACTGCATCAGCGAGCGCCGCCACAACGTGAGGATTCACAGGGCTTTCCCGCTTCATTTTTCTGCTGCGAGCTACCACTTGCTGGAAGGCTATCTCTCGAACCCAGGGAAAAAACGACCCTTTCTTTTCGAGTTGCCCGAATGAATCAATAGCAATTACACAGACATCGTGAAGGATATCCTCAGCGTCGGAATGGTTCTTCACGCAGGAAAATATGTACCCATAGAGTGCAGTCCGGTGCTGTAAAATAAGTCGGCCGGACTCTGACTGAAAAGTACTAGACACTTTTAACATTTTTCCTTTCTCAAGGAGACAGGTCAAAAAAATTGTTTATAATAGGATGTCGATCGAGGATGGTTTAGGCGAAAAAAGTCTCCCGATTTTGAAGTTTTCACAAAGTTCCTCAGAAACCGGCCCCTAATGCACGCGTTTCATGCTCTACCCGCACCCCCAAATGGGTTGCGGATTGCTTCCAGGCTGATCTCCAAGAAGAGTGGACAGCAATCAAAAGTAACATCTTCTTATTGACGACAGTTATTGCGCTCTTTTTGTAGTTATCAACTTGGTGCTGCTGTAAGATGGTATTGTGCTGCTAAGTGTTGCACCGCCTGTTTTCAGTCGTTCAGTTTTATGATTCAAGGACTTCCAATTCCCGTTATGTTTCATCGCATCATTCTACTAATTGTTACAATACTGCCCCTCGCAGCATTCACACCTGTCAGCGCAGTTGAGCCTGAAAAGTTATCGACGCGGCTACCTCTGCAAAGTCAATTCTTTCGACTCAAGTTTCAGAAGCCCGACCGCAGTTTTTGCACCTCGCAGGTTTGTCTCGATTTTGATAACGATGGCCAGCGTGAATTACTGTTTGCGTCGCGAAAAACAAAAAAACTGCAAATGCTGCGGACGACCGACGGTTCGGTCGTGTGGAGCAAAACCTTTGCAGGAGATCAGCAAAGCTTGGCAGCCTACGATTTAGACGGCGACGGAGACTTCGAAATTCTTTATTCCGTCTCTGGACCCGGACGGTTGTACGTACTCGACCACACCGGAAACATACTTCGACAATGGGATTCTGGTGATTGGAAATTGGGGAACTCTGCCGTAATTGTTGATGTCGATTCCGACGGACACCTCGACGGCCTATTCGGTTCAAGGTCGAAGCACCTCTTACGACTGAACATGAACGACTTAACGCTGGCCAAACAGCGGTCGGGTTGGGAACAATGTGGATGCCACACTACGGCGATGGACGTCGATGGCGATGGACGCTGGGATTTCTTTGCTGGCTCAGGCGGTGACGGACGAAACCCTGGCGTGTTACACCGCTATGACCCGGTGTCATTGAAATCCGTCTGGTCATATAAAACTAAAGACAACGCTTCGAGTGCCGATGCTGTGCTGGTTGATATTGATAACGACGGTCAGGTAGAAATTATCAAGTCGGTCGATAATTACGCAGGCGACGATGCCCACGATGCCATTTACGCCTTTGAGACCAATGGCAAACTGCTTTGGAAAGTGCCTGGACTCAGCGGTGAAGACTCGCCCAACGTTGCCGACCTGGATGGCGACGGGGAAGTGGAAATTGTCGGCATGACATTCGGCTGCGAAGTCTATTGTCTCGACTCAAAAGGCCAGTTCAAATGGCGTAAAGACTTACGCCCAGAACTGACCGACCACAACGCGCACGCTTACTTAACACCCATTCTTTGTGACATCAATGGCGACGATAAAATGGAAATTCTCGCATTAACCAACGGTGCATATTTTGATCATTCGGGGAAAACGGCTGTCGGAAAAAAACAGGCAAACGGAATTATCTTTGCCCTGTCGGCTTCCGGTGAAATTCTTGACCGTTTCGATCTTGGCACATCGCGTTATTGGGGCGACGCATTTGTTTGCAATATCGACGACGACCCGTTTTTGGAATTGGTAATCTCCGGAAGCGGCGGGGTCGATGTAATCAAAACGCGTGGCTTCGGCCCGAACACAGAACATTTCCAACGCCGTCGTAGCTACCAGCGACTAAACGTTGTGCCCTGGGCGTACCAAGATACTTACTTCATTTACCGTGGAACAAAAGATCGAGTTGTGAACTTGACTGACAACCTAGTGTTGGCCAAACAGGACAGTAAATACCGCACGTCTGGCAAGTTTACCACCAAACTATGCACATTGCCGCCGGGTGGGTTTTTTGATCGATTGACCTTCAACGCCCGCACGCCAAGCAAAACGTCGATTCAAGTCAACATTCTGAATGAAGCTGGGAAGCAGATTCATTCGAATTTGTCTAACGGTGCGAAGCTCAACATTGATGAACCCGTTCGCACTGAATTCGAATTTTTAACAGCAGATCGAACATCCACACCCACTCTTGATTCTTACTCACTGTCGTTCCAGCGAGCCGTGGATTAGAGAATTCTCTACCCAATCACATCCCAAATCGGCTCGCCGCCGTGGGCGATGCGGACGGGGCGGTTGTTGAGGTCGGGGACAGCCATGTCCGGATCGATCCCCAGTAATTGATAGACGGTGGCCACAACATCGCCCGGCGAAACCGGATGACTGCTGGGGTAGCCAGCCTGATTGTCGGTCGAGCCGAAGACGGTCCCCCGGCTCACGCCGCCGCCGGTCAGTAAACTAAATCCACATTGCGGCCAGTGGTCACGGCCTGCTTTCCCATTAACTTTGGGCGAACGCCCCATCTCACCCATGACAACAACCAGCGTACTATCAAGCAGTCCTCGGCTTTCAAGATCGTTAATCAGTGCTGAGTAGCACATGTCAAGCACGGGTAGATTATTGTCCTTCAACATGGCAAAGTTGTTTTCGTGCATGTCGTAGGTGAAGGAACCATTGGGCAGAAAGTTTTCAGCGTGCACGCTAATAAATGGTACTCCCGCTTCCACCAACCGTCGGGCCACCAACATGCTGGAACCGAACATGTTGCGCCCGTAACGGTCGCGCAGCGCATCCCGCTCTTGTGACAAATCAAACGCATCACGTGTCTTGCTAGAACAAAGCATTGAGAATGCTCGTTCTTGAAACTTATCCATTCGCTCGATTGACCGGGACGTTTGGACGTTTTTGAATTGGTCGTCGATTTGAGTCAACAGCGAACGACGGCGGTCGAGCCGATTGGCGGACATCTGCGGCAAGGCATCGAGCGCGGGCATCAAAGGTTCGCCGAAAGGTCTGACTGTGTCGTAATAGGGGCGGGACGGTTTTCGCTTGAAAGTTGGGTTGCAGACGCTAAATAACGGATCGTATTGGCTACCCAAAAAACCTCCGTAAGGCCCCGGTCGGCGAATGCCGGGGTACATACTGCTTTCACCCCAGCCGGGGTAGCAAGGCAGGCAGACGGCCCCCGGCATGACAGGCGAACCCATTTGCAAATACTGACAAATCGCACCAATGTCGGGCGGGTCGGTTCTGTCGGCGGTCAGTTGCTGGTTCTTCCCCTCGGCATAGCCGGTCATCATCGCCAGCGGGTTATGTGCGTTGTAGCTATGCGTAATGGTGCGAATCAAACTCGCCTGGTGCATCAACTGCGCGGTTCTCGGTAAGTGCTCGCAGATTTGCAGGCCGGGTAACGAGGTATCAATCGGTTGAAATTCCCCGCGAATTTCCGGCGGGGCTTTGGGCTTCATGTCGAACATGTCCATGTGGCTGGGGCCGCCCAGCAGATTGAACATAATGACCGACTTGGCGGTGCCGTCGGGGCGTGTTGTGCTGCTTTCAGCCGCGCGCAATAACCGCGGCAGCGTCATGCTACTAAACAATGAAAGCCCACCGACCTGCATCAGTTCACGCCGGGTGATTCCATCACACAATTGAGCCGGTCGCCCGAGAATTTTTAACATGGCCCTCGATCACCGTAAGAAACCACTTCAGAACAGAGACCACAATTCTAACACGCTTCGATCAACCATTACTACTGCATGTTGGATTTTGGGGCTTTTGTGGATTACGTAATTTTGATCTTAAGAGGATCCAATCACGGCTGTTGCTTCTATTTCAAGAAGTAGCCCCGGTAAACCAAGTTTCACAATCTGCACACCGGTAGCCGCCGGGTAACCGCCGTTGGGAAAAATCTCTTTGCGAACTTTATGAAAAGCGGGCATGTGCTTGAAGTCGAGGACGAACAGCGTGACGCGGACGACGTC
>Ga0115002_10007941_pt1 | contig 11844 bp, 11 predicted proteins | sample ArcticOcean_MG_C_8_FD_89576 | JGI IMG/M metagenome (GOLD analysis project Ga0115002, IMG submission 89576) | Marine microbial communities from western Arctic Ocean - ArcticOcean_MG_CB11_86 | ecosystem: Environmental > Aquatic > Marine > Oceanic | place: Arctic Ocean: Canada Basin | collected...
CGAACGAACTCGCTGACGATTTGTAACCAGTTTGAAGCCAATTTCGTATCACCGTGCAGGAATAGCAGCCACGTGCCGACGGCGACACTAGCGCCGGCGTGGAGTTGTCGCCCGCGGCCTCGCTCGACGTTGATCACTCTCGAGCCGTGGGTCTTTGCGATGCTCGCGGTACCGTCGCTGGAGTCGCCATCGGCCACGATAATCTCAACCCTTAAAGCAGCATGGTCTACCTGCAGAGCATCCAGTATTGCTTTCAGGTGTGTGGCGGCATTCAAGGTGGGAATGACTACACTCAGATCAATTTGTGCCACGCACGTCTCTATGTTCTTGATTCGTTCTTATAACTCATTCTATGCTGACGCTATGCAACCGCTTAATCCAGAGAAAATCCCAGAGTCGGCGCGTCGCGGACGTGGTGCTTTGTCAAACGCGACCAATCGCTTCGACCCGCAAAAGAGATTGAAACATGACGAAGATTTCGCGTTCGACGATGGCTGGCACGATTCCGACGAAGCCCCGGAGCCGATTGAAACCGAGGTTACGGTCGATCGTACCCAATCAATCATCGCACGCAACAAATCCCCTGATGTCGGCTTCGACCGGTCGATAAATCCTTACCGCGGTTGCGAGCATGGCTGCATCTACTGCTTCGCGCGCCCAACCCACGCCTATTTGGGACTTTCGCCCGGCCTTGATTTCGAAACGCGCATACTAGCGAAACCTGATGCGGCTCGCCTGCTTGATCGTGAGCTCCGGCGTTCGACCTATCAATGCCGACCCATTGCCCTTGGAACCAATACCGATCCTTATCAACCTGTCGAGCGCAGCTGGCGGATCACTCGTTCGATATTAGAAGTGCTGCACACATTTAAGCATCCGTTCACAATCGTCACAAAATCGGCCCTGGTAGTTCGTGATCTCGATATCATCGCCCCGATGGCCGCCGAACGGCTTGCTAGAGTAGCGATTTCTATCACCACCCTCGATCGTCGGCTGGCGCGCAGCATGGAACCGCGCGCCGCAACACCTACCAAGCGTCTCGAAACCGTTCGACGCCTTGTCGACGGCGGCGTACCGACATCGGTAATGGTCGCGCCATTGATTCCAGCACTCAACGATTCGGAGCTCGAAAGGATCCTGCAGGAAGCGGCCAAATCAGGGGCTGCCAGTGCAAGTTACGTTTTGCTGCGGCTTCCGCTCGAAATCAAAGAGCTGTTCTACGAATGGCTGCACCGAAATCAACCGCTTAAGGCTGAGCGTGTTATCGCGCACATCCGTGAAACCCGTGGTGGACGTGATTACGATTCCACGTTCCGCAAAAGGCAAATCGGTGAGGGCCCTTATGCCGAGCTCTTAGCAAATCGTTTCCGGCTGGCCAGCCGGCGCCTTGGTCTTGACCGTAAGCTCGTCCCGTTGGACTCTAATAGGTTCCAGGTTCCCATCGCCACCCAGTCGCAAATGAGCCTGTTTGATTAGTGCGACGCGCTGCTCCGTAGCGATATCACCGCTTGAACTATGACCGCGGCAACGATCAGCGAACCGCCCATCATCGTGGACCAATCCGGCGTTTCACTGACCACTATTGCGACCCACAGTGGACCCAGCACGAGTTCAATGTTCACAATCAGCGAGAGCTCGCCAGCCCGAACACGTTGCGCTGCCGTCGTATACAACACATAGCCTGCGCCCACGGCGCCGGAGCCCATAAGGAGACACAGCATCAGATCGTAGGTTGAGATCGGATCCCCACCAGCGATTGTGCCGGCGACTGCCCCGGCCACGAGTGCGCTAACGCACAAAGCAGGAGTCATGTCACGTTGGCGGCCGTGTCGCGCGCTGATCGTGTAAGTCGTGAATCCAATGAGGCCGGCCAGCGCGATCAGATTACCGACCAATCGGCCGTCGACGACACCGCCACCAACGATGATGCTGAGTCCGACGAACGCCGCGGCCAGGAAAAACCAACTACTCGATCTAGGCCGCTCGCCGAGCAGCATCCAGGCATTTAACGTATTGATAAAAGGCAACGCGCCGAACAATAGAACGGTGTTGGCGACCGTCGTATGGAATAACGCCCACACGTAACAGGTGCTGCCAAATGCGAGGCCACAGCCGCCCACGACACCGCGCCAGCCGATCGCGCGAAACGCTGGGACGCTTTGGCGACCGTGTTTGAGCGCGACGTAGGCGAGCACGACGACGAACACCCCGAGCGAGCGAAAGGCTATAACTTGCCAGCCGCTGGCCGCCTCAAGGAGCCGTGTCAGTAGTCCGACAAAGCTGAAGCAAAAGCCGGCGCTCAGCACCATCAACACGTACGGCAGATGACTCCCGCCGCTTGGCGAAGCGGTTTGGCTCGTGGCACCGGTCACGCGCCTGCCGGATGCCTGATTGTGATGATCGCCTGTAAAGCGATCGCACCGATAATCACTGCGCCGCCGAGAAGCGTTTCGTTACTCGGAACCTCGGTTATCCACAGCCACACCCAGAGCGGCCCCAGGATCAACTCGAGATTGGACAATAAACTGAGCTCGCCCGCCCGCACGTAGCGCGCGCCCAACGTGAACAGCATGAACCCGAACGAGACCGACACCACCCCAAGCGCCAGCGAGACGACAGCATCATGCAGCGATATCGCGCCGCCTCCCTCTATCGCAAAGGCCACGCCGCCCCCGATGATGCCGCCGATGCACAGCAAAGGCATCATGTCGACTTTTCGCCCGGCCCTCAGGACCAGAATGAGCGTGGTGTATCCAACGATGCCAATCGCAGCTAGCAAGTTTCCGAACCAGCGTCCGCCGGTCAGTCCTCCAAAAACCATAAACACAATGCCGCCGAACGCAGCCGCCATGATGAGCCAACTCTCGCGTCGGAGGCGCTCGTCAAAAAGTAGCCAGGCGAAGAACCCGGTGATGAAAGGAAGCGCCCCGAAGAAAAAAACTGCGTTCGCAATCGTGGTGTTGAACAACGCCCAGATATAGCAAACCGAGCCGAGCGCCAGGCCCAACGAACCCACAAACCCGATCCATCCAACATCGATAAACGCTTGAAAGAATCGCCCGCGGTGCCGCAACGCCAGAACAATCGAGACTGCGACAACAAATCCCGCCGAACGCCAGTAAACCACTTGCCATTCGTTGGCGGTCTCAACCTCTCGGATCAAAACGCCGGCGAAGCTGAAGCACAATGCACTCCCGAGCACGAGAGCGACACCAACGATACGGTTTGGTTGATCGGTGATCTCAGACAAGCCAGCCTCGTCGCGCACTAGGTCGCGTCTGGACTACGTGCGGTCATGACGGCCTGACCCAGGATTGCGGTGATAACGATCGCGCCGCCGATGAATGTTGTGAGTAGCGGTACTTCGGCGATAAACAGCCAGACTAAGAACGGGCCCAGCACGATTTCGACGTTTGATAGGATCCACATCTCACCAGCGCGAACCGAGCGTGCGCCTTGATTGAATAACGTAAACCCGATCCCCATCGAGCCCGCCCCCATCAGAACGCATAATCCTAGATCACGTGCATTGAGCAAAATGTTGGCATCGACGAATAACCCAATGATCACGGCACCTAAGGCACCGAGAACAAAAATCGGCCGCGTGTCGCCAGTTCGCCCGCGGCGTAGTGCGATCGTCAGAACGGCGAATCCGGCGATCGAGATAATCGCCAATACATTCCCCAATAATCGGCCTGCCTCCAGACCTCCATAAACCATAACGCCGATGCCCACCAACGCCGACACCATGGCCAGCCACGTGAGACCGCGGACCTCTTCCTTTAGAAAAATGCGCGCCAAAAGTGCGGATAGGAAAGGGAGTGCACCAAGAATGAAGACCACATTGGCAATCGTTGTGTGAAACTGGGCCCACACCACGAATACGATACCGATCGCAAGCCCAGCGGATCCGACGACGCCGAAGCGGCCGATTTCTAAAAATACGCGCCCCGTCTCAACTCGCTTCTGGATAACGATCGCAACAAGGATTGCCAACCCAAAGGAAGCGGCTCGATAAAACACGACTTGCCAGATACCGGCGCTCTCGAGCAGGCGGATCAGGACGCCGGCGGTGCTAAAGCAGAAGCCGGATCCCAACAACATCAGGATACCGAGCCGCCGCTCCGAACCGCCCATGACTACGCTTTGGGCCATCAGTGTCTGGAACGTGTTGGTCAGGCTGTTTGAGGAGTGCCTGACTATCGCACAAGGCCCGACCAGCGAAAAGCGATCCCCATTTCTGTACGGTTCGATGTCGTAGTGCGGTGTAGTAAAGTCAGCGACTGTTTCATGTACCGACCGACAAAGCCCCGCGCGCTCGACCAGCCGGTGACGATCCTCATCCGTCCCGCCATCAAAGGTGCGCGCGCGTCGATCGAGCTGATCTGCTGCACCAATGTTCGTAACGGTGCAGATACCGTATCGTGCGGCAAACGCGGAGGCCGCGATGTCGTGCGCACGTTGCGCAAGGAAGTTCGAGCCCTCGGTCTCGGTGCGTCGGTCGTCACCTCAGGCTGCCTCGGATCGTGTAACACAGGTCCCAACATTCGAATTGCCCCAAGCAGTTCATGGATGTCGGGTGCGAGAGTCGAGGATACCTCCACAATGCTCGACGCATTGGTCCGCATTATTGCCGAGCAGCATGCCGTAGCTGGGCCCGACGAATCCAATTGACCTTCAAAACGACGCCGCCCGTTCCGATCAATGCCCGGTTCCGTTGAACTGACCGGCATCGCGTTCGTGGCGGTCGGCGCATTGGTTTGCGGCATCGTCGTCACGCGTCTACGCCAGCCGGCCGTTATCGGGTACATATTTGCTGGCGTTTTTCTCGGCCCGTCTGGTCTTGCATTCGTCGAGAATCGGGATCAGATCGCAGTCTTGGCTGAACTCGGCGTTTTGATGCTTTTGTTCCTTATCGGGATGGAATTGTCCTTGCGCGGATTCGCCAGGGTTTGGCGAATTGCGCTGAAGACGACCATCCTACAAATCGCCATTAGCGTCGGTGTTGTTCTGTTGCTGGCGCAGATTTTTGCCTGGTCGCTAGCTCTTACCCTGTTGATTGGCTTTGCAGTTTCGCTGAGCAGTACCGCTGTTGCCATCAAGATCCTCGAGGATATCAATGAGTTGCGGACCGACGCCGGGCGCACTGCCGTCGGCGTATTGATTGCTCAAGATCTAGCAGTCGTTCCGATGCTGTTGATCATCGACGGGCTCGCCGAAGACGGTGCCATCGATTTGTTAACCGCGGCTAAGATCTTCGTAGCGATTGGATTCCTTGTTCTTTTGATCCGCTTCCTCAGCGGACGTCGACGCATCCGGCTTCCTTTCTCCCGCGTCATCGGCGGTAATGCGGACCTCACCCCCCTAACCGCCCTCGCCTACTGCTTTGCCGCCGCCGCCGCGTCCGGCGTTATCGGTCTGTCTCCAGCCTATGGTGCCTTTCTGGCTGGCTTGTTGATCGGCAACTCCACCGAGCGCGCCGCGGTCCACAGGGCCACCCAACCGATCCAGAGCATTCTGCTGATGGTGTTCTTTCTCTCGATCGGCTTACTCATAGACCTGGCCTACATCTGGGCCAATCTCGGAACCGTTTTGTCGTTGTTGTTCGTGGTCGTTGTGCTCAAGTCGGTGATGAACGTCAGCGTGCTCCATCTCCTCGGCGAGCCCTGGCAGCGCTCTTTCCTCACCGGGGTGGTTCTGGCCCAGATCGGCGAATTTTCGTTCGTCATTCTTGCGGCCGGGTCTTTGGTAGGGATCGTCGACAGCGATGGCTATCGACTTTTCGTCGCGGTGATTGCCCTAAATCTGGCGCTCAGCCCATTGTGGCTCAACGCAGCGCGACGCTTGAATCGGCTGGCCTCAACCGGCATGCCAACGCTTGGCGAATTGCTCGAGGAACTATACGGCCACGAGGCGGCCGCAATCAGCGAGGGATCGGCTCGGGTAATCGCGCTTGTCCGACGCATCGAGCGTATGATTTGGGTTTGGACTAAAACCCACGCCGTACGCCTGCGCAGGTCGAGTAAACCGGCCGGCGAGACCGATTTATCTACTTCGCGTCAGGCCTCACCCACCGCGCAAATCGCGCCGCTGCTACCTTCGCCAGCAAAGTCGAAATCGAAGCCACGTAGCCGCAAGAACGAGAAAATGGGCGGCAAGCAAGTCCACGACGAGCCGATCTCACAGACAAAAAGAGCAAGCAGAACGACTCCACGCTCTGGTACGAAGAGAACGAAGCCACGATGATACCGACCGACGGCCCGACATATTTGTTTGAAAGCCTCGGCCCGGCACCGGTCGCCGGGGTCGACGAAGTTGGGCGTGGCCCGATGGCGGGCCCGGTCGTCGCCGCCGCCGTGATCCTGCGGCCAAGTACGATTCCCGACGGACTAGCCGATTCCAAAACACTGAACTCCAAAGTTCGCGAAGAGTTATGCAGCGCACTGCGCCGCGGCTCGGATATCGGCATTGGCGCAGCCAGCGTTGACGAGATCGACCGTGTCAATATCCTCCAAGCGACCTTCCTGGCGATGCGCCGCGCGGTCGCGAGATTGTCGCAAACGCCGCAGTTCGTTCTAGTCGATGGGAATCAAATGCCGACACTTCCGTATCCGTTGCGTCCGGTCGTCAAGGGGGACGGTCGTTGCCTCTCGATCGCGGCCGCATCCATTGTCGCCAAGGTCGTTCGCGATCGCATGATGGCAAGGCTCGCGGAGCGCTATCCGGTTTATGGCTGGGAGCACAACGTCGGCTATTGCACTCCCGAGCATCGTCGTGCCCTAGAAGCGCATGGCGCAACGAAACACCACCGTCGTTCGTTCATGCCCGTACGACGAGTCCTCGGCGAGATCAACGACAACATAGCTCAGCAGGTTACTCTAACCCTTTAAACCTTTGAATCTACTATTAAACTATTGATTTTCTTATCACCTTGACTCATTGTGGCGCGCCATGCCATGCACGAACGACCCTTCTCTCGATCAAATAATCCAGGCTGACAGCCTGGAAGCTTTGGCAACATTGCCCGCGGAGTCGGTGGATTTAGTATTCGCCGATCCGCCCTACAACCTACAACTTGAGCAGACCTTGCTGCGCCCCGATCACAGCCGAGTTGACGCGGTCGACAATGATTGGGACAAGTTCGCGGATTTCTCTGCGTACGACGCGTTTACCGAAGCGTGGTTGACCGAGTGCCGAAGGGTTCTTCGAAAAACCGGAACGCTATGGGTCATTGGCAGCTACCACAATATTTTCAGAGTAGGTACTAAACTCCAGGACCTCGGCTTTTGGATTCTCAACGACGTCATTTGGCGTAAGTCGAATCCCATGCCCAACTTCCGCGGGCGTCGTTTCACCAATGCCCACGAGACGCTGATATGGTGTACCAAAGAGCGTGATCAGAAGCGTTATACGTTCAACTACAACGCTATGAAGGCGCTCAACGAAGACCTACAGATGCGTTCAGATTGGCTCCTGCCATTGTGCACCGGGCACGAGCGGTTGCGCGTGAACGGTCAAAAAGCGCACCCAACGCAGAAACCAGAGGCGCTGCTGTATCGCGTGATCCTGGCCGCGACCCGGATCGACGATATCGTGCTTGACCCCTTCTTCGGCACCGGGACTACCGGTGTCGTAGCAAAACGACTGCGTCGCCGCTACATCGGCATCGAACGCGATGAGACTTATGTGGCGCTCGCCCGCGAGCGCCTCGCGGCGGTAACGCCCGGACATTTGCCCGACCTCGACATTACCGAAAGCAAGCGCGCTGAGCCGCGTATTCCCTTTGGTCAGGTACTTGAACGCGGATTGCTCTCGCCAGGTGAAATGCTGTTTGACCTGAAGCGCCGGTTTCATGCCAAAGTACGGGCCGACGGCAGCCTGCTTGCGGAGGGTATCACCGGCTCGATCCATCAGGTCGGCGCCCACCTGCAAGGCGCCCCAGCGTGCAATGGCTGGGCTTTCTGGTACCACGAGACAAAAGGCGGACCTGAGTTAATAGATGCCTTACGCCAACGCATTCGCGCAGAAATCGCCGTTTAGCGCTCGGAGCAGCAACGCGACAACCATGGCGCAGTCGCCCGGCTAGGGTAGCCCAGTTTCACAATCGACGATGCCCTGCCCCGCCGCATGACGGATTATCTTCTTCACCATAGTCGGGAGAGCTAGCTCACCCAACCGCGCGGGCGCACTCCACACGCCCTTTCGCGACCTTAGATCTTTTTGTGTCGCCCGCGCCGAAACCAACGAAAACCGCACCTCAAAATGGGTGAAGCCATGTTTCACCGTACCCGGAATTTGGTGCCAGTCAGCGGTAATTGGAGCGAGCCGAACCGCGGCTTCGATCGATGGTGGTTGATCCAGCCACGGCGACAGCGGCACCTGCATGAGCCCGCCGAGTAGCCCGTTATCCGGCCGACGCTCAAGGAACAGATTTCCATTGCCTGCCGTTATGATGAACGCCATAGCGTAACGCACCGGTCGTATCGGTTTCGGCGCACGACGCGGTAGATCCGCGGCCACACCAAGCGCATAGCCGCGGCATGTCCGCTGCCAGGGGCAGTCCAGACATTTGGGCTCACGAAGCGTGCACACCGTTGCCCCGAGATCCATGATCGCCTGTGCGTAATCACCCGGACGAACCGACGTCGCGAGATCAACCGCGATCTCGCGCAACCTTGGCTTAATCGCGGGTAGGCTCTCCTCGATGGAAAACATCCGCGCCAGCACCCGCTCGACGTTGCCATCGACTGGGACATGCGCCCGATCAAACGCGATCGCTGCAATGGCGCCCGACGTATAAGGTCCGATTCCTGGTAGCTTTCGCAGTGTGGCTTCTGTGCTGGGAAGATCGCCGCCGTAGTTATCGCTAACTATCCGCGCGCATTTGTGCAAATTGCGCGCCCGACTGTAGTAGCCCAACCCCTGCCATGCGTGGAGAACATCGTTGAGGTCGGCCGCGGCAAGGTCCGTCAGGGTCGGCCATCGCGACAAGAAATTCTGGTAATAGGGGATGACCGAGGCGATTGTGGTTTGTTGAAGCATTATTTCGCTCAACAGGATGCGATATGGGTCGGCCTTGGCTCCACCCTTCATACGCCACGGAAGATCGCGACCGTTGATGTCGTACCATGCCAGGAGGTCGTCGCGGAGACGCGACGGTTCGATATTCAGTTCGGAAACTTGTGGTTTCCTCATGGCGCCAAGCATTGACCATGGATAAGGTAGTGCGTGATCCTGGTCATATGCGATCGCCAACCCGTGAACAAGAAACGCGACAAAACCGAGCGCCGATCAAATAGGGCCCAACACGTCGGGCGCCTGGTCGATCGGGTCATTGCCAAGCCGCTGCGCCGCAATGGGTTTGCCCATAGCGAGGTATTAACCCGTTGGGCCGCGATCGTCGGCACCGAACTTGCTGCAGTTTCATGCCCAGAGAAGCTTAGCTTTGCGCCGCACAATCAGGGCGCCGGCGTTCTTAGTGTTCGCGTTGCCAGCGCCGCTGCTCTTGAGTTTCAGCATCGCCAGCCCCAAATCATTGAACGCGTTAACAGCTATTTCGGGTTTCGCGCCGTCAACCGGTTACGCCTAATTCAAGCGCCGATGCCGAATTTTACACAGGAGAACGACCCCAAACCCGCTCGAACGATCGCTCCCAAACCTTCAACGCCGTCGACCAAAACCCGCGCGGTGGATAATGACGACCTGCGCAACGCCCTCGACCGCCTTGAACAACGTATCGCGGATTCGCACGCGGATTAACACCGTCAAAATTGTCGCCCAAAGGGGACCGGTTCTTGTCGTGCTTTCTGCAAGACCGTATACTCTGCTACAACATGTTGCGGTTGTTTCACTCCAACAAGCTACTTGTAGGCATATGTTGTTAAGGATCGCCCTTTTTGTTGCGATGTTGATCGTTGGTGGATCGGCACAGGCGCAGGATGTCGAGCCTCTTCCCGAGATGACCCTCGGTGCCCAAGACGCACCGGTGACGATTATCGAGTACGCATCGATGAGTTGCCCGCACTGTGCGGCGTTCCATACAGATGTCTTTCCCGATCTCAAGACCAAATATATCGATACCGGCAAGGTGCGCTTCGTTTTCCGTGAGTTTCCACTCAACACGCCCGCTTTCCAAGCCTCGGTACTCGCGCGCTGCGCCGGACCCTCGCGTTTTTTCGGATTTGTCGACATCCTGTTCAGCGAACTGCAAGCCTGGGGCGCCGGTCCCGACCCGCTTAGCGCGTTGGCTCAGATCGGTCGACTGGGGGGAATCTCAAACGAAAAATTCCAGAGTTGCTTGCGCGACAAGCGTATCACCGACGGTATTCTTAAGAACCGGCTGACGGGCGAACAAACCCACAAGGTTGCGTCGACTCCGAGCTTCATCGTCAACGGTCAGACGTTGGTTGAGGTGCAAGACATCAGCCAATTTGAGGCGGTTCTCGAACCATTGCTGCAAGGCAAATCACCTGCTCAGCTGAGCTCACCTGCCGATGAAGGTTCTGGGCTGCCGGAGTGGGCTATTGTCGTGATCGTCGTAGCCGTCGCCGGCGCAGCTGGTGCTTGGATCTTTATTCGCCGCCGCGATGCCAGCGAAGCATAGAAGCTTCTCAGTCGGATCAGAGTAGCAACCGGAGTAGTAGACCGTGCAGTTCAATCGGATTCGCCTCAGCGGCTTTAAGTCCTTCGTTGAGCCAACCGAGCTTTTCATCGAACCGGGGTTGACCGGAATCGTTGGCCCAAACGGGTGTGGTAAATCAAACCTGGTCGAAGCCATGCGGTGGGTGATGGGCGAAACATCTGCCAAGCGTATGCGCGGAGCCGCAATGGAAGACGTTATTTTCGCAGGCAGCGACGCCCGCCCTGCACGTAATCTCGCGGAAGTATCGATCCTGGTCGACAATCACCAGCGCAAAGCCCCTGCTGCCTACAACGACGACGCCGAAATAGAAGTCATTCGCCGTATCGAACGCGACGGTGGCTCCCGCTTCACCGTAAATGGACGCGAGGCGCGCGCGCGTGATGTGCAACGCCTATTTGCGGATGCCGCCAGTGGTGCCCATTCAACCGCGCTCGTTAGTCAGGGTGAAGTTGGCGCGCTTATTAAAGCCAAGCCTGAAGATCGGCGTTTGTTGCTTGAGGAAGCCGCGGGCATCACCGGTCTTCATTCGCGTCGCCACGAGGCGGAGCTCCGGCTGCGTGCCGCAGAGACAAATTTGGAACGCCTTGCTGATGTCATGGCAACCCTTGAGAGCCAACTTCAAGGTCTCAAACGGCAGGCGCGACAGGCGAACCGGTATCGGAATCTCAGCGGACACATTCGCAAAGCGGAAGCAACGCTGCTGTACGTGACATGGGCGCTGGTAGTTACCCAACTCCAAACTGTGCGTGGCGAACTTGAAGACCATGAACGAGTTGTTGGTACGATCACTGAATCGGTCGCGCGCGCAACGTCAGCTTTAGAAGCGGCTGCGTCAGCGCTTCCGCCCCTGCGTCAGGTTGAGGCCGAAGCAGCGGCCAAGGTGCACCGCCTCGACGTGGCGGGCGAGCAACTCAACAACGAGGAACAACGTGCCCTCCAAGAGCGCATGCAGTTGGACGCCCGGCGGACGCAGATTGAATCCGATGCGCAGCGCGAGTTGGCGCGGGTTGAAGATGCCGCAAGTTCGACTGCCCGATTGACGCGTGAACGTGAGACGATCGAGCAATCACAAAACAACGAAGTCGATGCATTTGAGAACGCGGCCGCGCACCTGCAAGACAAGGGAAGCGAGACATCGGCGATCGAGATGGAGTTGGCCGCTTGGACCGAGCAATTGGCCGAAACTGAAGCCGAACGGCGCA
>Ga0115002_10007942_pt1 | contig 11839 bp, 6 predicted proteins | sample ArcticOcean_MG_C_8_FD_89576 | JGI IMG/M metagenome (GOLD analysis project Ga0115002, IMG submission 89576) | Marine microbial communities from western Arctic Ocean - ArcticOcean_MG_CB11_86 | ecosystem: Environmental > Aquatic > Marine > Oceanic | place: Arctic Ocean: Canada Basin | collected...
AAGGTCCCGTAAGCGACCAACAAGCGCAGCATTTTGGGGGCTGAGCTTGTCTGGACAGTGACGTGGCGGGCTGCTCTTTTGTACGCACCGTAGATGTGGAACTGCATCGCCCCCATCGCACGGAGTCCTTCGCCCGGCCGACACGCAAGATTATGCCCTGCGCTCGGTTTTGCCCGTTCAGGAGACAATATGTCCCGCGAAAAGACTAGGAGCCCCGCGAGTCCGGGACGCCTCGCCTTGATGACCCTCATCGCTACGCTCGTTCTGTCGCAACCGAGTGGCCTTTTCGCTCAAGTGCGTGACACGGTCCTGCTCGTACCCATCGAAGTCCGGCTTCTCCGCACGCCCGTCTCGCAGGACGCGGCGCCGCTCCCCATCTCGGTGCTCGCCGGGAGAGATCTTCAGCGTGGGCGAAGCGGCTTCTTTTTGGCGGATGCGCTGCAGCTGCTGCCCGGGATCCAAGTGCAGAACCGCTTCAACCCCGCGGTAGGAGAACGCGTGGCGATTCGCGGTTTCGGTGCTCGCGCCCAGTTCGGTCTGCGAGGCATTCGAGTGGTGGTCGACGGGATCCCGGCGACGCTTCCGGACGGACAGAGCAGCCTCGATCATCTGGACATCGGGTCGTTGGGGCGGGTCGAGGCCCTACGGGGACCTGCGTCTGCGTTGTTCGGGAATGCTGCCGGTGGCGTGCTCTCTTTTTCCAGTCGGGCCCCGGCGGCAACCCCATTCAATACAGAAGTCATGGGGGTGACCGGTAGTGACGGGTTGTGGCGTGGGCAGCTGACCGCGTCCGGCACGGTGGACGAAACGGGTTACCTCGTGACCGTGTCGGGACAGAGATGGAATGGATATCGCACGATTGCGGTGAATCCTGCGCGTCCCCGCCAAGATACGCTCGGCACGAACTACGGAGGCTCCGATCGGCTCGGCTTCAATGCGCGTGTCACGACGCCGGTCGCGGGGGGCGAACTCGCACTGACCGCCAACGTACTGGATCTGGATGCCGAGAACGCCGGATCGAAAGTGGATGATCCCGACGCGCCCTTCCGTGAGATCAACGACCTCTATCTCCGATTCAGGACTGGTAAGACGCTACGCCAACAGCAGGCGGGCGTGCGCTGGGAAGGCTTCCTGGGAGGTGCGCTCAAGGCCGATGTCTCGGCCTACGGCGTGCACCGAACCATCAACAACCCCATCCCGTTCGACGTCATTGATCTCGCGAGGAAGGGAGGGGGCGTTCGTGCCCAACTGGGCAGTACCGTCTCTTCCGGTTCCGTGGACTTCAACTGGCAGGGTGGAGTCGAGTACGATTTGCAGAACGACGATCGATCGGAGATCGCGGCGGGGTTTGGGTCGGGTCAACCTGCGCCGGGGGGCAGTCCCTTCCTGGATCAGGCTGAGGATGTGCGGAGCGCCGGCGTCTTCTTTCAGGGGACGCTCGAGTTGAGTGGAGGCGCGATCGTTCTCGCGGGCCTGAGGTATGACAACCTCAGCTTCACTGCTGCCGATCGAGTTCCGGTGACTGCTGAGAATGCTGATGACTCGGGCACGCGGACGATGGATGCAGTAAGTCCTTCGATCGGTGTGAGCGTGCCTGCCGGGTCGTCAGTCAACTTCTTCGGATCGATCAGCACGGTGTTCGAAACTCCGACGACGAGTGAGCTCTCGAATCAACCGGGCGCGGCCGGTGGCTTCAATCCGGAGCTAGATCCGATGAGAGGTGAGTCCTACGAGCTAGGTGTCCGTGGAAGCTTGGCTTCGAACGCCGTGTTTGAAGTCACGGGATATAATACGAATCTGCGAAACGAGCTCGTCCGTTTCGAGCTGGAGGGCTTCGATGACGTGAGCTTTTTCCGCAATTCGGGAGAGTCACGGCATCGTGGTCTGGAAGCGACGCTGTCCGTTGCGTCCAACGATGGACTCGTGCGAGGAGATGTGACCTATGCGCACATCGACGCTCAATTCGAGGAATACGAGTTGGATGGAGATGACTTGAGCGGCAACAAAGTACCCGGTGTGTCTCCGAACCGAGGCCAGGCTGTGCTTCGCCTCAGCCCGGGTGGCGCGTGGGTGGAGATCGCAGGCACGTATGTGGACGAAGTGCCGGTGAACGATCGAAATGCCGCGACCACGCCCTCCTACTTCCTGGTGGATCTCAGAGCAGGCCTCGATGACTTGGCCCTGGGTACGATGAGCCTCTCGCCGTGGGTGGCGCTCACGAATGCCTTGAACGAGGACTACGTGGCCTCCGTGGCCGTCAACGCGTTCGGTAGCCGCTTCTTCGAGCCGGGGCCCGATTTGTCCTTGCAGATCGGTTTCCGGGCATCTTGGAATTAGTGCTCTGAGCTAGAGGTCAGGCGCACGACGATGCCGCGCGCACTGCTGTGCTGCTCCGGAGTGCCGCTGTGCGGCTAGCTGAGGTGCCGCCGGGGTGCCGACTCCCGCTGGTGCCCGCTAGCTTGCCGCTATGAGTCAACTTCCCAACCTGGCAGGCCCTTCGGTCGAAACTTGCCGGCGCAGACGCGAGGCTGCGTTCGGCCAGCTAGGCTCTGCTGTAATGGTCCTTCCGTCTGCGGCAGCGCAGTACCGTTCGGGGGACACGGAGTACAGATATCGCCCCGATAGCGAGCTGTACTACCTGGCTGGGACGACCGAGCCGGAAACGCTCATGGTGCTTGTGGGCGGGCACGATCCGCGTTTCGTTCTTTTCGTGCGTCCGCGCGACGAGACGGAGGAGCTGTGGACAGGTCCGCGACTCGGACCCGACGCGGCTGCGGAACGCTTTGGCGCGGACGAGTGCTACCCCTTGGCAGAGATCGACGCCAGGCTGCCCGGCCTGCTGCAAGCGGGTGGGCGTATTCACTATCGCCTGGGGGGGAGTGAGCGAGCGGATGCCTTCATTCGCGGTGCGCTCGAGCTGGCACGCAACAGCGGTAGGCGACGCGGCACAGGCCCTCGCGGCCTAGACGACCCTGGGGAGATTCTCGATGAGCTGCGTCTCCGCAAGGATGCCGATGAAATCGAAGCGATCCGAGTTGCGGCGCGTATCAGCGCAGAAGGGCACCGCCTCGGAGCCGCTGCCGTCGCGGCAGGCGTAGGGGAGTGGGTGGTAGAAGCTGCTGTAGAGGCTGGATTCAGGGCTGCCGGTGCCACTGGACCGGGCTTCGCGACGATTGTCGGGTCGGGGGCTAACGGTTGTGTGCTGCACTACGTGGAGAACCGAGATACGATCTCCGACGGTGCTCTCGTATTGATCGATGCCGGGGCCGAAGCGGCACTGTATAACGGGGATATTACACGCACATATCCGGCGAGCGGGAGCTTCTCAGACACGCAGCGCGAGGTCTATCGCATCGTCGAGGCCGCTCGCTTGGCGGCCGTGGAACAAGTCGCTCCAGGGGTCACGATCGCATCCGTGCATGATGCTGCTGCCCGAGTGATCGTTGACGGATTGGTGGGACTTGGTGTGCTGTCTGGCTCCACGGAGGAGCTGCTCGGCGAGTCTGCGCACCGACCGTTCTTTCCGCACCAGACGTCCCATTGGCTCGGACTAGATGTGCACGACCCAGGGGACTATGCGCACGCGGGTGAGTCCAGGGTACTCGAGCCGGGCATGGTCTTCACGATTGAGCCCGGTCTCTACTTTCGGCCGGGTCTCTGCGACGGCTCTGCGGCGCGCTTGTCCGGCATCGGCGTGCGCATCGAGGACGATGTTCTCGTCACCGACGAAGGCTGCGAAGTGCTGACCGCGTCGCTACCCACGGCCGAGCATGAGGTCGAGGCCCTGGTGGGCGCCCGTTGACGATGCCCGTTGCTCGGCGGCACGCCCTCTTGGTAGAGCGTCTGCGCGAACCCGGTCCGCTTGTGGCGGTGGAGCTGAGGCCGCCGCGTTCGGATCTCCAGCCCGAAGAGGGAATGGGTGCTTGGATCGATCTGCATCACTCGCTCGGCCGCCTGACCAAAGACGAGCTCTTTGTCTTCCTCACGGACAACGCGGTCGGGGCGGCCGAAGAGGAGAATCTCGCGCACGTCGGCGCCAACGTGGGTGACGATGTCGATCTGAGGCGTATCATCCCAATCCTGACCGCGAAGCACACACTCGACTACTGCACGATGTTTGCATCGCGCGCGATGTCCGAGGGGTTCGATGCGCTCACGGTCCTCGGTGGTGACAAGGCGGTCGGTGTCCCGCGTTGCCTGCCTCACGGAAGAGACCTCCGTGAACTCCTGCGTGGGCGCCTCCCCGATCTGGTACTCGGCGGATGGGCCAACCCGCATCGTGACGCCGACGAGCAGGTCGCGTTCTTGACGGCGGAAGATGCGTACGCAGATTTTGCGTTGACGCAGGTCGTTTCACATCACAGCCTCCCGGGCGTCGAGCGTTTCCTGGAACGCATGCAAGCGGTTGGGGCGAGGGTGCCCACGGCATTCGGGGTCTTCTTCTACCGCAGCGCGAATGCCAAGACTCTGGACACGCTCGGCGATTTCTTCCCCGTCCCCGCTGAAGCGCTGACCCGCGACTTCGAGAGCGCCTCCGCCGAAGAGATCTGCGCACGAACGATTCGCGAGCTGCGAAGCGTCGGCGCCGAGAAGATCTACGTCAGCAACCTAGGGAACCGCGGAGCCGGTCGTCGCCTACGCAGGATTCTCGAACAGGTCTAGCAGTCCCCACCAGCCAGCAGCTCCACCGCAACCTGCCAGCCGGCCCCCGTCAGGCCGTTGCGCTGACGCCTGCCTCACGTAACACCCGCAACGCCACATCAACGCGTCGACTCGGTGCGCTGAGATGGAAGCCCTGCACGAGGGGCCGCACGGCGTCGATCATCTCGAGCGCGATACACACGCCCTCCTCGAGGGCGGCGTCCGCACCACTTTCCTGGGCACTACGCATACGCTCGACGATCTGGTCGGGCACGACGACGCCTGGCACTTCGTTCGCTAGGAATTCTGCGTTGCGGAGGTTGAGGAACGGCCAAATCCCGGCGACTACGGGGATACTTTCACTGCCCACGCGCTCGATGAAGCGCTCGAGTGCTTCCGGTTCGAAGATCGGCTGCGTGACCGAGAAGTCCGCTCCTGCTTCGATCTTGTATCGGTATCGCTCCACTTCGCGCTCCTGATCGACCGCTCCGGGGTTGGCCGCGACTCCTTGCACGAACTCCGTGGGTGCTCCGATCGAGTTGCCACCAGGATCGATACCACGATTCAGACCGTTTATGACGTTGCTCAGCCCGATGGAGTCGATGTCGAAGACCGCGGTCGCGTCCGGATAGGGGCCCTGAAGAAGTGGGTCGCCACTGATCGCGAGAACATTGCGGATCCCTGCGGCAGCGGCTCCCAGCAGGTCCGAGATCATTCCGGGCATGTTGCGATCCCTACAGGTGTAGTGAACCAGGGCCTCGATGCCGACCTTGTTTTCGACGATCTGTGCGGCCGACAGGGCGCTCATCCGGCCGAGTGACCTAGGGTTGTCGACGATCGCGAGCGTATCGACGCCAGCGACCTTCAGGCGCCGGGCAGGGGCGACCAGACCAGCCCGGTCCCAGCCGCGCGGCGGAAGGATCTCCACCGACACTACCGGCTCCCCCCGGGCCAGCTTTCGGCCCAAAGCGGAGCGAGCGTCGAGCGGTATCGGTTCTGCCGCTGGGCCGGCGCTCACTGATGCTGCCGATGCCTCGGTGACAGTGACATTCTTGGCTTGCAGCGAAGCCACCGCGATCCGGATATGCTTCACGTGGTCAGGGGTCGTGCCGCAACATCCCCCGACGAAACGCACGCCGGCATCGATCATGCGCCTCGCGTACTGCGCCATGTATTCGGGGCTGGCGAGATACATCTTTCGATCACGGACAGTTCGGGGCAGGCCGGCATTCGGCTGCGCGATCAGCGGTAGGCTGGTCGCTTCCGCCATCTCTTCGATGGCATCGAGCATGACCGCTGGACCGACGGAACAGTTCAGGCCGATGACGTCCGCTCCGAGCTCGGTCAGTTCACGCGCGATCAGCGTCGCGTCGTTTCCATACGCGGTCTTGCCGCCCGGTCCCACCGTCATCTGTGCAATGAGCGGAAGGTCGGTCAGCCCCCTGACAGCCGAAATGGCACAGCCGATCTCGCTCATGTCCGAAAATGTCTCGAGCACGAAGCCATCGACTCCGCCCTCGAGCAGCCCGTTCACCTGTCTTCTGAAGAAATTCACTGCCTCTTCTCGACCTGTCGGACCCCACGGTTCGATGCGAATACCGAGCGGGCCAAGGGCACCCACGACCTTTGCGCGGTTGCCCGCCGCGGCTCGAGCCAATTCGGCCGCCGCCTGATTGATCTCTTCGGTCTGCGGGCTCAGTCCGTACGACGACAGCTTCACCGGATTTGCGCCGAACGTATTCGTCTCGATGATCTCGGCGCCGGCCGCGACGTACTCATCGTGGATCTGACGCACGAGTTCGGGCTGGCGCCGGTTCAGTTCATCGTAGCACACGTTGACGAACACGCCCCGTCCGTACAGGAGGGTGCCCATGGCCCCGTCGAATACGTGAACGAGTCCGTCGTCGATCAACGTTCTCACTTGGAGCTTTCCTCCGGGTCGTACGCTAGGTTGGGCGCCAACCACTGCTCAGCTTCTTCTATGCTCCAGCCCTTTCGCCGAGCATAGTCCTCGACCTGATCCCGTGCGATCCTGCCCACACCGAAGTACGCCGCTTCGGGATGCGACAGGTACCATCCGCTCACGGATGCCGCAGGGGTCATGGCGCAGCTCTCGGTCAGTGCAATGCCGATGGATTTCTCAACGTCCAGAAGCTCGAACAGCGTCCGCTTTTCGGTGTGGTCCGGACAGGCAGGGTACCCTGGGGCCGGTCGAATCCCTTGATACGCTTCCCTGACTAGCCCCTCGCTCGAGAGCTGCTCTTCCGCCGCGTATCCCCACAGCTCGCGCCGGACGCGTTCGTGCATGAACTCCGCCAGAGCCTCCGCCAGTCTATCGGCGAGCGACTTCACTAGAATCGCATTGTAATCATCTTCCGCGTCCTGCAGCTCGCGGGCCATCTCCTCCACTCCGAGTCCGGTCGTAACCGCGAAGCCACCGATCCAATCCGGCTTCCCTGTCTCGACTGGTGCAACGAAGTCGGCTAGGCAGCGGTTCGCGCGGCCTCCCTTCCCAAACTGTTGACGCAGGTGATGGAGAACGGCGCGTCGCTCACTCCGACCGTTGTCGGTGTAGACCTCCAGGTCGTCTCCGATCGAGTTGGCCGGGAAGAAACCTGTCACGGCGCGTGCGCGTAGGCGTCCCTCCGTGACGAGCCGGCCCAAGAGCGACTGGGCGTCGGTGAACAGGATGCGCGCCTGCTCTCCGACGACCCCGTCCTCGAGAATGGCGGGATACTTGCCTGCTAGCTCCCACGCGTGGAAGAACGGCGTCCAGTCGATGTACTCCCGCAGGTCTGAGATCTCCACGTCGAAGACGTGAACCCCCGGCTCCGATGGAGCGGGCGGATCGTAGGATGCCCAGTCCAGGGTCTCGGCTTGCGCTCGCGCGTCGGCAAGCGAGAGCAACTCCTTACGCGCGGTATGCGCGGCGCGGCGCGCCCGTTCCGATTCGTATCCGGCCTGCGTTTCGGAGATGAACGCTTCTCGTCGCTCGTCGTCGAGCAGTGCCGAGACAACCCCGACCGCTCGTGACGCGTCCAGAACGTGCACGGTCGCGCCGTCATAGTGTTGCTCGATCTTCACCGCGGTATGCGCCCTGGACGTCGTCGCCCCACCGATCAGGAGCGGCGCTGCGAAGCCGGTCCTCTGCATCTCCTTGGCGACGTGCACCATCTGACCTAGGGACGGCGTGATCAGCCCAGAAAGCCCGATCACGTCGACAGCCTCCGCTCGCGCCGCCTCCAGGATCCGTTCTGTGGGCACCATCACCCCGAGGTCGACCACCGCGTAGCCGTTACACTGCAGAACGACGCCCACGATGTTCTTGCCGATATCGTGCACGTCCCCTTTCACGGTAGCGAGGAGGATCTTGCCCTTGTCGGTCGTGCCCGTCTTCTCGGCTTCCAGGAACGGCGTGAGGTAGGCCACTGCCTTCTTCATGACGCGCGCACTCTTCACGACCTGTGGCAGGAACATGCGTCCGCTGCCGAACAGGTCGCCCACGACGTTCATCCCGTCCATGAGTGGCCCTTCGATCACGTCGAGCGCTCGCGGCAGGCCCTGTCTAGCCTCTTCTGCGTCCTCTGCCACGAACTGGTCGATGCCCTGCACGAGTGCGTATGAGAGTCTCTCTCGAACGTCCAACTCTCGCCAGGTCAGATCCTCCTGGCGGCGACTCTCCGTAGTACCGGTTCGTTTGAGGGCGAGCTGAGTGAGCACTTCCGTCGCGCCCTCAGCGCGCGCGAAGAGAACGTCCTCAACCGGTTCCAACAGGTCCGCCGGAATCTCGTCATAGACTGGGAGGGCGCCGGCGTTGACGATACCCATGTCGAGTCCAGCATCGATCGCGTGGTAGAGAAAGGCCGCGTGCATCGCCTCCCTCACCTCGGGGCTGCCCCGGAAGGAGAACGATACGTTGCTCACCCCCCCGCTGGTCAGCGCATGGGGACACGACTGCTTGATTCTCCGCACCGCCTCAATGAAGTCGATTGCGTACTCGTCGTGCTCTTCGATCCCTGTCGCGACTGCGAAAATATTCGCGTCGAAGATGACGTCCTCTGGAGGGAAGGCTTCTTCCTCCACGAGGATGCGGTAGGCGCGCTCGCAGATCTCTATTTTCCGGTGGAGCGAGTCGGCCTGGCCTTCCTCGTCGAACGCCATGACGACAGCAGCAGCGCCGTAGCGCCGTACGGAACGGGCGCGCTCCCGAAACTGGTCTTCGCCGTCCTTCAGTGAGATTGAATTTACGACTCCTTTGCCCTGGAGCGTCTTGAGCCCAGCCTCGATTATCTCCCAGTCGGAGGAATCGACCATTACTGGAATGCGGGCGATTTCCGGCTCGGACGCCAGCCGGTTGAGGAAGCGCGGCATCGCCGCAACTCCATCGAGCATGCCTTCGTCCATATTCACGTCGATGATCTGCGCCCCACCCTGGACCTGCTGACGCGCGACTTCGACCGCGGTCTCGTAGTCATCTTCGGTGATGAGATGCGCGAATCGCCTGGAGCCCGAGACGTTGGTGCGTTCGCCCACGTTCACGAACAGAGATTCCGGACCGATCGTCAGCGGCTCGAGCCCGGAGAGCCTAGTCCGGTGGGGTAGCTCCGGTACGCGGCGTGGCGCACGGCCAGCGACCGCCTCCGCCATGGCGCGGATGTGATCTGGGGTCGTGCCGCAGCAGCCACCCACGATGTTCAGGAAGCCTGCGTCCACCCATTCGGAGGTCACACTCGCCATGTGCTCGGGTGTGTCGTCGTACTCGCCGAACTCGTTTGGAAGCCCTGCGTTGGGGTAGCAGCTGACGGGCAACTGAGCCACGTCCGACAGTTCTTCCAGATGTGGTCGCAGTTGGTCGATCCCGAGGGCGCAGTTGAGGCCCACGCTGAGTAGTCCCGTGTTCCGGCCCGGGCCCGGGTGCACTCCGTGGGCGACGGCGTTGTAGAAGGCTTCGGGCGTCTGGCCCGAGAGCGTGCGTCCGCTCTGGTCAGTGATCGTACCCGATACCATGACCGGCGTGTCGGACGGCCACTCGGCGAGCACGAGTGACAGCGCATAGAGCGCCGCTTTGGCGTTCAAGGTATCGAATGCCGTCTCGACCAGGAGGATGTCCACGCCCCCCTCCAGTAGGCCCAGTCCCTGCTCCTGATACGCCTGCACGAGCTCGTCGAACGTGACATTCCTGGCGCCGGGGTCACCGACGTCGGGTGACATGGATGCGGTACGGTTTGTGGGGCCGACCGCTCCGACCACCCAGCGGGTGCGGGACGAGTCTCGTGCCTCTGCCTCGTCTGCGGCCTCGCGTGCAAGTTGGGCCGCAACACGATTGAGCTCACGCGCTATGTCTTCGAGTCCGTAGTCCGCGAGCGAGATTCTGTTCGCGCTGAAGGTGTTGGTCTCGATCAGGTCCGCGCCCGCCTGCAAGTACTCGGCGTGGATGCTGCGGATCACGTCTGGCTGCGACAGACACAGCAGGTCGTTGGCTCCGAGCAGCGGGTGGTCAGTGCCCGCGAAGTGCTGACCTCTGAAGTCGTCTTCGGCGAATTCGTGGCGCTGAATCATCGTGCCCATCGCCCCGTCGAGGACGAGGATTTTGCGCTGCAGCTCTTCCCGTATCAAACGGGCCCGGCCAGCGGATGACGCCATCGATCCCTCTACAAAAAAGGCCCTCGCGACATTGCGCGACGGGGCGTTGGTCTTTTTAGCTCGTTCGCAGGCTCTTCACATCGGACGGGTCCCACGGGCCGCAATACACCTCAAATCGCCCCAAGTCTATCGCGACGAAGCTAGCGTCGGGGGCAATGAGCGCCAAGTTGACTGGACACGCTATTCTCTGGTTCCAGCGTTCCCCTAACAAGACGACGTATGAAGCGATGGCCTTCTCCACCTAGTCTCGCCACTTCGTTCTACAAAGCACACGGATTGGGGAATGACTACCTGGTCTTCCGCGAGGGGTCGGCTTGGTCGGCGACTCCCGCCGCAGTGGAAGCCGTGTGCGACCGGACCCGGGGCGTCGGCTCGGACGGGATCGTGGTGCTGCTCGCGAACTCCGATGTCGATGTATTTCGCCTGCGCATGTTCAACCCGGACGGGAGCGAGTTCGAGCGTAGCGGCAACGGGTTGCGGATCCTCGCTTCGTTTCTCGAGGGGGAGGGCCTCGTGGGCCGTGCGCCCTTCGCGGTCGAGGTGGGGGGAGTCGAGGTCGAGATGACCGTGCACGCGGTTCGAGGGGCCATCTATGATGTCTCCGTCGACATGGGGCGCTGTCATATCGGGGCCTCAGCCGTTGGGCTGGAAGCGAGTGCGCTCGACGAGCAAGGGAGACTCGAGGGGCCCGATGGCGAACCGCTCCACATCGTTCCGGTTTCGGTGGGCAACCCGCATATGGTTACGATCGTGCCGGACGCCACCGAACAGCTGCTCGAGCAGCTCGGTCACTTTTTGGTGTGCCACCCCGCTCTGAGTGACGGAGCCAACGTGCAACTCGCGACGCCGGTCGGCCCCGGTCACGTGCGGGCACTCATCTGGGAGCGCGGTGTGGGGCGTACGAGTGCCTCGGGCACCAGCGCGTGTGCGGTCGCGGTCGCTGTTGTAGCCGAAGGACTCGTGGAAGTGGGCGACGTCACCGTGGAGATGCCCGGGGGGACGCTGGTGGTGTCGGTGACCTCAGGGCACCGCACCGTTCTGCGTGGTCCGGTCGAGGAGGTGTTGAGTGGTGAGCTAGCGCCGGAGTGGGTCTCGGCGCTTTCGAGTGGGGCGAGAAGCAGTTAAGCTGCGTGGAACTCTCGGGGTCTGCCCCTACTCAGGCACGCACTCGCGCCAGAAGCACCATCGCGGCCCCAAAGAAGACGACGTTGGGAAGCCAGGCCGCTGTCAGCGGCGATAACGCGCCCGCCTCACCGACCGCGCCGGATACCTTGAGCATCAGGACGTAGACGATCAAAGTGCCGAGCGAAAGCCCGACCCCGTAGGCCGTGCCGCCGCGCTTGTTGCTCGTCGCCAGTGGCGCGCCGAACAAGAGCACGACGAGCGTCGCGACCGGGATCGAAAGTTTCTGTTCTCGCTTTACCAGCAACTCGTTGGCGTCCGCGCCTGTACGTTCGAGAATGCCGGCGAGGCGATCGATTTCCGCGTAGGTCATCTCGTTCGGCTCGCGAGGAGCTTCTAATAGCTCGTCGGGTTTCTCAACGAGTTCCCGCAT
>Ga0115002_10007944_pt1 | contig 11837 bp, 5 predicted proteins | sample ArcticOcean_MG_C_8_FD_89576 | JGI IMG/M metagenome (GOLD analysis project Ga0115002, IMG submission 89576) | Marine microbial communities from western Arctic Ocean - ArcticOcean_MG_CB11_86 | ecosystem: Environmental > Aquatic > Marine > Oceanic | place: Arctic Ocean: Canada Basin | collected...
AAAAAGTAAAATGGAGCCTGATGTCTAACTTCCCTAATCCATTTAACAGCACCACGACCATTGTTTTTAACCTGATGGATGAGCAGTATGTATCCTTGCAGGTATTTGATCTGACGGGGCGGCTTGTGGATACGCTGGTTGATGACCGACTAAGTGCAGGTAGATTTACCTCTGTTTGGAACGCAGATCTTCATGCTGCAGGCGTTTATTTCTATCGCCTTCAGGCTGGGTCTTTCCAACAGACGAAGAAGTTGACCTTGGTTAAGTAAAGTGTTTAATCACAAACCCTGGTCGTATTGTAGTCTGCCAGGGTTTGATGATGGCATCGCTACAGGAGTGTATTTCGCAAGGTTGGAACAGAGTGGTAAGATAGCAACCAGGAAGCTGTTGTTGATTAAGTAAAACAGTGCAAACATTGTTACCTAATTTAGAAAATCGCCCTAAACAGTAACACCTCAATACCAGTAGTAGTTCCACACATCACTTTATACTGTTGAGTTCCTGTACTAATGCTATGATATTATTCTGCTTACAATTTGCAGCCCCTACCACCATTGAATGTTACCTGCGAACCTCAACAGTAACATGATTTTAAGATAATAATTTTCAGTATGTTGAAAAGGGTGAGTACCCACGGAGGTCCTGTTTATGTAAACGAGTACCTAAAATTGTTAAGTTATTGGAGTAACACACCGGGTACTTCTATCTACTGTGAAGACTGTATCTCTCACCCGGGTATCGATCTGACAGATCCGGATTGTGAAACAATTGTCATCATATCTTTCTCTAGCTCAAACACAATGTAAACTTGTTTAGAAACTTACATCAGCATCATTTTCTCCAATATTAATATGTGAGTAAAATTACACCTTACTTGACTTTTGATTTTTTATAATGTACGTTATAATGAGATTCCTTTAACAACACCTGTTAAAAACGGGGTCTAGCAATAGCATCAGGGTAAGGGTTACTTATAGTTTTTCTGGAGCAGTTGGCGAAAACGATGAATATATTTTTAACTAATTTCTACATGTAAGCATGCTGGTAGCATCTTCAATGATCTATTATCAATCCAATATCCATAGTACCTTTCACAATTTGGAGCTCTCAACCTCTACATATCCAAGACAAACAAAATTAATACTAAAAGAGTAAGTTATAAAATGAAAAAAACAATAATAATCTATATAACAATTATACTGCTTCTCCCACTGGTCGTAAACGCGCAACCTGAGTGGGAATGGATTCAGATTTTGGAAGAATTTCCGTATTCCAGTTGTGAAGAAGTCATAGCCATCGGTAATGACGTAGCTGCCTTTGGTTGGGGGACAAATGATGATGGACGGCACCTGCTCTGTGCCTACTATGAAGAAGATGGAACCCTGGCAAACTTTGCTGCTATCCGTACTGGCGCGTCTGTTGAAATGCAGGTGGTGCGGGCAAACGATGGTGGCTTTGTCATAAAGGACGGGAATAGACTTAGAAAGATAAGTTTTGATTTCGAAGAAATATGGTTTCGAGATTTACACGAGGATCAACATTCTATATTTCTTGATATTACAGCTTGCGAAGGTGGTTATGCCCTTGCCGGACAAATAAAATTGGACAATGGTCAAGTCCATAATGGATGGTTTCTTAAGATTGATGAGGACGGTGAAATAATTGAAGAGAATATTTTTTTTGATTATTTAGAAGAGGGTGATAATTATGCAAAAACAGAACTAAATTCAATCGCAGTGCATCCCGATGGTGGATTTATTGTGGGGTACGAGGATTATTATATTGACGACCTTAGACGGGTAGTTTATTATTCTTACTTGTTACACCTTGGAGATGAAGGTGATAGTCTAAATCTAATTTCTGAAGTATACTTTTCCAAAATATATCCTACAAATTATAATATTTTATTGCTTTTTGGTGGCGGCGTCAGAAGAATAAGTTATGATGGTGACTCGTTTGAAGAAGCAGAATATTATAACGATGGATTATATTATATACCAGAGGGGATTGCTCTCAGCCAAGGTGGTGGCGGAATCATTTGTGGTATGACCACCGATTTAGATGATGATGATGAGCTAATTTTTCCTCATATTTTCATCGTCCGTTTTGATGATCAATTAGAAGAGAGTTGGCGTCTTTATTACACTGGACGTTATAGGGATTGCCGTGGAAACAGTGTAACACAGGCTGACGATGGTAGTTATTACGTTGGGGGGCATATCGCAAGAGGTATTGCAGGAGGCGAAATAGAAGTTGGGCTTACAGTCTTAAAAACTGAGGTAGATCCGGCATTTGTTGACAATATTGATAATCCAAGATATCCGAGGTCACTGATCGTAGATCCTGCTTATCCTAATCCCTTTAATGGTCAGACAATTCTTAATTTTCAAACCAATCAAGCGAATAATATCATTACCAAAATCATTGATTTACAAGGAAGAGTACTGCACAATTATTCAGGCTTTTTTAACGCGGGGAATCATCAACTTACCATCAATTCAGATGGTTTAAACTCGGGAACTTTCATCATTCAGCTGTCCAACGGCAGAATGGTGCAAACACATAAAATCACGGTGCTGAAATAATGAGCAAATAGCATTTAATAGTGACTCAATGCACTAATAAGTAAATTTAATTTATTGGAGAGAAGTCAGATGAAAATTCAAATTGCGAAACTCATAATCTTATTGGTACTGGGATTATGCTTAATTTAGTTAACTATTATTCAGCCTGTTCAGGCACAGAATGTAAATTTTGATGGAAGGCCCCCGAAAATGCACAAGGGCGCTTTTTTTGATCCATTTTGGAACTACCAGCAAACCTACCAAATCCATGAGCATGAGTGGACAGGACAAGCCTGGACGGATACAAATCGTGTGTGGGCAGGCTCAAATGACTCACTAAATGCTGAGGCAAATTTCCGTTTTGGCTTTGCACATAATCTTGGATTGACTCATATTAATTTAAATGTATGGGGTGGAATTTGTGACAAGATTCGTGACGAAGATTTACTTAATATGAAAGCTAAGCTTACTTGGACACCCTCAATCTATGTTCCAGAGGACCACAAACCCGCAGCTCCTAATACTCACTGGGCAACCGGCGAGAAAACCATCATTGCAGGGAATGACACAACTGTTGTAAAAGGCTGGTCAATTTGGAAATTCGCGCACGCTGAAGAAAGGGAATATCTGCCAAACACCTCATTCGTTCCCAAGCCGAATGATGTTACCGTAGTAGAGACTACAGCATGGGAAATTGAGCACGACGCTAATTATTATAATACTCCATATGAATTTGTTGATGCAATTTTAGACTCCGAGCCGGATTGGCCTGATCAAGGATCATTAGATGGGAATTATTACTATACTTTTGATTTTAAGGCGGTTGACATTTTAAACGCCGCCCCCTTTGACGATGATGAAGTTGTGATGTTCAGAATATTCGTTGATAGAGTAGCACCAGAAAATGAAATCAACAATTTGAATGATGAATTCTATTATAGGGATAGGTTTTTTCGTTCAATTGTAGATTATGATGCCGATCCGGGTGATCCCCCCGAACGAGATCAGGATGGCTGGTTTAACGTAACCAAAGAGGATATTGAAGATTTGAAAGATGAAGACGGATATTTCAGTATCATGGTTAAAGAGTGGCGAAGGTACTATGATTGGTCGATGGATGTATCAATTTTAATTGAGTTTAAAGGAGGATGCGATTTAACCCTATATAAAGTCACTAGTAATACCAGCGGCTATTATCAACTGTATAACAACCCCGACTCCTTGGACGTCATAGATGATATCAAGGGTGCAGCTGCATACTATATAGGTGATGGAACACCAAACCTTTCGTCAGATAAAATTAGTAATTTCCTTATCGATGAACCCGAAGTCAGCACATATCATCATTTAAGGCATGTTAATGACATGATTGAGGATGAGACCGGCAGGGTGATAACAGGTGCTACCGGGGGTAGAACTTACACCGAACTTGATAGCTACATAGATATAGTTGACCCTTCAATGATTATTTGCAATTATTATGCTGTGAAGGGTCCTCAAAATAATAACTGGAATATTCCTGTTCCGGATTCTGGGTACCATTTTAGCAGTTCACCAAATTCAGGACAAGATGACTTTGATACTAGTATCCAAGATGCATTTGATAAGTTGATAAGAAAAGATAAATTTGGATCTTACAGTGGACTGTTGGCGGCTGCAAACGCGGTTAAAGATAACGAAACTATGGTCAATCCAATTAAATACATCGCTATGTTGGGGGTGGCTGAGGAAAACAGGATAGATGATAGTGCATTCTGGAAGGTATATCGGAAACCGCTAACCAAGGGTGAAGTTTATGCTCAAGCCAATTTAGCTCTTTGTTATGGTGCTAAAGGCTTCGAAATTTATACTCTGTTTTCGCTTTATGATTGGTCTAGGAAAAGAGGTAGTGATAAAGAAGGTGAAGACTATGATGCCGACCAAGTTGGCACCTCTGCTGAGCCTTGGTATGACACTGATCAAGGCTATTATGATGTTGGTGGTTTGCTGCATCATGTGGGTTCTGATGGTAACGTAGTAGATGAAGATGACACAGACAGGTATTATGACTGGGTGGATGGTGGCGGTGACAATATCTTCCAAACCGGAAGATTGGCTGCGGGTCCCGTTTACGGATGGTTTGAGGATTACTTTGGTGACCTCGGTGATCTTGAGGCAGTTTTCCAGATGCTACAGTGGCAAGATGGCGGCTCCAGGCACACACAGTCTAACAAGGGACTACCAGACGAAATTGAGACATTGCGGACAATCCGTGATGATGAAGACGACGATGCCTGGAACGACTGGGATGCGCCAGCATATACCTATGCCGAGGCAGGTATTTTCAGGAACAGAGGCGACGACTTTGACGGGGACAATAACTACCTGTGGGTAGTAAACCGTCGCTGCGAGGATGATGAAGAACGTAAGATAGCCATATTTTTAGACACTACAGAAGTCACCAACTGGCCAATTGAGATCGTCTGTGTGAATGGAACAGATCCAGGATCCATAGGCTTGGATGGTAATGGCGATTTAGTTTTTGTCACCGAGCCAATTGAACCTGGTGGCGGTCGCCTGTACCATTGGAGTTTACGAGCTCAAGATCAGCCTTTTAGTGCAACTTGGACTACAGATAAACTCGTTACAGGGACTGTAACAATTTCAGTTGGAGCTACTTTGACAATAAATTCTGGAGTAAAAGTTCGTTTTACTGAAGGATCCAAATTAATTAGTTATGGTAAGATAGTTGCCAATGGGACAAGTACAGATCCTATTTATTTTATGGGATCTGGTGTAAATGGACAAGGTGAAGTATATCTGAATGGTAGTTTATCTGATAGTCTGGATCATTGCATTTTTTATGGTCTTGAGGATGGCTTAAAAGTTAACAATACTTCGAGCACTGGTGTGAATCTTACCAATTGCGATTTTATAGCATCTGAAAATGAAGGACTTAATGTTACCGCGGGGACAATTAACATTGACAGTTGTAAAGCAAACGATAACGGTACCGATGGAATGTACCTTTACAATTGCACTGTAACTTTGAACAATTGCGACTTTTCGGGTAACAAATCCAGCGGTATTTACGCTTATAATGTTAATAGCTCATCAAAGTTTTCCAATAGTACATTCATTGAAAACGGCGAAGGTACTTCTTCCTCGCCCGAAGCAGGAATTCTGTTCTTCAATTGTTCACCTTCACTGGATCATTGTGATATATCTGGTGGTGGTCAATATGGGATGTATGGCGCAAATGGAGCATATCCAATAATGTATAATACTGGAAATGCTGCAAATTCAATTTATAATAACGGTGATCATGAAACCTATTGGTATGATTGTTATCCATATATGGACTATGGACACAATAACTTCAGCACAGCTGATGATACGATAATTTATGTTACAGGCACGTTACCCTCAACCTTTTATGCAAGAGGAAATTTCTGGGGGGGCGGTGCTCCTAATACCGGTCCATCTTCGTATAGTTACATAGTGCCAGGTTCATTTGATTATTCGTCTTACGATGTTATAGAGCAGACCAACGTTGAGGGAGATAATTCTGGAATTAATTTGAAATTTGACCCAAACGATGTTGCTGATGACGAAGATGATGGAAATGATGCTCTTGTTTCTGCATTAGAGTTGGAGATTGATAACCCTAGTGATGCAATTGCAGAATATAAAGACATAATTTCGAATTTTAGCGATGGTTCAGTTGCACCTGTTGCGGTGGAACGTCTTTTTGGGTTGATTAAATCTCATTATGATGGCGTAGCTAGAACAATTCAACTTAGAAGATTGGCTCGTTATTATGATGGAATATGTGATACTACTGATTCAAATTCGCTCTTCTGGAAGGCTCACAGATCAAGACTTTGGACTTTAGCTGCACTTAGGGAATATGATGATGCGATTACAGGGTTTGAAAGAATTGTGCAGAATCCTGATTGTTTATCTGATAGTATATTTGCAGTGATAGATATTGGCTCTCTCCATTTAGAAGCATCCGAGTGGGCTATGAGAGACTCTATAAACAGAGTACAATCTGCTTATGGATCTATGCCGAATCTTATCCCTAAAACTTATGAAGAGCATAGAAATCATATAGATGAACTTTTGTCCTTGTTATCCGGTCAATTAGACTTAAATTCAAGACCGGAGATACCAAAAGAATTCTATATAAGTCAAAATTACCCAAATCCCTTTAATTCATCTACAAGAATAGTCTATGGATTATCTCAAAATGCTAATGTGAAAATTAGAATATATGATGTTATGGGGAGAAATGTGACGACACTTATTAACCAAAAACAAAATATTGGTAACTACTCCCTAATGTGGAACGGTGAAAATAAATCTGGGTATAGTGTAGCGACAGGATTATATTTTTGCACTATTGAAGCAGGTACCTATACAAAGACAATAAAAATGGCGATGATAAGATAGGGTGGCTTAAAAGCGTATCATTCACTATGATATTAAATCCCATGCCCTCTCAGAAATATATGATTGGGTGTGGGAATTGCTTGGAAAGCTGACCTTCTGGTTGCGGGTGTGTATTTTATCACCTTCAGGCTGGGTCTTTCCAACAGACTAAGAAGTTAACATTTGTAAAGTAAAATTTTTAATATCAAACCCCAGGAGAATTGCTGTCTTCTGGGGTTTATTGTCTGGGAAAGATGTAATCACGATATCCGCTCAGGATGGCGGTGCAGTGGAGATACCGGGTTAATGCAATGCAAACGCCAAGTATGGGTCCCTTTACCGCAAGGGGCGATGGTGGTTGTGGTATATGTTTTTAGATTTTTTTTCTTGGTTTCTGTAGGATACAGGTCAGAGACTTTCGTGGCTTACTGAACTTAGTGGGCTGGAAAGGCAAGTAGAGAAGAAGTTGGACGCAAACAGCTGACTTAATCGTTGCTTGTTTTTAGCCAATCATACCTGTTCTTGATACGTGTATGATTCACAAATCTGGCAACTAAAAAAATTATAATAAATAATATAGACTGGGGTCGGTGGGTGTCAGTGTTTTAAGGGTACTGTCCTCTCATTAGGTTGAGGTGAGTCTCTCAACCCCCCTACCGATCTGACAGCGGATGGTAATACAATCTGTCATTACTACATATCTAGGCTCGCCCACGTGGTTTTTAACATATATATAATTTACTCTGATTATCACACCCAACTTGCATTTTGGATTTTTTAGTTGTAGCTTGGATTAATATTCCTATAAGTCTGTCTTAATATAGGTAGCCTACTATGGGATTTTAATTTGCTTAGTATTTTTAGGAAACTGGAGTCTGGATTGATGAATAAGTATTTGATGAAAATTGTGCTGTGTGGGGTGTTGATAGCCTTTTCAACAGCCTTTGCACAGACTGAAGTTGAGGGTGAAGTTTCCGGCGACTGGAACGCTGAGGGTAGTCCCTATCTTGTCATTGGTGACATTACTATCCCTGAAGAAGACACGCTGACAATTCTGCAAGGTGTAGAGATCAGTGTGTTATCCGAATTATCCATTATTGTTAATGGAGTTCTAATTACTGCGGGTACAGAAGAAGAAAGAGTCGTAATTCACGGTGATGAAGATAACGAAGCGCCCTGGACTGGAATTTTCTTTGACAAACCTGACGATACATCCACTATGGCATACACCGACATCACCGACAGTGAAATATGCATTATCCTCGATGCCACCCATAATCTTGAATTAGATAACTGTAGTTTTAACGGTGTAAACAACGCTGTATTCGCTGAACGTGATCTTGGGGATTATCGTGTTATTGCTGCTACAAATTGTGAGTTTACGACAGCCGGTGATACCAGAACTTTCGATGTCTATGCCGGTGAATTGATAGCCAATGATTGTACTTTTCTAAGTGGAAGAAGTGCGATTATTATGGGTGGTGTACTTAGGCTCCAAAATTGTACTGCCGTTGGTGCAGTTGTCTGTAGATTTGGCACATTAGAGATAGAGGACTGTGACCTTTCGCGCCCAGAACGACAAGATGTAGATGATGTTACTCAAGTTACAGGATTTATGCCCACAAGAGGGTTTATTCGTAATAGCTCCCTCGGCGGTCCCCTAACAATTTTCTCACACGATGCTCAATCGTTTCGATTAACAGATTCCGTGATCGAGGGCGATGTTCGCTTTGACGATTGTACAGTAACGATTAGAAACAACACAATAGGAGTTGACAGCCTTGTAGTTGTGCGAATTTCGGATGGAAGCGTAGCCATGGATAGTAATAGTGTCAATGGCGAAATAGACTTAGACGATACAAGGTTCACAATTTCAGATAATTCTTTTCATGTGGTGAGAATTGACGTGGGTGAAGGAAATAACAGGCTTATAAACAACACAATAATCGAAGAACTGGAAATTCGTGGTGGTGAACAGTTAACAATTGAAAACAATAAAATAAGTGGTGAAATTGACATAAGAAATGCAAACAGCAGCCTCTTTAAGTACAACACAATATTGGCAACTATTAAAATTAGGACGTCAATCGTTAATTTCACCCAAAATACGATCGTTACACCTGAACCAGTAAATCGTGGAAATCAGGAAATGATCGAACTTTATGCCAGAGGATCAAATATTACCATTAACAGTAATATTTTTCTGGGAATATATGCCAATAGCTTGTTTAATCATCAAGAAGAAGCTGAGGAAATTCAAGTTAACTACAATTGCTTTTGGATGATGGATTACTATAACCTATACCTCAATACCAATGACTTCCTTGCGGATCGCATTAACGAAACCAATATAATAGCTGACCCCTTGTTGCTCGGTATAGACCCCCTGAATGTGGGCATACAACCAATATCACCCTGTAGAAATTCAGGAGATCCCGAGTTAGATGATGACCCTGACGAAACCAGAGCCGATATCGGATCTGTCTTTTTTGATCACCGCATTGATCACGTTCCTGGGATTCACTCACCAGAATTTGTGTTTGCTCAGCGTGGGGAAAATTTCCGCTATGCCGCGAAAGGCAGCGATGAAGAGGAGGTAAATTTCGAGTTTAATGGTCTTCCTGATTGGCTGCAACCGGTTGAGGAAAGAGATATAATTGAAGACTCACTTGTTCTCGTGGGTCAAGTTCCTGACGATGAGGTGGATTTCAGCTTTCAAATTATCGTCACCGATAATAATGATCAGGTTGACTCACTTTCGGTCTCGGTCAGATGCATCGACCAGAAACCCATCGGTGGATTCGTATCCGGTCGCATAACGGCTGAGGGCTCGCCATACTTTATCGCAAGAACCTTAATTATCGATCATGAGGACACGTTAACCATCGAACCGGGCTGTGAATTTACCATCAGAGCCCTCGACTTCCCACAGAATAAGCGACCAAGTATAATTGTGCTGGGAAGGTTAATTATGTCTGGAACTGAGGAAGATACCATAAAATTCAGTCCAGAACTCCTTGATGAAGGGGATACGCGATGGGATGGAATTAGGTTTTACAATGAAAATGTCAGTTATAATTATGAATATCTAAAATTTACTAATCACACTGCATTACTATTTTATAGGGCTGATAGAGTCAGCATTTCGCATAGCTTATTTATAAACGTAAATGAGTCCAATACCTCTCGAGTAATTACTGTCAAAAATGCACAACGGGTCTCACTGCACGATAATGTATTTTTGCGTACAAGTACAAAAATCGAAAATTCTATCCAAGTTTCGGCGCAAGATAATCTGTTTAAAGATGAAAATAGTTTTCTTTATGTAAGCTTTTGTGAAAACGTTATTTCAACCAGAAATTCATTTATTGGTGATATATATCCATTTGGATTTTGGTCATTGAATGTCGATACTCTCATCCTTTCCAGATGTGTATTTGATAGCACGAGACGTGCTTTTAGTATTTCAGGTGGTAATCTTGCTTCAGTTATAAATTGCACTGTATTCGACTCTCAAATTCATTTAAATACCGGCGAAAATGGAAACATTACTATCATTAATTCCACATTTTATGGCAATATGTTAAATGCTATTACTGATCAAAGTTATGTAGAAGGCACAGTAAATATTACCTACTCGAACTTTTTTGGCTATGACAGAATATTCTGGGATGCTGGTGAACTGGGTGAAGCCTGTATATTTGAAGATCCACTTTTTGTCGATCCAGATAATGGAATATTCTGGTTGTCTGATGACAGTCCGTTGATTGATGCTGGTCATCCAGAACTATATCTTGACCCCGATTCTTCCCGCGCCGATCTTGGATCCTATTTCTGGACACCTGATGGTTCGACTGGGATTTTAAAACCTGATATTGAACCAGACAAATTTGAGTTAAATATCTATCCTAATCCTTTTAACTCCTGGCTTACAATCAATTATAATTTAAAAATAAAAGAAAACATCGTTGTGGATATTTATGATTTGAACGGGCGAATTGTTCTGAGTAGAGAACTGTTACACAGCTCACCTGGCAAGAAAACTTTTGCCTTTAATTCTGGTTCATTTCCCTCCGGGCAGTACCTGCTTAGCCTAAAGAGTCCATCCTTTCACCGAATCCATAATATCGTACATGTAAAATAATACATACAATTTAGGAGTCCAAAAAATGAAGACGAAGAATACTACAACTATACTTGCTTTACTCACATTTCTTACTCTATGCTTGAGTGCGCAAGCGGATTTAGTCCCCATTGACCAAAACTGGATTGATGATGAGCTGAATGATGATGATCACCTCGGACTGGTTACCTTCGAATCAGGCAACACATATAGGATCGACCAAACAACCGGTTACGATGGCGATGTCGCCGAGGCACCTGCCAGGTTCTACGGCTGTTACATTTGGGGCGATCTTGTAATCGAGGATAGTGTAATTGTAGAAGTTGTCGGATATGTTGGTGAAATTGCCCAATGGGAGCTTGAGGACAGGCCGGATTCGTTGTTTGCGGCAATAAGGGTGATTTCTTTTGGCGAAAACACTGGCAGCATCGTTGCAGACGGTACTTCAGGTGATGGTGTTACCACTTTCAGAGGAACTACAAATTACGAGACATGGAATGGTATTCGTATGGAAAACGGTGCTGGTGAATCTAGTTTTAATTATTGTGATTTTGATTTGTTAATGGTGTACGTCGTCAGAATCTTTGGGACTCTTTTCCCCATTTGCTAAGGTGTGGTTTGCATAGATATTGAACCAGTTTTCTGGTTCAATATTCTTCTTTTTCTCATAGTTTCCTGCTTGATAATATCGCGTTCATTCAATATAGAAATTCTTCTTCCGTTATACATATCAGCAG
>Ga0115002_10007945_pt1 | contig 11836 bp, 11 predicted proteins | sample ArcticOcean_MG_C_8_FD_89576 | JGI IMG/M metagenome (GOLD analysis project Ga0115002, IMG submission 89576) | Marine microbial communities from western Arctic Ocean - ArcticOcean_MG_CB11_86 | ecosystem: Environmental > Aquatic > Marine > Oceanic | place: Arctic Ocean: Canada Basin | collected...
AGAAGCGCACGCCGCAGTTCAGGGGCCGCTAGAAGCCCAGTTCCTTGTCGATCAGGCCATCGAGCGGCTCGCCGCGCTGCAGCCGGCCGAGGTTGTCGCAGAAGCGGTCGATGTTGCGCTGTGCGCGCAGTTGGCTCGCTCCCGCGATGTGTGGCGTCATGACGATGCGATCGAGGCCCCAGAAGGCGTGATCCCGCGGTAGCGGTTCCTCCGGCTGTACGTCCAGACCGGCGCCTGAGATCTGCTCGTCGCGGATTGCCTTCGCCAGCGCATCGCCGTTGATGATCGGGCCGCGCGTGACGTTGACGATGATGCTCGTCGGCTTCATGTGGGAGAACGCTTCGTCGTCGAAGAGGTCGAGTGTCTCGTCGGTGAGCGGGCAGCAGACGGCAACGACGTCGGAGGCTTCGAGCAGCTCGTGGAAGGCGGTCATCGGTCGCACTTCGGCGATCTCGGGCGTCGTCGTCACTTCGTCGCGATCGACGGCGATGCAGTCCATGCCGAAGGCGGCGGCCCGCTTCGCGATTGCGCGGCCCGTGCCGCCGAGGCCAACGATGCCCATCGTCAGGCCCTCGAGCTCGATGTTGTCGCGGCGGAACTCTATGCGGTGCTCCCAGACGTCGTCGCCGAGCCGCGTCGCCTTCGCCAGACCGCGCGTCAGCGAGAGCAGCAGCGCGAACGCGTGATCGGCGAGGTGGCTGCCGACCAGTCCCTTCTCGCCGGTCAGGACGGCGTCGCTCGCTTTGAACTCGGGGAAGAGGTAGTGGTCGACGCCGGACGCGATCGCGTGCACCCAGCGCAGCTTCGGGGCTGCAGCGAAGATCTCCGGCGTGATCTGGCCGATCATCGCCTCGATGTCGGCGGCGGCGGCGAGCGCCTCCTCGGCGGTCGTAGTGACGGTGAGCGTGGCGTCCGCGCCGGCTGCCGCCTGGATCTGCGCGACCTGTTCGTCGGAGATCGAGGGCAGGGTGAGGCCGGTCCGGATCATGATGTTCATGCGCGGAGAATAGCGACGTGCACGCCCGCTGTCTCGCTACTCGTCGGGGTCGTCGAGCGTGGCGCGGATCGCGGCCTCGACCTTGAGCGCGTCGGCGATCACCTCGACGTCATGCACGCGCACGATGTGCGCACCGCGGTGGGCGGCGAGGGTGTTGAAGGCGACCGTGGCTTCGAGGATGCCGGCGGCCTGCTGGTCGCCGCCGCGTCCGAGCAGTTCGCCGAGGAACCCCTTGCGCGAGGCGGAAACGAGCACCGGGTAGCCGGTTTCCACGAGCGCCGGCAGGCCATCGAGCAGGCGCACGTTGTCCTGCGCCGACTTCGCGAACGCGAAACCGGGGTCGAGCCAGAGCTGTCCGCTGCCCGCGACCTCAAGCGCCGAGGCGCGGTCGAGCAGGTAGTCGCGCACCTCGGTCGCAATGTCGTCGTAGCGCTGATCGACCTCGGCGTTGCGCTTCGGGTCGCCGCGCATGTGCATCACGACGGCGGGCAACTGGTACTCGACGGCGACCGCCACCATCGCGAGGTCGGCGAAGCCGGTGACGTCATTCAGCAGGTTCACGCCAGATGAGGCTGCGGCACGCGCGACTTCGGCGCTCCACGTGTCGATGGAGGTAGCGATACCCGCCGCGCTGAGCGCCTCGATCACCGGGCAGACGCGCTCGATCTCCTCCTGCGCACTGATCTCACGAGCGCCCGCAGCCGTCGAGTGCGCGCCGACATCGATGATCTCGGCGCCCTGCCGTTGCAGTTCGGTGCCGCGATCGCGTGCGGCCGACGTATCGACGATCGAGGCGGCGACCGGCGAGTCGTCAGAGACGTTGAGGATGCCCATGATCGCCGTGCGGTTGGTGCAGTCGATCACGTGGTCGCCGAGCTTGAGTCTCATGGCGCGATCGGCCTCACGATGGGCCGAGCAGCGAGCGCAGGCGCTCCAGCACGTCGGGCGCATGGCCGAGCTCAAGCCGCAGTAATTCGCTGCCGAGCTGTCGGTAGAGTCGGCCCAACTCGGTGTCGGTGTCGGCGCTGGCATCGAGTGCATCGAGGGCCGCGAGCTGCCGTTCGATGGTGGCGATGTCGCCGCGCGCGATTGGGCCGGTGAGGGCGTCGGCGAGGTCGTTGCCGGCGACGTTGCGCGCTGCAGCGAGTTGGAGCGGCGAGAGCGCGGACTGCGCCTGCTCAATCGGCAGACCAGCGAGCGTCCAGGCATGTTGTGCGGCGGCAGCGACGGCGACTGTGTAGTTACTGCTGAAGACCGCGGCGGCGTGGTAGAGCCCGCGGTCGACGCCCTCCAGCCGCACGACGCTTGCTCCGAGATCACTCGCGAGTAGTTCCAGCGTCGCGCCGAGTGGGTCGGCCCCCTCGATGCCACAGGCGACATCCTCGAACCGCCACGGCTCAGGGTCGCGCGAGGGGAACGTCTGCAGCGGATGGAAACAGCCGGCGACCGCGCCTGCGTCGGTGGCGGGCCCGAGCACGTCGAGGCCGAGCGCGCCACTGCAATGCACAACCACCTGGTCTGCTCGCCACGGCAGGGAGGCGGCAAGCGGCGCGATCTCCGCGTCCGGGACGGTGAGGAAGACGAACTCGCTCGCATCGACTGCCTCGGCCGGCGTCATCAGGTTCACCCAGTCGCCGAGTCGGGCTGCGAGCGCCTTTGCCGACGCCGGATCGCGGCTGGCGATCGCCTGCATCGGGTAGGCTGCCCCATCGAGCGCCACGGCGAGCGAACTGCCGAGGCGGCCGGCGCCGATCACGGCGATCGAGTCGATCTGTCCGTACATCTCGTCACCTTGCCACACCGTGCCGCAAGTTGCGTTTTGCACGAGCGCGCACGGGTCTCGTACGCTCGCGCCCCTGCTATTCGACTGCCCATGCTGATTCGAGCGGGAGACGCCCGATGAGTGACGCGCTCGCGATCGATGGTGGTTCGCCCGTGCGCGACACCGCGTTCCCGCAGTACGTCGCGCCCGCTCCGGCGGATGATGCCGAGCCGATCGAGGCGTTCGAGGCGGAGCTGACGACCGCCTACGCCGGCCAGCGCATCGCGATTGCGTGTGGGAACCGCCTCGAAGCGCTGGCGCTCGCGATCGCTGCCGTGCGCATTACCGAGGGTGAGATCGTGGTACCGACGTTGCGCGGCGATACCGCTGCCGAAGCGGTGATCTCGGCGGGCCTGACGGCGGTGCCCGGCGACGTCGATCCCGAGGCCGTAAATCTCTCGGCGCGCGGCTTCGCTCGGGCGAAGTCCGAGACGACGAAGGGCGTGATCGTCACGCACGCCTTCGGACACGCGACGACGATGACCGACATCGTGCGGCTGACCGAGAACGAGAGCGTGGCGATCATCGAGGACATCAGCGAGTCGCTTGGCGCGTCGTTCGCGGGCAACCCGGTCGGCGGGCTGGGGCACGCTGCGGCACTGGGATTCGGCGACGGCCACATCCTTGCCGGTTGTAGCGGTGCAGCAGGCGGGGTCGTGCTCGTCGGTGAGGCCGTGGCTGACGACGTGCGGGCCGCCCGGGACTCGCAAGCGAGCGCGCTTCATCCGGACGCGTTCGCTGTGGCGCTCTCAGAGCTGCGAGAGTCCGACCATTCGCTGCAACTGCGCCGCGAGGCGGCGTGGCAGCTCACGGAGCAGCTACGCCCCCTCCGGGGCGTGCAGAAGATGAGCCACGGGCGTTGGATCCGGCATGGCTACGACTCCTACGTGATCCGCCTGCGCTCGATGCTGTGGCATCGTTCCGTCGCCGATACCGTCACGGCGTTGCAGGCGGAGGGCATCCCATGTCAGCAGGCGCTGGCCACGTCGTTGCACCGCGACCCGCGCATCCGCCAGTCGCTCGGCGACGACGACACGCGGCTGACCGACCGCGACTTCACGACGACCGCGAAGCTGCCGGAGGAGCTGATCGCGATCCCGCTGGCGGGGGTCGATCATCCCTCGGACGTGGCCGATATCGTTGCCGCGTTGCGTAAGATCGAAGCTGCGAACGAGGCCGAGCCGACAGAACGGACCGCCTGATGGCCGCAGAGCCAGTATTCGTGGCGATCGATTTCACCGCGGATGTGCTGCGCGTGCTGATCGCCGAGCAAGATGGCGAACAGGCGCTGCAGCGCGAGGAATGGCCGCTGCCGGAGCTGGCGGACGAGGACGCGTGGTCGTGGGAGGTTGGCGGTCGCGTCGCGACGCTCTTCGCGCAGGACGGCGCACGACGTTCCGCGATCGGCATCGGCATCGCCGCACCCGGCACGATCGACGCGATCAGCGGCAAGCTCGTGCGCAGCACCGGACAGCCGCAGTGGGACGGCCTCGCCGTCGTTGAGTCGCTGCGCCGCCATATCGACGCGCCGATCGTCGCAGAGAGCCGCACTGTCGCCGCGCTGAGCGGCGAGCGGTGGCAGGGGGCTGCGGGCGGGGCGAGCGACGCGCTGTACGTCTCGTTGCGTGGTGAGCCCTCGGCGGCCGTGTTTGCGGGCGGGCGGCCGGTGCGCGGCGCGCATGGCTTCGCCGGCGCGATGCCGGCAGCGCCGGAACTGCGTGACAGCGCCGATGCAGCGGACGCGATCGAGGCCGTGGTCGGCGTCATCGCGGATGCGACCGCGCTGCTCGACCCCGAGGTAGTGGTCCTCGACGCCCCTGACGACGAACTGGCGCGGCTAGTCCCGCTGGTGCAACGGGTCGTCGACGAGATCGCACCGGGACCGCAGGTCGTGCCGGCCGCCCTCGGTGAGCGCGGCGCGCTCGTCGGGGCGCTGCTGCTGGCAGAGACCGTGGCGTACGAGGGTGGGCTGAGCCAGTGACGTCGTCGGATGGTCGCCATCTCGCGCTGCGTCTCGACGGCGAAGAGGCCGGGACCGTACTGGGCACCGTCGCGTGGGTGCTGGGGTCGCTCGAGATCATGAAGGACCGCGGTCACGCGGAGGGCGACGAGGAGTTTCACGACCTCCACGAGGCGTTGCAACCGAAGCTGGAGGCGCTGCTTGCCAAGCTCTCTGGCGCGCGCATTGCCACAGGTGACGATCAGGCGCTGCAGGAGGAGATCGAGGCTGCCTACGCGCCGGTTCGCGAGGCCTTCGAGACGTGGATCCAGAAGACCGCCGCAGACACGTTCAGCGTGGCGCTTGGCCAGCGCATGTCGAACCTGATCGGCGACGCCGAGGCGCAAGACGGCGATGCTGTCGACGGGGCCAATTCGGACGACGAGGGCAGTTAGCCGCTACCGCGGCTTAGTAGCCGCGGTAGCGGCTGGCGAGCGGTAGACGTCGATCGCGGCCGAAGTTGCGAGTGCTGATCTTCACGCCGGGTGGCGACTGTCGCCGCTTGTACTCGTTGCGGTTCACGAGGTCGATGATGCGGTGCACCGTCTCCGCTTCAAAACCCAGTTCGACGATCGCGTCGGCGGGCAGGTCGTTCTGGACGTAGGCCTCGAGGATCGGGTCGAGCACGTCATATTCGGGCAGCGAGTCCGTGTCGAGCTGGTCGGGGCGCAATTCGGCGGATGGTGGCTTGTCGATGCTCTGCTGCGGAATCACCGCGCTGATGGTGTTGCGATAGCGAGCGAGCTCGTAAACTAGCGTTTTCGGCACGTCCTTGATCACCGCGAACCCGCCGGCCATGTCGCCGTAGAGAGTGGCGTATCCGCAGGCGTACTCCGACTTATTACCGGTCGTCAGCACCATCGAGCGCGGCTCGTTGTTGGACATCGCCATCGTCAGCAGTCCGCGCAGGCGAGACTGCAGGTTCTCCTGCGCCGTGCCGGCATCGCGGCCATCGAACTCGCGCTCGAGCGTCGCGATGGCGGCACGGTGCGTGGCTTCGATCGGGAACGTGACCAGGCGCACGCCGAGCCGGTCCGCGAGCTCCACTGCGTCTGCGACGGAGCCCTCCGAGGAATACCGCGAGGGCAGCGAGATCGCCGTCAACTGCTCCGGCCCGAGTGCATCGACGGCGATCGCTGCGACGATCGCGGAGTCGATGCCGCCCGAGACGGCGACGAAGACGCTCTCGAAGCCCGTCTTGCGGATGTAGTCGCGGGTGCCGAGCACCAGCGCTTCGTAGGTCTCGGCGTGGCCGCTGAGCGGCGTCTTGTCGTCGACCGGCAGCGGCGCGCCCGGCTCGTCGACGGCATCAGTGACATCGATCGGTGCGAATTCGTGCGCTGCTGTGCGGTTACGCCGCACACGCGGGTCATGAAGCTGCGTCTGCACGACCTGTTCGAGCGGCACATCGGCGATCACAAGGTCTTCAGCCATCGATGCCCCGCGCGCGATCGGCTCGCCGGCGGGGTCGAAGATGACGGAGTGGCCGTCGAAGACCAGTTCGTCCTGGCCGCCGACCTGGTTCACATAGGCGACGGCCACGGCGTTGTCGGTGGCACGCGTGGCGATCATGCGCTCGCGTTGGGCGGTTTTGCCGAGGTGGTATGGCGAGGCGTTGATGTTGACGATCAACTGCGCGCCCGCGAGCGCCTGCTCACGCATTGGCCCGCCGGGGAACCAGATGTCCTCGCAGATCGTGACGCCCACGGTGGCACCACCGATGCGGAAGGTGGTCGCCTCGGTGCCAGGCTGGAAGTAGCGGACCTCGTCGAAGACGCCGTAGTTCGGCAGTTCGTGCTTGTGGTAGCGCCCCACGATCTCGCCGCCGTGGAGAACGGCCGCACTGTTGTAGAGGTGGCGATCGAAGTGGATCGAGCCGACGATCAGCGGCGGCAGCCCGGCTGCGGCGCTCGCGAGATCATCGAGGGCGCGCTCGGCGTCGTCGATGAAGGCGGCGCGGATCAGCAGGTCCTCGGGTGGGTAGCCCGTGATCGCGAGTTCGGGGAATGCGACGAGGTTCGCGCCGACGTCTGCCGCACGGCGCGCGGCGTCGAGGATCAACTCGCTGTTGCCATCGAGGTCACCGATCGTGGTGTTGATTTGCGCCAGCGCGACCCGTAGCGGTTCCATGCGCCCTCCGTGATGCCTCATGTAGATGTTCTGCCTGAACGCTTTGTGTACTCAGTACGCAAAGTCTACGCGTGATCGTACGAGACACGGTCGAGAGCAGTCAACGTGCCGCCGCCGTGCCAGTGGGGCGCGCACAGGATGCGTGTCAGGAGAGTGCAGGGCACACTTGAGCCGCGAGTGAGTGAGCGTCGATGACCGCGAGTTCCGTTCTGCGACTGCTGACCGAATCCGCGCCCGCGCATGGCAGTCCGGAGGCGGTCGACGTCTGGTGGCAGGCGTGGAATTTCGAACTCACGATCTTGATCCCGGTCGCGATCGCGGCGCTTTTCTACCTCCATGGTCTCTCGCGCTGGAAGGATCGCAGCCGTCTCCACTCGCGCTGGCGAACGGCCTCATACTTCAGCGGCCTGCTCCTCCTGGTGCTCGCGCTGGAGTCGCCGCTCGACTACCTCTCGGAGCATCACTTCACGTTCCATATGGTGCAGCACGAGTTGTTGATGATGGTGGCCGTGCCGCTGACTCTACTCGGTGCGCCGACGACGCCGAGCCTGCTCGGGATGCCTCGCTGGCTCCGCATGGGCGTCGTACGTCGCGTCGTCGGGCAGGCGCTCGTGCGTGCGCTCCTCCGATTCGTCACGCACCCGCTTGTGGCCGTGATCGTGCTGACGGTGCTGATGTACGCGTGGCACCTCGCGCCCGGCTGGTACGACGGCGCGCTACGCAACGAGTGGATTCACGCGCTACAGCACGGCTCGTTCATCCTTGCGGCGCTGCTGTTTTGGTGGAACGTGATCGACCCGATGCCGCTGCGGGCGCGCATGTCGTACCCACTGCGCATGGTCTATCTGCTCGTCGGTAGCACGCCGAAGCACTTCCTGGCTGCTCTGATCGCGTTCGGCGATGAGCCGCTCTACGACGTCTACGCTGAGGTCGAGCGGGTCGTCGACATGAGTTTGCTCACCGATCAGGCGTTCGGTGGCATGCTGATGTGGGCGCCGAGCCAGATGATGCACCTGGCCGCTATCGGGATCCTCTTCTTCATCTGGGCCATCCGGTCCGAGGAGGAGGCGCAGATCCGCGAAGACGAGGCGCGCGCGATTGCGGCTGCCGAGGACGGTTAGCCAGCACTTGACGGACGGAAGAAGACCCGCCTTGGCGGGTCTTCTGAATGCTCTGCGCGACGCGGTTAGTTCGTGAGCGTGGCATCGGTCCAGAAGAGCGCGGTCAGCATCGTCAGCACCACCGAACCGAGCACAAACGACATCAAGAAGAGTCGCGTGAAGAGCGGGTTGTCGAACTTCAGATGCATGAAGAGCGCAACGACGATCGCGAACTTGATGCCGGAGAGCACGAACAGGATTGGGAGCAGCATGTGGCTGACCGCCTCCCAGTACGAGACGCCGAGTTCCACCACCGTGATCGCCGTGAGCAGCACGCCGATCTTGACGTACTGCATCGGCTGTAATCCGTGATGCTCTTCTTGGTGTTCAGCTTCAGAGGCCATCGGTCGCTCCGGGGCTATGCAGGGATCAGGTAGATGACCGTGAAGAGCACGATCCAGACGATGTCGACGAAGTGCCAGTAGAGGCCGGCCAGTTCCACGTGGACTCCAGCCTCCGGTCCCAGCCCGGTGCGGCGGAATGACGCGAGTAGCAGGGAGCCGAGGTAAAGCACGCCGATACCGACGTGCACGCCGTGGAAACCGGTGAGCAAGAAGAACGACGCGCCGAACTGGTTCGTGCTCGGGTTCAGTCCCTCGTTGCCGAAGGTCGTGAACTCGAAGACCTGGTAGCCGATGAAGATGAGGCCGAGCACGATCGTCGCGAGCAGCCAGAGCTTCATCATCTTCAGGCGGTTCGTCTGCGCGCCGTATACCGCGAGCACCATCGTCAGCGAACTCATCAGCAGCACGAAAGTGCTCTGCGAGGTGAGCGGGATATCGAGGAGGTTCGCCGGGATCATCAGCAGCCCGTGGTCGTTCGTCGCCGTCGTTGGCTCGCCCTTGAAGATCAGGTACGTCGCCAGCAGGGAGCCGAAGAAGAGGCATTCAGAGCCGAGGAAGATCCACATCAGGAGCTTCCGGTTATCGGTGCCAGTCGAACTGGCGTGGTGTTCTATCTGCGCGGCTGCAGCCATCGTTTCGCTCCCTCCCTAGTCCGTGGGCTCGAGAGCCCAGCCCCAGATGGAGTAAATGATCACCGGGATGCCGAGTGCGGTGATCGCTAGGTGTGTTAACGGTCCTACGGCGAGCAGCAGAGTGCCGAGCGCCATCAAAATCGGGTAGTACGAGGGTGGCGGTAGGTGAATGTGCGTGCCCGGCACCGGCTCAGCGGGGGCGTGGCCATTGTCACGGTCGTACCACAGCGGGTCGCGGTCGCGTACCTCGGGGATCACGTCGAAGTCGTGCTCCGGCGGCGGCGATGAGGTGGCCCACTCCAACCCCGGCGCGTTCCACGGGTTGTTCGGCGCGTTCGGCTCCGTCCGCATCGAGCGGAAGAAGTTGAAGATGAAGACCAGCAACGCGACCGTGATCACGAGCGAGCCGATCGTCGCAAACATATTCCAGAAGTCCCAGCCGAGGCCGGAGTCATAAGTGTAGATGCGTCGCGGCATCCCGGCGGTGCCGAGGAAGTGCATTGGGAAGAACGTCATGTTCATACCGATGAAGAAGAGCCAGAAGTGCAGTTTGCCGAGGCCCTCGTCGAGGAAGCGACCGGTCATCTTCGGGAACCAGTAGTAGATGCCCGAGAAGATGCCCATCACCGCGCCGCCCATCAGTACGTAGTGGAGATGGGCGACGACCCAGTAAGTGTCCTGCTGCTGCGTGTCGATCGGGGGCGAGGCGTGCATCACGCCGGAGATTCCGCCGATGGTGAACGTCGCGAGGAAGGAGACTGCGAAGTACATCGATGTCGTGAAGCGGATACTGCCGCCGTACATCGTCGCCATCCAGTTGAAGATCTTGATGCCGGTCGGAATGCCGATCGTCATCGTCGTGCCCGCGAAGATCGATTGCTGCACAGGGCCGAGTCCAGTCGTGTACATGTGGTGCGCCCAGACGGCCCATCCAAGGAACCCGATCGCTATCCCGCTGAAGACAATCGCGCGGTAGCCGAAGAGCGGCTTCTTCGAGAAGACGGGAAGCGTCTCCGAGACGATGCCCATCGCCGGCAGGATCAGTACGTAGACCTCGGGGTGACCGAACGTCCAGAAGAGGTGCTGCCAGAGCAGCGGGTCGCCGCCGCCGTTCGGGTCGAGGAAGTGGGTCGTGTAGTGGCGGTCGAAGAGCAGTTGCGTCAGCGCGACCGTCAAAGGCGGCAGCGCGAGGATCAGCAGGAACGAGATGATCAGCGTCATCCAGACGAAGACAGGTAGCCGCATCATCATCATGCCAGGCGCTCGCATGTTGATGATCGTGACCGCAAAGTTTAGTGCTGCGGCCATCGACGAGACACCGAGCGTCAGAATGCCCAGCACGTAGAAGTCCATGTTGCGGCCGGGCGAGAACTGCTCTGAGGTGAGCGGGGCGTAGGCGAACCAACCTGCGTCCGGCCCGCCACCGAAGAGGACGCTGCTTGTGAGCAGTAGAGCCCCAAAGAGGAAGATCCAGTAGGAGAGCGCGTTCAGCCGCGGGAAGGCGACGTCGCGCGCGCCGATCATCAGCGGGATCATGTAGTTGAAGAAGCCCGCGCCCATCGGCATCACGGCGAGGAAAATCATCGTCAGCGCGTGCATGCCGAAGAGCTGGTTGTAGAGCGAGGCATCGATCACCGTGCCGTTCGGCACGGCGAGCTGGGCGCGGATCAGCATCGCTTCAAAGCCGCCGACGAGGAAGAAAATGAAGCCCGTGACCGCGTACAGCGTTCCGATGCGTTTGTGGTCGACGGTCGTAATCCACGACCAGATGCCGGACTCGTAAGCCGACTCAGTCGGGAGAGCGATGGTTTCAGCAGCAGTTGCCATGTCGCGATGCCTCCGCGGCTCTATTTCAGGCTGAGCAGGTAGTCCGCGATGGACTCAATCTGCTCCGGCGTCATCAGGTTCTCGAAGGCGGGCATCAAGACGACGCCGGGCTTTTCGTTCTCAGGATTCGAGATCCAAGCGATCAGGTTTTCGCGATTGTTCTCCATTATCCCAGCAGCGAGGGTCTCGCGACTGCCGATGTGCGACAGGTCGGGGCCAACTCGTCCCCCCACGGCCGAGGTGCCGTTGACCGTGTGGCAGCCGACGCACGCGCTGGCGAGGAAGAGCTCCTCCCCGGCGATCAGTGCGTCAGTCGAAGGCGTCGTGCGGTCGGCGTTCTGGTTCGCGACCCAAGTGGCGTAGTCCGCAGGTGTGTCGACGAATACGCGGAAGCGCATGTTCGCGTGTGAGAGGCCGCAGAACTCGGCGCACTGGCCGAGGTAGGCCTCGCTGCGGGCAGCATCGTCGTTTGCCGTGAACCAGAGGCCCGTGGTGTGACCCGGAACCAGGTCCATCTTGCCGACGAGCTGCGGAATCCAGAACGAGTGAATCACGTCGGCAGACTCGAGCACGAAGGAGACCGGCTGGCCGGCGGGGATATGAATCTCGTTCCCGGTGATCAGGCCTTCGTCGACGTAGTTGAACTCGAACCACCACTGGTGGCCGGTCACCTCGATGGTGATGGCGTCTTCGGGCGGCGGGTCGGTGGTATCGGCGATCGCGAAGAACGTCGGGACGGCGATGATCGCGACGATCGCGACGGGGATGATCGTCCAGACGATTTCCAGGCGCGTGTTGCCGTGGAACTGACGTGCCTCACGCCCCGGTCGCTCGCGGAAGACGATCGCGAGGACTAGGATCGTCGCCAGCACGACGACGAAGACGATGCTGGCCAGGATCGTGACGATCACATAGACGCCATGGA
>Ga0115002_10007946_pt1 | contig 11834 bp, 12 predicted proteins | sample ArcticOcean_MG_C_8_FD_89576 | JGI IMG/M metagenome (GOLD analysis project Ga0115002, IMG submission 89576) | Marine microbial communities from western Arctic Ocean - ArcticOcean_MG_CB11_86 | ecosystem: Environmental > Aquatic > Marine > Oceanic | place: Arctic Ocean: Canada Basin | collected...
AGGATAACCGGTCCGGCTAGAATCCAGACTCGACGGTGCCAACCCCGTGTCGTAGTCGGAAGTGTATGTATGGATCGTTCCAGGGGTTTTTGAGGGGTTGGGATGTCTTCAACCACAACGAAACACTAATTAAGAAAGTATAGGCATGATCATCAGAAGTGGCCGATCTCATTTAAACAGATAGACTTTACACTTCCCATAATATTTTAGATGATGATGAATTGGAACTGTTGATCCGACCTAAAGATAAATCTATTAAGGAGTGATTGATTATGACACCAGAAGAAAGATACTTATTTGACCTTCAGGGTTTTCTTTTCATACCAGATGCGATCCCGCAAGATTTGGTGCAACAAATGAATGATGATATCGACAAGCTGGAATCGCTTAATGATGCGGCAGCGGCCAAGTTGGGTTTCGACCGAAAATATCACGATGATAAGAAGAGTGGATGGGTTGAGGAATGTGATCCCAGTCGACCGCGCGATTATGACTGCAACGTTTTAAGAAGAGGTGGACCTTTTGAGGCATTAATCGACTGCACTCGGACCCTACCCTATATTGACGAGATGATCACCGAGCCTCTCCGTCTTGATGGTTATATGTTTATGACACGCAATCAAGGGCGTCACACAAATTTACATCATGGTTATGCTGAGCTTTTATCTTACAGTGAATTCGCGATTGATGAAGGGGAGTTTAAGTGCGTAAGCGTGAAAGTTGCCTACGCACTGAGAGATGTCTCAATTGAAGAAGGTTCTTTTGCTGTGATTCCGGGAAGCCATAAAAGTAATTTTGATAATCCTTTTGGAGGGGCGATTCCCGATGAGAATCACCCCTTAATTGAAGCCTGCCCGTGTAAAGCTGGAGATGCGGTAATTTTCTCTGAAGATCTTACCCACGGCGCAACGATCAATCAAAGCAAAAAGGCACGTCGCACCCTCTTCATTTCTTACGCACCGGCATTTCAAACTCCCTGGGGTACACTGGTGAATACCGCAGATGGTTTTGAGGAAAGAGCTACTCCCAGGCAATTGGAATTAATAAAGGGACCCTCGCCATTTGCCATCGCATAAGATTATTTAAGAAACTGTTTAATCAGCTCCCATTTACTGAATCTAATGGAAACTAAAGCTAAGAGAAAAGTAGAGCGAACACATAAGTTACAGACGGGGACGGGTGAACGTCACCTCTCAGATGAAGAGAGGCATTTTTTTGATGTCAGGGGATACCTGGTAATAGATAATTTTCTGAAACCCGACCAGGTGAATGAAGCACGCGAAGCGCTGCAGAATACGGCAGAAAATCCCCCGCCGAGTATAATGGTAGACAAAAAAGATTCCGAACTTGAGCTATTAAATATCGTTGAAAACGGAGGCATTATCGAGGACGCGATTACTTTCACACGACTGCTCCGGGCAATGGAAGAAATAATCTGGGGCAGCCAAGTCAGGCTAGTCGCTTCCCGTGGTCTGATCAGGGAACCCGGCAGTATAGGAGCACTTACTCAAGGAGGTAAAGCGGATCCCAGACGTTATACGCGTTATCGCTGCTTTCTCGAAGGTGAATTTCGCTGCCTTATGACAACTTGCCTAATTGCCCTTAATGATTGTGCAAATGGCAATGGAACGTTTTGCATGATCCCTGCCAGTCATAAAAGTAATTTCCCCCATCCCTACAGCGACATACCCCTGGAAGCAGTTCCTGCCTTAAAAGACATCACCCTCAAAGCCGGAGATGCGATAATCTTCAGCGAAAATTTATCCCATGCGATGAAATCGCCAATCAAAGAAAAACACTTATGGCTTTCTTATCAATACGGTCCTTCTTACATGTTAAGTTGGCCGGGTTGCGAAGCTTCCAAGGAACTACGCACAAGAACTGCGGATAGCGAAATTAAAACACGCCTCTTAAAAACTCCCTATTACCACCCTTGGGATCATTATTATAAAGATATTGTGGATTGAGGTCAAAAAGTTGCTATCTGAATAACAGATCTTCGATCAATTGATTCAGATGAGGTTGCATGGTAATACGTCCAATAGTAGCACGATGCTCTTTTTCTCTCTCTAAACCTTTTGACTTTTTGACCTTTTGACTTTTTGACTTAATGACAATGTCATCTGTACTCATAACTGGAGCCAACCGAGGCATTGGTCTGGCTTTGGTCAAAGAATTCCTAAAACAAGGCGACCGCGTTATTGCCACGGCTCGTCAACCTGACAAGGCCGATGAGTTAAATGCATTGAGCAAAACTTATCTCGATCCAGAATTTACCGTCATCCCCATGGATGTCACAAATGCCGATTCGGTGAATCAGGCTTATGCAAAAATCACCCAATTATTTTCCAGCCTCGACATTCTCATTAATAACGCGGGTGTGAATCCCGATTCAAAAGAGGAAAAATTTGAAGATATGGACCTTGCGCATTTTGCGATCGCCTTCGAAGTTAATGTTGTCGGCGTCGCACGCGTCGCACGGGCTTTTCTTCCATTCTTAAGAAAAAGCAATACACCCCTTATCATTAATGTTTCATCCGGCGCAGGTTCTATAGCGATAAAAACTAATTTTAAACTTTACAGTTACAGTACTTCAAAAGCGGCATTGAACATGTTTACCCGCGCATTGGCCGCCGAATTTAAACCGGAGAATATAATTGTTGTAGCCCTTAGCCCCGGCTGGGTGAGGACGGATATGGGAGGAGATGACGCTGAGATTTCACCCGAAGAATCAGCAAATTGCATCTTTAGCACCGCTCATCGTTTAACGATGGACAATTCAAGCCAGTTTTTTGGTCGCGATGGCAATCAAGACAATTACAATTGGTGAAGAGGCTATCTAATTAATTTGTAAATGAACATTTATACGTAACAGATGGGGAGTGATGAACAATGAGTGATTTTGATTTAAGTTATGATTACAATTTAGGGTACGACTACGTAAACTCGTTCGTCCAGTGGGACCAGAATACGGCGGACACCACACCGCGCTGCGCTTTGCACGCCAGTTGTAAAATACGTGGCAAAGGTGAAGAATTCAGGGAGTATTTTTTAAGCCACCCCTGCGCGGGCGAAAAGATGTATGCGGAAAAAAATATTATAGCCCAGCCTACGATGGAATTTCATATTGTGTTTTGTGATGATGGACAATTCATGTTAGTCAAACAATTCGATGACTCACCGGGATTTGAACGCATGTCCTATCGGGTGGGTGATATTGTCGGCTCCAAGACTAATATTGTGACGACGATTGATAAAATGGGAAGTGGACTGCGCTATTTTGTCGAAGTGGCGGAAATGACCAGCTACCAGGAAGTCCACGATGCGATGGTGGATAATAAACCCATCCTCGGAAGAACGCGTTACCTCACTTCAAATGGCGATGAAGAAATTGAGGTGGTGGCCGAATACCCGGTAACCGTCATGAATGCCCGCCACGAGCACGATAGCTGGCAGGTAGATACGGGCCCCATGCTGCTCCCCGATTTTTCAATTGATCATGAACTCGAAGTATCCATCTTCCGGCAAGCCTATGTTGTCTATAACCGTTGGGACTACGCCGAATACGCGATGCGATTGCCCGTAAAAATTCAAGGAGCCAGTTATCCTGTGCTTCATTATACGAATTGCGGTGATCTTGGGACTGAGGTGCGCAATCAGTTGTACGTGGTTAAAGTTATTTAACCAATATATGAAACGATAAGTATTGAAAAAGGTTGGGTCTTTTACCCTGTCCTATTTCAAAATCGTTGACGATTAATGAGTGAATTTTATAGGCTATAAGATCACACAAACATCTATATTATGAAAAAACTGCTTATTATTTTTTTGGTTATGGTTTTTTTTGCGGGTGGTTTTTTTACATACATCAAATTTTTTGCTGGAAAAAACCTACCCACAGCGGCCAAAACACTTGTTGAAGAAACGGATAACAAGAAAATTCTTCCGCATGTTGTCGAGACGAATACCTACTTTGAAGAAGCCATTGATTACCTCGTAGAAGACGCTGCTCCACCTTCGATCTTATCCGATGAGTCAGTGGGTGCTCCCTCGCAAATGCCCGCCATTAAGCCCAAGCCCGGTTCAGAATCTGGACTTGAAATTGCACTACCAGAAAGTGATTGGAATGGACTGGTCCTGGTCCCGGATATGAAGTTAATGTCAAAAGCCTACAGTTCATCCGTTTCTCTGCCTCGTGTCGAAGCCCATCCTTTGCAGAACAATCGTATTCGTGTCTGGGCGCGTATCCAAAACGAAACCCAGGGAAGGCTTCGCCTCCAGGTAGGCTGTACCTTTCGCATCGAGGGAAGCCTCGATCATCAACAAAGCAAATCTCAATTTCTAACCTCACCAAAGGGACTTACCAGGATGTGATGTTTAATTCTCCCTCCGAAGGGGTAATGTCATATACCGTCCTCGTGAAGTAAAGAGGCTTCCAGAGGTTATAAAAATAGCGTGAAAGCGTAGATGCGATAATGAGAAAAAGTGTGCCAAGGATAAGGTAAAGCCCGACATCCTCCTGTTCACTAGGATCATCTCGCGTCGTGTATCCAAATGGCATTCTCGATGTTTTGCATTCCTTCCCCTGTCTATCCTCATCGAAGTAGGAATGTAAACCATTCTAACACCTAAAACTTTAAACTGCTATAGCACACAGCACGGGCTACACTTGTTTTATTCGATTAAACTGCGGCCTGTGCTCGGGCTATAGTTTTTCTCGAAGCGCGAATGGCCTGACCAACGAGAGGAATACATCTATGAATGTCCTCCAGGCTGCAATAGCCGAAAGCCAAGCGAAGATAGGGAATATCCTTTCCATTCACATGGTAGGCAGATCCAGGACCATAAATGATCCCTTCTTTTTCAAGAAGAGCTTCGAGTTTAAGTCTATCTACGTCATCGGGAAATTGCACCCAGATAAAGATACCTCCAACCGGATGTGACCAGGTGCATATATCATTCACGCTGGATTCCAATCCGGCATAAACCGCATCTCTTTTTTCTTTCAGTACAAGGTTGGCTTTAGCGACATAGTCCCAAAGATTGTCTTTTAAATAGGCCGCGCAAACGGAAGCTGCCAGAAGGCTGTTCCCACCGTCAAAACGACGTTCCATGATGCGATCGAGCATGGGTTGCCGAGCGATAAGATAACCCACACGAAGACCCGGGCCCAATATTTTCGAGAGTGAGCATAAATAAATAATGTTGGGACTTTCACTCAAAGCATGAAGGGAGGGTTCTTTTTCACCCTCAAAGTGGACATCTCCATAACAATTATCATCCACCACTATGGTATTATATTTAAGCGCGACATCAATGAGTTCCAAACGACGGGCTTTAGGCATGAGGATGCCCGTGGGATTATGGTAGGTTGGTAAACTGTAGATAAAACGGGGGGGCGTGCCCTTCTCGTGGAGCTCATTCAACGTCTTTTCCAGCGCATCTATTTTCATTCCGTGTTCATCCATGGGAATACCCACCAGTTGTGCTCCCAGGCTTTTATAAATGCTGAGCGTGCCCGAATAGGTTAGCTCTTCAGTTATAATGATATCTCCCGGTTTTTCCATGAGTGCTTCAGCGACAAGAGTAACCGGCTGCATTGAACCATTCATTAAGGATATATTATCTGGAGAAACTTCCACCCCTTCGCGCTGGGATTCTCTCTCAGCCATCACTTCACGCAGCCCGAGATGTCCCAGTTCTTCAGGGTATCTGGCAAAATCAATACCGACCTCATTAATAGCCTTAACCGCGTACTCGGCTAAATGTGCTGCCGGGAATGAAGCTGGATCTGTGCATCCGGAACGGAAATCATAAGTTTTCATAATTTCTTTCGATTAATATTTTAAGCAGAATATTAAGCCAAATATTAAAAAGCAAAGGAATATAAACAGCCACTACCTATATTTCATTTTACCCCAGATGGATTACACACTAAATTCCGGGGATATCGACGATTGATTAATTCAATCCAACCACGGCATTGTAAATCTGAGAATAAAATAATCTATAAAGGAATCATATGAAGACCAATAAAATACTTGAACGGGTACGAAACGGTGAAAAAGCTTTGGGGTTGAATGTTAGAGCGGGGGAAGAAGACCTTATAGAAATGGCCGCCATCATGGGCCTCGATTATGTCTACATTGAAGGTCAGCACACATCGATTTCTCCAGTGACCGTGGAGCACTTATGTCGAGTAGCTGACGGATTCGGCATTACACCGGCGATGCGTATTCCCAATCAGGAAGAGAGTACGATTCTCAGTTACCTGGATCGGGGCATGAGAATGATTACAGTTCCCAATCTAAAAACTAAAGAGGAGGCTGAAGCGCTGGTTCGATATACCTATTACGGTCCCAAAGGGGCTCGCAGTGCGACGGGTATTCGTATGATTTTTAACGCCGAGAAAACAGATCGTAAGTTTGTTTATAACTTCACGAATGAAAACACGATATTAGTCCCGCAGCTGGAAAGTATCACTGCATTCGAAAATTTAGACGAAATACTTACGGTCGATGGCATTGACTATTTTACCGGGGGGCCGGAAGACATCGCCCAATCCATGGGACTGCCGGGAGAACCCAACCATCCTAAAGCGCTAGAGGCTTTTGCCCATGCAGTAGAAAAGGTCCACGCTGCAGGTAAGCACATGCTCGCCGATGTCACCGAAGCGATAGATATAAACGCCCTAGTTATAAGCGCAGGTGAAGCGTTGTTAGTAAAACACGGCCGAAAGACGAAACTCCCCTGGTAATAAAGCTGATGGGGTGCGTGGATAGAGCGTAATAATTCTTCCTCATCGTCTGTCTCTTCCTTATCCTCTTCTTTTGATAAACATTCAATGCATTAGGGTGGAACGCGGTGTCCCTACCGCGTTTGAATTTGTCGTTACTAAAGAAGCGTGCTAGGGAACAGCCTACGCTGTGCATTGTTAGGCTATGGCCGTCAGGCAGCCCGCTCCACCTTAGGGTTCAAGGTATATGACACAATAATTTCTGATTTAACCAGGACGATGACGAAGATGAATTGTATACATGCAGTGTGACAATTCATCCACCCCAGAGGGGTGAAGGCAAATAGCCAGGGGTTTTAAACCCCTGGTACAATGATTATAATATAAGCGCCCTGAAGGGGCGCCGGCACTCTGATTACAATGAAGATTCGATAGAATAAATAATTCTTCGTCTACCTCTTCCCCGTTGTCTCCGTCTTCATCATAAATTCCTTAATATAAAACAGGGACGAAGATGATTGAATACCTACTTCAGCTCTATTACAGCGTCATTTGGATAGTCTGTCAGGGAATAAAAAAGTTCCTGTATTCTCTTATTAATTAAAGAGATTAAATAAAAGTGCATAAAAATTGTACTTAAAATATTAACTAAAAACTATTACTAATATGAAATTAAATAGGTTAAGAGTAATACTGGCATCACTTATATTTACATTAGCAGGATCTTTGCATGGGTTTACTTTAGTGGGATCCTTGTATGCGTCCAATGATAGCAGCGTAAAATATCTGCGTATGATACACTATACGTTAAAATTAATGATCAAACAGGCGTATTTCCAACAGACGGTTATCTTTCAGATATTGGAGAGAAAGATCGTTTTAATCATCTAAGTCAGAGTATAAGTTCGGTCATTGAGAAGACAGAATTTCCGGTTGATTTAAAGTTTGTTCGTTTTGGCAGTGACACTCCGGATGATGTAACGGTCCTGAATATTGGTTTATTATCCTGGAGAATTAACGGTTCAGGGGAGTTTGAGACACGCTTATCTGCCACTCTGAGCTCACCCGATGGAAAGGAAAAACTTGGGATCTTTGTCGGCCGTTATCTTACGATCGATTTCAATCCACCGGCGACGACGATTGAACACTTAAAGACCTCTGCCCGTCGCGCTGCAGAGAAGCTAATCCCGGAACTTCAGTTTAGAACTATTAGCTCAAGCTAGCTAATTCTATTTATTTTAAAAAAGTAAAAAAAGAGATTAATTACTCTTCGACCCTCGCCGTCAGTTCACACCCGTGAGCTGACGGCTTTTTCTGTACCCTAGTTCCAACTCGTTATGACTATTTAGCGTACGCAACAAGGGTGATTACCCATAAGACAGCCTATTGTCTTCGCAGGGTGAAGACGAAAGAGTCATAACTGAAAACCGCAGCCGCGATATTCATGTTTTGATTTACACTATTCGATACAGCTTCAAACCAGGGTTTTACTTTTTTTTTCAATTTCCTTTTAGCTCCATCGCAGTTCTCCCTTTCTCACGCCTTCTACAATTACACTATCGGCCTGGGATTATCGCCTATTCTTTGTGTATATCTCCGAAATTCAACCACTTGAGACCCATGGGCGTTAGGGTCGCAGGCGACGCCCACTTCATATTAACATCCTATTGGTATTCAGTGATTTTCACATTTTATTGACAGCTGTTTTAGCGCTATATTGTCGCCATTTTTAAGTAAATAATGTAATATATAAATCACTAACCATTAATTATACTTATAATGAACAAAATACCTACAATTGCAGAAATTTTTGTCGATGATCACACAGTCAGTATTAACGAACGTGAAAATCAAGAAACACCACAAACCAATCTTCTCTCCTCATCGATGGGCATTTTCCATAGATTTAAAAGTGATCACTCACTCGATCGCGGACTTATTCTCGACCTGAGTTGGTTCGTCCCCCTGCTAATTCGAAATGACTTCATGAGGGAAGTCATTCGAAGATTAAATTTACTTTTTCTTTTATTAATAGCAATCAGTGCCGGTTTAATTTTCGGCGGCTGCAAGCAAACAACCTACACTTTTAAAGTAGATGCTATCAATAATCAGCAGTTGCTGGGAAACTTACCTGAATCCTATAAACTTGTTAGCGCGGAAATAAACGTAGAGGATCAACCGTTAATATTTGAAGAGACATCTGATTATATTAAAACCGCATTGTCGGGCAAAGGTTACTATGAAGCACCTGATCCTGAACAGGCGGAGATGGTTGTCGCTATTTCCTGCGGAGTGGGCGGACCGCAAACGACAAGCTTTAAAAGAGTCAGAGATCCCGTTATCGGATCCAGCACGATGGTCGAAGAAAGTTACTACCCGGTCACTACCTATGAAAAGCACCTGCGTATGGAATCAAGCGACATTCGGCAGCTAGCTGAAAATAAGAGGGCGACCCAAGTTTGGAGTGTTGATATCAGATACTCAGATGAAAACTCAGATCTGAAAAAATACATACCGATTATGGCCGCGGCGGCGATTCCCTGTATTGGTGAGAAAACAAACGGCCAGGAAGAAATTATTATCAAAGAGACTGACCCCGCAGTAAGTTTTATTAAAGAAGGTATTTAACCTCTTATCAGTAACGATATAGACTTCTTTAGTGCGCGCTCAAAAAAAAGTGAAGTGTGCTTAGGCAGCACGCTTCACTTTAGCTATTGAAAACGTTGATTTAGTTTAATCTGAATTTAATCGGGACAGGGATTAAATTTTATTACAATTCAACTATACCCTGAATCAAATATTACCTTAGTTAATGAAAGATAGACTCAGCAGATTACGATGTAAGGGTAAATCGCATTGAAGAAAAATCCCATTGCGACTAACGCTCATAGAAAGACTAATTGTCTTATGCGAATCTTACAAGGAACACCTATTATCAATCGAATAAATCTACTTAAAGTACGTATCTTTTATGAAATCCCCACCGAATCGTTCAAGTATTGACTTTGTTTTAAATTGAGTGAAAAACATCTAACGAATGGTTTTTTAACCAATAATTAATTAGCTCATGAATTACGAGGAAGCACAAAAAGCAAAAGAAGAAGCTGAAGCTACGTTAAAAAAGTACGCAGATCTTCAGGATATTTACAAGCAGTTTGAATTTGATAACAATATAGATTTTATCAGAGCATTACTGGAGCTTGAAACTGAAGAAAATCGTATGCGGATTTTTGAAAGCTCTTAGTTTTAGTTAGGCTCGTCGGGCATCTTTCTTTTAAACCATTGCTTAGTGGAAATTGAAAATCACGTCTATCAGCCCGTGAATAGTTAATATTACTGGTAGTTACCTCGATTAAACAGAGGAATATTAATGACAGATAAGGATAATGATTTCGCTGCCCGTCGTTTGGGCCTGGCTGCTGACCCCCACCGGCCCCTCTATCATTTCCTACCCCCGTCCAACTGGATGAATGATCCCAACGGCGCGATCTATTGGAAAGGTAAATACCATTTATTCTATCAGTACAACCCCCATGGCTCTTTCCATGGCACCATGCATTGGGGTCATACCGTAAGCGAAAATCTTGTCGATTGGAAAGATCTGCCTATTGCCCTCACGCTGAACCCGGGTGAACCCGATGAGGGTGGCTGCTATAGCGGGGGTGCTGTTGATAACAATGGAGTACCCACTTTCATTTATTACGGTAAAGATGCGGGTAATTGTATCGCGACAAGTGATGACGAATTAATCTACTGGAAGAAACATCCAGCTAACCCCGTGATTCCCCATCCCCCGAAAGGGCAGGAAGAGTGGGAGCCTTTCGATCCCTGTGCATGGCGAGACGGGGATTCCTGGTATTCACTTTCTGGTGGCAGTTTCGAAGGCGTTGGTGACATCGCTTTCCTTTTTAAATCAGATGATTTAATTCATTGGGATTACATGCATCCTTTTTATGAAGGATTTGAAGGCAAACCCCGTGAGTCCGATTGTGCGGTACCTGACTTCTTTCCGCTGGGAAATAAGCACATGTTACTTTTCTCCAGTCACGCGCGAGGCCCACAGTATTATATCGGTACCTATCGCGATCATCGATTTTACATTGAGAAGCATGGCAGAATGAACTTTGGCGATTTTAACCTCGAAAGTGGTAATTTATCCGCAACGATAACTTTGAAAGACTACCGCGGACGTCGTATTTTATTCGGTTGGATCGCAGAAGGGCGCAAATATGGAATGCAAAGCGAGGCCGGTTGGGCGGGTATCGCATCCATTCCAAGAATACTCTCGCTGGACAATAAAAATAATCTTTGCATTGAACCAGTACCCGAATTGGAAGAGCTTCGGCGTGAGCATCGTTCTTATACAAAACTTCAAGTATCATCGAATACAAGTGCGATGATTGATGGAATTAAAGGAGACTGTCTTGAGATAGAAGCTGAATTTGAACCGTCCGATGCGATAGAATTCGGTATTAAAGTGCGGTGTTCTCCCGATGAAAATGAGTTTACACGTATTGCTTATAATCAAGGGCAAGACTGTTTGGAACTCGATCCAGAGTGGTCCAGCTTAAGTAAGGATGTTGGTAATCTGAGCATCCAACGAGGTCCATTCAAACTTCGTGCGGGAGAAAGATTAAAGTTACATATCTATTGTGACCGTTCTGTCATCGAAGTTTTTGCTAATAATCGACAGTGTTTGACTAAACGAATCTACCCCGTTCGTGCGGATAGTCTCGCGCTGTCTCTCTATTCTAAATGCGGGGACACCAAAGTACGATCACTCGACATCTGGAAGATGGCTGCGATCTGGCCAACCGTAAATACCTGAATATCAATTTTATGACAGGTAATTGATAAAAAAATGTTAAACGTTGTTCCCTATCCAATAACAGGGTGTTTCACCTATTCATTTCCCGGCTGCCACCTTATTTTCTTAGTTAATAATAAAGCTCGGGTAATTTTGAATCCCCCCCTGAGACAAGCGGTTACTTAAGGTAAAATCCATTTCTCCGATTTAACTATTTTGAGAGATCAGCATGATGAAATCTAATTTCAATTTTACACAGAAAAGAGGGTAAACTAATGGAATGGTATTATG
>Ga0115002_10007947_pt1 | contig 11831 bp, 6 predicted proteins | sample ArcticOcean_MG_C_8_FD_89576 | JGI IMG/M metagenome (GOLD analysis project Ga0115002, IMG submission 89576) | Marine microbial communities from western Arctic Ocean - ArcticOcean_MG_CB11_86 | ecosystem: Environmental > Aquatic > Marine > Oceanic | place: Arctic Ocean: Canada Basin | collected...
ATCACCGCTGAAGTGATCGCGCGATCGTTGGAGTTCATCAAGCAGCAATCGACAGAGAATAACCCGAAAAAATCATCCGCCGTAGGGCGTTAGCCCGTTCAAGGGCCTGCTTGGGTTGATTGACTGATTTCGATGTTCACCCAAGCAAAGGCCAATTAACATCCTTTGGGTTGATTCAATTTCCAGTGTCCGCAAGGACGTGAGGGTTTGTATTCCTCCGCCGCTACGTAGTGGTCTTCAATGAGACGCTTTCTTCTCGGCAGTTTGCAATCAGAATAGAAGCCCCACCGGGGACTGGGGCAGAAAGGGAATTGACTTGCCAACTTACCAATGTAGGCCCACCACAATGGAAGTCGTTTTCATTTTTCCGGAGGCATGCTAAAAGACTTCAGTTTCAGGATTTTGTATTGGTCAGCGTTCTCTTGGATCCTGATAAAACGATCCATAGGCACGTTGTGAAAAATCTGAGTGGTGTCCGAAGTTGGCCAATAAATTTCCAGTCGTTCAATTTTATCCGCGTTGCCCAAGCCGATATATTGGCGAAGCGGATTTGCACCAAAGGACCCACCACTATTGACATGTTTGTAGATCGATCGCGTTTTCGCGCCCTCCGATATTACCACGTGAATTCTCGCACCGATGCCCGACCGATTGGATTGAGTGCCCACCAATTGGATTGCTATCCAACGATTTCCAAATCCGGGGTTGCGGTAAAGTGCATTCCCGAATTTATCCCCCAGGTAGGCCCCACCCATCTGCTCGAAAACATCCTGATCGCCATCGTTGTCAAGGTCTGCAAACGCAATGCCGTGCCCTTTTTGCAGATGACCAAACCTTCCCGCTGCTGTGATGTCCGTAAAGCTTCGACCATCACGGTTCAAATACATTGCATTTGGCGTGAGTGCTTCATAATCGGGATAACCGGTTCCCAGATAAAAATCCAGAAATCCGTCTCCATTGATGTCACCAAAGTTTGATCCCATTGGCAAAGAAAGTTTATGAACTCCAGTATCAGCCGCAACATCAGTAAACTGTCCCTCGCCATTGCCTTGAAACAGGCGAGGCGGGTTCATTGAAAATGGTTGTCCCTGGTAGCTCGAGACGACTTGAGAGACGACGCCTGATTCCCAGCGATAACTGGAGGCATAAATGTCGAGATTGCCGTCGTTGTTATAATCCCAAAACCAAGCTGGAAAACTGTCTATTGGCTGTGTGACACCGGCTTCCGATGCGACATCTGAAAAGGTGCCATCTCCATTATTGTGATAAAGGCGATTTGGGTGACCCGCATTTGAAACGTACAGATCAGGAAACCGGTCATTGTCGTAATCTCCCCAGATGACACCTTTTGTAAAGCCAAAATTTTCAACGCCGGATTCTGCTGCGATGTCGGTAAAGGTCTCATCCCCATTGTTTCTGAAAAGCTGACAGGGAAAACGTCGAGTTGGATCTGTTTGTTCGTTACCGATGTAGAGATCCAAGTCACCATCATTATCAAAATCAGCCCAAGATGCGGTTTGGGTTGGGGAATGGGATTCCCCTAACCCCGATTCAAAAGTAATGTCAATAAAGGTTCCGTCACCCAGATTTTTTAAAAGCGAGTTGGGATGTGTTCCCTTTTTCCCAAACCATCCCCCGCGTAGAACGAAGATGTCTACGAAACCGTCATTATTAAAATCAGCTTGAACCATGTTGAGTCCACCCAAAAGTCCTTCAAGGCCTGCCGCTTTCGTACATTCGGTAAATGTGCCATCCGCGTTGTTGCGGAACATGTGCATGTTGCCTTTTATATCGAAAGTCGAACTGACGATATCGAGATCCCCGTCATTGTCGAAATCGTCAACGATGGCCCCGCCCGACAAATCAACGGTATCGAGACCAAGTGCGGTTGCTACATTTTCAAAAGCTGGAAAATCAACCTCTGATTCGTCCGGAAATAGCGTAATCAGATGCGCTGCCGGTACGCCATCTGGGTGTTCCCCCAAGGTCATGTATGCAATGTTCAGTAGCCACATTGCCGTTTTGTGAAGGGAATCGTCACTACCGGGATGTTCTAAAACTTCCGTAAAGTAATGGATGGCCTTGCGGGATCCCTCTTCACGCGTGTGCAGGCCGCTGCCTTTTATAGGGTAGATACAACTCTCGGGCGTATGCTTCTCGCAGCAGTTCTGGATTTCACCGAGTCGGAGAGATGCCAAGCCAAGCTTAAATCGAACATAATTACGAAATAAGTCGGGCATGGAAGATGAATATTGTTGCATATTTTCATGCACGCCCTCCAACAACTGGATGGCCTCTTCGGCATTGCCTAAGCGAATAACCGCCTCGGCCAGTCGGACTTTTAACTTTTGTATTTCATCGGAGTTGTCTGCCGGGGAAGACTCGATTTCGCTGCGGAGTTGCTCCGCCGGACCCTCGCCTAAATAAAGGTTGTCTTTACCTTCGTGCTCTGCGATATGTTTGAGCAGGGCCTTCATTTTTTGATGGCCATCCGTTTCTATCGCGGCACCTTCTCGTGGTGCTTTATGATTCTTTTCCGAGGAAGAAGAACATCCTCCTAAGAGTGCTACAAAAAGAAGTACCCATGCGAGCGATAGGCAGCGAACCAAAAAATCATGCCGGAGACTATTCATTGGTACGGACGAAACTCGAAAATATTCAATAAAACGCATTGCACGGCGGATTGTCTTAGAAAGGATTTCTATTTTGCGGTCAATCGAATCGTATTTGTGTGATCGAGTGTGACAACCACATAGTAAACTACTAACATGATTGCGACAAACGTCACCATTCAAGACAGACCAATTTCCTCTGGTTACTAATAGGTTTCTCGTTACCAACTGGCAGGTTAGGAATATTTCCAATGAAAAATTTGCCGCGCGATGACGTGAGTACTGCGATGATCCTGTTTTATGCTGTCGTTGATTTCGGCCAAGAGGAAGGCCGCCCCGAGTCACTTCTATCCCCATAAGATATCCCGGACCGATCATAACAACTGTATTGATTGCAGAAAGAGAGTACCATCAGGGGAAGAGTCGGCTTTATTTTCCAAGTTCTCTCAATCGCATATCCTGTCGTTATGATTATTATTTTGTGTCAGCCAATGGCTTGGGGCAGGGGGAAATAAGGCACTGTATTGCTGTTTGTTGCGTGTGGTGGGAGATAGCGACTAGGATTAAAATATATTGGTATGGGTTGGGACAATCGCCCCAATATTTAATGAGTAAAGGAAATCAATTATGAAACGCGGATTGAGCGCTATTGAAATCCTAATGGGCATTGTTTTGATAGCGGTGGTGTTCTTTGTCTTTTATGGGAGTCGAAAATCAAGTGACCCGGGTATGGTCGTCGTGGACCTGCAGCAGGTCTATCAAAATCTGGGCCGCGATCTTACCGACGCGCAGGAAATGCGAAAAGAACAATCGGCTCTAGAGGCAAGACATCAAAGTCTCCTCAAGAACTTAGAGGAATCAATATTCGCTAAGAAAAAAGAGTTTGGTGAGAACCCCACTGAGGAGCAAAGTAAATTACTTGCTGCAATACAACAGGATGCGATGTTGAAAGTGAATCAAGAAATGGGAAACAATCGCGCCTCTTTGCAGAAGTACCAGACGGATTTAATCACAGAGTTCCGCAAAGAAGTAAAAGCGGTAGTTGATGTGATTATGAAAGAACACAACGTGAACATCGTTATGATTGCTGATCCTGCAGTACTTAGTGTGGCATCTTCCCGTAATATTACAAATGAAGTGACTGAGGCAATGCAGTTGCAGTCGCAATAGTTTCGATGTCTGCTTAAGCAAACATCCATCCCCCGTGTCCTGGTGTTTGTGGGTCAGCCCGCTACGCCTGCTCGTTAAAACACACCCATGTCCAGTCAAGAACCTACTGCCGAAGCCTCAGCAAGTGTCCAGCACACTGCGATTTGAAAAAACTATTCTTTGTGCTGATTATCTGCGAGGTCTTTTTTGGATTCCTAGAACTCGTACTTTGGATTTCGGGTGCTGAAACGCAGATTAAAAAAGAGGACCCCTTCCGGGGATTCTCCTCTCTGGTCAAAGTGTTTGAGCGGGAGGATGACCGCTACAAGACTCGATACGTTTCCTTGCATCGCACTTTCACGGATCAGTCCTTTCGGGCAGAGAAGCCCGACAATGAATTTCGCATCTTTTCTCTGGGTGGCTCAAGTTCTTGCGGTTACCCCTGGGGAGATGAGGTTGCCTTTACGGAAATCCTGGGCGAGTTGATTGCCGAAGAGCATCCTGGTCTCGAGGCAGCGGTACGAGAACAGATGCGTGAGTGGTACGGTTCACAAGTGACCATGTGGAAACATCTTCGAACCTATCGAATCACGGAGGCACTGCCTGATCAAACAACGGGTCAGCAGCCTCTTTTTTTTCCAGGGAAAGAGCAGGCCGGGGCTCTATCTCTGCGGCGATTTTTGCCTGCAGGGATCCCTCAATGCGGCCATGTATTCGGGCAGGTCCACAGCAGAAGACATTGCCGGGGATCTTGCCACAATATTGGTGTGACAGACATCGTTGACGGGGCTAGAATAAAGGAGATTATTCATCCTTTTTGCCGATACTAGGTAGATGATGGAAAACAAGCCTTCAAAGAAAGTCGGGTCCGTTTTAGTACGACTTGCCCAAGGGAGAGGATGGCTCTTTCTGGGGTTATTTCTGCTTTGCATTGGCATTTTTGTAGTTGATTGGAGTGGTTTTTTCCCCTCGGTGCTATCTGATAGTCAGCGGGTACCAAAGCAATCTCCAACAGAAGTTTTTAAAATTGCCTCGAGCCACCGTCCTCAAGAAGTTTTAAAGGACGGTTACGTTTCTTCTCAGTCGTGTGTGGACTGCCATCCAAATCAGCATGAAAGCTGGCACGCGTCCTATCATCGGACGATGACACAAGTGGCAACACCCGAGACAGTGATCGGCCGCTTTGACGGCAGTCAGGTGAAAGTCGATGCGCTGCAGGCAGAATTCGATCGTCGTGGAGATGAATTTTGGGTCAAAATGTTTCCTGTCGGGGGAAAGGAAATTGAGCAACCCGTTGTGATGACCACCGGATCCCATCATCAGCAAGCCTACTGGATGTCGACGGGCTGGCAGCGGCAATTATCGATGGTCCCGTTTGTTTATATTCGCGATGCCGATCGATGGTTTCCTCGAAGGGCCATCTTTCTCAAACCGCCAGGGGCGCAAGCGGATGCCCTTCACAAAGGCCGCTGGAATAATACGTGTATCGCATGTCATACCACACATGGAGATCCAGCCATCTCTGCTTCTGGGATACAGACGAAGGTAGCTGAGTTTGGGATTGCGTGTGAAGCGTGTCATGGGCCGGGCGAAAACCACATGCGGTTTCATCAGGAGTCTTCGTCGAGCGAGGCGACGGAGATTGCGAAGGACGATATTGTGAATCCCTCGTCGTTATCGCATATGCGAAACGCGGAGGTTTGTGGCCAGTGCCACAGTACTTTCGCGGATGATCTCGCCTCGTTTTCCGCCGGTGGCGATCAGTACAGACCGGGGGACGCACTCTGGGAAACACGTGATCACGCCGGATTACAAAAAGACGATTCCCAGTTTTGGAAAGACGGAATGGTTCGAGTCTCCGGAAGAGAGTTTAACGGGCTGGTCGATACACCCTGTTATCAGCGGGGCACGATGACATGTCTTTCGTGTCATTCAATGCACCAGGAGGAGACCGATACGCGCCCGTTGACCGAGTGGGCCAACGATCAACTACGGGTGGATGCCTTAGGAAACGATGCCTGTTTACAATGCCACAAAGAGTTTAGCGAGCAAGATGCCCTCACCGCACATACACATCACGCAGCCGATTCGTCGGGAAGCCTCTGCTACAACTGCCACATGCCCCATACGTCCTACGGATTGCTCAAGGCCATTCGCAGTCACCAAATTTCGAGTCCCGATGTGCACGTCGATTTATCCACGGGGCGGATGAATGCTTGTAATCTCTGCCACCTCGATAAAACGCTTGGCTGGACTGCAGAGCACTTGCAATCATGGTATGGTTCTGAGTCACCACCATTGGATGAAGAGCAACAAAAAATCTCGGCAGCGGTACTCCAGTTGCTTACAGGCGATGCAGGTCAGCGCGCCTTGGTTGCTTGGCATCTGGGATGGCCTGATGCGCAAGAAATCTCGGGAACCGATTGGATAGCGCCACAACTTTCCGTTCTTTTAGAAGACCCTTACGATGCGGTTCGCTACATCGCAAATCGCGCACTGCTGACACTAGCCGGATATACGCATTGGTCTTTTGATTTCCTTGCGCCGCAGGAGACGCGGGCTGAGGCAAGAGAGGAGGTGGTTTCCATCTGGAATCGCTTGCGCGAGAATTCTATAGAAGAACCAGATCCAGCAGTTTTACTCGATGCGGAGGGTAGGTTGGAGAAAGAATTGCAACAGAAATTACTCCTCCGCAGATCAAATCGAGAGGTTTATTTAAGAGAATAGTAGCGCACGTTGAAGGGAATTTTCGCAGCACTTTTATGACCCCTGCTCTTTTCGGGATTCGCCGGGATGGGATTTGCGGAATGTACCGGTGCTGCGACGAGGATCCGGTGCTTACCATGGGCCTTGGTAGCGAAGAATTCGTTTATTGTATGATTTCTGACGCTACACTTATGGTGTAAGATTGAGTGCGTGCGCGGGGCGAATTCAAGTGCTTAGGGGGCTTGAGGCGGTTCCTCTAGCGTCCCACAACCATTTTTTCAAAACATTACTTTTTTAGTAACGGGTGGTGTGATATGCGACATGGCCGCAGCGCGTTCGAAATTTTATTGGTGCTTATATCGGTAATGGCAATCGTTCTCTTCCTCTACGGAACATTTGGCAGCAAAAAGCAATCGACGGGGAGTGCGACTCTTGTTGTTGATTCTCACCAGGTTCGCAAAGACCTTGGCCGGGATCTTTCAGATTTACAGGCACGGCAGCAGGAAGCTACACGCCTTGCAGATCAGTTGAAGGGCGTTCAGCAAGAGATTACCGAAGAAATTACCGCCAAAAAGGTTGAGCTTGGCGAAAGTCCTACCGAGGAGCAATTAGAAGTACTTGCCGCCATGGAGCGCGACGCAGCAGTACGAATGAATGCCGAGATTGCCAAAAGTAAGCAAGCGTTAGCAAAGCTTGACCGACAGTTGAGGCAACAGTTTCGCAATGCGATCAAACCGGTTGCAGATGCAATCGCCGCAGAGAAAGGAGCAAGCCTCGTGCTGATCGCCTCGCCTGAGTTTATTTTGAGCGTCGATCAATCCGTATTCATTACGGATGCAGTGGTACGGGCAATGCAAGAACAAACGCGAGACGTGGGCTTTTAAGGATCTTAGGAATCATATTGCTACACGGAGTGCATTCAATTTAATCCTGCTAACTGTTGAGCGGTTTCGGACTGCGTAAAGCTGATGCTAAATCAAACCAATACACCATCGGAAAGAACTTCTGGTGCAAAACTATCTATCTGGAAAAAAGTTCTTTTTGCAGTTTTTGTTGGCGTTTCTTTCTTCGCGATGCTTGAGGGCTTCTTTTGGCTGCTCGGCGTTGAAACGGTTCTTGGAAAAGAAGACCCTTTTCGCGGTTTTTCAAAGTTAGTCAAAGTCTTTCAGGCCGATGGCGACAAGTATCAGACAAGACAAGATTCCTCGCATCGAACTTTCAATGCGCAGTCTTTCGCTGCCAATAAGTCTGAAAATGGATTTCGCTTTTTCACTCTTGGTGGATCGAGTTCGTACGGATATCCACGAGGGGCAGAGGTCGCATTTCCCGCGATCCTTACAGAATTGCTTGCAGAGAGTCACCCTGGAATCTTGGTAGAGGGGGTTAATGCGAGCGGGATTTCTTACGGCATGCATCGCCTCAATATCGTGGCGGAGGAATTAGTCCAATACGATCCTGATCTGCTGATTGTCTACAGTGGACACAACGAATTTATCGAGCCAGAATTTTTTGAGTCGCTCAAGAATCGAGGTGTGGCACGTGAAGGCTTGGAGTACATGCTTGCCCAGTCGCGACTCTATTCGCTTATGCGTTCGGCTGTAGACGGAGCTCGCACTACGAAATCGGCCGAAGGGTTGGGGGTTGGCAGACAGGTTCGACGCGATCAAACGCAAGTCTATACGCTGGAGGAAAAGAAAAAAATCGTTTCTGCGTATCGCCGCGGGTTGGTGCGTTTGGTTGATTTGGCGCAGGCTGCGGGCGTGCGGGTTCTTTTAGCAACCATTCCCGCAAACCTTCGCGGTTGGCGTCCAGAAGCCTCGACCGGGAGTGGTAAGAATCATCGACGCTGGGTAGAGGCGCAGGCAAGAGGTCGCGATCTATTGAAGCAAGATAAATACAAGCAGGCCCTCATCGCTTTACAGGAGGCGGTCCGCCTGGAGCCGGGTCATGCAGAGAGTCAATTTGATCTGGGACGTTGTTACGAACAATTGGGGCAGTGGGATAAAGCGAAGCAAGCCTATCAAGAAGCTTGCAATAACGATGCCTCGCCGGTGCGAAGAATTGAAGACATCAATCAGGCAATCCGCGATGTGGCTCAAGAAAAAAACACTCTGTTTGTTGACGTCGATAAAATATTTGAACAACAAAGCGAACATGGTCTAGTCGGCTATCGATTGATTGAAGACTACGTGCACCCAACTCTTAAGGGGCATGAAGAAATTGCCCGGGAGGTATGGAAAGTGATTGAGCAGGCGGGCTTGCTTGGAAAAAGCAACGAAGTCGATCAGGCAATTTTTGAAAGAATTATAACGACGCGACGAGAATTAGAAATCGAAAAGGACATGCCTTGGTTTTACAATCAGGGTGTCGTGCTGGAGAATCAAGGTCAGATTGAGGCGGCGCTTGAAAATTTCCGTAAGGTTGTCGAAATGGCGCCTACCAATGAAACGGCACTTTTGAATATCGGCAAAGCACTGACAAAACATGGAAAGGCGCAGGAGGCAGTGCCCATTTTACGCCAAGTGTGCAAGCTGGCTCCTGAGAACTCAGAGACACACGTGAGTCTAGGCACGGCATTACTGGATATGGGCGATATCCAGGGGGCAGTTGTGGAACTTAAAAAAGGGATTGCTCTCAAATCAAACTATTCTAATGCGCACAACAGTCTTGGTGCCGCGTTTGCCCGCAGTGGTAAATTCGTACAGGCTGTGAAGGAGTTTCAGCTGGCGGTGGCACAAAATCCTGATCACGCGGCTGCACACAACAACCTGGGCAGTGCTCTTGCACAACAGGGGAAGTGGAAAGAGGCCGCTCTTGCGCATCGTAAGGCCTTGCAGATTAATCCCACGTATGCAAATGCGGCAGAAAATTTGGCCGCTGCTTTCCTGGCGATTAACCTGCCGGATCAGGCAATTGAGCAGTATGAAATTGCCCTCAAGATTGCGCCTGAATCCCATAAGGCACGGCAACGGCAAATTGCGATTTTATACAACCGTGGTCTACATGCCGATGCGATCGACCATCTTTGTATTCTCTTGGAGCAGAATCCAAAAGATCTCAATGCGTGTACGCAATTAGGAGATCTCTACTTACAAATAGGTGATTATCAGCAGTCACTTCGATTAAGAAAGCTGGCTTATGAGCTGGCCCCAGGGAGGGTTGATAGTCTGAATAACTTAGCCTGGCTCTTGGCGACCACTCCATATCCGAACGACCGTGATGAAAAAAAAGCTCTCCAGCTTGCCAAAAGTGCAGCGACAGCTACCGAATATAAAAGTGCGGGCGTCCTCGATACGCTTGCGGCCGCTCGGGCCGCAACTGGAAATTTCACAGAGGCTGTGGAAGCTCAAGAGAAAGCCATTGCCTTAGCTCTGGAACAAGAACAGGTACGGTTTAAACAGCGGTTAGACCTTTATCGTCAGCAGAAGCCGTATCGACTTGCAGAGAATCCAAATGGAGCCTCTCAGTAGACTCTCTGAAACGGCGAGCCATGTTTATATCCCTGCTTCCGCTTGGTTGTGAGGTGTGCGGTCGATCCGAGCAGATTGATTGTTGGTATTCTTTTGATGCACTAAAATAGGGGAGGCGTGTTGGTCCAATCCTTGGATAGGACCTGTTTGAGAAGCAGAAACGTTGCGGATGCCGATTCAGTTGGAGGTGGTCGTGGTAAACGGATGTAACAAGAAAAAACAGTTTGCCCGGTCGTGCCCTGCTTTTTTTTCGGCACACCGTAGGGGTGCAATCCGAATGCCCGTGCTCATCCTTGGGTTGCTGGTTTTGAGTGGCCTTGCCATCTGGTTTTTTCGTCCCGTTTCTAAGGTACAGAAAGTAGAGCAGGTTGAAAATTCTGCAACGCAGCAGCAACAGACTGCTACAGAGGTTCAGCCTTTAACGACACATTCAGCCGAAGGTGTTTGCCCAAAGAGCGATAATCCAGACGATCCGACGCAGGATGGTTGGCAATCGGAAGCATTTGCCAGCACGGCAAAACATCAACTCGAAGAGATACTCCGTCTTCTCGAGTTACCCGCAAATGAAATTGAAGCGAAATGCAAGAATCTTCTGGCGGGTCATTTTGAAGGCGAGGGTGTGATTCCACCCCATTTACAAACGGTCTTTGAAGATGAGAGGTTTCTGATTCAAAGGCAGGAGCAGAATGAGAAAGGCGACCCGGAAATATCGAGCGACCGTGTGCAGCAAGGAGTTTCTGCCTTTGTGCAATCCCTTAAGGAGGCAGTGCCTCTTTTCTCACAGGTAAAAGATTTACGGATTGAGGTGAAGGTTGTCGGTGTCGAACTGGGTGCTGAACGGGCGACCACTAAACAGAAAATAGCCCTCAACGGTCGTACCGGTTCGGGGCGTATCGAGCAGCATGCGACGTGGACCGCAGGTTGGCTGCTTGCTTCAGATCAGCACCCGCCGCGCTTGGCATCGCTCGAGGTCAGTCATTTCGAACAGACGCAGGTACGTGACCAGGGCACACCGCTGCTTGCCGATTGCACAAAGAGTGTTTTGGGATCGGAAGAATTTATTCCTACGCAGGTCTTTACTGGATACCCGGAGCACCTCGATCGTATTCAAGATTGGCGATACTGCGTACTGCTTGGGACACCCGGTTTAGCGGTGGCGGACGTCAACGGCGATGGACTTGAAGATCTTTATGTCTGTCAGGAGACTGCCATCCCTAATCTGCTTTTGATTCAACAACCTGATGGCACGGTAAAAAACGAGGCTGCCTCTTGGGGTGTCGATTGGCTTCACAATTCTCCATCCGCAAGTTTTGCAGATCTCGATAATGATGGTGATCAAGATATTGCTGTGGTCGTCGCAGGTGGAATTATTATTAGCTCAAATGAGGGCAATCGATTTGAGAAGCGAGTATTTTTGCCGACGGCAGACGATACTCGATCCATTTCGGTGGCCGACTTCGACGCAGATGGCAAACTCGACCTGTTCGTTTGCGTCTATGGACCTGATGGCACGATCACCGATCGCGAATCGGCGATTGCTGGAATCAGCTATCGGGGTTCGCTTTACCACGACGCGACCGAAGGCGGTCCCAACGCGTTATTTCACAATCGTGGAGATTGGCAGTTTGTCGATACGACAGCCGAGATGGGCTTAGGGAAAGCGAATCATCGTCTCACGCTTGCAGCATCGTGGGAGGATTATGATAACGATGGCGATCTGGATCTTTATGTGGCGAACGACTACGCGCCCAACAGCCTTTTTCGAAACGATGTTGTCGAATCTGCTTCAGCAACAAATCCGTCGAAGCGTCATTTTACGGATATCGCACCGGAGGTGGGTGCATCGGATCAGGCCAATGGAATGTCTGTATCCTGGGGAGATCACAATCGAGAT
>Ga0115002_10007950_pt1 | contig 11828 bp, 11 predicted proteins | sample ArcticOcean_MG_C_8_FD_89576 | JGI IMG/M metagenome (GOLD analysis project Ga0115002, IMG submission 89576) | Marine microbial communities from western Arctic Ocean - ArcticOcean_MG_CB11_86 | ecosystem: Environmental > Aquatic > Marine > Oceanic | place: Arctic Ocean: Canada Basin | collected...
AAATCTCATATACGAACGGTTCCGGCGCGTCAGCTCCCTGACCATCCGTAGCCACCTCGACGGTAATGGTGTAGGACTCGCCGCCAAAAACTTCAAGGTCGGAGAAGCGTACCGTGGTTTGGCCACCCATTTCCAGTACGGCGATTTGTTGCGTTTCTAGAACTCTTATGTTCGTCGCAACGTCATGGATCCGAAGCAGCACCGACAGATCCGTCTCTGGCACATTCCCATTGTTCGAGACGACTACCTGCACCTCCAGGACGTCGGTAAACGGAAGCCTGGCGGCGTTGCCTTCTTGCCCACCTGTAGCCTCCGGAATCGTCGTGACAGTAGCAATCGAAAATCCGGGAACCCCGACCAACCCCGTCGAGTTGGCGAACCGGCTTACCAAAGCAGCCACGAACGAGGGCGTAATAGCGATGGCAGGGAGAAAGGTCACAGAAGGCATCGGACTCTCCGAGAGCGCCAGATCGATCCGCAACGCATCAGTCTCTAATGCCAAGATCTCATACAGAACGTCTCCCGTTTTGATCTTCGCAAGCGCGTCGCCCAGATGTATGATGGCTAGGGAATCTAATGGATCATCCACGATGGCCAGCGAAGCTTCTTCAAACAACTCCAGCCCATCCGCCCATAGAGTCAGGGTTTCGGCGGCCAGGCTTTGCACCGCAATAATGCGGTCGGGTATATCGTCCAGCTGCACCTCGTCCGAGCTCACTTGGATAATGCCCTGGTCAACCCCAGACTGAAGTTGATCCATCAGCGCAATATACTGCGCCCGATCAAGAGCAGCGGAGGTAATCAGCATCCTCTCGAAATCCGACGCCGCCAACGATTGTGAAGCAGCTACAGATCGAACGTCGTCATAGAACGCCGTAGAAATAAGGTTGTCGTTCGCGGAGCGATCTGCCGCCCAAAAAGCCAAGAACACAACGGCGAGAAGAATCGGTAACAGAAACCGACTACGTCGACGTCTTTTCCTGCGACTACTGGGTTGCTCAGGAAACACAGAGGTCCCCCCGCTCCAAAGTTATTGCACTACATCTTGCCATCGGGACGAGCCTAGAGGCATGAGTAAACATAGAGGGTTTTCTTCGATCAATCTTATTCTATTCGACCTGCTGTTCGTTTCTCTTTGGCATCGGAAACATCGAAGGCCTTGACGGCAGGCCTCACTTTGATGCCTGTGAGATAACGCAGAAGCGCTACTGATTTACTGATTGCATAAAATAATAATTTTATTGAATACTGAAGAAGTATATTCAGAGCTGCCCAGATGGACGTTTGAGTTCAGTTTCGCTCCGGCAATGTCTGCTTACGGACGGCTGCGGGCTATCGCTGCTGCGCCAGCAGCGAGCGCTTTGTTGGTGGTAATCACGGGAAGGCCGAGTTGGGCCTCCAGGTTGTCCAGCAAAGCGACAGTGTGGAGCGCGGTGCAAAAGATCACCAATGCGTCGACACCGGATAGGTCGGCTTCGACGATGGCGGATTCGACCGTGGCGGGCGGGACGTGGGCGGGAAAGGATCCGGGCGGGAGTCGTAGGCGTACCCCCGCAGCTACGTCCACACCGCCCTCCTGCAGCAATCCAACCAGAGCACCGTTTGTCTCCGAGGCGTAGGGAGTTAATATCCCCACCCGCTCGGCTCCTACATCCGCCAAGCGGTCAAGACAGGCACTCACCGGGTCGATCACGGATGTCTCTGGGTGCACGCTCCGCACCAGCCTTGTTATCTCTTTCAATCCGAGCGCGATCGTGGCTGAGGCGCATCCGATGGCAATGACCTCACACGAGCTTGGCAAGCTTCGGGAACCCCTTCGGAACGCCTCGGCCATTTGGCGAAAACCGGTGAGCGAAAAGGTATCGGGCATCGGCAGCCGCGAAGTGTGGATGACCAGGTCAGAGCCCACGAACGTACGCATCTCCTGGTCAACTGCCCGGTCCTCGGCGAGAGCGAGAAGGCCAATAAGTGCTCTCGAGTCAGTGGGCTCCGCTGTAGTAACGTCAATTTCAACCCAGTCCACCGAGTGGCGATCTGTCTCCGGTGTTGATGTCACCCGACCAATCTACGACATCTGAATGCAGAATCAAAGTGTCGCTCGACCCGTCCTCTGTGGTTCACCAGGACTGCGTTCAGAGGCAGACCGCTGACATCAACCCCGCAGCGCGAGGGTTTGAAAGAGTGCGATTAAGTCGGTTTGTAGATGAGGGCCAGAACTATCCTCTGACCTGGGGAAACGTTGTGATTTCCACAACGAGTGGGCGAAGGGGGACTTGAACCCCCACGAGCCTAAGCTCACAGGCACCTGAAGCCTGCGCGTCTGCCAATTCCGCCACTCGCCCGAGTGATAATGTTACGCCGCTCTAGCGCTATATTAAAAATGGTACCAGGCGTTAGTGGCGTATTGTTCACGCGAACCGAATACACTGAGCTTATGAGTTTGGCACGAGATATTGAGCGACGATTAGAAGCTGTCGTGGAAGATTTTGCTGGCAAAGTCTTTCGCGGTGCGTTGCATCCCATAGAACTGACTTCGCGCCTTGTGCGAGAAGCTGACCTGGCGTTGCTTTCATCCGAAATCGGGCCAATAGCTCCGAATGTGTTTGAGGTTCGGGTTGGCCCTGCGGCTGTGCCAGACGACATTCCGGACGACCTACTCGCAGAGATAGCTGGGGCCGTATTCGATTCCGCCAAGCACCACGGATGGCGACTGCAGGGACCCGTGGAAGTCACGCTGCTCGAAGATGAGTCGATCAGCTCCGGCTCACTCGTTTGTACGACGTCTGTCCAAGTGGGGCCCATCGACAGTTGGGCCACACTGGAAGGAAAGGTCGGTAACTTCGAGCTTTACCATAACCGCACACTGGTGGGGCGAAACGCCCATGCAGACATCCACATCCCTCAGCCATATCTCAGTCGTCAACACGCGGTCATTTGGCGAGACTCGGGAGGAATTCACATCGAGGATTTCCGTTCGGCCAATGGGACCAAGGTGGACGGGGAACTCATCGACAAACCCACCGACCTTATCTCCGGTTCTGTAGTCACTTTCGGCGACGCCTCCTTTTCGCTCCGTACGGTCTAGGCCACCATGACAGGCCTGGTTCTATCTCTGCTTAAGGTTACTTTCATATCATTCCTATTTCTCTTCGTCTGGCAGATTGCCAAGTCGGTAACGATGCACCTTGGCAGCTCGGAGGCCCGCACTCGCCGCCAACAGGGCTCCGAGATTGTGTTCGTACGTAGTGACACGCAGGCTGGTATTGACTTCCCGGTGCACGACGTTGTCGTACTGGGTCGATCAGAAAACGCTGACGTTCTTTTAGAAGATCCCTACGCTTCTGAGTTCCACTTACGGTTTACGGCAGAAGAAGGAGGTATTGTCCTTCATGACCTGGGAAGCACAAATGGAACATATGTCAATGGACGCCGCGTGAGTGGGAGCCTGGGCCTGAACCGAGGAGACGCTATTCAGGTAGGTAAGACTGTGATGGAAGTGCGATGACGCTGTCATGGGCAACCGGCACGCACCAGGGACGGTCGCGATCCGACAACCAAGATAGTATGTTTCCTGAGCACGATGGCTTAACCAATAAGGAACTGATGCTCGTCGTTGCGGACGGAATGGGAGGCCACGTTGCGGGTGCACTGGCTAGCCAAACAGCCTTGACGGCCGCCGTTTCCGACCTAGACCTTCCTCCCGGAGCGAAAGTGGCGGCAGGCAATGGTGCCATCATGCAGATTGTCCAAGAGCGACCCGAAGTTCGCGGCATGGGCACCACTATGACGCTTGTAGAGATCGCAGCTGACGGCACCGCGTCCTTCGCTCATGTCGGAGACAGTCGCGCCTATCTATTGCGGGGCGGACACATTCTCCAACTGACCGTCGACCACACACTCGTGGCCGAACTAGTCGCCACCGGAAAGATCACGCCCGAGCAGGCCCTCGTGCACCCAAAACGTAGCGTAGTCACACGGGCTTTGGGAGTAGGGGCGGAGATGCTCGTTGACACCTTCGAGGAGCAACTGGAAGACGACGATCGTTTATTGCTGTGTTCTGATGGGCTGAGCGTGATGATTTCTGATGCAGATATCTTGGCCTATGGCCAGCAAGGCTCCCCGACAGAATCTGTGTGGGCATTGGTTGAGGCAGCAAACGCGGCTGGGGGAATCGACAACATCACCGTGGCGATAGCTCACTTCGAGTCGTGACCCGACGGGCCGAATCGGTTCTTCTCGGTTCCTCGGCCGCGCTCGCCGCTTTTGGCGTTGCGCTCGTAGAGCTCAGCCAAGGTCAGCATATTAGCGCTGAGGTCGGGTTGACCTTTTTCGTATTCGTAGCTGCATTTGGTGGGGTTCACTTGGCGATCCGCAGCTGGGCAAACCTAGCAGGAACGGCTTTGCTCCCTCTAGCTTCGATTCTGACTGCCACAGGGTTCGTAGAGATCTACAGATTGGATCCGGATCTTGCCAGCCGGCAGCGTTGGTGGTTGCTGATTTCGGCAATTCTAGCCTCCGGATTGCTATTTGGTCTGAAGAAAAGCGGGACAGACTTGGTGCGTCGGTATCGCTACCTCATCCTCGTCAGCTCCGTCGTGCTGCTGCTTCTGCCCTTGCTTCCCACCACAGGGGAATTTCCGATCCGGGGACGCTTGGTTAATGGGAGCCGCCTGTGGGTACTACTCGATCTCGACTTCTTCTCCATCCAATTCCAACCCGGCGAGATCGTCAAGCTGCTGATCGTCGGTTTTCTCGCTTCCTTCCTCGCCGAACGTCGCGTTGCGCTAGCCATGATGACAAGACGAATCGGTAGGTGGAATGTGCCTGAACCTCGCCAGCTGCTGCCGGTCGTAATTGCATGGCTGTTGAGTTTCGTCGTGCTCGTGTACCAACGAGACCTTGGGGCCTCGCTGCTGCTGTTCGCCACATTTGTAGCAATGCTGTATATGGCCACAGGCCGCGTCGCCTACCTAGGAGTCGGAGCAGGGTTCTTCGCGGTGGGTGGGACTATAGCTTGGCGGACTTTTTCTCATGTGCAGTCTCGTATGGAAGCGTGGCTGGCGCCCTTCGATCACTACGACACAACTGGGTATCAGATTGCTCAAGGGCTCTTCGCAATGGGGTCCGGCAGCCTATCGGGATCAGGAATCGGACTTGGCCGGCCAGACCTAATTCCGTTCGCGTCCACAGACTTCATTTTCGCGGCAGTTGTAGAAGAACTCGGCTTGGCTGGGTCCGTAGTCATTATGAGTGTCTACGCGCTCCTGGTAGCAGTTAGCTTTGGAATTGCTCTCCGGAGTCGCGACATTTTCCGGAAATTATTCGCAGCAGGGCTAGCGTTCACGTTGGGACTCCAGGCCTTTCTCATTCTAGCCGGCGTGCTCCGTCTGCTCCCCCTCACCGGAATCACATTGCCCTTCATGTCATACGGTGGCTCGTCCCTCATCTCCAATTTTCTACTCGTGGCCATGCTCGCCAGAATCTCCCATGAGGAAAAAGTGTGAACGGCCCAATCCGTCGACTCGCCTTCGCCATCCTGGTTGGATTTATCCTGTTGTTACTCAACGTCACCTATATCCAGGTGCTACGCGGGCCGACCTACCGCGCCGACGAACGCAACCCTCGCGTCCTTATTGCTAAAACATCAAAAGAGAGAGGCCTAGTTGTTGACCGAAATGGAGAGGTGTTGGCACGATCTGTTGCAGACCCCACAGATCAGAGCGCCTTTGTAAGAGAGTACCCATTTGGCGACGCGTTTGTTCACAGTGTCGGGTTTTCGTCCTTACTATTCGCCGATCGGGGCATAGAAGACACATATACCGAGCAACTACGGTCGAAGCAGGATCTCACGATCTCCGATATCGTTTCTGCACTACTTGACAGGGATCTCCGCCCGCAGAACGTAATCACGACCCTCGACTCCGGCCTTCAGCTAGCCGCCATCAATGCCCTCAATAATCAGGCGGGGTCGATTGTGGCATTGAATCCCCGAACGGGGGAGATCCTAGCCTATGTGTCTCTACCTTCGTACAACCCCACCCCACTCTTAGGGAGCACCTCTGGGCCCATCGGCGACGCGCTGGACGCAGATCCAGCCGAACCGCTCCTGAATCGAGCTGACTCCGAAACCTACGCGCCCGGTTCGACGTTCAAGATCATCACGACGGTGGCGGCGCTTGACGCCGGGCTATCGACGCCAGCCACCGCTTACGAGAACCCTATCGAGTTGGCGCTCCCTGGTTCGACTTCAGTCATCCGCAATGTAGGTCTCGGCAGGTGTGGGTCTGGCTCAGAAGTCACTTTGGCGGAGGCTTTTCGGCGATCCTGCAATACTATCTTCGGACAACTCGCCTTGGATGTGGGTGCCCCACAACTCGTTGTTACGGCTCAAGCTTTCGGTTTCAACCAGGACATCCCATTTGAGTGGAGCGTCTTGAATTCTGTGATACCGCCTGCCAGCTCGTTCTCCGACGACCAAGCTGGCCTAGCCCAAACTGGCATCGGGCAAAGGGACCTCCAAGCCACTCCCCTCCAAATGGCTCTAGTAGCCGCAGGTATTGGGAATCACGGAACTGTTATGGCTCCCTATTTAGTGGCATCGGTGGCAGACAGTGACGGTAACGTCATCACGGCAACAGAGCCGACAATCTTCTCGCAAGCAGCTACCGCGTCCTCTGCCGCCGAAGTTGCGGCCATGATGGTAGACGTCGTTGCAAGCGGTACAGGAACGAACGCTCAAATTTCCAGCGTGACGGTGGCGGGCAAAACAGGAACGGCAGAGACCGAAGTCGGTGCACCGCATCTGTGGTTCGTTGGCTTCGCGCCTGCAGAAAATCCGACCATTGCTATCGCCGTCATCGTCGAATCCGGCGGACTTTCTTCCGAAGGTGGCTCTGGCGGTAGCGTGGCCGCCCCTATCGCTCGGCAGGTTATAGCCCAGTGGCTAGGAGTCAGTCCGTGAGCGGCCCTACAATCGATGGGATGGAATCTCCTGAAGGCGACGAAAACGAGCAACAAACCGAGCTGGTCCAGCCCGGGATACCCCAGATTGGAGCTGGGCGTGTTCTGGTAGACCGGTACGAACTGACCAAACACATCGCCCGGGGTGGGATGGCAGATGTATGGGAAGCTCGCGATTCTCTCCTCAACCGCCTTGTGGCAGTCAAAATTCTTCACGCCCAATACAGTGATGACGAGTCGTTTATCAAGCGCTTCCGACGCGAAGCCCAAGCCGCCGCCAATCTTGCTCACCCCAATATCGTCTCTATTTTTGATTGGGGCGAGGAGGGTTCGACCTATTTCATCGTGATGGAACTGATTATTGGTCGGCCGTTACGCGACGTCATCAGGTCTGACGACCATCTCCTTCCACGGCGGGCCGCAGAGATTGCAGCCGAAACAGCCGCGGCATTAGCGGTGTCGCATCGCGCCGGTTTGATTCATCGCGACGTGAAACCCGCCAACATCCTGCTAGCGAACGACGGTGCCGTAAAGGTAACCGACTTCGGAATCGCCCGGGCTTGGGATGAGTCACAGGAACTGACCAAGACGGGCGCGGTGATAGGCACCGCCACCTACTTCAGCCCAGAACAAGCGCAGGGCGAACCCGCGGATGAGCGTTCTGACATTTATTCGCTCGGTGTCGTGTTATACGAGATGCTTGTCGGCACGCCACCCTTCAAGGGTGAAAGCCCGGTGTCGGTGGCATACCAACATGTCCAAGAACCGGCCCTCATTCCCTCCATAGACAACCCTGATATTCCGGCCGATCTCGAACGCATCGTGATGAGGGCTATGGATAAGGTGCCGGACAATCGGTACCAAACCGCGCTGGAACTCCGAGAGGATTTACTTCGCAACCTTCGCGGTGTCGCACCGTTGGCGGCCGCGCCTCCCATCGTTGACGCCCCAACTGAGGTCATGACCGAGATGCCTGCCCCGACCGTCCCGCCGGAAGAAACATACCGCCAGGTGGCAACAGAGGAACGCGACTCCTACCTCCCGTTCTGGGTAACGGTGGCTGTTCTCCTGGCATCCTTGGTCGCTCTTCTGTTCGTACTGGGGCGTGGATTCGGAAATAATCCTGTCGAGATTGTGCTTGATGCAGTGCCTTCAGTGGTCGGACTCAGTCAGTCTGAAGCGGTTCGCTCCATCCAGGATGCCGGCCTGAAAGTCGATCTTGACACCACGAAGTCCGATGAGTGGACCGCAGGCACCGTGATAGCAACAAACCCTTCTGGGGGTACGGAAGTAGCGGCAGGATCTTTCGTTGTTGTAACCGTTTCAGTCGGTCCAGACAGTGTCAGTGTCCCCAACGTCGTTGGTATGACAGAAGAGCAAGCTCGCACAACTCTAGAAGCAGAAGGCTTCGAGGTAGGAGACCATCTCATTGAAGCGAGTGCTGACGTTCCCGAAGGATCCGTGATCCGACAGTCACCAACCGCCCGAAGTGCGCAGCCGCCCGAATCAATAATTTCGCTTACGCTCTCCACCGGTCAAGACCTCGTGCTGCTCGAGGTTCTGCGCGGGCGGCCGCAAGCCGACAGTGAGGCACTACTCATAAATCTGGGTCTGGTCGTAACTGTAGAAGAAGAGTTTGACCCAGTAGTTCCGGTGGGGTTCGTTACCCGAACGGAACCCGGGGCTGGCAATGTGGAGGTCGGTGCGCCTATCGCGCTGTTTGTGTCAAAAGGTCCTGCTCTCAAAGCTGTGCCCAGCTTGATCGGAAAGACGGAACAAGAAGCCAGGGACTTGCTCCTAGGGGTTGGGTTCCTTATCAGCGTTAGCCCGGACCTTGTCGACGTAGGTGAAGATTTCGTTGGCAAGGTTGGCGAGCAAAATCCCGATGCTGATACCGAAATGGCCCCTGGCTCTACGATCACCGTATTTCTAGGAGCGACACCGGTGACCACTACGACTACTACAGCCACCAGCACTACGACTACTACGATTGGTAGTTGATAAGGCGCGATGGCAGGTGGTTAGGCGGTACGAGTCCCCCATACAACGCCTCTTAATCCCCGAGTAATGGCGAAGGCCGCGCCACCTAATGTGCTCCGGCTGTGATCGGGAATGGGACACAACCGGCGAGATCTTCGACTGCACGAGGCGGACTGAGCGATTACCGCACACGGGTAGCCAAGGGATTTGAAATTTCTACCCGGCGTCGGGCCGCACGCCGCGGCCGCGGTATAGCCCATCTCGTTTGGACGCCCGGTGGCTACCATCGACACCAATGTCAGACGAGCATTATCGCGCCGGAAGGGTAAGGCGTTGGAAGGTACGGCTCTCAAGGCATGCGCCACCAAAGTTCTGCCAGCGACCGGATCCGCCACGCGAAACCAAGCCATGATGGATCTCGAAGCAACCGCCTGCGCGCCCCACACTCTCTCGTGTAGTGAATGCCCGGTCACAACCTAATGTGTTTATCCCGGTATCCACGTCCCACCATCGCGCCAACTGTTGCTCGAAAGATCTCAACAACAAGCCCGCGGGGCGTTACTAACAACCCTCATTCGGCCTTCGCGTATCCTAACGTTCGAAGGGGTTGTAGGCACAACCGAGATCTCGCGCGAGCGGCTCGCAAAACGAACAAAACGATAGTGGCGCAAAGCATGCTGGGCCGAACGACCGCCAACTTGTTCGGCCCACCTAGCGGATAACCCACCTACTCCGCTTACCGCCAATTGCGGTAAGATAACACCCTATGCGCGTTCTAGTTATTGACAATTATGACTCCTTTACCTACAACCTTGTGCAGTATCTCGGAGAGCTAGGCGCTGACCCAGTAGTAGTGAGAAACGACGCTGCCACCCCTGCCGAATTAGCCGGCGAACGTTTCGATCGTTTGCTAGTTTCACCTGGCCCAGGACGACCTGAGGACGCGGGTAACTCCATCTCGTTCATCAAGACTCTCGGTACTGAGATCCCGACGCTGGGTGTGTGTCTTGGGCACCAAGCGATCGTCGTTTCCTGCGGAGGCACGGTAGGCCTTGCTCCTCAACTCAAGCATGGTAAGACATCGGATATCCGTCACGACGACACGGCCTTGTTCGCTGGCCTCAGCAATCCGTTTGTTGCCACGCGCTATCACTCGTTGGCCGCAACAGAACTTCCAGAAGTTCTGATACCCAACGCTTGGAGCATCGACGACGAGATCGTTCAGGGCGTGCGTCACGTCGAGCTCCCTCTCTATGGCGTACAATTTCACCCCGAGAGCGTCCTGACAACCGAAGGGAAAGCGTTGCTGGCGAACTTCCTTGCCAACTAGAACGCTATTGTGGCGCCATGCCCGTATCTAAGAACCGTAAAAAACAGGGTCGTCCCACTCGTCCAAGCACCTCCAAAAAAGAAGACTACGTAGAATCTCCGACTTGGTATGTCGTCCTCATGAGCACACTTCTTACTGGTGGCGCTATTTCCATAATTCTCCGGTACATCTTGTCATTACAAAACCTCTACCTATTGGGCGGTATCGTCGCTATCGGTGCAGGGTTCGCCATGATGACTAATTGGCATTGACCTTGTGATGCCTTTCTGGTGCTCGTAGATGCTTCGGGTCCTACTCGGCATTGCCTTCGGTTGGGTAATTTGGAAGGTGTTGAGCGGCATCATTCGAATGCTCGCCGTCGAGCCCGAAGCACCAGATCCTGACGACGTCGTGCCCACCGAAGAACATTTCCGCTGTATCGTTTGCGGCTCGGAAGCAACGGTGACGCTTCGCTCTGCCACGGAGGCTGTAGCCCCCCGCCACTGCCGAGAGGAGATGCAACAAGCCTGACGGACTTAACTGGTTTCACTCACCCTACAAGACGGCCGGCCTCCATCGTGGCCTGTCTAGTGGGCCCACCTGGACTTGAACCAGGGACCTCTGCCTTATCAGGGCAGATCACCCTCCTTTGGTTGAGCCTATGGAATATGGAGTTTCGGCCCTTGAGCCTAATTATTCAACGTATTCCTCATTGTTTCTCGTCGCATCCTTTTGTGCCGTTTGTGCTTCTTTGGGGGGCTTGTAGGCACTTTGTAGGCACCTTTTCGACGGCTTCTCCATACCGTCCAAAGGGCCGCATCAGTCACCTCTGCCACATAGTCCGGGCATGGAGGACAGTCAGCATCCAAGACGACATACCTGCCCAGATCGGCAAACTCGCAGAGCTCCACACCGCCGGCATCCTCACCGACGCAGAATTCGAAGCGAAGAAACGCGACCTCCTCGACCGCATGTAGTCGGTTCGGTGTGTCAGTCTCTACCCGTAGGTAACCTGAGCTGAGCGTCTGTCGGTAAAGTACCGCTGACTGATTACCCGCCCACGGAGCCGAACCTAGAACCTCTCCAAAGGTCCCTCGCTCCGAAAGAAATTCCGCGGAGTGAAAAACAGGGGCGGGATTCGGGCGGCGATGGAAGCTGCAAGTCAAAAGGCCGCTATCGATAGCAGTCCCCATTGGCGGGAAATGTTCCAATGGCCGGATAGGGCGGTGCGGGATTTCTACCTGAGCCTGGTCCTAAAGAGCCGCGAGCGGGCCAGCTAGGCGAGTTCTTGGCGTCAGCTCCCGAACGAAGCAGAATGAGGCCAGAGGCTCAGCAAACTTTGAATTACGGCCAAGCAGCGGACACTGCCGCAAGGAAAGCGACACGCTGCCGACGAGCAGACTGACCTGGTGATTCGTTGTCGGAATGCCAACGTTTGTGGGCCCACCTGGACTTGAACCAGGTACCTCTGCCTTATCAGGGCAGATCACCCTCCTTTGGTTGAGCCTATGGAATATGGAGTTTCGGCCCTTGAGCCTAATTATTCAACGTATTCCTCATTGTTTATCGTCGCATCCTG
>Ga0115002_10007952_pt1 | contig 11826 bp, 12 predicted proteins | sample ArcticOcean_MG_C_8_FD_89576 | JGI IMG/M metagenome (GOLD analysis project Ga0115002, IMG submission 89576) | Marine microbial communities from western Arctic Ocean - ArcticOcean_MG_CB11_86 | ecosystem: Environmental > Aquatic > Marine > Oceanic | place: Arctic Ocean: Canada Basin | collected...
ACCGAGACGAACATCGTCGCGTCCCTTCCAATCGCCACCCACGAAGACAGTTCGCCCATCGTAGGGCCCGCCGTTGAGGAGTTCGTTTTCAACGACGCCAATCGCACATCCCGCGTGCATCTGACATACGCGGCGGCCTCGACCGATCCGAGTAATGCCACCCTCACGGTCCGCCGGGCGCAGGCCGATACCCGTCAGACGCCACCTGACCTGACTTGGCGGTATCTCAACCCGACTGAGATCGAGATCGACCGCCCAGGCGCCTTTGACGGGGGGGCGATCTACGAGCTCGTGTACCTAGCCAAGAACCCGATTGTCATGGGTCTCGGTTTCGCGGCGATGAGGGACACCGTATCGTTCCTTCGTTACGACATGACCGACGAGGCGGGCCGCCAGAATCCGTTCGGCGGTTCTGGACTTCCCTCGGTCGCCATCTCGATCGGCATATCCCAGAGCGGCCGCTTTCTGCGAGACTTCCTCTACCAGGGGTTCAACGAAGACGTCGCTGGCCGCATTGTCTTCGACGGTCTGCACCCGAACATCGCGGGGTCACGCAAGACGTTCACCAACTATCAGTTCAGTCAACCAGGCAGGTTTCAGAGGCAGCATGAAGACCACTTTTACCCCGGTGACCAATTTTCGTTCAGCTACGCGACTTTGACCGACCCCGTCAGCGGCAAGACTGACGGTCTTCTCGAGAAGTGCCGCACCACGAACACCTGCCCGAAGATTATCCATAGCGACGGCGAGGCTGAGCTCTGGCAGGCTCGGGCCTCCCTCGTCGTGACCGACCCCCTTGGGCGCGACATCGACCTCCCCGACAACATTCGCGTGTATCTCGTCGCGGGCATCCGGCACGGCGGGGGCCAAGGCGTCCATGCGACGACGCCGACCGAGGGTATCTGTCAGAACCTAAGGAATCCTCTGGCCATGAGCCAGATCCGACTTGCACTGAGTAGCGCCCTGTACGAATGGGTGGCCGAGGGGATCGAGCCGCCCGCCAGCCGGTTCCCCTCGAGGGCGAACCACGGCCTCGTCGCCGCCGCGTCCGCCGGCTTTCCCGAGATTCCAGGCCTGACCTATTCGGGCTCCTACAATCCGCTGCACCATCGAGACCACAGCACCGTGCCGCCGAAGGAGGGGGCGCCCTACACCGTCCTCGTAGGGCGGGTCGACGCCGACGGGAACATGACCCAGGGGATACGCCATCCGAACCTCGTGGCTCCCGTTGGCACACACACTGGGTGGAATCTCCGTCGGAAGGGCTTTGGTCTCGGTGAACAGTGCCCCGGCGGCTCCTTCATCCCGTTCGCCACCACCGCCGCGGAACGTCTGGCAACCGGTGACCCGCGGCTCTCGCTCGCGGAACGCTACCCCAGTCACGAGGCGTATGTGCGCGCCGTCACCACAGCGGCTCACGCGCTCGCCGGAGAGCGACTGCTTCTTCCACAGGACACGGGCGACATCGTGTCGTTGGCCCGCGCCAGCGGAACGAACGTACAGGACTGAGACCTGACCACGCCGTCCACTACCCCCGAGATCGGGCTCTTTCGCGGCTGGGAGCGGCGCACCCGGCTCTGGGCGCTTGTGCTGGCGGTGGTCACGCTCCTCGTTTCCCTTCTCCTCGCCTTCCTCGTGATCCAGAGTGGGCGGCCCGCCGCCGCCACGTTCGGACTCGCCTTGTTTCCCGCCGCCGGGATCTACGCGTGGCGAACCGGTTGCATCCGTCGTCGACGCGCAATTCTGAGCGCGCCTTTTCCACTTGAGTGGGAGACGGTGCTGCAGCGAGACGTTCTCTTCTTCCGGGTCCTCGACGCGGCTGCTCAATCGCGCTTCCGTCGACAGCTCCAGGTCTTTCTCGGAGAGAAGCGCATCACCGGCATTCGCATCCAGCTCGACACCACGACCCGGGTGCTTGCGGCAGCGAGCGCCATCATTCCGATCTTCGGCTTCCCCGACTGGGAGTGGGACCAGATCAGCGAAGTACTGGTCTATCCGAACCGATTCGACGGTGACTTTCAATTCGGCGACCAGCAGGGACAGAACATCCTGGGCATGGTCGGCACCGGGAGTCTCAACCGGTTGATGATTCTGTCAAAACCCGACCTGATCCAAGGATTCAGGAATGCAACAGACAAACGCAACGTCGGCGTGCATGAATTCGCCCATCTCGTCGACAAGTCCGATGGCGTCATCGACGGGGTACCGGGTGTCGGGCTCGACCGTCTGGCCGTGGGTCCGTGGATCGATCTGGTGCGCCGAAAGATGGCTGAGATCGAGGAAGGGCGATCCGATATCGACCGGTACGCCTTGACCAACGAGGCGGAGTTCTTCGCGGTCACGTCGGAGTACTTCTTCGAGCGGCCCGCGATGATGCAAGGCAAGCACCCTCATCTCTTCGACGCACTCGAGCGCGTCTTCAACCAGGACCTGCGAACCCGGGCGGCTCACCTCCGACGTGAGATCACCCGCCCGCGACCCCGGTTCGGTCGCAACTCGCCCTGTCCCTGCGGAAGCGGTCGCAAGTTCAAGAAGTGCTGCCTGAACTAGTGTCTCGCGCACTAGCGCTTGCGAAACAGCGCAACGTTCGCGCCGGCAAACTCCACCGGCGCATCCCAACGCTCAGCGATCCACCGAAGAGTGCGTGGGCTGTAGAAGGCGACGTGGGTTAGATCCCGGATGTAGCGCCACGTGACGAAGTCGTCGTGTTCACCGACCCACTTCGTCATGACGCCGAGCCACCCACCTGGCTCGAGCACCCCGAACAACCGGTCGAATTCTCTCGTCGGTTCGTGAAGGTGCTCCACCACTTCGCTCGCGGCGATACATGCGTAGCGCCCCTCCCAGACGGTCTGGTCAGGCGCATAGATGGGGTCAAACACCCGCATCTGCATTCCGGCTTCCTCTAGCATCAAGGCGAGCGCAGGACCAGGCCCCGAACCGAAGTCCAAACCGGCGGTCCCGGGTCGTACTCGCTCTAGCAGGGGCACCGTCAGTTGCGCCAAGAATTGACGGTAGCGCTCGTCGGCCGGGTCATTCTGGTGCTGGTCGTAGCGGGCCCTCTCGGCTTCGGGGCCGAGCCAGGCCTCAGGGGCCACGAACACGAGCGCGCATCGCCGACATCGGTGATAGGTACGGACCCGGTCACGATGATAGAGGGCCGGGTCGGGCTCCGCACACAAAGGACAGGTCACGGCTCGCTGCGTTTCACCCGAGCGATAACCGGTACACGATTTTCGTGCGTCGGATACGTATTTGCCATCGCGCGGACTTTGGCCTCAGACGCTCCATCCACTGAATTGAGCCCCATCACGAGGGGTCCGATTGGCCGCGAGTGAGCGTGGCACCGAAGATGCACCGGAGCAGTCGCAAGAGGAATCAACATGCTCTATGGAATCAACGTTGTGCTCTTTACCCTGACGTCCGTGTGTATCGCGCTGTATCTACTCAAGCGTAGAAACCGCGTCCTGACGACACGGCTCGGTCTCCAATCCGACCCGGAAGGGTGATCCACGGATTCGTCGTCGGGGCCGACGCCCAGCGCGTCTCGCCACTCCCTACCGCTGTCGCCACTGACCGGTTGACACTCGCGCGTGTGTCGCCGACACCGGTCGCCCACCACCAGGGATCCCCATGCCCCCCCGTCACGCTTCTAGTCGAAGTGTAGGCGAATGTTTAATATGAAGGCGTCGAGTACAGTCACGGCCAGCTAAGGAGGAAGCATGCGCGTCGGTTTCATCGGACTCGGACGAATGGGGCTCCCTATGAGCCAGCAGGTGGTTCGGGCCGGTCACGACGTGACCGTGCACAACCGAACTCGGGCGAAAGAGATCGGCGTCGTACAACTCGGGGCACGCGCAGCAGAATCTCCGCTCGACGTCTCCCGGCACGCCGATGTCGTGCTCGCCTGCCTCCCGACTTTGGAGGCCACAAGTGAGGTGTTCCTGGGCGCACATGGCCTCGCCACCAACGCGCGCCCCGGTATGGTGCTGGTCGACCATTCGACGATCGCCCCAGCCCTCGCGCGCGAGATCTCCGCCGCCGCCGCTGCCCGACACGCCGCCTTCCTGGATGCCCCCGTCAGCGGTGGTCCAGCCGGGGCGGAGAGCGCCCAACTGACCATCATGGTCGGCGGCGACCCTGAGGCCTTTGAACGTGTGCGCCCTCTGTTCGAGATACTTGGTGGCAACGTAAGACGCGTCGGCGATGTCGGCGCCGGGTCGGTCGCCAAACTCGTCAACCAGCTTCTTACCTTCGTGAATGCGAATGCCGCCGCCGAGGCCATGTGCCTGGCGTCATCCGCGGGCGCGTCCCCTGGCGACCTCTTGCCGATACTGAAGACCGCGTGGGGACAATCCGCGATGGTTGAGCGAGCCATCGAAAAGTATGCCGGTCGTGACTTTAAGGCCGGCGCCCCACTCCGGCTCTTCGAGAAGGACCTGGGCTTGATCCGAGACATGGCCGCAGAAGCGGGTCTGTCACTTCCCCTGGTAGACGCGGCTGAATCCAGACTACGTGAGGCGCTCTCGATGGGGTTGAGCGAAGAAGACCTGGTGGCCGTGTTGCGGCCCTACGAACGGGACAGCGGAATCCTCGTGGGTGACTGATTCACTCCGGCGCCGAGTGGAGCAGGGCCGCCGTTTCCCCCGTTAGTGGTTCGGTTCGGTTTCGCCGAGGGCGACGTCGACTTCTATCCAACCGGCCCCCACGAGGAGTACACGCAGTTCGTCGGCGCGATCGACCAACGGTCCGACGTGTGGGTGTGTCTCCGCGACCGGACGGCGGTCGGAAGCTGGGTCGTGAAACGTCAGAGCGAGCTCGCCGTCGCGCTCGAAAACGGTACACCAGAGCTGCTGGTTGGATGACCGACGCAGGCGCCACAAGACAAGGCCCTGGGCAGTCAGGTCGCGGAATAACGCTGTCACGATGCAATCCCTTCCCGCTTTACCGCTGAACACATAGGACTGAAGCAGATGCAATCACACGCACGCAAGAGCCATGCACCCACGATTCGCGGGTAATCGTGCCGATCGGGTTTCGAGAGTCGTCCCGACAGCAGACTTTCGATCCCTGAACGTTGGTTTTCCGGAACTCTCGCAGGACGTTAAGGCAATCGCCGACGTAGGGGCGGACGGACGGCACCGACCTTCTCACGCGCGGGCTACGCTTACCCCGCCGGCTTTGTCGCGCGGAAGTTGATACCCACGGTACCGAACTGCGCCGCGCTTGACTGCTGCGGCGCCCCGGCGAACACGTCGGCCTTCCACGTGATCTCGAAGTCCGCAAACCCGGCGGCAGCGACCGCCGCCTCGAGCTCTGCTTCCAGCAGAGCACCGGCAATTCAACCGGTCCAGAGGTCGATGTCCTCTTTGGCCCCCTGTGGGACCTCTTTGGCGACAAGGATGTCGCCAAGCTGTAGCCGACCGTTCGGTTTGAGCACCCGGGCCATCTCTCGCAGTACGGCTACCTTGTCGGGCATGAGGTTGAGGGCGCCGTTGGAGATGACGACGTCAGCCCATGCGTCTGGAACCGGCACGCTCTCGCCATATCCGGCGCGGAACTCCACGTTGAGTAGTTTCGCGGCAGCAGCGCTCCCCTTGGCCTTCTCGAGCATGGCCGGGGTCATGTCGACGCCGACGACCTGTCCGGTCTCGCCAGACATTCTCGCTGCAATCAAGCTGTCGATTCCGGCGCCACATCCAACGTCGACGACCCGCTCGCCCACGCCGATCTCGCCGAGGCTGAACGGATTGCCTGTGCCGGCAAACGACTCGGTCGAGGCCTCCGGTATACCTTCGAGCCACGCATCCTGGTATCCCAGGATACGGGCCAGCGGACGGCCGGAGTGAAAGTGAAAGCCCTTGTTCGGGGCCTCCGCGACGACCTCGTATTCGCCACGGATGGCCTCGCGAAGAACTTCCCTATCCAATAGCGGTGGACTTGGTGCTGTCATGATTCTCCCAACCGTTTACCGTCGTCGTTTCGCTTCTGTCTCTGCCGCGCGAGCACCAGCCAGGATATTGATCATCGCGTGGTTGCCCTCGTGACAGGCATACTCCCAGATCGGCCCCGAGGTGACGCCCCGCGACTCGTGATCGGTGGTCATCGGCGCCGCCGCCGTCCACGCGCGCGTGAAGACCTGCGGGTCTTCAAGACTGAACGTGTAGTCGATCGCATCAGGGCCGACGCGTGTGAACCGTTCTAGGAGACGCAGGCTCGGCCGAGCCTTCCGCCACGGAGCGCTCCAGAAGCGGTCAACCTTCTCGACGAAATTGACCGTCTCGACAACGAGCGTGTCACCTTCCCAGTGCCCGCGTGCTTCACCGGTCCACTGCCGGATGCCGGTCAAAGGACGGTCGTCCAACGGGATGACTCTGAGCTCGTGATACATCTCATGCAGCATCACCACCGCCCTCGGCACCTGAAAGATCTGCATGTTCATGTTGTACGGCTGGAGCGGGACCATGTTGGGCAGGCCGTCGGTAATGCAGCGCTCGCCAGTATCAAGATCGAGGTAGGTCTCAAACGGTCCAACCCCGTACCGGCCCCGCTCGCGCTCGCTGTCGGCCCGGGCGACCGCCTTCCAGGGAATCTTTCCGTCCGGCGGGTCCACGATCAAGGCCGCTCGCCGATCACTGGTCATCCGCGTCCCGGAGTCGAGCCAGACCTGGTTGTAGCCGCCGACGCCGCCGGCTTCCGGCTTTCCGTCTCTCGCCGCCCGTTGCTCCGCGGACTGCCGTTCGAGCTCGGCGATTCTCTCGTCCGTCAGCTCGGCTGTGTCCGACCGGGGCCCTGGGCGTTCCAGGGGGGTCAGCGTGGCCGAGGTCCATACCCCTTGGAGGTCAGGCTCGCCCCAGGACGTTCGCGGCATCTCCCAGTCCTCGACGGCCCCAGACTGACCAGTCGCGACCGTCGGGGACAGCATGAACACCGCCACGGCGAGATGAACCGACGTCGACATTCGGTGGTGCATATGTGCTTCTCCGCTTGACCAAGAGGATACGACAACTTGGCTCGACCCGAGCGGTCCAACGCCGCCTGCCTTGACAGGGCTTCTGCCACGGCGATAATCGCGCAACACGAAAGAGTCGGAGGATAGATGCAAACTCAACAGATCTGGATGGCCGGACGAGGGGACTCAACATGAATGAAAGGTTTCGATGCATAGGCTGACTCCGCGCTTCGCGCTCGCTATTGGCCTCTTTGCCCTGAGTGGAGCGTGCGCTCCGACGCAGGGTTCCCCCGACGCAAGCGACGGGACACCAGCGGCGCTAGCTGGGATGACCGACGCCCCTGCCGCGGGGCTACCCACGGCCAGTCCAGAAGAGGTCGGGATGTCCGCTGAAGGTCTTGCGCGCATTGGGCCCGCGATGGAGGCTTACGTCGACGACGGGCGTCTGCCCGGGATCGTGACGATGGTGGCGCGCCGCGGTCATGTCGTCCATTGGTCTGCCGTTGGCTTCCGCGACCTCGAAGCCGGTGATCCGCTTGCCCCGGACGCCATCCTGCGTGTTTTCTCGATGACCAAGCCGATCACGTCGGTCGCGGTGATGATGCTCGAGGAAGAAGGACTGATCGCGCTCGACGATCCGATTTCGGCGCACCTCCCAGCATTCGGACAAAGCGAGGTGCTGACGGATGCAGGTAAACGGGTCGCAGTCGAGAGGCCGATTACGGTCGAACACCTTCTCACCCACACGTCTGGACTCACCTACGGCTTCTTTGGCGACACTCCGGTGGACCGTCTCTACCGGGAGGCGAACTTCTTCGGTGAAGCGCAGGGCCTCGACGACTTTGCCACACGCGCAGGTCAGATGCCGCTACTCGCGCATCCGGGCGAGGTGTGGAACTACGGCGTGTCCACCGATGTCCTCGGCAGACTCGTCGAGGTCGTGTCGGGTCACCCCTTCGACAGCTTTGTCCGGGAGCGCATCACCGACCCTCTCGGCATGGAGGACACCGCCTTTTTCGTTGCGCCCGACAAGCGCGACCGCTTCATGGCCAACTACTTTCCGGGCAGCGATGGGCTTGAGATGATCGACTCGCCGGTCGACGGGCAGTACACGCGTGAGCCCGCCTGGCTGTCCGGTGGCGGAGGCCTGACGTCGACCCCGTCCGACTACATTCGATTCGCACAGATGCTCCTGCAGGACGGCGAGCTCGACGGCGTCCGGCTGCTGCAAGCCGAAACCGTTCAGAACATGCGTCGCAATCACCTACCCGAAGAACTGACGCCGATCAGCCTCGGCACCTTCCTCAGCCCGGGGTACGGGTTCGGACTCGGCTTTGCGGTCCTCGTGGATGCGGACAACACCCCCGAACCAGACACCAACGGCGTTTTCCGGTGGGCCGGCGCGGCGAACACCTTCTTTTGGATTGACCCGGAAGAGGAGCTCGTCGGGATGGTGTGGACTCAAGTGAACCCGTTCGGGCTCTACCCAATCGAGCGCGAATTCCAGACGCTGGTGTACGAATCGGTCGAGAACTGAGGCCGCGCGCCCACGCAGGCGTCGGGTCGGTTAACATCTTCACCAAAGGATGAACCTATGTTTAAGATGATTCGCATTGCCCTGCTCTCCTTGTCGGTCGCAGTCCTGGGAAGCGGAGTCGCTCACGCCCAGGGAGGTCTCAGTGCCGAGGACCACGCTGAGATCGTTCAGCTCTATGCCACCTACAACCTCGCTCTTGACGGAGGAGACGCCCAAGGGTGGGCAGACACGTTCGTGGAGGACGGCGTCTTCGCCAACAACACCGGCCGCGCCGCCTTGATTGCGTTCGCTGAAGGCTTCACTGAGCAGCAGGCCGGGCATGCCCGCCACTGGAACACCAATATCCACCTCACCAAGACCACGGACGGTGCCGCGGGCACCTGCTACCTGATGCTGATGAATGCCGGAGCGCGTCCCCACAGCGTCATCGTGACGGGCACCTACCACGACACCCTCGTGAAAACGACGGACGGCTGGCGGTTCACATCACGCCAGGTCGAGCCTGACCCGGCGGCGGACACCGATCAGAACTAGTAACGCCTACTTACTCTTCGCTGCTTGCCAACGCGCGTGCCCGCGTGCGTTGTGGCCGACCGTTCCGCAGACTCCACATCGGATCCGCGCCTTGGTCCGGGGCGGCTTCTTCGGCGTCGTTTGCTTCCCGCGTCTCGACTGCAACGTCCGACGGACCCCGGCCGCCGTCGGCACCTTGTCCCCGACGGCCTTGCCCGCGCGAGCCACTTGCACATTCAGACGTTCCTGTAGCGCGAGCAACTGGGTATAGACCTTCTCTCGCTCCGCGTCGAGAGCCTCGAGTCGGTTGACCATGCGTCCGAGTGCCGTGCCGATGCCCTCGGCAACCTTGGCGGCCGTTTCCGCTCCGTTCTTCGTGCGATTCTTCGCCACGCTCACTCCTCTACCGTCGACAACAGTTTCACGAGTATACGCTGGCCTTCCTTCTTGACAGCGTTCTGGGTGCGGCGATAATGGGCTCCACGATGACCGCGATGTCGAGATATCTTGTCGCAACGCTGGCCGGACTTTTGTGTCTCGCACCCACGGTGGCTCCGGGCCAGCCCCGGAACCAGACCGCGCCTCATACAGCCTGGGGCGATCCGGACCTGCGCGGTATTTGGGATTACTGGACGTTCACCCCGCTGGAGCGTCCTGACGAATTTGACGGGCGCGAGCGCTTGACCGACGAGGAAGCGGCCACCGTGGCAACGGAAGGCAACGCCGCTGCGTTGGCTCGAGACGAGGCGGCCCCGCCAGGTAGTGTTGGCGCCTACGGTCAGGCGGTGTGGACTGACCGGGCGCGAGCGACTGCGCTGACCCAGTCGTCTCTGCTTGTCGCCCCGCCAGACGGCAAGATACCGGCACTGACACCCGAAGCGACGGCCGCCACAGAGGCCCACGATAGGGCTGGGGCACTGCCGGTCCGGGGTCGCGCGAATGGGATCAGCGCCGATGGTCCAGATTTCCGCGGGGTCTCCGAGCGATGCCTCGTTGGCTTCAGCACCGGCCCCCCCATGCTGCCGGGTGGCTACAACAACAACGTGCAGATCTTTCAAGTGCCCGGATACGTCGTCCTGCTTCACGAGATGGTCCACGACGTCCGCGTCATCCCACTCGATGACCGCCCCCAGCTTCCCTCGATGATCCAGCAGTGGCTCGGGAGCTCCCGCGGTCACTGGGAAGGCGACACGCTGGTCATCGAGACAACCAATTTCACGAGCAAGACCGGGGCGTTCAGCACAACCTTCATGAGCTGGGGATCGGCTGAGAACCTACGCCTGATCGAGCGTCTGACGCGGGTGAATGCAGAAACGGTCGATTACGAGTTCACCGTCAACGCCCCTTCGACGTTTACGAGACCATTCACCGGTCGGTTCCCGCTGAACCGCACCGATGCTCCGCTCTACGAGTACGCGTGCCACGAAGGCAATCACGGCATGGTGAACATGCTGACAGGTGGGCGCTCTGAAGACCGAGCAGACCTCCCATAAGAAATGCCCCTTCATGAACATCCACAGTCTCCCGCGGGTTGCCCGGCGCGTTGCGCGTCTCTCGCTTATGCCGGTCGCCGTTGTTCTGCTGGCGATTGTCGCAATTGGCGCCGAGGCACGGGAAGGCCGGCCCGAGGACGTCGGCTTGTCGGCGGAGCGCCTGACGCGGATCGACGAGCTCATCCAACGCGAGATCGACGCGAACCAGATCTCCGGTGCTGTCACGCTGGTGTCCCGGCGGGGTCAGATCGCACACTTCAAGGCCCAGGGCCTGATGGACGTCGAAAGCGGCCGCGCCATGCAGCGAGACACGATCTTCCCGATCGCGTCGATGACCAAGCCCATCACTGGCGTGGCCGTTCTGATGCTCGTCGAAGAGGGAAAGATCCGGCTTTCCGACCCGGTATCCCGCTTCATTCCTGAGTTCAGGGATACCAAGGTCGCCATTCGAAAACCCACTGCGGGGCGTCAGGTATCGGACGCCGACGTCTACACGGTTCCCGCCGACCGAGAGGTCACGGTGCGCGACCTGATGACCCACACGTCAGGTCTCGCGAGCGGCGGAGCGGGCTCCCGCGAGGCCTCTCAGGTCGCGCCGCGGCGAATAGACGATACGGTCGCAGACTACGCCGCTGAGCTGGGGTCGGCCCCGCTCGACTTTCAGCCGGGCACCGCATGGGCCTACAGCGGGCTTGCGGGCATCGACACACTGGGACGAATTGTCGAGGTGGCGTCGGACCTCACCTTTGACGAGTTCCTCAGGACACGGATCTTCGAACCGCTCGGAATGCACGACACCGCGTTCAACGTCGCCCACGACCGTCGGTCACGTGTCGTGACACTGTATCGGCGCACGCCGGACGGTCTCGCGCGACGCGAGGTCCCGGACTGGGTGGGCACAGAGACTCTCTTCTCGGGTGGCGGCGGTCTGTGGTCGACTGCGGAAGACTACGCCCAGTTTGCGCAGATGCTGGTGAATCGAGGCAAGCTCGGCAGTGTGCGCCTGCTGGGACCGCGGTCGGTAGAACTGATGGCCTCGAACCATGTCGGGAATATGTCCGCCGAGGGAGGTCGGACCGGCGGCCGGCCGGGCAAGGGATTTGGCTTGACGGTCGACGTCGTGCTCGACTCGGTCAAGGCTCGGGAGCATCGCTCCACGGGCAGCTTCGGCTGGGGCGGAGCCTTTGGCACCAACTTCTGGGGCGACTGGTCCGAAGAAATGACGGCGGTTCTGATGGTGCAGACACCAGGCGGACCGTTGCGAGCGGATTTTCAGAACGCCGTGATGCAGGCGATCATCGACTGACGGCGTCCAAGTCCGGACGACTCCG
>Ga0115002_10007955_pt1 | contig 11822 bp, 11 predicted proteins | sample ArcticOcean_MG_C_8_FD_89576 | JGI IMG/M metagenome (GOLD analysis project Ga0115002, IMG submission 89576) | Marine microbial communities from western Arctic Ocean - ArcticOcean_MG_CB11_86 | ecosystem: Environmental > Aquatic > Marine > Oceanic | place: Arctic Ocean: Canada Basin | collected...
CATGAGCCCGACCTATGTGATCAGCGGCTTCAACGGTATGACGTACACGCGGAAATGGATGATCGGAACGAGCGACTTCTGCAATCACAACATCCAGCGCATCGAGCCACTGCAGCTCCGCCTCTACGGAGAGAATACCGCCGTCCTGCTCGGTCGCTATCACCAGTTTATTTACGAACGGCCCGCAGACTTTCGTCACCTCACCGCCGTGGCGTTCCGCGAAGAGGGCACCTGGAGAGTGGCGCTCCATTACTCGACGACCTTCAACGAGAAGGTGGGCAGCGCCGAAGGAAAGCTGTTCTACTCGGAAGGTGGCATGTCGCAGCGGGTGATGCCGCCGTTTCCCAACTGGGTGCCGCCGCGCAAGTCGCGCTGGTAACGATTGGTCACCGGGGGATCGTAGCAACGACAGCTGTTCCGCTCGGCCAGATTTGTTGGGCCGAGCCATCTTCCGCCAGGCGCGTCGGCCGACGTCGCTGGCGCAGGTGCGCCATGCGGGCGATGCAGGCTCGGCGTCATCGAGGATGACGCGGCTTACGACACGACCAATGTCTACGAGGCCGCTGGGGCGCTGGAGAGAGTCGGATAGTCCGTGTAGCCGTCCGGGCCAGGCGAGTAGAAGAGGTCGAAGTTCGGCGGGTTCATGGCCGCGCCTTTTTGGAACCGTAGCGGGAGATCGGGGTTCGCCAGAAAGGGCCGGCCAAACGCGACAAGCTCTCCCAGGTTCTCGGCGAGGTCGGCCTCCGCACGTTCCGAGTCGTATCCACCGCTCAGAATCACTGTGCCCCCGAACGACTTTCGCATACGTGCCTTCAGCGTCGCGGGCACTTCGGGTGCGCCCATCGACGAGTGATCGACCACGTGCATGTACGCGAGGCCTGCGTCGCCCAGTGCCGCTGCGTAGTAGTCGAAAGCATCTTCGGCGCCGTTCCACCGCTTGAGCCCGTTGAATGCGCCGAGGGGCGACAGACGAATGCCCACGCGGTGTTTCCCGATCGCCTTCGCGACCGCGCGCACCACGTCAAGTGCAAAGCGCACGCGGTTCTCGTCTGAGCCGCCATAAGCATCGGTGCGCTGGTTGCTGATCGGATTGAGAAATTGGTCAATGAGATAGCCGTTGGCGCCGTGCAGTTCGACACCATCGAAGCCCGCCTCGATGGCGGCCTTGGATGAAGCGGCGAACTCGGCCACAGCCTGCGCGATGTCCTCACCGGTCATCTCACGCGGGGTCGGATGCGGCTGTGGGCCCTCGGCATCGGTGAACATTTCGCCAGGGGCCTGGAGCGCCGAGGGCGCGACCAGTTCCGCTCCCGCAGGGAGATTCAGCGGGTGACCGATCCGCCCAACATGCATGAGCTGGACGAAGATGTGCCCACCCTGCGTGTGAACGGCGTCCGTCACTGTGCGCCATCCCGCGATCTGCTCGGGTGAGTACATGCCGGGGATGCGCGGATAGCCCAGACCGTTGGGTGACGGGGCGGCTCCTTCCGTGATGATGAGCCCTGCGGCGGCCCGCTGCGCGTAGTAATCGACCATGAGCGCGTTGGGGAGGTTGCCAATTGCTCGGCTCCGGGTCATCGGCGCCATCACGAGACGGTTCGTCAACGTAATGTCTCCCAAGGTGAAGGGGGAGAAAAGATGCGGAAAGCTCATTGCCTGCTCCTAGTTGGGTGATCGGACGATCGACCAGCGTGCCCGATCACGAGGAATCCGTCGAGCGAGGTCAGATTAGCACGCGCCGCGGCGTCCCTCGTCGTTGACTGGGAGGAGAAGGGTGGGGGTGATCCGGTTCGGAGGAGTGGCGGACCAGCCCTATTGCGCCAGCTCGGTGTAGGCGGCATGCACGTACGCGCGCACGTTCGCCATTCCGTAGTCCTTGAATCGTTCGGGAAGCTGCAGGCCAGCGACGGCGGCGTCCGCACTCTTTCCCGCAGCCTTCGCGGCCCTGATCGCGTCCACGAACGCGCGGCTGAACTCCGCGTACTCCTGCAAGTCGCTCATCGTCAGCCACGTCACCACAGCCTTGTAGGGCGCCGGTGCGTGCGCAGGGATGATGGTCTCGATCTCAGCGTTCTTGAGTCCTTCGACCGTGCGCGCCAGCGTATCGGGAAACGCGAGGGCACTGCCGCCGTTGACCGTGTCGATGGTCGGCACTGCCTTATCCGGAAACAGTTCGCCCAGATACGCGACGCCAAACGAAGGGAACACGGCCACCAGATCGCCGTCCGAGTGCGCTTGGCCGAAATGGAACAAGTCGACGCGATTGGTGCCATCGGCCTCGCCAACCGTCTTCAACGGTACCGAAAGCGTGTCTGTGACGGTTTTCGTGGGCAGAAACCGTGCGTTCGATCCTTTAAAGGCCTCGAGCGTTTCGAGGCGCGCCTTGGTGTTCTCATGAGCGAACACATCGACGAGGTCGGTGAACGTCGAATTAGTGAGTGCGCCGCCAGGATTAGTGTTGACGAGCAACGTGATCGGATTCGCGGTCATCAGTCGAACTTTAGCCGGCAGCAGACCGCCCAACCTTGGCGGTTTGGTGTCGACGAGCACAACGCCGTCATCCAGATCCAGGGCAAGCGTGTGCCGGTCTCCGGGCCCACCGACGATGAGGTACATGCTGCTGAACATCGATCCGGGTCCGCCCTTGTTGCCCGCGATGTACATAATTTTGAGGTCGTTGGCCGGGACCACGGTCGTTTCAGGCGGCGGCGGTAGCCGCCTCTGGGCGTGGAGGAGTACCCCGGGTGCGACCAGGGAAACCGCGAGTACGGCTGCTAGGGACAGGCTCAGGATCATCCGTCGTGTCATCTCAGGCTCCTCTAGTTCTGTTCGTCGGCGGCGAGTGTTGCGCTGATGATTTCCTCGTCGTTGCGAGCGTAGATGTTCCGGTTCGCAAACGCGGGCTGCGACCAATTCACAAACGTCATCTTGCGCCGATTGCCAGGAGGGGTGGTTGGCTTGATGAGGAACGTGCGGCTGATTTCCTCGTAGCCCGTCGGACTCAGTTTCAGGATGACCAGGTCGCCCCGGTCCGTGTTGGCGAAAAAGCGATCGCCGTGGCGCACCAACAGGGCATTGGACCACCGCGCGTAGTCTTGCGTGAGCTCCATCGACTCCCAGACACGCTCGCCCGTGCTCACCCGGATGCAGCGAAGCTGGCCGTAGCTGCAGGTGCCATAGGCGTAGTCGCCGACGATCACGGGCGTCCCGATGACGGAGTGGATGGTGTCAGTCTCGATCTCGCTATCGCTCTTACTCTTCCACACCATCGTGGCCCCAGGTTTCCTCGGGTCGAGCTTGGCCATCATCGAGCCGGTGTAGAAGGTGGAGACCAACACATGTCCGTCAGCGCTCAGCGACGGGGTAGCGGGATTCATCGCATCCTGCGCCCGGAAAGGCAGCTGCCAGAGGACCTTGCCGGTGACTGGATTGAGCGAGACGAGCGCCTCGGGGTGCCACAGGAGAAGCTGTCTGGCACCACCGTAGTCGACGAGGATGGGGGCGGACACGCCCATCTCCTCGGTGTTGGGCAGCGCCCGCCACAACTCCTTGCCGGTCATCTTATCGAAGGCCATTAGCTTCGCGTCCGGTTCGCCGCCCGCGAGACAGATGAGGCGATCCCCGTCGACGATGGGCGACGCGGCGAATCCATAGAACCCGACATCGGAGCCGTGGTCTTGGACGTAGTTCGTGGTCCAGAGGGCCTCGCCGCTGCTGACGCTCAGTGCGAGCAGGTGACCCGCCGCTCCCTGAAAGTAGACGCGGTTGCCGTCGACCGTGGGCGTCGAGCGCGGTCCATTGGGCCAGGCTATGCCGCTGTAGTCAATGTCCCACTCTCGTGTCCAAAGGATGCGTCCTGTCTTCTCGTCGAGCGCCAGGGCGCGCTCGGTGCCCTTGAGGCCACCTTCCTTGAGCGGCTCGAAATCCATCAGAAACACGCGGCCGTTGGCCACAACGGGTCCGCTATAGCCCTTCTTCACCGGCGTGCGCCACCGGATCTTGAGCCCTCCTTCGGGGAGCGTGTCGACGATCCCCGTTTCGTTCCAGACACCGAGGCGCCCCTTTCCTCGGTGCTCAGGCCAGTCTTCGGCATGCAGCGTGGATCCAACTGCGAGAACTGTCAGGACACAAAGCCAACTCTTCATCATTCGGCGAATATACCTGCCATCCCTCCAGGGTAGCAAACTGCCAGAGGAGCCAAGTCACCTCCTTGGCGAGTTGTGATAGCCGTGGCAACGCGTCGAGGAGATTGGGCATCCGCCCGTTTGAACAGAGACGGCTACAATGAGTCTCGAATGACTGAGTCTGGAGCTGGCGTCTCCACGACAGCGGTGGCCATCGGGCTGAACGTCCTCTTGCTTGCGATGATCGCCTACGGGTATGCCCAGTCGGAGGATCTGCGGTGGGCCTGGGTGCTCGTCGGCGTGCCGATCGTCGTAGTCACCATCACTTACGTACGCCACTGGTTTCGGCAGTAGCCACTGTCCGGTACAGGATGGCACCCCTCGCCAGAGAGGCCGCAGCTTCTTCGGCATCGCCGAGCCTCAGTGGGCGATGGCGCGGGAGGCGTTCGTTCGAGCTAGACCAAACCCCACCCGCTGATATGTTCCTAGTCGCTCGCCGGCGCTGCTTGGTTGAGGTCCCGATCTTCCAACCTGAACCCTTCCTACTGCGTGCGGGTTCGGCGATCGCCCGTCGATGGTCGGGTGTGATGAAATGGTTTCCGCTCAGGGAGCGGGCTGATATGCCGCGTGATGCCCTCCGCGTGGCGAGTACTTTTCGGCCGACACACTTTCGGAGACTGTGTCGAAGTGCTCGGCACGGAAGCCCCATGCACTTGTAATGGTCAGCGATTCCCATCGCCATTTGCCATCGGCTTCTTTGCGCATCACGCCCTCGTAGCGACCGCCCTGGACTCCACCCTGGCCGGAGGTCATGAAGTAGGAGCTCAGGTCGGCGTGGGTCAGGCCTGGGCGCACATTGACCGCGAGATTCGCCGTATGGTGGCCCCCGCCAATGTGTGGCGGTCGTCGGCTGTACATGGAATAGAGCGGAGCGAGGGCCTCGCGACCCTCGAAGTGCAGGTCCTTGTTGTCGGGAGGGAAGTTGGGCACATCAAGTACCGCGTCTTCGGCAAAGATGTCGAGGATGTCGTCCTTGAAGCCGGTATCAATCCCATAGAGGTACTGGTTGAAGGCGCTTAAGACCTCCTCTTTGGCCTCGAGGCGGGCGACGCGTGTCCGCAGGGCCTCCAGTTCAGCTGACGGCTGACCACCGATCGCCATGACAGCACTTGTGGCACCCACGAGAATTGCAAGGGCGACTCCGCCTAGCACGAGTTTCTTCATTGTCCCTCCGTTGTGTGACCGAAGTTCGACTGATACCGAGGTCTACTTCGTCGCGAAGGATAGCACGATGGTCTTGGCGCGGTGAGGATGTCCGCTGGAGTGGAATCGTATTCGCCTCAAGAGGGCATGAACGCCATGACACGGAATCTGGCGCACACTCACCGGACTTGGCAAGCCTCTCAGTCGACGGTCAACAGCGCCAGCGACGACACGGCCTTGATGAACAGCCGGTTACCTGAGATTGCCGGCTGCGCCCACGTCGAGCTCGCGGCGACCTCATATCGCTTGAGCACGTCGAGCCCGGTGCGGTTGGTCTTGATCACCAGCAGCTCCGCGTCCTCTTCGAGCGAGAAGACGATGTCGCCGGCGTGCGCCATGGCGGCGTTTTCAGCCTGACGTGGGTCGCTCGTCCAGAGCACCTGTCCCGTGGCGAGGTCCAGGCCGAAGTATTGCCCGCTGTTGAGATGTGACAGTCCGTAGAGCACGCCGTCCACGACGACACCGTTGGTCATGTGCAGTGCCACATCGTCGACGTGCCAGACGTCCTCAGTGACCCACTCATCGCCTTTCTGCACCACACGAAAAGCCGTGACGCCGTTACCCCGGCCGTTCTGGATCACCGTGTCGCCAAACAGGATTGGCGTTTGCGAGGTTGTGTTTGCCCGAGTCGTGAATGGGCGACGCCAGAGAAGCCGGCCCGTTTCCACCGCGACTCCAACCATAAACTGCTGGGTGAATGTCACGACCTGCCGCACGCCCGCGAGGTCAAAGACCATCGGTGAGCCATAGGCAGGGCCGTCGCCATCCCAGCTCCAGCGAACCTGCCCTGTGGCCGTGTCGAACGAGGTCAGGGCGCCATTGTCGTGTCCGCCGACGTGAAGGATGACTTGGTCGCCGTCGACGAGCGGCGACTGGCCCGTGTGAAACAGCGGCTCCACCGTGTCAGCCGGGCGCTGCCAGATCTGTTTCCCGGTGGCGGCATCGAAAGCGGTGACGATGCCGGTGATTCCCAGTGTGAAAAGCCGCCCCCCGGCAAGGGTCGGAGTGGACTTCGGTCCCGCTTCATGGCGAGCCGTTGCTGGGTTCATCTTGAATGGCGCGGGATAGCTCGTACGCCAGACGACCTTGCCCGACCCAGCATCCAGGGCCGACATCGCTTCCTCATCGTCCTGGCGAGTGAACATGAAGAGGCGGTCTTCCGCCAGCAGGGGAGTGGCGTAGCCAAAACCCACCTCGATGCTCCACCGCTCGGTCAGGGTGTCGGGCCACGTCGCAGGCGTCTGGAAGGACGTCACCGCGCCATCGCGCCCAGGGCCGCGCCATTGCGGCCAGTCCTGCGCCACGGCGGGCGCAGTCGCGACCAGTCCTGTAGCGAGGGCAGCGGCGGTAAACATTGAGTTTCTCAGGGCGATGGGAATCTCCATGTGGCGATTGTATCGTGAGCGCAACCCCTGATGCCGTCTTGTCGAACGACGTGGCCACGCTCGTCGAGGCAGGAGGGCTGGACCTCGATGCACCGATTCAGCGGCAAGTGCCGTCGTTCCTTGAGAAAGCCCATCCGATCACGACGCGACAACTTGGTGGACATCTTGCTGGGATCAGAGGCTACGGGGGTCCTTGTTGGCCTGATCAATGTGACCAGAGCCAACAACGGAGTCGCGCGAGAAGTGCCACACCGGTTCATCGACGCCTTCCGCGAGAGGCTCTGGGCGGAATTTCCTGGTGGCTCCAGCTTCTATTGGAGCGCGTAGACCATCAGTTCGTATCTTGGCTGTCGCCGGTCGCACACGGTAGGCTACTGTTGCCGTGGAGGTCGACGACCGTTCGATCGTCGTCTTCTGGGACGACCTTGGCGTGGATTCGAGAGCCTTACGCGGCAGTCGTGATTGAATTGGATGATTCACATGAGCAAGGCGTTCACTAGGGAATCCGACGGCGAGAGCGACGAGCCGGATCTCGCCGCCGAAGAGATGGCACACGCCCCGCTCGTGGGAGTTAAGAACTACATCACCCCGTGCGGCTTGCAGCGACTCAGAGACGAGCGGCGGTTTCTGCTGGATAGGGAACGGCCGGCGGTAACCCAGGTCGTGGCTTGGGCGGCGAGCAACGGTGATCGCAGCGAGAACGCCGACTATCAATACGGCAAACGGCGCCTGCGCGAGATCGATCGGCGGATTCGCTTTCTCACCAAGCGAGTCGATGCTGCGGAAGTGGTGGACCCAGAAGCCCCGAGAGGTGGCCGGGCCGCAACGCAGGTCTTCTTCGGGGCGACCGTGCGCTACGCCAATGCGGCGGAAACGGAGCGCGTGGTGAGCGTCGTCGGCCTCGACGAGGTCGATCTGGATCGCCACCAGATCAGCTGGAGATCGCCATTGGCTCGCGCGTTGATGAAGTCTGGACCTGGCGACTGGGTGACCCTACGTGCTCCGGGCGGTACCGAGCAGCTACAACTTCTCGAAGTGCGCTACGAGCGCATCCCCGTGGAGCCCTTCATCGAACCCGCTGGAGCAGAGTCGGCGCCGAAGATTCGTCAGGCGTGAACCGGGAGCGTGCCGCTGTGCACGAGCCGACGAGGGGCAACCGGATTGGCGCCAACACTGCCGCCGTGTGGCTCAACGCGTCGGGCGGACCTCCGCAATATTCCAGTAGGCACGCATCGCGATGATCTTGCCGTTCTCGTCGAATTTCATCGTGTCGATCACGTCGATGAAGCCTTCGATCGCACCCGTGAATTCCGCCACCATCGGCATGGCGCCCTCGAGACCCGCCACCCGAACTCGCCCGTCGAGCTGTACGTGTCCCTTTAGACCAGGCGCCGCAGCCTCATAGAAAGCCTGCACGGCCTTGCGGCCAACAATCGGCTTGCCGCCGACGGGATCTTCAACGGTGGGATTGTCGCCGTAGAGTTTCATAATGCTTGCGGCGTCGCCGTCGTTGAGGTGCGTGATGTAGGCTTCCATGGTTGCTCGGATCTGTGCCGGCGGCACCGAAGGCTTCGCTCCGCCCTGCGCTTCGACGAATGCGCTCAGTCCGAATACGACAATTCCGACGACGACAACGTGAACGGCTTTTCTCACAGCGTTTCTCCTCGGCATGCCTGCCGGGTTTTAGACGAAAGAGTCAGTCGGATGGCCGGGAACGTGGTGTCTCCGGTGTAGGTCCCAGGCGCGGAGCGAGGCTCAAGGCTACCCCATCGAGAACTGCGGCGCACGCACGGACGGCCACAGGCGGCCGACCTAAGACGATGAGCTATTCAGACGAAAAGTCCTGCGAGGGGACGGCGGTGGACTGCTGCTGTGCCAGCCGCCATGTGCCGTTCTTCCTGACGAACACGTGGCTGCACCGGAGGAGCGCGAACAACCCGGTGCCTGTCGGCTTGAGGAAGTGTCTTTCAATAGCTCGGTTGAAGCGCAGCCACCTCACTGTAGACCTGGTCGCCGAGGGGGGGGGCTCGGCGTTGTTGCGACTTGAAATGAGTTAGAGCTGGCACACCAGTAGAATTGGACCGTCACATCCTTGCGTCCCAATTCCTCGAGACCGTCAACGGACTGAACGATCACCACATGCTAAGAGCCGGAATCGTCGGACTGCCCAACGTTGGCAAGTCCACCTTGTTCAATGCCGTCACCCGTACACGGAACCCGGAGGCCGCCAACTACCCGTTCTGTACAATCGACCCCAACGTCGGCACCGTCACTGTGCCGGACAGCCGCTTGCGGGAGCTGCAGCGCATTGCGAAGACGACGGTCGTCATCCCGGCGGCTGTCGAGTTCGTGGACATCGCCGGTTTGGTGAAGGGCGCCAGCCAGGGCGAGGGCCTCGGGAACAAGTTCCTGACGCACATCCGCGAGGTGGATGCCATCATTCAGGTGGTGCGCTGTTTCGAGGATGCGGACGTACACCATGTGGCGGGCGACGTCGACCCGGTGCGCGATATTGAGGTCATCAACACCGAATTGATCCTGTCGGACCTCGAGCAGGTGAGTAAGCGCCGAGAGCGGCTGGCCAAGGAGATCAAGCGTGGCGACAAGGGAGCGGCGGCCGAGGAGGCAGTGCTCGCGAAGATTGAACCTAGCCTGAACGCCGGCAAACCCGCGCTGGTTGTTGACCTGACGCCAGAGGAACGGGCGTTGTCGGCTCCCCTCTTTCTACTGAGTGACAAGCCGACGATCTTCGCATGCAACGTGCGCGAGTCGGACCTGGCATTGGCCGACGCCAATCCCTTCGTGCACCAGGTCCGCGACTACGTCGGCACGCATCTAGCCTGCGAGGCCGTTGTGATCAGTGCTCAAATCGAGAGCGACCTCGTGGATCTCTCTCCTGACGAAGCTCAGGAGTTTCTGACGGAGCTGGGCGTGCAGGAGAGCGGTATCGGTGCGCTCATCCGTTCGACATACCACTTGCTCGGCCTACGGACCTACTTCACGGCTGGCGAAAAGGAAGTGCGGGCCTGGACGATTCACGCTGGCGATACCGCGCCCAGAGCTGCCGGTGTGATTCACTCGGACTTCGAGCGCGGCTTCATCAAGGCCGAGACGGTGGCCTACGACGACTTGATCCGTTGCGGCTCTGTGGCGTCGGCGCGCGAAAAGGGGCTCTACCGCATGGAGGGCAAGGAGTACGTGGTGGCGGACGGCGACGTCCTAGTCTTCAAGTTCAACGTGTGATGAGAGCCTCCGCCAGGGCCATACACCGACCGACCGAGATCACTCAGGGAACCGGCAGTCGCCACGACCGTCGAGCGAACGCGGCTGGTGTTCCTCTCCAGTGAATCTGCTCCTGCTTGAACCCTCCGAGGTCGGCGCTGAGGGCATCGCCGTGCTATCGGGCGCGCGCGCCACGCATCTGCGACAGATCTTGCGAGCTCAGCCTGGCCAGGACATCCGTGTCGGCGTGATCGACGGCGGGCGTGGTTCCGGCATCATCCGGTCGGTGGACGAACGCACTGTCACTGTGGAGTTCGAGCTCGAAGGGGTTGTTCCCGAACGACCGCCCGTCGACCTGCTGCTGGCCCTGCCTCGTCCGAAGGTGATGCGACGCCTGTGGGCGCAAATCGCGGCCCTGGGCGTGGGGCACATCCTGCTGAGCAACGCCGAGCGAGTCGAGCGCAACTACTTCGACTCCCACGTTCTCGGGGCAGACGTGTACCGCCCGCTCCTGGTCGAGGGACTTCAGCAGGCGCGCGACACTTGCATGCCGATCGTGTCGATTCATCGTCGACTCAAGGTTCTTGTCGAGGACGACCTCGACAGTCTGTGTCCGCGCGGTGCTCGGCTGGTCGCGCAGCCTGGTTCTGAGAGGACGTTTTCGGCTACGCTCGCCGCCTGCACGACTCCAGACATCATCGCGCGCCAAGCGCCGAAGGCATCTTCACGGGTCCTGCTTGCGGTGGGCCCAGAAGGCGGCTGGAACGACTTCGAGCTACAGCTGATGCACGCGCATGGTTTCAAGACCGTAGCGATGGGCAGGCGCACGTTGAGAAGCGATACGGCGCTCATCGCACTGCTGGCACTCCTCCACGAGGCGGTGTCCACGTCCGAAGCGACCTCCGGTATTCCTGGCCGGTGATCACGAGCCGTCTCGATTGTTATGTGCGATCGCGCAGGGGAGTCATCGCGTCGACACGAAGCCTTGGCCTCATCGCCTTCCTAAGGGGACCACTCGCGGGCGATGGATCGGGCCACGCGGATGCCGTCGAGTGCGGCGCTCACGATCCCCCCTGCGTAACCGGCGCCTTCGCCGCACGGATAGAGTCCTGCCATGTCTGGACTCTCGAGCGATACAGGATCGCGGGGTATCCGCACCGGGCAACTGGTCCTCGACTCCACACCGACGAGCACTGCCTCCTGACTGAGGAACCCGGGCAGCTTCCTGCCAAAGGCGGCCAACCCCTCACACAGGCGCGGCGCGATGGGTAGACCTGTCGAGTCGAGCACGTCGGCCAGATTGGCGGCGGTCAGGCCTGGCACGTAGCTCGAGTCCGGCACATCGGTGGACGAGCGGCCGGCGAGGAAGTCTGTTAGACGAGTGGCCGGAGCTCGCAGTGCTCCGCCGCCTGCTTGGAACCCGCGACGTTCGATGGCTCGCTGCAGCCTGAGACCGGCTAGCGGTCCCTCGAAGCCAACGGTCTTGGCGTCCTCGACCTCGATGGAGACGACCATGCCGGAATTCGCGTAGGGCGAATCGCGTCGAGACAGGCTCATGCCGTTGACCACGAGGCCGTCGGGCTCGGTCGCCGCCGGCACGATCCACCCGCCCGGGCACATGCAGAACGAGAACACGCCCCGCTCCTCTACGGTGTGAACGAATTGGTAGCTCGCGGCGTGCAACTGTGGATGGCCGGCGTGACGGCCGTACTGAATCTTGTCGATGAGGGGCTGGGGGTGCTCGATGCGGACTCCAAGGGCGAACGGCTTGGGCTCGAGTTCGACGCCCGCTGCAGACAGCAGGTCGAACACGTCGCCGGCGGAGTGA
>Ga0115002_10007956_pt1 | contig 11821 bp, 10 predicted proteins | sample ArcticOcean_MG_C_8_FD_89576 | JGI IMG/M metagenome (GOLD analysis project Ga0115002, IMG submission 89576) | Marine microbial communities from western Arctic Ocean - ArcticOcean_MG_CB11_86 | ecosystem: Environmental > Aquatic > Marine > Oceanic | place: Arctic Ocean: Canada Basin | collected...
AGCCAGGAGTTTTGAGCTCGAATAGGGCACCACCTTGTCGGAGTCGCCCCACACCGCCATCACCCCCAGCTCGCTCGCGCCCAGTACGCGAAAGCGCCCGCGCATATCGCTCAGCGGGTACTCGACCAGCGTTGAGCCCAGGGCTTCTACGTAGCCCGGGTAGCGGAGCTGCTCGTTGTAGAGCTCCACGAAGTCACGCGGCGCACCGGCCAGGGCCGCCATCTCCTCGACCCTTGAGCTGAGTACCAGCGGCGCGAACTGCTCAAACAACCACTCACCCACCAGCGGCAGGCGCGTCAACCTGGCCGCCAGCGGCAAGCCCACCGGGTAGCCAGCAGGAGCGATCAGCGCCACGGCCGCCACGCGCCCGGGCCTGCGCGCGGCGTACTCGGTGACAATGGCACCGCCCATGGAGTAGCCCACCAGGCCCACGCGCGCACCCTCGGCCGTGAGTCCATTGATGACGCCATCGAGCTGCCGGTCGAAAAGCTCAAGGTCGTACGGCGGCCCCGGGCGGTCCGAAAATCCCCGGCCATAGTTGTCATAGGCGACCACCCGCAAGCCGGCATTGAGCAGGTAAGGCAGAACGCCGCGCCAGACGAACGACGGTACAGAAAACCCGTGCACGAGGATTACCGTGTCAGCGTTCTCTTCTCCGCTGACCTGGTAGTGGACCCAGCCGTCCGGCAGCTCGAGAAAGCTGCCACCCAGCCGCTCGCGTTCGGCCACGTCCAGCGGCACGGTCTCATCGGCGACGGTCTGCGCTGGCAGAAGGACCAGCAGCGAAAACAAAAACGCTGCCACCAGGCGAGCAACCCCTGCTACTCCTGCAACTACCACCCGGCTCTCCCTTTTTTCTCTGCCGCCAGTTCACCCAGCGGCCCCCTGTAGCCCTCACGGTAGCCGGGGTAGCGCAAGCTAATCCGCTGGCACGCAGCAGCGCGTTGCTGCAACGCTACCGCCGGTGACTGTGGCCCGGCCGCGCGCTCTCACGCGGCCGGGCCAGGCTCAGTGCGACACAACCGGCACTCAAGGTCCCGGAGTCATGGTAGCGGCGTCTAGCGCCCCGCGGGCTCCACCCCACTCCCTATGCAAGCGGCGGGAAACGAAGTTCCGAAGAAATTATCCTTCCACTTGTTCCCGCAAACGGGCGGGTTACCGGTGTCGACTTGGTTGTCGTGGGCGTCGATATTAGTTGATAAGACTGCTGCCGAGCCTTGGACGGTGTTGCCCTCGACTTCCTGCATATGAATGCCTGTGCCACCGCTTTGCGCGACAAACAGCTGTGAGAGCTTGTTGCCTCTCGCGATCTCACCGTCATGACACCTGCGGGGTGGGGCACAATTATAGACGACTACTCCGTCCCCGTCGACGGCGAGCACCACCACGCCAGTCAACTTACCCTTTTCCCCTCTGATGGAGACACCGGATCGGAAGGGCTCTGGAATAAGGTCGCTCGTGGCGACCGCGTGACTTGACTTGATCTTGTTGCCAAACCCTTGAATGTCAAAGGCAACAGGGTTGTTGACGGACGAAACATTTAAAAGTGAGTTATTGGCGCCACCAACGTAAAAACCGTCATCACCGTTGGCGTAGGATGTCACGAACTTGAGCTTGTTCTTGACGCCACCGATACTGACGCCTTTGTCGTCGTTAGCATAAGCTATGGAGTTCAGGATCTGGTTCTTGTCGGCGTTCTCCTTTAGGTCAATCCCCTCGTCGCCGTTTTCCGACGCAGTTACCTGGCTGAGCTTGTTGCCGTCGCCGTTGATGTTGAATCCATCGTCCCAGTTTCTGGCTACGTGAACCATCGTGACCCTGGCCCCGCTGGCAGGTTCGGCGATACTTACACCGTCATGGCAGTTAACTATCGCGCCGTTGCTGAGCGAGTTCTTCGTTCCCAACAGATGCACCCCGTCCATCAAGACCGCGGTCACGTCGTCTTCAGGGTCGCCGCAAGTGATCGTGAACCCGTTCATGTCAAGCCCGGCGGAGCCGATGATATAGAGCGCTGCGCCGGGACCGGTGTCGGGACAGTTGAGGTCGCCGTCCAGCGTCGTTAAGCCATCTGCGGTTTCCAGCAGTGTGCCGCAGGCCGGATTGGCGGCAACCGCCCCCGGCAGGGCCAGCGTAAACAGCGACAACAGGCACAGCACAGGCAGGGCTGTAAGAGCCCGTAGAATAGATACCCTCAGAAATAATTTCATCGTAGAGTCCTCCCCTTTGCAGCCCATTCCCGGGCCGCTGATACATCTAGTACCTCCGGCACAGGTTTGGCCAACGGAAACGACTCGATTTCTTCCGCTTTCCATCGATTATTACCCGTACGGCGGGAATTATGACCCGTTCGGGGGGGGGCGGAGGAGCGTTTTCCGGCCAGCCGGATCCGGCCCCGACCGCCGTCGCTACTCGAACCGTCGGGGGTCGGAACTGTTCGTGCCAGCCGCCAGTTCTTCCAGCGACCCCCTGTAGCCCTCTCGGTAGCCGGGGTAGAGCAAGCTGAATCCACTCGCACGCAGCAGCGCGTTGCTGCACCGCTTGCCGGCGCTGTTTCCACCTGCACCTTCGAATTGGAGGGCCGGTAGACCCAGCTCTCCCCTCGCCCAGGCGGCGACCTCGTGGCGAGTGGCCGGGGTGTCGTCGACCACGTTATACAGCGCAGCGGGTTGCGGCAGTTCGGCCAGGTGCAGCAGCGCACGGGCCGCGTCGTCGACCTGGACCCGGTTGGTCCAGACCGGGCGGTCGGGAAGGTGCAGCTCGCCCACGGCGACCGAGCGCAGGAACGCGCCCGGGCCGGGGCCGTAGATGCCCCCCAGCCTGGCCACGACAACTGTGGCGGCGGTGTTATCCTGCGCCAGTCTCTCAGCCTCCAACAGGACGACCCCGTTGTAACGCGTCGGGGCCGCCTGGCTGTTCTCATCGACCCGTCCGCCGTCGTCCTGCGCGTATACAGCGGTGCTCGAAGCCAAAACCAGGCGACGCAAGCCCGAGCAGGCCGGGGTCGCCAGCAGCGTGGCCAGCCCGTCGAGATACACCGCGCGGTAGGCCTGCTCGTCGCCGCGATCAGGCGAGGCCGTAAAAACAACGAGGTCGACGCCGTCCGGTATCGCGCTTTCCAACAAGCCGGCCAGCGAGGCCGCGTCGCTGAGATCGGCGGCAAGCGGCCTCACGTTGTCGGGCAGGACAGCGGGCTTGCGACTGAGCGCGTACACATCGCGACCGCCCTCGGCCATCATCCCGGCCACGCGTGAGCCCACGCGCCCGCAGCCGGCCACGAGCACGACTCCCGCACTCAAGGCTGTTTACCCATGGCCTTCAACTGCTGCTCGAAGCGTTCGCAAGGGTCGAGATCATCAGCTCGGGGTGTAAACCACAGGTAGTCAAACGGCAAGCGACCGTCAAAGTGTTCGGCGTAGTCGTCCGGACTCCGCTTGCCCGCGATCACCTCCACGAAAGCCAGGGACAGAAGCTGGCGGCGAGCACGCGAGTCGAGATGCCAGGCGACGCCGCGGTCGAGCCTCGTGTGGCCCAGGCCGGCGATCAACACAGCGCCGTCTTCTCCAGCGCCGTTTTCGTCGGCCAGCGCGCCGGCCAGCGCGGCGGCCATGCGCGAGTCACGCGACTGCTGAATCACGACCATTGCGTCGACCATGTGGCCACTGGCGTAGCCGCAGTGCGATTCGATAATCTCGCGCCTGAGTTCGCCGACGGCCTTGTCATCGAGCGGAGTATCCACCGGCGCCGAAAGTCCGCGGGCCTCGCCCCGGCTTATCCCTGCGCCTACCAGTTGCAGGTCTCGCTCCAGTGCCAAGTTGAAAATCGGGCGATAAAGTTGCCAGTCCGGCCAGCCACTCGAGTCCCAGTCCAGCGCCCGCCTCAGCCCCGCCGCCGTGCAGCCTCGTCGCCCTCGGTCTCGACAGGCGGCCCAGGCCTGCTCGGCCACGGCGGGGCTGAGCATCTCGAGCAGCAGCGCCGGACGGCGACCGGCGTCCACCAGCCCGCGAAGAACCGCGGCCTGCAGACGGTGGTGATCGGGGTTGTCGTGTTGCTCGCCGAGCAACACGAGTCGTGCGCCTCGAGCAGCGTCCTTCACCTCGCTGCAGTCAACCACCGCGGCAGCGTCCACCGACCAGCAACTGCCCACCAGCGGGTGATCGCGGTGGTGGGCACTGCGCCAGCCCGTGCCCAGGCTGCAACCCGCGACGAGCAGGCAAAGGGCAACCGCGACCGTCTCTTTCAACAACAATGCCACCGAAGTTTCACGGCCGCCCCGCGCCGGGCACCTCCACTCGCACCAGCTCAATGCTGCCACCCAGCTGCTCAAGCGATTCTTCGGGTTCCGAGGTTGTGGCCGCGCAGATGAACAGGCTACGACCATCTTCACCGCCCAACATGCAGGCAAACGATTCGCTGGCCAGCTCTACGCGGTCGCTGATGCGGCCCCCTTCGTGCACGCGCAACAGCTGGTTTCCGAACACCGTGGCCACCCAGATTGCGCCCTCGGCGTCCAGGCAACACCCGTCGGGGGCCACGCCCTCGAGCTTGGCCCAGCTGCGCCGGCCCGACAGCGACCCATCGGCGGCTATGTCGAAGGCCGTCAAGCAGCCGGCAAAGGTTTCGCAGATGATCAAGGTACTACCGTCGGGCGTGATCACGGTACCGTTGGGAAATTTCATCTGGTCGGCGGCTACACTGACGGCACCGTCTCGTTCGACCATGAGCAAGAGCGCGTCGCTGGGCGTGGGATCGTCGCCGTAGATGTCCGAGCCGAAGTTTCCGACATAAGCGCGCCCCTGCTCATCGACCACCATGTCGTTGCAATGCCAGGTGGCCAGGCCCGACAAGTCGGCCACCTCGACCAGGCCGTCGGGGTCCAGCCGCAGCAAGCGCCGGTCGCGCATGGAAACCACCAGCATGCGCCCCGCGTCAGCCGCACCGTCGTCGGGCAACCAGCCCAAGCCCGAGGGCGACTGCTCCACCCGGCACACCAGTTCGACAGAACCGCTTTCGTCCACGGACTCCACCACGCAACGGTGCATGTCAGAATAGTAGAGGCGGCCGTCCTTCCACCGCGGCCCTTCGCCAAAGGCCAGGCCGGACACCAGGGTTTCGGTTTTATAATTCATAGCAGGCCCCCGCGGCGCGCCACGAAAAATCAACGCGCCAGTGACCGTCGCTACACGCGTCGGGGAGAAGAAACAAAAGCTGAGACCAAAGCGGGGGCGTCAGTGCCAGACAAAGCCGGCGGTGGCCAGCGACGACTCAACGAAGCGTTGCACGCTGGACTTCATGAGGTAAGTAACGTGGGCACCGTCAAACCAGTGCACCGGCGGTCGCTCCCAGTGCCGCCACAGCGCGTCGGCCTGGTAAGGCCGGGCCAGGCGGTCGGCGAGACCCGCAAAGATAAACCGCTTGTCCCTGGCCACCTGCGGGGCGAAGCTCAGCGGGTTAATCACGCTGGTCACCCGCGCGAGCCGCTGGTAGCCCTGCTCGCTGGCGAGCGGCTTGCGGCCAGGTATCGGAATCTCGTTATCACGCACGAGGCCGGCAAAATCGACGGCGGGTATGCCGGCAATCACGCAGTCGACCGGCTCCAGTCCGCTGGTGAGCGAAGCGGCGAGTGAACCCAACGACAATCCGTACAAGCCCACCGGTTGATCGTCTTCGCTCTTGAGCCAACCGACCAGTCGCCGCAGATCCCAGGCAGCCTGCGCAAAGCAGTAAACCATGGTCATGAAGTCGGCGGCCAGCAGCTCACGGCCGCTCGCCCTGCCGAGTGCGCGCGGACCGTGCAGCGGCAGGACGGGAAACGCGAGGTTCAAGCCGAGCTCGCTGTGGAGTTTGCGCGCGTTGAATCCGGTAAACGCGGTCAACGGTCCACCCATACCGAAGCCGTGGACACACACCAACCAGGGGCGCGGCGGCCCAGGGTAGCGAAGCACGTAAGCGTGAAAACGACGGTTGGGCTCCATGGCCTGCCAGCGTTCGCGCCCCGGCTCGCTCGGCCACGGCTCGTAGAGGCTGGGGTAACTCAACTGCTGGTACTGCAACCGCCGGAGCCCCTGCTGAGACACGGCGCGCCCCAGCGATACTTCTTCCACCGGCGGCGGGTCGCGGTGGTAGCTGGACGGGTCGGCTAGCCAACCGCGTCGCTCAAACAACTGCTCGGCGTCCGCAAGCTGGGCGAAGCCCTTGGAGATTCGTTCTTCAAGGTTACGCCCGGCCGCCAGGTTGGCGGCCAACGCAAAGCCCCTGTCGAGCGCCGCTTCGGCCATCGCTCCCAGCGATGGCCCGGGCCGCGGAACCCGCAGGCGCAGGTCGTTCTCACGGTACCCCTTCCAGGTGTCGCTGAGCGTATCAGCGGCAGACCGGGCCGAGAGGGCAAGGTTGTCCAGGTAGTTTCCCAACTGCTTAAGCAAAGCCCGCAGAAGGCCGGCTGTCAATAGCTTTCTGTGCGCTTACCGTCACATAGACCGCCGGCGGTCAGCCGGCCGATCTCAGCTCGAGGGTATCCACGCTCGCGCCTGCCGGGCGGGTGACGGCGTGCAACAGCGACTCGGCCACGGTCGAGGGCTGCATGGGAGCGCCGGCGAAGGCGAGGTAGCCTTGCTCGTCCCACAGCTCGATCGCGCGCGCGGCCTCGGCCGGATCCCAGTCTTCCATAAAGCCACCGTCGGTGGCGCCCGACCTGAGCAGGGTCACGCGGATGTTGTCACCGCGCAACTCGGCCCGCAGGCCACGCGTAAACAACTCGAGCCCGGCCTTGGTGGCGGTGTAAGTCGACAACAACGGAAACGGATTGAGCACCGCCTCCGAGCCGATGTTGACGATCTGCCCTCCACCCGATTTTTTCATGAGCGGCACAGCCTCGCGGCTGCACAGCAGCGGTCCGCCCAGGTTGGTGTAAACGGTTGCGCGCAGGTCTTCGTCCGACGCGTTTTCTATTGAGTGCAGGCAGCCGATGGCAGCGTTGTTAACCAGCAGGTCGAGGCTGCCCATCTCGCGCGCCACGGTAACAAAAGCAGCGCGGACGCTGTCAGCATCGGCAACATCGGTCGGCACGGCCAGCGCCTGCGCGCCCAGCTCGGCGGCGACGCGCTCGAGACGCTCACGTCCGCGGGCCAGCAAGGCCACCCTGGCGCCGGCATCAACAAGACAACGGGCAACGGCTTCGCCTATTCCGCGCGAAGCTCCGGTGACGACCGCCACGCGGCCGGCAAGTTCAGCGGCAGCACTACCCTGAGCCGGCATGGCGGCCAGCATCCAGTCCCCCTGCGCCCAGTGCAAGCGCCGATGGCACCTGCACCCCCGTGGGGGCCGTCGGGCAAGCTACGCCGGCGGGCGCATAGTCACGCCGACGAGCGTGTTGAGAAAGTGCTCGACCTGGTCGTCCGGCCGGCCGGCGAACTTCATCTGGACCAGCATGTGGGCCGAGCCGACCACCAACCTGGCGTCGTCGTCCGCATCCACGTCGGCGGCGACGCTGCCCTCGGCCTGCCCTCGCTCAATGGTGGCACGCATGATGGCCACGATCTTTTCCTGCAGCTCGAGGTAGCGCGGCCAGGTGTCCTCGCCCACCGCGGTGCTGTAGTCGAGCCATACGCGCGCCACGTCCGGACGGCGAGTGACGCCCTCCACGAAAGCCCGCGCGTGGCGGCGCACGACATCCGGTGCCGGGCCACCGCGGGCGTGAACGCTCTCGGCCATCTCGAGAAGAAAATCAGCCACCTCACTGACCACAGCATTCACCAGGCTTTCTCGGCTGGAAAAATAAACAAACACCGTTGATACCGCGCAACCGGCCTGCTCGGCCACCTGGGAGTGACCCGCACGGCCCACTCCCAAACGAGCGAACACCGCCATGGCAGCCTCGAGGAGCTCGCCCCTGCGCTGTTCGGGAGGCAGTCGACGGCGTTTTTTTGCGTTGTTTTCCAGTGTCCTTGACACGTTAGACTCCAGTAGGGTACACTCTTACTGCTATTGAGTGATTTGTCAATAGTGGCTATAAGCGAAACCGCCGGGTAGCTTGCTACCCGCGAGAGCAAAAACAGGAGCCCCCATGAGCAAGCAAGCCAACAGCCCCACTGACCTCAAGCCCCTGCCGGCCGAACACCCCGTGCCCGAAGAGAGCCTGGAGTCTTACGAGCTGGCCTTCGGGCAACAGATGAACACCTGGGCCGAGATACTCGAGGAGAACCACGAACGCCTTCACGCTGGAAGATTCTCGCTGCACTGGATGGAGACCGACAAGGCCAACTGGGGTCGGCGGGCAAAACCGTCGTCGCGCGGCATGACCTACACCGACACCAACAGGGTCAAGGGCTACGGGGATATGCCCGAGCAGGCTACCGCTCTCAACTTCGCCCCTCGCGGCGCGGTTCGAGACCCCTACGTTGATCGCATGCCGGTGATCTCTGCCTACGACGTCGTCGACCGCAACGAGGTGTGGGCCGAGAACGTCATCACCCTCTACGAAGAGGCCAAGGCCAGGCAGTGGAACGCCACCCGCGACATCCCCTGGGACGAGCTCGAGCCCCTGCCCGAGGACCTCGAGAAAGCCACCTGCCAGTTGTGTACCTTTCTGACCGAGGTGGAGTTCGTGGCCGGTGATTTCCCGGCCAAGTGGTTGCACCGCATTCCCCAGGATTTTCTCGAGGTGAAGAGTTTCCTGTCTACCCAGATCATGGACGAGGCGCGCCACCAGGAAGTTTTTCGCAAGCGGGCTGTCGCCGGCGGTGGCCTGCTGCACGCCTCGCCGGGATTCGAGTGGGCACTGAAGGCCATCATGGAATCCCCCTCGCACACCATGGGCACCTTCCTGCTGAACCTGCTCGGCGAGGGCCTGGTGCTGTCCATATTCCGTTCGGGGGAGATGATCGCCAAGACCCACGTGGACAAGGAAATCTTTCGCCGTTGCCTGCAGGATGAGGCCCGCCACGTGAGCTACGGCGTGATGGAGCTCAAGAACCACCTAGACAACATGCCCGATCGCGACGCGGCGCTCGAAGACATGCACCGTTTTGCCGACGTGGGCGAGATGGTGATTCTCACCGCCTTTACCGAGGCTGCGCTGGTGGAACCCCTGGCCATACTCCTGGGCGGCGGAATCGACCGAATAGAGCAGGGACTGGAGCAGGCGGGAGGCCTGTGGACCAACTTCATCGAGGAGTACCTCGGTCGCTGCCAGCGCGCCGGCTTCGATCGCAGCGAGCGCTGCGGCATTCCGACCCAGGCACCGTGGTTGCAGTAGTGGCCGACGCCCAGCAACAGGACAGCGCTGCCGCCGGGACGGCAAACGCTATAGAGTTCCCCTCGCTCGCGTGGTTCGAGCGCCTGGCTGCGATGATGAACGACAACCGCGCGCGGCAGGAGAAACTCGGCTACGTGGATTGCGTGGCCGGCTTCTCGGTGACCGGTACCGAAACGCTGACCGTGCAGGTGACCTTCGACGAGTTCGAAGCCACCGACGTACGCGTTACCGGCGAAACAGATTCCGACCGCGCCGATTTCACGCTGGAGGCCGAGCTCGAGACCTGGCAGGCGATGATAGAAAGCATCCGCGACGGCGACGGTCGCCCTGCCCTCGACCAGACGCTCAACCGCCTGAGCCACACGGGGACCCCCCTGCGCCTGGCCTTCGACGACCCCCTGCGTCGCGACATGTACTTTCGTTTCAACCAGAGCCTGCAGGAATTTTTTAACGCTTCGGCGAGCTTCGAGACCAGCTTTCCCACGTCCTGAGCCTGTTAATCATGCCCAGCCGACACGGACACTACTACGTAGACGACACCTGCATAGGGTGCGGCGCCTGCGATCACGCCTGCCCGGGCAAGGTGGAGGCGGTCTACGAGGTTCCCGACGATTTCCTGGGCCGTTTCGCCATCGTGGTAGAGGAGTGCATAGACTGCGACCTCTGCGTGCCGCTGTGCCCGGTCGACTGCATACACGACGCCCGCAACGAGGGCATAGCCAGTAAAAATGGCGACCTCGAGCAGATCAAGAAACTCCAATCCTGGGCGCAAGCCCGTCCCCAGTCGCTGTAACGCGCGCTTTTTTCAGCGCGGCGGTACGGCTAGGTTCCGCAGGCTCACGCTGCGCGAAATCACGCTCCGCAAAACCACAGGGGGTTACCTTGCCGATGAACAAATTCTACACAGCCATTGCCTGCGCCCTGTTGCTTGCCGCCTGCGGACAGCACGAGGGCCCGGGCAGCATAGAAGGCGCAGCCCAGCCCGACTCCATGGCGGCCGAAAAGACGGCCCGCCAGGCGGCGACCGCCGATATCCTGGCCAACCGTGCGAAAGCCGGCGCAACAGACAAGCAGATCCTGTTCGGCGACCTGCACGTACACTCCACCTTTTCGGCCGACGCTTTCATGATGAGCCTGCCCATCCTCCAGGGCGAAGGCGCGCACCCGGTGGCCGACGCCTGCGACTTTGCGCGCTACTGCTCCAACCTCGACTTCTGGAGCATCAACGACCACGCCGAGGCCATTACGCCCCGGCGCTGGAAGGAAACCACCGACACCATTCGCCAGTGCAACGAGCTGGCCGGTGATCCCGACAACCCCGACGTGGTAGCCTACCTGGGCTGGGAGTGGACGCAGATCGGATTTACCCCCGACACTCACTACGGCCACAAAAATGTCATCCTGCGCGACCTCGACGACGGTATGATTCCCACCCGGCCTATACACGCGGGTGGCCTCGCCGGACAAGGCATGCGCGCCCAGCAGAGCTTCCTGGTGCGTTGGTTCCCGGTCGTCGCCGACCTGCCCAACGCCCAGCGCTACCTCAACGCCAACACCTTCCAGGAAGAAATCAGCGAGACTCCAGTGTGCGCTGACGGCGTAGACACGCGCGAGCTGCCACTGGACTGCTCCGAAGAAGCGCTCTCTCCCGACGTGCTCTACGAAAAGCTCGCGCAGTGGGGACACGAGTCCATTGTTATTCCCCACGGCACCACCTGGGGCCTGTACTCGCCACCCGGATCGAGCTGGGACAAGCAACTGTCCGGATCCATGCACGACGCCGATCGGCAGACCCTGATCGAGATCTTCTCGGGCCACGGCAACAGCGAAGAGTACCGCTCGTGGCGAGCCACTGATCTCGAACAGGAAGGAGCCGATGCCTGCCCAGCGCCCGAACCCGGCTTCGAGGCCTGCTGTTGGCGCGCCGGCGAGATCATCGGCGATCTCTGCGATGATAGGGATTCGGACCAGTGCCGCGAGAAGATCGTCGAGGCCCGCGCCAACTACCTGGCCGCGAGCCCGTCGGGACGACTGACAATTCCGTGGGCGCCGCTGGTCGAGTGGGGCAACTGCGACGAATGCACCGACTGTTTCATACCCTCCATGTCTTATCGCCCTGCCAGCTCGGCCCAGTACATCATGGCGATTTCAAACTTCGAGGAAGAAGACAAGGACCCACGACGATTTCGCTTTGGCTTCATGGCGTCGAGCGACAACCACACCGCCCGCCCCGGTACCGGCTTCAAGGAATTTGACCGGCAGGCCAACACCGAGGCCGCCGGCGCCCGCGACGAGACCTGGGCCAAGCGGTTGATGCCCAGCTACCTCGACCCGCCAGGCGAACGCTCCCGGCAGGTCATGCCGGGCGACCCGGCCGCCATGCGTACGCAGATCGTCGACTTCGAACGCCAGTCGTCATTTTTCATGACCGGCGGCCTCGTGGCAGTGCACTCCCCGGCGCGTGATCGCGGAGCGATCTGGGACTCGATGGCACGCCGCGAAATCTACGGCACCAGCGGCCCGCGCATACTGCTCTGGTTTGACCTCCTCAACGGCCCCGACGGCGAGGTG
>Ga0115002_10007957_pt1 | contig 11819 bp, 9 predicted proteins | sample ArcticOcean_MG_C_8_FD_89576 | JGI IMG/M metagenome (GOLD analysis project Ga0115002, IMG submission 89576) | Marine microbial communities from western Arctic Ocean - ArcticOcean_MG_CB11_86 | ecosystem: Environmental > Aquatic > Marine > Oceanic | place: Arctic Ocean: Canada Basin | collected...
ACGCGAATTAGTCGATAACGGCCATCAGGTGATCGTTCAGAATGACGCTGCCGAGGAAATCGGCATGCATAATGAAGATTATGTCCGCGCCGGCGCCGAGATCGTCGACACACCGGCGGAAATTTTCAAGCGCGCCGACATGATCGTTAAGGTCAAGGAACCGCAGGCCGGCGAATGTGCCATGCTGCGCGAAGGCCAGGTGCTGTTTACCTATCTCCACCTCGCGCCCGATCCTGATCAGACCACAGCGCTGATCAAATCAGGCTGCATCGCCATCGCCTATGAAACCGTAACCGACGCGCAGGGTGGCTTACCTCTTTTGGCACCAATGAGCGAAGTTGCCGGGCGCATGTCGATCCAGGCCGGCGCCCATTGCCTTGAAAAAGAACAGGGTGGTCGCGGCGTACTTTTAGGCGGTGTGCCCGGTGTGGAGCCTGCCAATGTGGTGATCATCGGCGGCGGCGTTGTCGGCAGCCATGCGGCGCGTATGGCGGTGGGCATGGGCGCGCAAGTGACCATCTTTGATCGTTCTATTCCGCGTCTGCGCCAGCTCGAAGAGTTGTTCGGCGCCAGCGCGCACACCATCTATTCCACCCGCGAAGCGCTGGAGACGGCGGTCTATAATGCCGATCTGGTAATCGGTGCGGTGTTGGTCGCCGGTGCGGCGGCACCCAAATTGGTGCGCAGAGGCATGCTGGCCAATATGCGGCGCAATGCGGTGGTCGTCGATGTCGCCATTGATCAGGGTGGTTGCTTCGAGACCAGCAAGGCAACCACCCATGCTGACCCAACTTATAAGGTCGATAATGTGCTGCATTATTGCGTTGCCAATATGCCGGGTGCTGTTGCGCGGACCTCAACCATGGCGCTGTCCAATGCCACGCTGCCGTTCGTCATCGCATTGGCCAATAAGGGCTATAAGCAGGCATTGCTGGATGATGCGCATCTCGCCAATGGCCTCAATGTGCACCGTGGTGATATAACCTATGAAGCCGTGGCGCGTGACCTTGGCCACACCTTTGTTGATCCGCGTAACGTACTAGCTGCATAGCGGCTTAAAAGAGTCGGGAGAGAAAGATGAGCGAGATATTGAACCACTGGATTAACGGACAAGCGGTCGCCGGCACGAGCGGGCGCACGGCTGATGTGTTCAACCCGGCGCTCGGCGAAAAGATTGCCGAGGTGCCGCTCGCCAGTGTGGATGAGGTCGCCCAAGTAGTGGCGGCAGCAAGCGCTGCTGCGGTCGATTGGGCAGCAGCACCGCCGATCCGCCGCGCCCGCGTGATGTTCAAGTTCAAAGAGCTGATCGAAGCCAACATGGATGAATTCGCCGCTATCGTCACGCGCGAGCATGGCAAGGTGTTGAGCGATGCGGCGGGCTCGATCACCCGTGGCCTCGAAGTGCTCGAGTTCGCCTGTGGTATCCCGCATTTGGTGAAGGGCGAATATAGTGAATCCGTCGGCACCGGGGTGGACAGCTATTCCATGCGCCAGCCCTTGGGCGTGGTCGCCGGCATTACGCCGTTCAACTTCCCCGCCATGGTGCCCATGTGGATGTTTCCGATCTCGCTTGCCTGCGGCAACACGTTCATCCTGAAGCCGTCCGAGAAAGATCCGAGCTCAGCCAACTTCATGGCTGAATTGCTGAAAGAAGCAGGCTGCCCGGAGGGCGTGTTTAGCGTCGTCCACGGCGATAAAGTGGCAGTTGATGCCATCTTGGAACATCCCGATGTGGCGGCGGTCAGCTTTGTCGGCTCCACCCCGATCGCCGAATATATCTACGCCAAGGGCTGCGCCAACGGTAAGCGGGTGCAGGCGCTGGGCGGCGCCAAGAACCACGCCGTGGTACTGCCCGATGCCGATCTCGACATGACCACTGACGCTCTGGTCAGCGCCGCTTATGGCTCCGCCGGCGAGCGCTGCATGGCGGTTTCGGTCGCGGTCGCCGTGGGAGACAAAGCAGGTGACGCACTGATTGAAGCGCTGCGCCCGAAGATCGAGAAGATCAAGGTTGGCCCCGGCACCGATAAGGATTCAGAAATGGGTCCGCTGGTCACCCAGATTCATCTCGACAAAGTGCGCGGCTATATCGACTCCGGCGTTTCCGAAGGCGCCGAACTGGTGATAGATGGTCGCGACCTGAAGCTTCAGGGCTATGAGAATGGCTATTTCGTTGGCCCCTGCCTGTTTGACCGCGTGACGCCGGAGATGAAGATCTACAAGGAAGAGATCTTCGGCCCGGTTCTCGCAGTGGTGCGCGCGCCCGATTACGATGCGGCGATCAAAATGGTCAACGACCATGAGTTCGGCAACGGGACGGCGATCTTCACCCGCGACGGCGACGCCGCGCGCGATTTTGCCTCAAAAGTGCAAATCGGCATGGTCGGCATCAACGTGCCGATCCCGGTGCCGGTCGCCTATCACAGCTTCGGCGGCTGGAAGCGCTCGCTATTCGGCGATCACAACATGCATGGCATGGAAGGTGTGCGCTTCAACACCAAGGTGAAGACGATTACCTCGCGTTGGCCAACCGGCATCCGCTCAGGCGTTGATCTCAGCTTTCCGATGATGGACTAACACAGATAAGGCCTTCTTCCCTGCATAGAAACCTGTGCGGAAGAAGGATTGAGAAGAAGGGGCGAACCAAGCGCACGGAAACGCGCTACGCGGTATTCGCCCCTTTTTTTGTTTCATTTGCCTACCCTCCCGCCCGGCGCTAGTCTTGGGAAAATTGTACGGACAACCAAGCCTAGGGAGAAAATGGCGATGGCGGTGATCAAGGCGGGGCTTATTCAGATGAGCCTGAAGGGTGAGGTCGAGAGTGATTCGCCCGAGACCATCAAAAAGAAGATGTTAGATGCACATATGGTGCTGATCGAGGATGCGGCGCGGCAAGGTGTGCAGATTCTCGGCCTGCAAGAGATATTCAATATCCCCTATGTTTGCGCCAGCCATGATCCAAAATGGTACGCCACTGCTGAGCGCGTGCCGGATGGGCCGACGATCCAACATATGCAGAGCGTTGCCAAAGAGCATGGCATGGTGCTTGTGGTGCCGGTTTATGAAGAGCAGATGACCGGGGTTTATTACAACACTGCTGCGGTGATCGATGCCGATGGCAGCTATCTCGGCAAGTTCCGCAAAATTCATATTCCCCATACGACCGGCTATCACGAAAAATTCTTCTTCAAGCCCGGCGATCTCGGCTATCCAGTGTTTCAAACGGCGGTGTGCAAGGTCGGTGTTTATATCTGTTATGACCGCCACTTCCCCGAAGGCTGGCGCGAGCTGGCGTTGAATGGCGCCGAGCTGGTGTTCAACCCCTCGGCCACCACCAAGGGCCTCAGCGATCATCTGTGGAATTTAGAGCAGCCGGCATCCGCGGTGGCGAACGGCATCTTTATCGGCGCCAATAATCGGGTCGGCTGGGAGAAGCCGTGGAACAATGGCGAGTTCTATGGCTCAAGCTATTTCTGCAATCCACGCGGCGAGATTCTCAATCAAGGATCGGACGATAAGGACGAGCTGGTAGTTGCCGATCTCGATCTCGATATGATCCGCCAGGTGCGCGAAACATGGTCATTCTTCCGCGACCGTCGACCCGATGCCTACACCCGTATCGCCGATTGGCGCGCTTGAGCCGGAAAGAAAGAAAAATCATGAGCACAGTCAAAGCTGCTGTTATTCAAATGGAACTGAAGGCCGATCCGGTCGCCGATTCCTTCGATACCATTCGCGATAAAATGACCGAGGCGCATATGGTGCTTCTTGAAGACGCTGCCAAACAAGGCGTTCAGGCGGTCGGCCTGCAGGAAGTCTGGACCATGCCCTATTTCCCGGCGGAGATTGACGACCGCTGGTTTGGCTCGGCGGAAAAAATCCCCGAGGGGCCGACTACTCAGCTGATGATGGAGACGGCCAAGCGCCTCAACATGGTGATTGTCTCGCCAATCTATGAGCTCGGCGATGATGGCAAGCTCTACAACACCGCCGCCGTGATCGATGCGGATGGGCGCTATCTTGGCAAGTTCCGCAAAATCCACATCCCCAAGGTTGGCAAGTTCGACGAAAAATATTATTTCGCCGCTGGCAATCTCGGCTTTCCCGTGTTCGAGACGGCGGTCGGCAAGGTCGGCGTCTATATTTGCTATGACCGTCACTTCCCGGAAGGCTGGCGCGAGCTGGCGCTGAACGGCGCCGAGCTGGTGTTCAACCCCTCGGCCACATTCCGCGGTCTCAGCGATCATATCTGGACCATCGAACAGCCCGGCGCAGCCGTTGCCAACGGTATCTTCATCGGCGCCAACAACCGGGTCGGCGTTGAGCCGGCGATTGGTAATCACCAATTCTATGGCTCAAGCTATTTCACCGATCCACGCGGCAATTTACTCAACCAGGGCCCCGATGATCGCGACGCGCTGGTGGTGTCTGATCTTAATTTCGAGTTGATCCGTGAAGTGCGCGATCAATGGCAATTCTATCGCGATCGCCGGCCGGAGACCTACGTCAACGCGGCGCGCCGACCCTGGTTCTCGAGGTAATCTCCGAGCGCGTACCAGGGTGCTGCATCCCACCAACGCCGCGCCGCGCCGGAGGTCGATGGCAGAACGAAGATCGCTGTGCTGCCGAGCTGTTGCTTCTGCTGACCGTAATTCTCGATAGCAGCACCCAGTATTTCGCGCAGGAACACAGCGCCGGCGCGCTTGCCGTTGAAGGCGAGGGCGCGCGGTTTGTGGCGTGTGATTTTTGCGGCCAGCGCCGCACTATCATCGCCACCGCTAGCGAGCGCACTATCAGCACCGGATTGAAACTTGCTGAGATCGGTCAGGCCGATGCCATATTGCAGCACCTCGGCAAAATCCTGCGACGCCACAAGGTGCGGCGTCAGACTGCTCTCATAGAGCATCGGCCAGAAGCGGTTGCCTGGCCCAGCATAATAGGCGCCGAGCTTGGCTGAGGCGCTGCCTGCCGCCGAGCCACAGAACACCACATCAAGCCCGGGCGCCAGTATATCGGGCAAAACGGCCACGGCGTCGACAGCCAACGGGTCGGCGGCCTCATTATTAATGTGCTTTTGATTCATGCCGCTTCATCTTGACAGCGGGCAGGCATATGGGCCAATGATCATAACAACGCTTTTTTTACAGAGAGAAAAAATGAAAAACATGAGAGTGAATGGCGACCGCCTGTGGGACAGCCTGATGGAAATGGCCAAGATCGGCGCGACGGAAAAGGGCGGCGTCTGCCGCCTCGCCCTGACCGATGAGGATAAGGCAGCGCGCGATCTTTATGTGCAATGGTGCGAGGCAGCGGGCTGTACCGTCAGCGTCGATGAGATGGGCAATATTTTTGCCCGCCGGCCCGGCAAAGATAATTCACTCCCCCCCATCTGCACCGGCAGCCATATCGACAGCCAGCCCACCGGCGGCAAATATGACGGCATCTATGGCGTTCTCGCCGGGCTCGAAGTGGTGCGCAGCCTAAACGACCTCGACTATGAGACCAACGCGCCAATTGAAATCTCCGCCTGGACAAACGAGGAAGGCTCGCGCTTTGCGCCGGCCATGATTGGCTCCGGCGTGTTTTGCGGCGAGTTCAGCCTTGAAGAGGGCCTCGCCGGCGAAGACCGCGAAGGCAACACCCTGGGCGGTGAACTCAAACGCATCGGCTATGACGGCGATATGAAATGCGCGCCGCGCCCGATCGGCGCGTTTTTTGAAACGCATATCGAGCAAGGGCCGATCCTTGAGGCGGAAGAAAAAACCATCGGCGTGGTGCAGGGCGTGCAGGGCATCCGTTGGTTTGAAATTGAAGTAACCGGCATGGAATCCCACGCCGGCACCACCCCCATGGAGCGGCGCAAAGATGCGCTTGTGGGTGTCGCGCGCATGATCACTGAAGCGCACCGCATCGGCGAAGCCGCCATGCCGGATGGCCGCACCACCATCGGCTTCATGGAAGTGAGCCCCAATTCGACCAACGTCATTCCCGGCTCGGTATTTTTCCGCGCCGATATCCGCCATCCCGACGCAACCACGTTGGACGGCATGGAAAGCGAATATCAGGCAGCGTGCGAAAAGATAGCCAGCGAAAACGGCCTCAGCCTCGATTTCAAACGCATTTGGTATTCAGAGCCGGTGATCTTCGATGCGGATTGCGTCGCCGCTGTACAGGATGCCGCCAATGCGCTTGGCCACGCCAATCGCCCGATCACCTCGGGCGCCGGCCATGACGCGGTGTACGTATCCAAAGTCGCACCGACAGCGATGATCTTCATCCCGTGCGAAGACGGTATCAGCCACAATGAGATCGAAGAAGCGACGCCAAGCGATCTCGCTGCTGGCTGTGACGTGCTGCTCAACGCCATGGTAGCGCGCGCCAACGTTTAATATTTTTTCGTTTGATCCCTCAAACGCCAGGCGGGCGCATCCGCGCGCTCGGCTATTGTCGCAAAAACCGCGAGCGACGCTGCGTCACGTCGGGTGTTTTCACCTGCTCGAGTTTTGCTCTATCAGAATTCTTCAAGAACAGCGTGGGTGAAAAATTTCACATAGTCGAGCAGGGTATCGCTGACGTGGCCAGCCGCCGCCTCGTCCCCGCTGGCGATTTCCAGCGCCAAGGATTGATGCAAGGCGGTAGCGGTTGCCACATCGGCGAAACGCGCCTGATAACAATACCAAAAGCGGCGCGACAGACCCTGCTACTGGTCTATCGCCTCATTGGCGAACTCGTTTCGCCCGCATTCCGCAATCATGCTATTTAATTGCCGATCCGCCGTGGTGAAAGCATCCTGGTCGTCCGCCCGCCCTGCCGCTGCCATATTTTCAGCGATTTGAAGTAATTCCTGGCGCTCTCCCGGGCTCGCCAAGCGCGCCGCACGACGCGCGATCAGGCGCTCGACCTCGCGGTGAAGTTCGAGCATACGCAGTTGCTTCTGAATATCGATCTCGGTCACCAGCAAACCGCGCTTTGGCATCGCTCGCTCCGAGCGCACGGAAAAATGGAATGAAGGGCTGCGCATCCAGGATGAGCTCGCGCAGGCCCAGAAGCGCATGCCCCACCTTTCCACACCGCGCTGGATTGCCCGCGCTGGCGCGTGATGCGGCATTGACTTCGCTCGCCCTTTTGAGTTGATATTGTGGCCAACAACAAACCGCTCAAAGAGGCTCAAAGAGCCCACGCGAGGCGCTTAAGCCCTGGCGAATGGCCGATAGGGGACCCGTAGCAAAATGTCACTTCCCGCCCATGTGCAAACACTGATCATCGGCGGCGGCATTGCCGGCGCCAGCGCCGCCTATCATCTGGCCAAGCTTGGCCGCACCGACACGATGATCCTCGAGCGCAACCAACTCACATCAGGCACAACTTGGCATGCCGCCGGCCTGATCATGCAGTTGCGCACCAGCCATGCCCTGACCGAACTGGCGCGCTACAATGTGGAGCTTTACGCCAATCTTGAAGCCGAGACCGGCCAGGCAACCGGCTTCAAACAAAACGGCACCCTTGGCGTCTGCCGCACCAAAGACCGGCTGTTCGAAACTAAGCGTGTTGCCTCAATCGCCAAGAGCTTCGATATCGAAGCGCATATGATCAGCCCGGCGGAAGCCAAGGAAATCTACCCGGCGATTAATGAGAGCGTTATCGAAGGCGCCATCTATATCCCCAAGGACGGCCAGACCAATCCCGTCGACAGCACCATGTCACTAATTGCCGGAGCGCGTCAGCAAGGCGTGAAGGTGGTTGAGAATTGCCCAGTGGGAAAATTGGAACGCCTCACGTCAGGCGAATACCGAGTTGAAACCAGCCTGGGTGTCGTTCAGTGCGAAACCCTGATCCTCGCCTGCGGCCTCTGGACCCGGGACCTTGCAGCGCAGCTCGGTGTGCGGGTGCCGCTCTATGCCTGCGAGCATTTCTATGTGGTGACCGAGCCGATGGAAGCGATCACACCCAATCTTCCGGTACTGCGTGACACGGATGGGCATGTGTATGTCAAAGAGGATGCCGGTAAATGGTTGGTCGGTGCGTTTGAGCCGACGGGCAAGCCGCTCCGCATAGATCAATTACCGGGTGACAGCGCCTTTATTGAGCTGCCCGAGGATTGGGATCAGTTCGAACTGCCCTATACCCGTGCCATGGAGATTCTGCCGGACTTAGAAAATGCCGGGATCGGCACATTTTTCAACGGCCCGGAAAGCTTTACCCCCGACCTGCTGTTCGCGCTCGGCGAAGCGCCGGGCCTGCCCAATTGCTATATCTCCGCCGGCTATAATTCCGAAGGCATCGAGTTCGGCCCCGGTGCCGGACGGGCGCTGGCTGAATGGATTGTCGAAGGCGAGCCGACCATGGATCTCAGCAATGTAGACGTGGCGCGCTATCATCCGTTCCAAATCAACAAGAAATATCTGCACCAACGCACCGCCGAAATTCTCGGCCTGCATTACAAGCCCCACTGGCCGCATTATCAGCTGGAAACATCGCGCAATGTGCGCAAGAGCGCCCTGCATGACCGATGGGCCGGATTGAATGCCAGCTTCGGCGAAGGCATGGGCTGGGAGCGCCCCATGTGGTTTGCGCCTGAAGGGATGTCGACGAAAAATATCTATTCCCACACCACGCCCAATTGGTTCGAGCACACGGCCAAGGAATGCCAGGCGGCGCGCGAGGCGGCGATCCTACTCGACCAAAGTTCATTCGGCAAACACCTGATTCAGGGCCGCGATGCCACCCAATTCCTGCAGCGCCTCTGTGCCGGTGATATCGATGTGCCGGTGGGCAAACTGGTCTACACCCACATGCTCAACAATCGCGGCGGCATCGAAACAGATATCACCGTCAACCGGCTGGCTGAGAACCGCTATCTGATTATCTCCTCGGCCACCATCCATCCGCGCGACAAGGCGTGGATCGAGCGTCACATAAGCAACGATGAAAATGTCACGCTCACCGATGTCACCTCAGCCTACACTGTCCTTTCCCTGCAAGGCCCGCGCTCGCGGGATATTCTTGCCAAAGTGACGGACGCTGAATTGAGCAATGCAGCCTTTCCTTTCGCCACCTCGCAGGAGATCGATGTCGGCTATGGGCGGGTGATCACCAATCGCCTGACGTATGTGGGCGAGCTCGGATGGGAGCTGCATATCCCAACCGAATTTTCTCAAGGGGTGTTCGATGTGATGATGGAAGCGGGCGCCGATTTCGGGCTGAAGCCAGCTGGCTATCACGCGCTTGAGCATCTTCGTTCCGAGCGCGCCTACCGAGAATATGAGCTGGACCTAACGCCCGAGGATACACCGCTTGAAGCCGGTCTCGGCTTTACCGTCAAGCTCGACAAGCCGGGCGGCTTCATTGGCCGCGACGTGCTGATGCGACAAAAAGAAGCCGGCCCGCTGACCAAGCGCCTCGTCATGTTCAAACTACGCGATTCCGAGCCGGTGCTGTTCCACGAAGAACTGATCCGCCGCGACGGTGATATCGTTGGCTATATCAGCTCCGGCGCGTACGGCTTCACCCTCGGCGCCTCAGTCGGCATGGGCTATATCAACCACCCGGATGGCATCACCAAAGACTTCATCGAGAGCGGTGATTGGGAAATCGAGATCGCCGGCGAGCACTACGCGGCGGACGCCTCCTTGCGCGCCTTTTTCGACCCTACCGGCACGCGGGTGAAAGTCTAAGCCGCTTTCAGGTAAGTAAGTAAGCTGGATACATAATTAAATTCGCAGGCGGCTTAGCGCGAGTGTGAAAACCTATCTTGCAGCCCTCTGCCGACGATGGTTACGCAAACATGCGGCCTGGTCAATCGGCAGCGGCCATCAACGCCTCAAAGGCCGGCCAGGCAACATTCGGGTGATAGCTGTGCCCACCTTCCGCCGCCGCCGTTTGCAAGTTATCCGGCGCCGCCAGGGCACGGTAGACCGAGCGGGCGGATTCAGCCACCGCCGCCGCTCCCGCATAGGGCCAAATATGATCTTCCTTGCCGGCAAAAATCAGCATCGGACGGGGCGCCGAGAGGGCGATGATATCGTCCATCTCAAGCCAGTTGAGAACTCCCGGCACGACATTCTGTCCGCTCGAATCCTGGCGCCGGCCAATTGTATCGCGCATATAACCGACGCTGCCGCCAACCAGTGCCGCGCGAACCCGAGCATCCAACGCGCTGGCGTAAAGCGCCGTCGAGCCACCGGATGAATTTCCCATTATATGCAGACGGGCAAGGTCGAGCGATAAGCCATGCGCGGCGCCTGCCAACCAGGTGATCACCGCCGAGACATCCGAAGCGCGCTCCCCCAGAAGCGTACGGCCCAGCAACAGGGCATGATTGGCCGCATCTATACAGGGATCACTGGAAATTTTCGCCAAGTGACGCTCGCGCCGCTCGCCAAAGCAGGATTGCTCCACCGCCACGGCCATATAGCCGCGCGCCGCCGCCTGCAAGGCATTCTCCGAGCCGCGCGCGATACGCTCCACATCCATTGGCAGGCGCACGTCGCCCCAGCTCAGATGAATGCCTGAATTGGTGCCCTGCAAGCAGATCATCACCGGCAACGGCCCCGGCAGATCCGGGTTATAAATCATGTGGACAGGAATATCGTGCGCCGCGCCGATACGGAGATAGCAGCTTTTGCGGATCAGATTATTTGCCATCTCATGGCTGCGTTCATGGCGTGCTTCGGCGATCTCTTCGGTCATTGAATAGCCGCTCAGCTCGGCCAATTTCGCGCGCGCGGTTTTCTGCCATAGGGCGGCATCTTTATCGCCAGTGTTTTGCCACGAAAGGCGCAATGGCGCGGCGTCATAATCCAGGATATGGCATTCGCTCGGACTCAGATGAATGCCTTCAGGGCGCGCCGGATAGGGATCGACCTCGCTGCCGAGAGAATTTCTGATTCGTCGTTTGATCGCAAGCGCCAGCGTGCGCAAACGTGCGGGCGATATCATGGCTCCTCCCTGAGTAGCGTGGTCTTCTTCTGAGACGGCTTATTATATCCAACTCAACCCGGGAGGGGTTTTAATAGTTAAGTATGCTGGTACCTTAATTATGTTGCCTTCAGGATGTCACGCCCGACATGTGCGGAGAATCTGTGCCGGTTTCTGCCGAAATCACTTCTCCGGCTAAAGGCGCCTCCAACAGAATGGTGACCCGGCGGTTTTCGGCGGTTTTTTTCGCCGTTCCTGGTGATGGTCTCGGGCATACCTTCGCCGCGCGGGCCAAGCCAGATCTTATACGGTGAGATACCGCGCGCGATCAGTTGGTCCCAGACAGCTAGGACACGCTGCATGGAGAGGGCCAAATTATGTTGTGACGCGCCCGAGCGATCTGCATGGCCTGACATAAATTATTTCTATCTCGGCGCGCCGCGCGGCGCCCGCGCTGACATCGAGCATGTCACTGGCATGTCCATCCAGAACGGCACTATCATGGGCGAATTGTACTCTAAAACGCTGTGCCGGTAGGCCAGCGACTGGCTGAGCAATGGCAACGCAGTTTTCCTCGAGCGCATCCACGACCTCGAGGTGGCGAACTTCGAGCGCCGGAGCCGGTGGCTTTTCAGGAATTTCCTGGCTGATGATCTGGCGCGCCTGTCAGCTTCCAAGAGCCGTCTCAAATGCGCTACGGCATTCTTTGATATGGCCGAGCTACCAGCCCTCCTCAAGCTGCTCTATCCAGCAATCGAACGAAGATTGCGCCAGAGCCGCCTGGATCGGGCTTTGCTCAGCAAAGCCAGCGTCAATGGCGGAAACGAGATGGGCGCGGGCAACGCCAAGCACGCCAACCTGATGGGCGGGAATATGCCAATCCTCGATATGCTCAGGTGCCG
>Ga0115002_10007958_pt1 | contig 11818 bp, 10 predicted proteins | sample ArcticOcean_MG_C_8_FD_89576 | JGI IMG/M metagenome (GOLD analysis project Ga0115002, IMG submission 89576) | Marine microbial communities from western Arctic Ocean - ArcticOcean_MG_CB11_86 | ecosystem: Environmental > Aquatic > Marine > Oceanic | place: Arctic Ocean: Canada Basin | collected...
AAAACGAAGGTGGACGCTATGAGGCGTTCCGCCTTTTCTTTACGCCGTAGGCGTTACATATAGTGGACTGGGGTCGCGGAGCGCACCCTAGGTGGACGTCACCAGACACCACCTACCCCGAGGGGGTTGGAGAATGGTGGATACAAAATATTTTCCAAAAAATACAAAAATGTCTGTTGCGCTTTGACGCAAAATACTTCTTAGTAGGTACCCGATTTCGATTACCTACCAAAGGAGCCATGAAATGAGCCAATCGCTGACAAGTCTATACGTTCATGTTATTTTCTCGACAAAGAATCGTTCACCGTTATTAAAAGATAGAAACATTCGTCAACGATTGCATGCGTATATCGCCGGGAGTTGCAATAACATGTGCTGCGATCCATTAGAGATTGGAGGCGTGGAAGATCATGTCCACATGTTAACGGATTTCAATCGTAGCCTTGCGATTGCTAATTTTGTTCGCGACCTAAAAAGGGAAACTTCCAAGTGGATCAAATGTATTGATTCGCAATTGAAAGATTTTTCATGGCAAAAAGGATATGGTGCTTTTTCGATTTCTCCAATTCACGTGCCAGCCTTGAAAGTCTATATCAAGAACCAAGAGGAGCACCATAAACTAGAAGGTTACAAAGAGGAATTTCGTAGGCTATGTGAAAAATACAATGCCGGAATCGACGAGAGATATTGTTGGGATTAATAATCGTGCGAACTCGCACGGTTCTTGGTTCTTCAACCCCTTCGGGGTAGGTGATGTCGCGACGTTCTACCTAGGGTGCGCTGCGCGACCACAGGCTACTATATTCAACGCCTGCGGCGTAAAGAAGAGGCGGAACGCCTCGGGCTGGCGTCGCTGCGCAACGATGTTCCAATAATTCGTTTGTGCGATTTAGACTAACGCACGGCGGTTTAATCCACGATGCCAGCTAACAGCTAATCCCTCGTATCGACCAACGCCCAACAGATTGCCCCGGTGAGGTAAACGCCTGCGAATAGTAGTAAAACTAAATCCCAATTCGCTGTCCGTTCGAATAGTATCGCGACTAGGAAGGGACAGGCTGCAGCGGCGAGATTGCCACACATGTTCATCAGTCCAAAAACTTGTGGAACTCGACGTCCGCCGATGTCGATGGTGGCCGCAAACGCACATGGTCCAGCGAACGCCGCACATAATGCCCCGAGCGCCAAGAGGATTACCGCGAAGACGACACTTTGCACAAACCAGGCCGCCAAAATCAAGATGGCACAACTTCCCAACGCGGCGGCTCCTACGCCACTGCGGCTGATTCGAACATTGCCTGTCACTCGCCAGATCCAGTCGGTTATCATTCCGCCCAAAATGCAGCCCGCGAAAGTTCCTATGAAAACCAACGCCTGCAAATATCCAGATCCCTCGATGGACACGCCGCGAGTCTTTTGTAGAAAAGTGGGGAACCAGCTCGCGAAGAACATGGAACCCGCTGCTCGACAAATCTGTTGACCGCATAAAAACCAGATGGTTGGACGCAGGAGCAATTCCATCCAATCGGACTCGGCTTCGTCAATTGGTTTCTGAGCTACACTTGCCGGTTCTTTTGCGCTGTCCTGGTTTGCTCGGCCTTCGCCTATCAGCTTGAGCTCCTCGCCGTTGACTGCTTCTACTTGATCGGGATGATTTCGGAATTGGAGATAGAAGAAAACGGTCCACAGTACGCCGGGAAGAGCAAAAACGGCGAAGACCCAGCGCCACCCGATCGTTGCGGTCAATCCGCCCGTTAGGCCACTGGCCATGATCGCGCCGATTTGCATTCCAGCGGCGAGGATTCCGCAGGCTAACGATCGCTCTGAAAATGGCATCCAGTGTCCGATTGAGTTGCAGGCAGCTGGAAATATACCAGACTGAGCGATTCCCATTAGCAATTGCGTGACGATAAGGATCCAGAACACGGGAGCAACGGCTGTTCCGCAAGTCGCAATCGACCATGCCATCGCGAAGACAGTTAGGGCAAGGCGAGTTCCAAAGCTTTGTGCGAACCATCCAGTTGGAATCTGGAAGAGTGCATAGGTCCAGAAAAACGCACCCATGAATATGCCTGATTGCGTGAGCGTCAGATCGAGGTCCTCGCGAATCGTACTCTCGGCAACTCCAATTGCGTTGCGGCAAAGATACGCGAGCATGGCGGCGGCGGTGAGCCATGCGAGTGTGCGATAACGAATGCTCGTGGGATATTCAGCCATCTACAAAGCTGCCTGTAATCGAGCGAACAGACGGTCGACTTCCGCTTGCGTTTCGGCGTCGAGTTGCCAGCCGACAGGCTGAATTTGCAAAGTGTTTGGGAACAGCCCGCGTTTCTTCAGTAAGTATTTTTCTATCGCCAGGAAGCCGTCGAGGCCACCTTGGATTTGCAGAGCGACCAGTGCACAGATCGGAAGCGACAGTTGGTAGATTCGTTCTTCGTCGCCAAACTTGAGTGCATTCCAGAGTGCCACGATCGCGTCGAGTAGGTCGACCGCTGGCATCGTGCCGACGATTCCGCGGCGATAGCAGTCGACTAAATTGATGCCGCCGGATCCCTCGAAGATGCGGGCTTCGCCGTCGGTGGCATCGCGAAGCTTAGAGAGGTTTGGCCCTAAGGGGCTGGCCTCTGGCTTGAAGAATATTCGATCGCTGCCAAACTTCTTCAGCAACTCCATGTAGACACCCAGATCGATTGAGGCTCCCACATAGTTCGAGGCGTCTTGGACTACTAACGGAATTGAAACGCTGGCGGCGATCGATGAGAAATAGTCGAGCGATGCGGCGGCACCCAACGAGGTTGCCACTGGCGGGATCGCCATCATCGCCGATGCACCAATTTCCTCGGCGTGCCGAGCGAACTCTACTGCCTCGGCGGTGCTCTCAGCTCCGACGCTGATGACGGTGTAACCGCGTTCCGCCACCAGTTGGCAGAGTTCAGCGGCGAGCTGTTTTCTGCCGTGGTAACCGAGCCTTAAGACTTCGCTGACCATGGCCACGACCACTCCATCGGCGCCCACTTCGAATACCCAATCGATCTCGCGCGCTAAGGTGTCGCGATCGATCTCGCCCTCCGCGGTGAACGGAGTCTGCAAGACTGGGAGGACGCCGTGCAGTAGTTCGCTATTTGTTGAGGACATCGTGGATCGCTTGTGCCATGGTTTCAGTAATTAGTTCAAGACTTCCGCGGTCAAACGGTGTTTGCCAGACGGGATAGACTTCCGTGTCGTACAGTTCTGCAGGTGGCAGGTAGCCAAGGGAGCCGTTGATCAGGTTCATGCAGATTATTGTCTCGTTGGGAAAGCGAGCGCGGAGATTCTCTTGAAGCGCCGAGTAGGGCTCGCAGCAACTGCCGACAAGTACCGCGTCGCCGATTTTCCAAACGTAAATTGGAAGGCTAAACGTCGAGCCATCACCGACGCCGCGGCGGATGTTTCTCTTGCGACGCAGCCGTTCTTGAATCGCGCGGTCGGTACAGTTTGCACGCTCTTCTTCCAACTGATCTGCAGACGGCCAGTCTTTCAGCGGTAAGTCGACGGCAGTCTGGACCGCTCGAAGATCTTGTGACAGTTCGCAAGGTTGATGTTTCCAAACGGCCAGCGCGGCGCCGGACTCCACCGTTTCGCTGAAGGCGAGTTGAGTTCCGGCCGGTTCCATGTCGGACAAGGTCGACAACGCGGCGAAAGCGAGTTGGCGTCCGTGTCGATCTGCAACTTCGAGGTCGCTGACGTATTGGTAGCGAGGAGCGAGGTCACCGCATGCGCCCAACATAAACAACGAGGGGGCGGAAGTGTTTTGTTGGATCGTTTCTCGCATGGCGCCAACGTAGTCCGGCGAAACGGCCGAGTTGTCCCAGGCCAATGTCGTTGGATGGCAAGCGTAGTTGGTAAACGTCGCCCGCAGCTGACCGCTGGGGTCTGAAATGCGTCCGACCAAGAGCGTATCGTCTGGATCGCCCGCCGGATTGTAGCCGCAGATTATCCGCTCGCGTCCGTCGTCCGGGTCCGGCAAGTCCCGGTTCGTTGCCAGACCGCATCGACCGGCGTGCCAATCCAATATCGATTCCGTTTGCGATTGCTGTGCTGATCGAACCGCTTCGACCGTAGAGTCGAAAAGCGTTTCCTGCCATTGCTGCAATAGGTCGTTGCCTGGAAGCGAATCGTCGCGGTCCATTAATGGGGGTCCGGCGTGAGTGTGGCTGAGTGCGAAAATAAGATTCGCCGATTGTAGTGAGAGCGTTTCCAGCAGTCGCGCATAAAAGTTGTTGAAAGTGAGCGGCGTGGTCCACCAACCAAGATCTGCATCGACAAATATTTGAGTCTGTCCGCCAGCGAGTGGAGAAAGGGCAACGGCGGTGAGTGTTAGCGAGCCGTGAATGGAATCGGCTACGTCGTGTTTTGAGGCACCCCAGTTGCGACCGTAGATGCCGACGGGTGGCGTGATGTCGGTGCGAGCAATTCCTATGCGCCCACGAAACGAAGGGTGGCGAAATTGTTGTGGAGTCGATCTGTTATTTGAATTCATCGTTACCAATCTCCTACGGCGCCATCGCGATAAAACACTCGCTGTGGTATCTCTTGCTCGAATGGATGTTTGCGAACTTCGTCCTCGTCAATCGTAATGCCAATCCCCGGTCGGGAATTGGGTGTGACTGTGCGAGTCGACTCATCGATCGTAAAGCCCTCCTCGACGACGTCCTTTCGCCAGGGGACATCGTTGTGGACGGTCTCGCAAATTATGTAACTCGGCTGCGAGAAACCAAATTCCAACGATGCGGCAGTGCTGACCGGCCCCTGTGGATTGTGCGGAGCGAGTGCGATCCGATGGGCGTCCGCCAACGCGGCCACTCGACGCGATTCGGTAAAGCCACCGCAATGAGTTACGTCTAGTTGGCAGACCTCGCAGCCTCGGGCAGCGAAGAGATCTCGGAAGGCAGCCAAGTGCGTTAACCGTTCGCCGGTTGCGATGGGAGTTGCGACTGCAGCATTGATGGCGGCCAAACTCTCTGGATTTTCAGGCCAACACGGTTCCTCGAGAAAGTAGAGTCCATACTGGTCCAACGTTTTGGCAAACTGCATCCCCATCGCAGGTGACGGTCGCGCGTGGCAGTCGACCATGATGTCGATGTCGTCGCCGACTGCTTCACGCATCGAGGCGACGCACGTTTCGGCAGCTTTGATCGGCTTCAGTCCTTCGATTGGCATTGTCGGTGGAACTGCCATCGATTTGAAAGCCGTAAAACCCTCGGCGACAGCTTGTCGAGCGAGGTCCGCGAACTGCTTGGCGTTATCGACGGGCGTTTCGTAAAAGCTCTCGAGGTTCCCGCCGCCCAGATGGCAATACAGTCGAATGGAATCGCGAACAGGTCCGCCCCAAAGTTTGTGACAAGGTACGCCGTGGATTTTTCCAACAATGTCCCATAGAGCGAGATCGATTCCAGCAATCGCAGTCGAACGGACGATCCCTTGCCCGTGCCAAAAATGTTGCCGCCACATCATCTGCCAAAGATGTTCGACTCGCGACGGGTCTTCGCCAATCAACAGCTGCGATAGATCCTCGATCGCACCGACGATACCGCGGGTGTGCCATTCGAGCGTTGCCTCTCCCCAACCAACGAGACCCGGTTGGTCAGTGATCACTTTTACGAAAACCCAATTTCGCATCCGAGCGTTACACACCAGGGTCTCGATTGCAGTGATCTTCATACTGGTCCTAACTGTTGGTTGTGCGAAATGAGCTCGAACGATTGACCGCGGTTGGAGTCGAAAGCGGTTTTGGTGTTACGGGAGTGAATTGTGGTGATTGTTTGCTATGCCAAAGTATTTGATTTCGCGCACCGAGGCAAGTTTCAGTCGGGAAGTAACTTGGTTCACGTGGGTATTATTTTCGAGATGTATCAATTGAGTCTTACTGGCGAGAGATGCGGTTATTGTCGTCTGGATAGAAAATTCGGGGTCTGGCGATGTGGCCTGATCCTAGGTAAGCTAAGCAAGGTAGATCTTCACCAAACGGGTAAGCCGAAAGTGTACCACGGGTAAGCTGAGAGAGAATTATGAGTGGACCGGATTTTACAAAGTCAGACTTGTTACCAGTAATTGCGCAGGACCACGAAAATGGCGATGTGTTGATGTTGGCCTACATGAATCAAGAGGCGTATGCCGAGACATTGCAGAGCGGACGCGTGGTTTACTTCAGTCGCAGTCGCCAACGGTTGTGGCGTAAAGGCGAGGAAAGTGGCAACGTGCAGCATCTGAAAGCGATCTACTACGATTGCGACGCGGATACGCTTTTGGTGAAAGTGGAACAAGTGGGCGGAGCTGCCTGTCACGTAGGTTATCGCAGTTGCTTCTTTCGCAAGATCGATCCCGCGACTGGCGATGTTGAAGTGGTCGGCGACCGCGTTTTTGATCCCAAAGAAGTGTACAAGAAGGAATAGCTCGCTCTTATGTCCGATAAAATTCTGAAGTTGGGAATTCCCGCAGGCAGTCTGCAGGATTCGACGGCTGAGCTGTTCAAGAAGGCGGGTTACAATATCCGCTTTTCGTCTCGGTCCTACTATCCGACGATCGATGATACCGAAATCGAGTGCTTGTTGATTCGAGCTCAAGAGATGGCCCGTTATGTCGAGCAAGGTATTCTCGATGCTGGCATCACTGGTTACGACTGGATCTTGGAAACCGAAGCCGATGTGGTCGAAATCTGCGAGTTGATATTTTCGAAGGTGAGTCGTGGTCCGGTCCGCTGGGTTTTGTGTGTTCCCGAAGATTCCGAGATGCAGACCGTTCAGGACTTAGAAGGAAAACGAATCGCTACCGAAGCTGTCGGTCTGACCAAGACGTTCCTCGCCAAGCATGGTGTCAACGCGACGGTAGAGTTTTCCTGGGGAGCGACCGAGGTCAAGCCACCTCGCTTAGCGGATGCCATCGTCGAAGTTACCGAGACTGGCAGTTCACTTCGCGCAAACGATTTGCGGATTGTCGCTGAGGTTTTGCAAAGCACGACGCGATTCGTTGCCAACAAAGATGCTTTCAACGATCCTTGGAAGCGCAGTAAGCTCGACAACATCGCGCTGATGCTCGAGTCATGTTTAGCAGCCGAAGGCAAAGTCGGCTTGATGATGAATGTTCTCAAGGATAACTTGGATAATGTTCTCTCAATTCTACCTGAATTGCAAAAGCCGACGGTGTCATCGCTGTCCGATCCAGAGTGGATTGACGTGAATACAATCGTCGAGGAACAGGTGGTTCGCTCCATCATTCCACAGCTAAAGGCCGCCGGAGCGAGGGGCATTGTCGAATATCCCGTCAATAAGCTCATCCAATAGGTTTTTCTGGAGCTGTCTAGCCAGATAGGGTGCGAAGTTGTGTGGCGTAAGCTTCTAGCTTGCGATAGACGGCATGAATGAATTGGCAAGCAGGATGCCTTACCTTACTTTTAAGGATTGAAGTGGCGGATTCTTACTGTGTCTTGAGCCAACACCCACTATCATTAAGCTCAACGTATGTGTGTTAATCGCGAGTCTTCGCGATTGTCAATTCACCCTGCCGGCGTTCCGGATCGGGGTTCATTGCAGCTTAACTTTCTTGCGGTAGATCAATGATGCAATCACGAATTCTGTCCTGCCGTTTATTGTCGTTTCTCATGGCGCTGGTTTCGTTAATTGCCGCCCGTGAATTGGCGGCTCAAACGCTCCAGGAGCGACTGATCGCCGAAACGCCCGCGTCGTTGGTGGCATCTGCGCGAAGCGATGGCGATCCCCATCAAGGTGCGGCAGTGTTTTTCGCGCGGGCGATGGCTTGCTCGACTTGTCATAGTGTTGGAGAACGACCCGAAGGTATCGGCCCGGATCTGTCTAAGATGGATCCGAAGAAAATGACAGATGCCGCATTGGTCGAATCAATCCTGGAGCCCTCGAAGACGATTGCGGCCGCCTATGCCACAGAGACTGTCGAGACTGTCGACGGTCGTTCGGTAACGGGGCTGCGCGTGGAAGAAAACGATCAACAGTTGGTGCTGCGAGATGCGGCGCGGCCCGATAAGTTCTTTACGCTCAAGAAAAGCGATATTGCCAACCGTAAAAAGGCAACCCAATCAATTATGCCCGCTGGGCAAGTCAATCAACTGAACGGACGCCAACAGTTCGTTGATTTATTGCGTTATCTGTTCGAACTCCGCGACGGCGGCGCAAAGCGGGCTCGAGAACTTCAACCGCCGCCCAACCCGGATGCTCAGCAAGTTCCCGACATCCCGCTCCCGTGGCAGGCGGTTGTGCAACGCGGCGAGGTGGCTGTCGAATCGAATCTCAAATACCCGCACGCCGTGGCGATTGGGTTTGACGGAGGCACCGTCCTCTTTGATGCAAATTCTTTGCGAACCGTCGCGCGGTGGAGTGACGGGTTTGTAAAGAGTTCTCCGCAAAACTACTTTGGGCTCTATTGGCATCGCGACGGTGGACCAGCACACTTAACGGCGACTGGTTCTCATCCTTTGGTATTTCGCCTAACACAGAATGGTGAATGGACGGGATTCGAGCCGGCTGGCAGTAGCGATCCAAATCTGGGAACTCGGTTTGACGGTTACCAGATCGGTCAATCTTCCGTTCGCCTTCACTATCGAGTCTTGGTTAACGACCGGCGGATTCGAGTATCGGAGACTGTCCGCGCCGAGAAGCGATCGAGTTGGCAGGGTTTCGCTCGCGAATTCCGTTTTGGCGGACTGCCGTCGGGTGGGATGGCTTCGTTGGGACTACCAGTAGGTGAGCATTTTCAGTGCTTTAGTTCTGCGGGCGAAAGAGTTGACTCTTCATTCGCGGCAAAGGCTGGCGGAAATCGCGTTCCGCTGATCGGCTACCAAGCGAATGGAAAGTACCAAGTCGTGCGATTGCAGACGACAAACGACGCCGCTTGGTTTGCCAGCGATCCGGTTGCAAAAACAAACGGAGAGGCCGTTTGGCGAGCGGTTGTGGCGAGCGGCAAAACGAACGGAGATTCGGAATTGACGCCGATATTGCGTGTCGACATGTGGACGTACAAAGGGCCCCATTCCGAACCAACTGCCTTGGAACTGTCCTCGTTGGTTTCTGTCCCACCCGCGATGCAGGACCCGTTTGATTCCCTACAACAATCTGGGATTCAAAAAACGGCGATCGCACCACCTCCGTTGCCACCTGGGGAGATCGACGAGCAGGAGATCGCGGTTTTGAAACGGCCGCCGGTTAATCCAAAAGAGAATGTCGACGAGTTGAAGGCCGCGCGGGGACGATTCCTGCGTTTTGTTGTGACCAAGACCACGGGCAATTCAGAACCTGGTATCGACGAATTGGAAGTGTTCGGGGTCGATCCCAAAGTGAATCTGGCACTCGCCGGAAAGGCGACTGCGTCTTCCGTTATTTCGGGCTACGCTATTCATCAGATTCCACATTTGAACGACGGAAAATTAGGGAACAATAACAGCTGGATCAGCGGCGAGCCAGGTGGCGGTTGGGCGCAAATCGAGTTCCCCGAAACCGTCGACATTCGCAGGGTAGTTTGGGCTCGCGATCAAACGGGTGTATGTAAAGATCGACTGGCGGTCGCCTACCGGATCGAAGTTTCCTCCGATGGTAAGCAATGGACGAAAGTCGGAGACAATCGAGGGCGAGAGAATAACGCAGCTCCTGCGCTTCGCCGAGACGCTTCGCCGAGTTACGAGATGGCGGCAATTCCGCCACCGTACTCGACCGCTCGTCTGTCCGACATCGCATTTCACGACGGCGTCATGTACGCGATTTCAATGACGGACGGACAGATCTGGCGGTCGCGGATTCCGCCCGTTGAGGAGCCCAATAGAGTCGCTTGGCAACGGTACGCCAGTGGGTTGTATCATCCGACTGGTATCGCCTTCGTTGATGGACGGCTATTTGTAGCTCAAAAGCAAGAGATTACTGAACTCATCGACCGCGACGGTGACGGAAAGGTGGAACACTATCGGACGGTCGCGACTGGGTGGGGTTTGTCGACTGGTTGGCATGAGTACTGCTTTGGATTGGCCGTCGATCGTGAAAAGAATCTCTGGTTTGCATTGAACACCGGCTACTTTTGGACTCATACAGGCTTCGTCAATCCGGGTCGCTGGCGCGGTTCAATTCTTCGAGTCACACACGAGTCAGAGAAATTGGAAGTAATGGCGACGGGCTGTCGCGTTCCCAACGGCTTGGCTCAAGGGCCCGATGGAAATATCTTCTATACAGATAACCAAGGAGACTGGATCCAGTCTTGCAAACTGGCTTGTGTGGTGCCCGGTAGATTCTATGGCCATCCTGAAACTAAAGCGGACGCGTTGCCAAAAGGTACGTATCCGGATGGACGCAGTGCGATTTGGATGCCGTACAGCCGCAGTCGCAGCAGCTCGGGCCCCGTTCACGATACGACGTCAGGGAAGTTTGGTCCGTTTTCAGGTCAGATGTTTCTGGGCGATGTGGGTTACGGTGCCAATCCTGGGATCATGAGACTCGCTCTGGAGAAAGTAAATGGCGAATACCAAGGTGCGTGTATTCGATTCGTCGATGGCCAGCCTTTGGGTTGCCAGCGAATGAAGTTTGGCCCCGATAACCAACTCTACGTCGCTTCGCTCACTAGCGGCTTGGCGCGGATCGCATTCGCAGGCGAAACTCCGATGGCGATTCGATCCGTCAATATTCGACCGCAAGGAAAGGGATTCGTCGTCTCTCTTACAAAACCCTTGGCTGCCGAAACGAAGCTTACTCCCAGCCATTTCAAGGTAAAACGGTATCACTATCTCTACTCGGGAAACTACGGATCGCCGCAAGCCAACGAGCAAATGGTTGCCTTGCAAAACGTCGAAGTGTCGGCGGATCGAAAATCGATCACTTTGAGTTTGCCAGTCGAAACTCATCCCATTGGCATGGTGTATGAAATCAATCTCGGTAAACTCAACGATGCAGACGGTAATAATCTAGTTCATAACGAAGCTTGGTACACCGTACATCAGATACCCAAATAGTTCGGGTGTGAAATTTCGAGTTTGAAGTCTTGCGAAACAAGGGGAACGCTATGAGTACCCAGTCCAAGTATATTCGCCGGGACCCGGCGGAAGTCGAGCCGTGGGCTGAAACGTGCGGCGCCATCCGCTGCTTGATTGAGGAATCGGATGGAGCAGCAGCAGAAGTCCACCATGTCGAAATCGAGGACGCCAAGCTGCACTACCACGAGCGGACTGACGAGTTCTACTATGTGATTGACGGCGAAGGGACAATGATCCTCGATGATGAAGAAATTAAACTGAATCGAGGCGTTGTGGTTTACGTTCCGCGAGGCGTAAAGCACAAGGCGATTGGCAAGCTGACTGTTCTCACCGTTTGCATTCCTCGCGGTGTTCTAGACGATGTGCACGAAGTGGAATGACTTTTCCGCCATTAGGTGCGGGCGTTTTATGGGGTGGCTATGATGGTGTATGGAAACGCAATGATCGGAACGCATAATGGTTAGCGACGAGAATGGAAAAACTGGTGGCCGTTATCGACGTCGGCGAGTTCGCTCGCGAGCACGGCTTCAGGTCGAATTGCTTGAGCAGCGGCTTTTGCTGGCGGGAGTGGCGTGTGAACCCATACACCCAGCTGCTGCTCCACAGCGGATAGTCGACTTAGTTCCCGCTGCCGCGGAATACCATGTGGTTCATGAACTGCCAATTCAGCAAGCCGCGTTTAGCGCGGATCAATATAGCGTCGATCACAGCGGCCTATTTGAAGACACGCGTTTTGATCGAGTCGCGTATTTCTTGGAGCTTGAGTCGGCTCAATTTGGTACTCAATGGGTGTGGGCGTCG
>Ga0115002_10007962_pt1 | contig 11815 bp, 12 predicted proteins | sample ArcticOcean_MG_C_8_FD_89576 | JGI IMG/M metagenome (GOLD analysis project Ga0115002, IMG submission 89576) | Marine microbial communities from western Arctic Ocean - ArcticOcean_MG_CB11_86 | ecosystem: Environmental > Aquatic > Marine > Oceanic | place: Arctic Ocean: Canada Basin | collected...
CAAACCCGTTAATTCTAGTGCTCCTTTTCTTCTAACATTTTCTCGTGCTTTCCTTGCGACATCCCTTGCAAGTGCTGCATGAATTATTTTTGCTAGAATAATTTTTGCAACAGATGGATTTTGATCAAACCATATTGATTATTTTTCATTTATAATTGTTTCAACTATCATTCTTATTTCAGATGAAACTAATTTATCTTTTGTTTGAGATGAAAATTTTGGATCTGGTATTTTAGTAGCTAATACACAAGTAAGTCCTTCTTTAATATCATCACCTGAAATTGTTAATTTATTTTTTTTTAATAGATTATTTTCATTGGCATATTTATTTACAACTCTAGTTAAAGCGCTTCTAAATCCAAGTATATGGGTACCACCATCTTTTTGATAAATATTATTTGTATAAGGATATACGTCTTCACTATAACTAGCATTCCATTTCAAAGAACATTCAATTTCTATATTATTTTTTTCTCCTTCAATATAAATTGGCTTTTTGAATAAATAATTACCACTTTTATTTTGTAATTTTTCTCTCTTCTCATCTAAAAAATCAACAAACTCTATTATTCCACCATCAAACTTAAATTCTATTTTTTTTGATTTTTTTATTGTTAAATCATTTATTGTAATTTTTATTCCTTTATTTAAAAAAGCTAATTCACGCATTCTTTTTAAAATTATATTTGTACTAAACTTTATTGAAGAGAAAATTTTTTTAGATGGCAAAAAAGTTATTTGGGTTCCTGTTTCTTTTGATTTACCTACAGCCTTTAATGGAGACTTTACATCACCATCTTTAAACTCTATAAAATATTTTTTTCCGTCTCTATTTATTTCTAGTTTTAATTTTTCTGAAAGAGCATTTACTACTGAAACCCCTACTCCATGTAATCCACCAGAAACTTTATAAGAGTCGTGATCAAATTTACCACCAGAATGAAGTTGTGTCATAATTACCTCTGCAGCAGGTTTCTTTTCTCCTTTATGCATATCAACAGGGATACCTCTGCCATCATCTTTAATAGTGATAGTTTCATCATTATTAATATAAATATCGATATTTTTGCAATAACCTGCTAGTGCTTCATCAATGGAGTTATCTACTACTTCATAGATCATGTGATGCAAACCAGTACCATCGTCTGTATCGCCAATATACATACCAGGTCTTTTTCTTACTGCCTCTAGGCCTTTTAAAACTTTAATAGAGTCTGCTTTGTAATTTGAACTTTTGATTTGTTTACTCATATTTATTTTTTACGGAAAAACTAATCTTATCACTTTTTTCCAAATTTGTTACACAAAATATTTCAATTTTTCTCATTTAATTTTAATTTTTTATATCAATAATGATTACAAGGTTATTCAAGCAATTTTAACGTTATTAAATTTTATTAAAAGCTTAAATTAATGTTAGAATAATAAAAATGTAAAATGATTGAAAAAAAAAATCTCGTTATAAATGAAACTTTTGCCTCTGCAGTTGAAAATCATAAAAAAGGTAATTTTCAAATTGCTGAAAAGCTTTATAAAAAAATATTAAATGTAGAACCTATCCATTTGCAATCAACTGTCCTCTTGGGCACATTATCGGCACAAACTAAAAATTTTACCCTAGCAAAACAATTGCTACAGAAAGCCATTAAAATTAATCCTAATTATCAAGAAGCACATCATAAACTTGGAATAGTATTTAAAGAATTAGGAGAAATTCAAGAAGCAATAAATTGTTATGAAAAAGCAATTCAAATAAATCCTAATTATGTAGATGCTCACAATAATATTGGAAATTTATTAAAGGAATCAGGGGAAGTTCAAAAAGCGATAAGTTGTTTTAAAAAGGCAATTAAAATAAATCCTAATGATGCTAGCGTTTATAATAACCTTGGAAACTGCCATGAGGAATTAGGGGATTTTAAAAAAGCTGCTAGCTGTTATGAAAAGGCTATCGAAATTAATCCTAATTTTTCGGATGCATATAATAATCTTGGCATTGTTTTTAAAAGATTGGGAGAAGATCAAAAAGCAATTAATTGTTACAAAAAAACAATTCAATTACAATCCAATCATGCAGATGCACATAATAATCTTGGAGTAGTATTTAAAGAGTTAGGAGAAATTCAAGAAGCAATAAGTTGTTTTGAAAAAGCAATTGAAATAAATCCTAATTATGTAATCGTATATAATAATCTTGGATTAGTATTTCGGGAATTAAATGAGTTTAAAAAAGCGGTCAGTTGCTATGAAAAAGCATTAAATTTAGATCCAAATAGAGAAGAGATTTGTGAGGGTTATGGTGATTTATTGCTTAAACTAAATCAGCACATTAAAGCCTTGGCATATATTAAAAAAGGTACAGGTTTTATCAGCTTTACACAAAAAGATGTTAAGATTATCTGATAGTAATGAAATGAAAAGAATAAATATTAACTCTCAACAAACACATTTTATCGGATGTTGGAATTTAGAAAATAACAATTTATGTAATGAAATAACTAATTTATTTGAAAATAATAAAAATTTACAAAAACAAGGCGTCACTGATAAGGGTAAGAATCCCAAAATAAAAAAAACAATTGATATTACAATTCGCCCAAAAGATTTAAAAAAACCAAAATTTGAAATTCTTAAAAAATATATTAACGAATTGCACAAATGTTTTTTAGACTATCAAAATCAATGGCCTTTTTTAAAGGCCACATTTAAAACTATTTATATACCATCGTTTAACATACAAAAATATTCTCCTGGGGACCATTTTGCTACACTTCATAGTGAAAGAACATCGTTACCTACCTTGCATAGATTATTTGCTTGGATGACTTATCTTAATGACGTCGATGATGGTGGCCAAACAAATTTTGGTCATTATGGATTAAAAATAAAACCAAAAACTGGCAAAACACTTATTTGGCCAGCAGAGTGGACGCATGCTCATACTGGAGAAATTTTAAAAAGTGGAACAAAGTATATAGTTACAGGCTGGATGCATTTTCCAACTTCTGATGAAGAACAAGATTCTTAATGATGGAGAGAGTGGGATTCGAAACCATGGTACCTGTGAGGATATACACACTTTCCAAGCGTGCGCCGAGAACCTAGGGCTTATTAAACAATACTTATTTAACACATAACTGAATCAAAAACTTTTTTAAGTGACTCTGTATGTTCATCTTCTTCTTTTTCTTTTTCCTTTAACAAATTCCACAACAGAAACATTTGAAGTAACATTGGTTAGACTCGCATAAAAAACTAAAACAAAAAAACCAATAATAGTCCAACCTAAAAAAAGATTTAAAAAAAACACGGACATTTTATTCCGAATATCGCGAATTAAGGCAATTATAAATGGTAAAAAATATAATGCAAAAAGAATTAGTTGTACAATTATGCCTGTAGAAGAACTGTCTATGAACAGACTGTATCTTTCAACACATCCACTTAACAACAAAGTCAGAAGCAAGATCTCTAAAAGTTTTTTCATTTTTTATGTTTATTAAAAATTTTATTTTTTTTAGGAATAAATTTATTGTTTTTAATGTTGTTTTTATGTTTTTGAAAAGTCAACTTTTGCATTTTTTTCATTGCTTTTTTAGAAGACATTTAAGCTTGCCTCAATAATCGATATAACCAGAATCCCTAAAAGCTTTCTCATAATTTTTATTCGTACATATGATAACAGTGTGACAAGAACGATCTTAACGTCTTTTTAAATAGTGAGAAAGGTTAAATTAATGGCGGAGAGAGTGGGATTCGAACCCACGGTACCTGTGAGGGTACACACACTTTCCAAGCGTGCGCCTTAAACCACTCGGCCATCTCTCCATTTCTAGGGTAGATATTAACAGGACCGTTGCCAAGCAATTCCAATCAAATTCATACGTTGAGTTTAACAATAAAAATTCTTGTGTTCAATATTTTTCATTTTAATTTTGATTTTAATCTATTAATTGTTTTTATTTGCCTGTTTATAAATCTTTTAAAAATATTAAATTGTTTATCTCTTTTTGCTAATATTGGGTAATTATATATATGATCCCAAACTCTTTGATTATTATGTTCGGCCCATTCACATTCTAAAGCTGAAAATTTATAAGAATTATTCAATTTTGATAATATTGAAAAAACGCTCTGACAACCTCTCATACCTTTAAATTTTAGATGATTCTCCACCCTAGAAGTACTATCATCAAAAAAGTTTGTATGTATATTTGCTTTTTCCCACTCATTCATAAATTTAGTAGAAAATTTAGATTTTTTTAAGAAAAAGGTTCCTCCCCATATTTGAGGAGAATTAAATATTACACTTTCTTTATTTAAACCAAAATAATTAATAACATCACATTTTGTATACTCATATTCAAAATATTTTTGATATTTATATTCTTTTTTAAATATTTCTTTAGGAGGCTCACCGTATTCAAACACTGACATTTCATTTTTTTGAGTATTTTCAACATAATCTTTAAGCCTCCATTTTCCTTTATAATTTATATGAGAACCTATATCTGAATAATGTAAAATAGAATTCTCAGGTATCTTGTTTAAGAAATCATTAATTATCTCTGGCCTCCATACATCATACCCATAATATCTATTTCTTCCTCCAACTTTAAACAAATTTCGAATTCTAATTCTTAGTTTTTTTGAAAAGTCTTGAGGTTTATAGACTTTTATATCATCATAAAAATCCATTTGATGTGCTTGCTTAACAAATCTTTTTACACTTGAATTAAGGTCATTACTTGCAAAAGAGCAAAGATATACTTTTGTTTTTAACATAAAAATTTATTTCTCTAAATCTTTAATATTAATTATTTGTTTTGATAAATGTCTATTTTCTCTCTTTATCTCATTAAAAAAATTCCAGGCTAAAACAATTAAACTATCTGGTTTTTTCTTTATATTTTTTTTGGAGATTATTGGAATATTTACACCTGGAATTATTTTTCCTTGTTTAAGTTTATTATCCTCAATTATGCAATCAATTTCATTTGATATTCCAAAAAAGTTAAGTGCTGTAGTAGCTTTTGCAGGTGCCCCATATCCAATTATTTTATTTCCATCTTTTTTTAATTTATTTATATTTTTAATTACATTATCTCTAATTTTATAGACTTTTTTTCCAAATTTTTGGTATGTATTATAGTTTTTAATCCCATAGATTTTTTCCTCTTTTAGTATTTTATTCACACTTTTATCAACTTTAATATTTTTTTTCTTTTGAATATAAATTCTTAAAGAACCTCCATGAGTTTTAATTTTTTCTGCCCTAAAAATTTTTACATTAAATTTTTTAAAAAAATTAATTAAAGATGTTAATGACCAGTAGTTGTAATGTTCATGATAAATATTATCAAACGTTAAGTCTTGTAAAGTATTCATTAAATATTGTACTTCAATGATAATTGTGCCTTTCTTACTTAAAAGAGATATCATGCATTCTGCCATCTCCTTTAAATCATCTGAATGAGCAAATACATTGGAAGCTAAAATTAGGTCTGCATTTTTTTTTATTTTTTTAAGATTTTTTTTAGTTAAAAAACCATTGAATGTTTTAATCTTATTTTTGTTTGCTAAATTTGCTAAATTTTTTGCTGGTTCTATACCTAAAATTTTTTTGAAATTTAATTTTTTAAATGGCTTTAAAGCAATTCCGTCGTTACTACCAATATCTAAAATGTAAGATTTTTTAGGATTTAAATTAAACTCCTCTACATATTTCTTGGCTGCATTTACAAAATGGTCTCTAAAAGTCTTTGATGTAGATGAAGTATATAAATAATTAGAAAACATTTTTTTTGGATCTACTGCTACCGATAATTGACAATTGTGACAATTAGGACAGTAATTCATTTCTAAAGGGTAAGTATCTATTTCTTGTTTTTTTTTCGTTTTTAAATTATTTTCCAAAGGTTGAAGCCCTAAAGAAACCACTCTTTTTAAATCTTTTTTTCCACAACATCTGCAATCAAATTTGTAATTTTTTAAAACATTTTTTCTAATTTTTTCATCTACCAGTTTAAAAGGCAAAGTATGAGTTATACCGTAGTTTTTATGCTCTCTTTCACCTCTAACTAAATTTAAAAAAATTGTATCTTCAGAAAAAATCATTGAGTGTGCGACGTTAGGCTTTGTGACGATTAAATCTCCTTCATTTACCACGTGAGTAACTATTGGTGAGTTTGCTTCTAATAAATCTTTATAAACACTTATAAACTGACCTCTTACAAGTAAGCATTTCTGCTCTTGTATTGGATGAAAGTGGTTGGCTCTTACCGTACCTTTTTTTGATTCTATATATCCAATTAGATTAACTGGTTCAGATAGTTCATAGTTACTAATCTTACCTCTAGAATCTACAAACTCATTCTGCCCTTTAAATATATGCTCTAAATTATTAGTATTTTTTTTAAATAACCACTGTCCTATCATCTGTTTAATTGAGTCTTCAATGTTGTATAAAAATTTAAAACCAGTTTTTAAAAGCTTATGATTAGATAAGGTATAGCCTTCATTGGGAATTTCATCCTCAGTTGCCTCTAGATTTAAGTTAGGATTTATTTTTTTACAGATTTCCGCTACTTGTTTTACTGTTGTTTGTTCATTTACTAAATGAAAAATTTCATTTTTAATTTCAGAATTTTCTTCCATGAACTTCATGCATCTAACTACATCAATTAAATTTACCAAACTTTTTAGCTGCTTACCTCCACCATAAAGTTTTATTGTCCCATTTTGAGAGGCAATTTTTGAAAAAAGATTTGGCATAATATTAATTCTCATTGTGTCTAATGAATATCCATAAACTGAACCAAGTCTCAAAATAACATAATTTTTATTAGACTTTTTAATATCTGTTTCGTTTTGTACTTTACTTGTAGAATAAGTTAAAATAGGAAAAGTTGTTTCATTCTCTTTAATATTTTTTTTAACTTTTTTTAAACCTTCAAACACCACATGTGTAGATGGGAAAATAATTTTACATTTTTTTGGAATAGAATTTAAAACATTATTTGTTCCTTCAACTCCAGTACTTGTAATTCTATTATCTAGTTCAGAATTTTCTTCGCTTTTTACATACGCTACGTCAGTAACTCCAGCTAAATGATGAACTACATCTGCATCATGAAGATGTTCTTTTAAAAATTTTTTATCAAGAATATGTCCTTGAATAAATTCTATACCCCAATCTTTGAGTTGACTAACTCTTTCTGAAATAAACCTACTATCAATTGCTACTATTTTATTTTTCCAACTTTCTCCAGAATATATTTTGCTTAGCTCTGCACCTAAGTATCCAAGTGCTCCTAGTATTACAATTTTTTTCATATGCGATATTTTAAGTATCTTCTTATTATTAAAAAAACAAACATAAAATTAGATATTAACATTAATATTTATCTCATTAATGTCTGAGAAAATGGGATTCAAACTCACGATTGAGTTACCTCTTATGCACGTTCTCTAAGTATGCGCCTTAAAACGTTCAGTCATCTCTTCTTTATAACACTAATGATACCCAAGGTTGCTCTTTGTATTTTGTATACTTTTTAAACCAAAAAGATAAATATCTTTCAGCTAAATATGCATAAAGCCGAAGCGTATCGTAACCTTTTAATTTATCAAAACCAAACTCTTCTTCGCATCTTTCAAGCCAAGGAAACAAGCTACTAAACCATTTATCTAGAATTTCTGGTCTAGCAATACACATCAAATGTGGATTATACGATGTATTTTTATTAATGTAGGAAAAAAAATCATTTTTATCATTATCATCTAGTAGTCTTGTTGCTTTTTCTAAATTTTTATAACCATGATGCATATCAAAATGAAAGGAGATTGTTTCTTTCTGTTTTTGAAATATAATAGATGGGTCTTTAATTAAATTTTTCCATCCTCTTTTAATAATTTTTATTTTTTTTGCTCCAGAAACACTTATTGGATTACATATCAAACTTTCATAAATATCTAATTTGTTATCAATTTCTGTTATTAGATAATCATTTAAATTTTCTATAGTAATAAGATCTTTATCATTTTCTGATTTTATCCAGAATCTTCTTTTCTGACAAAATCCAATCCAATCTTTATTTTCATTTTGCAAACAATTTTGCCAATACCAATAATGAAATGTCAATTCAGAGTAAAATTTTTCTCTATCATAAATATTTTTTTTATTATCACATTTTAAGTATTTTTCTGAAAATTTTTCTTTACCTGCGCCAACTAATTTTAAAGGGATTTTTTCTAAAAATGATAATTTTTCATTTGTAACACAATAAATATCTAAATTACTCATATTTTTTGTTTGATTGTTATGTTTGTTTATACTTTTTAATTTAAATTTTTAATTTTTGATAGATAATTGTTTGTTTAGTAGTATTTTTGCAATAATAATTTTGAAATGAAAGATAAATTTTTAAAAAAAATTTTAGGATTATTTGGCTATAAGGCCTTGGATAAAGAGTACTATAAAAATAGCAGATTTTTATTGAGTAAATCTTACCTAAATATTAATAAAATATTAAATCATCTATTTTCAAAAAATAAAATTAACTCTTTAGTTCAGATTGGTGCAAACGACGGTGAGTTATTTGATACATTAAATAATTATATAAAAAAATATAATACTAAATCTTTATTAGTAGAGCCAATAAAAGAAAATTTTGAAAAGCTAAAAAAAAATTATATTAATTTTCATAATATTACTTTTGAAAATTCTGCTATCTCAATTAAAAATGAAATCACTTATTTATATAAAGTTGATCCAATAAGAATTAAAAACTATGGGAATCATATTCCAGGAATAACATCATTTAATAAATCACACCTAATAAATCATGGTGTAAAAAAAAATGATATTATCACTGAAAAAGTCAACACAATATCAATTATTAATTTATTAAATAAGCATGAAATAAAAGAACTTGATCTGCTGTTTATAGACACTGAAGGCTATGATGGGAAAATTGTAAATGATTTTCTAAATAATTCTTCCTTAAGACCAATTATAATTTTAGAGTATATACACTTAAAACATAATTTATTTAAAGAATTAATCAATAACCTTGAATCAAATAAATATGTTTTTTTTTCAATTAACGAAAATTTAATCTGTTTTCCTACAGAAAAAAAAGAGTCAGTTAATTTTAACTAATTTGCAATCCACTCTTTATATAGTTCTAGATTATTTAAAATATACTTTGGAAACAATTTATCCAATTTTTTAGCTTTATAGGTTTCTTCTCTGCCAATTATATCTTTACCTTCTTTGACTCTTTTTTCTATTTCTTCAATTTGTAAATATTTTTTATCTATTTTTTCTTTAAAAATATAAGGATCATTTGTTTCACATAGATTATTATATTTATATAAAAGTTGTTTTGGTGTTTTTAAATTACAGAAATGCCATCCTCCCTCTTCAATTATATTATTTAATCTCAGTTTATCTATTCTCCAAAATGGTCTTTTTTTAAACTTCAAATTTCTCAGCCATTGTGGTGATTTTAAATATTTTTTTACACATATTCTACTACCATACCAATATGGATTTAACTGACTTTGAAGGTTAATTTTATAATAGGAGTGAAACTGTCTAAATACTGCATATTTCATATTTTTTTTAAATTTTGTTAATACTTCTGGATTTGGTATTTCGTCTAAATCAGAAATAATTATTAAATCTTCTTCATTGACATTTTTAAGTCCTCTTGAAATACAATTTCTTTGAAAATTTTCTCTTATATATGGATTATCTCCACCTGGCATATCCTCAACAGGTATATAAATTATTTTATCTTTAAATTTTGAAAATTTATTAATATCAAATCTTAATTTTTTAAAATTATTTTGCCAAGTTTTGTTGCCCTCTACAATTACAAAGTAATTTATAAAATCATTCAAAACATTTAATCTAAGATCTAAAAGTAAATCTTCATCCCAGTATGAAAAACAATCGTAAATTTTCATTATTTGTCTTTGTTAATTTTTAATACTCCTATAAATGCTTCTTGCGGTATTTCAACTCGACCAAATTGTTTAGATCTTGCTTTACCTTTTTTTTGTTTTTCAAGTAATTTTCTTTTTCTATCTGCCGCTCCTCCACCATGAATTTTTGTTAAAACATCTTTTTTAAAACCTTTAATTGTTTCTCTTGCAATAATTTTACCTCCTATTACTGCTTGAACAGGAATCATAAAATTGTGCCTTGGAATTAAATCTTTTAATTTTTCACATACTTCTCTGCCAATGGATTGCGAAAAATCTTTATGTATCATCATGGCAAGTGCGTCTACTGGTTCTGAATTTACTAAAATTCCTAATTTTACTAAATCTCCTTCTCTGTGTTCAATAATCTCATAATCGAAACTAGCATAACCACTAGTCATAGATTTTAATCTATCATTGAAATCAAAAACAACTTCATTTAAAGGCAATTCATAATTAATTACTGCTCTATTGCCAGAATAACTTAAATTAGTTTGTATGCCTCTTTTATCCTGACAAATCTTTATTATCGAACCTAGGTATTGATCTGGAGTTATAATGGTTGCTTTAATCCAAGGTTCTTCAATAAATTTAATGTGCGTGGGGTCTGGTAAGCTAGATGGATTTTGTAAATCTATTACATTTCCTTTATTCAAGTGAACTTTATAAACTACACCTGGGGTAGTAGTTAATAAATTTATATCAAATTCTCTTTCTAATCTTTCTGTAACTATTTCTAAATGTAATAATCCTAAAAACCCACATCTAAATCCTAAGCCTAGTGCAGAAGATGATTCAGTATCATATGAGAAACTAGCATCATTTAATTGAAGTTTTGCCAAACCATCTTTTAATTTTTGATACTCCGAACTATCCACTGGAAATAACCCACAAAAAACTACTGGCTTGCTTGGTTTGAATCCTGGTAGAGCTTCTTGTAATGGTTTATTTGCTTCACAGATTGTATCACCTACTTTGGTCTCAGATAATACTTTTATTCCGGTTGTTATAAAACCAATTTCACCTGCATTTAATTCATCAACATCTTTTGGTTTCGGGGTAAAAACTCCAACTTTTTCAATAATATATTCTTGGTTAGTTGACATCATTTTAATTTTCATACTTTTTTTTATTTTTCCATCAATTACTCTAACCAAAATAACAACTCCTAGATAAGTGTCATACCAACTATCAACTAACAAGCATTTTAAAATTTTATCTTTTTCACCTTTTGGACCTGGCAATATTTTAATAATCTGCTCTAAAATTTCTTCAATTCCTTCACCTGTCTTTCCAGAACAGGGAATAGCATTACTAGTATCAATTCCAATAACATCTTCTATTTGTTTACTTGTTTTTTCTATATCTGAAGCTGGTAAATCAATTTTATTTAAGACTGGTACAATCTCATGATTAATATCTAAAGCTTGGTAAACATTTGCAAGTGTTTGTGCTTCTACTCCTTGAGTGCTATCAACTATTAAGATTGACCCCTCGCATGCGTATAAAGATCTACTTACCTCATAACTAAAATCTACATGACCGGGTGTATCAATGATATTTAATATATAATTTTTCCCACTTTTAGATTTATAATTAAGTTTAACTGTTTGTGCCTTAATTGTTATTCCTCTTTCACGCTCTATATCCATAGAATCTAAAACTTGTTCTTTCATTTCACGATCTGTAAGACCACCACATTTATGAATTATCCTATCAGCAATAGTAGACTTACCATGGTCTATATGTGCAATAATGGAAAAATTTCTAATATGATCGATATTACTCATTACGATCTAATTTTTGCACCAGTTTTTGTTTC
>Ga0115002_10007964_pt1 | contig 11814 bp, 9 predicted proteins | sample ArcticOcean_MG_C_8_FD_89576 | JGI IMG/M metagenome (GOLD analysis project Ga0115002, IMG submission 89576) | Marine microbial communities from western Arctic Ocean - ArcticOcean_MG_CB11_86 | ecosystem: Environmental > Aquatic > Marine > Oceanic | place: Arctic Ocean: Canada Basin | collected...
CTGGGGGTACTACTGATTGCCATGAATTGTGGGCCTTCGCCAATCTGCAGAACAACCGTTCCACTTTGGCGCGCCGCGATGGGCAGTCCAAATAAACCTTGATACCAGGCGAGTGATGCCGCGGGATCAGACACAGCAAGGGTCATGTGATTGATAGCGCTTATTGGTATGGCAGGCGAATTTTGCGCCGCCGACACCGAGTTGCCGCCCATACCAAATCCGGCCGCGAGGGTGGCCATCGAATTGACAAAAGTGCGACGGCTAATTGCGTTTTCAGTGCGGTTGTTGATTTTTTCCTTATTGCTCATTCTTACGCTCAGTTTTTCCGAGGAGGAATTTTTACGCTATTTAATTTGCTAAGGGGTCAGGTCTAATCTGAAACTTGACCATCTTACTGGTTGTACCCTTGCCACCTTCTGTGTGCCAGTTGAAATTGGTGCCGTAATTGGCCCATACGCCCCGACCCTTCCAGCCAGCATCAGGATCATCGATGCGACCATCCAGTCCGCGAGAGTAAAACCCCAATGGGTAAGGAACGCGCATATGCACAAATTCTTCAGTTTCCGGCACCAGGGCTATGAGAGAATCGGAGCCAGATCCGTTGGCGATGGGCACATTCTCACCCAAGCCAAGGGTGTTAAAGATGTCCACCCAGTTGTAATAGTGAAAGTCAGCTTTGCGGTCAGTGCCCTGCATATTTGGGCCGGGTATTTCATGTAGCGTCCAGCCCTGCTGGCAGTGTTGGGAGTCGATCACAGAGGGACCGTTCAATACATCGCATTTGCTGCGATCGAAACTCGCTATGTGGCTGCTGCCAGAGAGGGCAGACCAGATAATTCCGTTGCTGTCCATGTCGATTCCGCGCGGCCCGAAACCCAAGGGCTTGCCATCGACCACAGGCAGTTCGTATACCTCAGTGATGCAGGTCTCCGGCGGATTGTCGCCGATGTCGAGACGGTATATGCGACCGGGAAATTCAGTACCCACTCCCCAGGCCACATTTTCTTCCTGAGTGTCTGCGATAATGCCGTAGCTGCCGGGATTCATGCGGGTATCCAGTGCTAAATCCACATCAACGAGGCGGCCGCCCCCACCGCCTTCGCTCTGATCTCGCATGGGGCCAACCGGTTGATTCCAGGGTTTGCTGATGCGCCCATCGCCATTGTTGTCTACCACCATGGGGCACCAACCCTGCGACAGTTGCTCGTCCTGTGTTCGATCCCAGGTTCGGGTATTGATAAAACCAATTACGTCTCCCCCACCACTGAAATAAAGCATGCGGTTTTCACCCCAGCCGAACTGCAGATGGTGTGTACCGAAACAAGTGGCGATGAGGCCAAACTCTTCGGTGGCGGGATCGTAGTAAGACGCCTGTCGTTCGCTGCCCCGTGTTTGATAGTACTGAGCGAATTTGTTGTCGGAACCGGATTGGCACCATTCAGGCACATTGTTGCCCTGCACCTTGGTAGTCATCCACACCCGGCCCAGTTCGTCGAACATAGGGTTGTGCGGATCCGCCGGTCGTTGCCACAAAGGCTCGTTACCATAGTAGGCAGAAGGCACTGCAAACTGTTGGGCAAATCGAGTAACCGCCGGGTTGTCGGTATTGTCCTTTACTGCGATGACTATTTCTTCCCACTCATGAGTAACCGGATCCAGTTCTAACAGGGCCCCGTGTCCGGCATCGACGCCATACACTTTGCCCCCGGCATTCAGAGAGGCATTACGCTTGTCCGTGGTGATCTCGTCATGAATATACGAAGACTCATTGCCCCAATCCCACTGGGTAATCACCACATTGCGCTCGGTACCGGTGGGACGTGGTGGTATGGGGGGAAGTTCGCCTGCCGCAATACGATCGGTCCAATCGGCATACACCGCCATACCCCGGGGACCAAAGCGATTGGCATAACGCGTCATGAAGGGACCACGGATACCCATCGCCGTTCTGTATTGCCAGGCTTCTACGCTGGACCCGAAGTCAAGGTGGCTCAGGTGATCCAGAGTGCGGGTTGCTTTGTTGCCCATTTGGTGACACAGCTGACAACCTTGCTTGGTCAAATCGAGCCAGCGGTCCTGGCTGTTCATCATTTCACCGATGCCGTTACCATCGCGCCCGGTGCCAGGAAACTCTTCCTCGGCGGGAACTTCCATCAGCGAGTACCAATAATTGGCCGGATAGACCTGGGCAGCCAGCAGAGGATCTTCTGCAATGAAGCTACGTAGCTTCACATTTTCGGTCCCGATTCTTAGCTGCAGCGGTTCGGAATCCACCAGGCCATAGCCTCGCACCCAAACCTTAAACAGGGCATCAGGTAATTCAGGTAATACGAAGCGGCCTTGATCATCGGTCACCACGATTTTCGTGAAATGCGTGGGCAAATCATCGGTTTCAGCGATGACCCAGACCCCAGCTTCCGAGCCATGGCCACTGACGACACTCCCGGAGATCACTCCGGAGTTGAGATCTTGCTGGGCAGAGGCTGGCAGTGACAGGAGTACCGTAAAAGCGGCAAAAAACAATGACACCAGGCTGTGAGCCGTTAACCAGGGGCACGATATTTGATGAAACATAGTGCGAATGCTAACTAACATGAACTCAACCCTTTGTTTTAAATGATTTTCGGGCGGGGCATCGACCTTAATTGCGGTCGCAACTTAGAGCAGTCTCCAGCCTATTATTCAATTGTATAACTAGTATATGTATATGTATATGTCTGTTTGATATGCTCACCTAAAGCCGCGAAGATAAAGAGTGAAATTGCCCGAAACTTCGGTATTTCGAAATTCAGTCCAAAAAAACCGGAAATAATGAGATCTGTGCCTGATTGTCGACTCGGCAGGCGGCGCTGGTTATGCATATGATTGTTGTTGGCGCCGGTGCGCTCCCTTTACCGCTAATGCACAAGCGTGTGCAACAATGGGCGACATTAGCCGACTAATGCGAGACTTCGAGGCAGCATATGAACAGGCAAAAAGCGATCCTGATCCTCCTACTAGCTCTTTCCCTAGGCACCCCGGAATCCCTTCTTGGCCAAAGAATGAGTTTCGATGCGCCGGAGGGAGTTGGGCTGTCCGCAGAAAAGTTGGACCTTGCTACCGACATGCTCAGGAGTCATGTGGAGCAGGGAAATATCGCCGGTGTTGTCGCTGCGGTTGCGCGGGATGGGCAGCTTGTCTACTTTGAGTCGCTGGGCATGATGGACCTCGACGAGGCGAGGCCCATGCGTGATAACGCGCTCTTTCGCATGTATTCAATGACCCGCCAGATAACCAGCGCCGCCGTATTGCATCTGTATCAGCAGGGGGCATTTCAATTCGATGATCCCATCAAGATGTACCTGCCGGACTTCGCAGATCAGCGTGTATTGCTGGATCCAAATAGCACCGATATATCCCAGACACGCGCACGACTGGGGGATATTACGGTCGCTCACTTACTCACCCATACCTCAGGGCTTGGTAGCCGTAGCTCGGCCCTGTATCGAGAACATAAAGTACGTGATAAAAATATCAGCCTCGATGAGATGGTGAAAAATGCTGCTACGGTCCCCCTGTTTCACGACCCGGGCAGCCGCTTTCGATACGGCATTCATGCCACCATTTTGGGTAAGCTGGTAGAGGTATGGTCTGGCAAACCTTTCGAAGAGTATTTACAGGAAAATATCCTTGCTCCCCTGGGTATGAATGACACCATGTTCTGGGCGGAAGGGGTCGACGCGCAGCGCTTGGCCGCAGTCTATCGGCCTACCGACGGCAGGCTCCTGCCCCATCAGATCGAAACAGTTCCCTGGACCATGCGGCCCCGGCTGATCGAAGGGGGCGTGGGCTTGCTCTCATCAGTTATGGATTTTGTGCATTTCAGCCAGATGGTTCTGGATCGCGGCCAATTCGCAGGCAGCGAGATACTGGCTCCGGAAGTAGTTGACCTTATGTACCAGAATGCAGTACCCGAGCAGGCAATGCCCATCGGCGAACAAGGATATTGGCGGGGGTCGGGCTGGACCCTGGGTGGTTTCAACCTTGTGATGGATTCCACCGCCTATGAATACCCCCAATACCCGATGTCCAATGGCACCATCTGGTGGGACGGATCAGCGGGGACGGCTTATTTTATTGATCCCAACGAGGACATGGTCATCGTTATAATGGCCCAGGTGTCTCCATCCCGAGGCGGTGGATTCAGGGAGCAGTTCAAACAGCTGGTGGATGAAGCGATCATTGATCACAGAGATTGAGATCTGAATTAAGCAGCGTGCCGTTAAGTGGTATCAAAACCTGCTCGGTTTGCAGTTCGATACTTACAAGGCTGCCAGATTGGGGCAGGGTGCTCGGCGACACTCCCGAGCTGTATTTCACCAATCCTGACGGCATCCTGCTCCAGCTTCAGGATATGAGTTACTGCGGTGGGGACGGTTACCTAGGGTGAAGTACGCGGCACGATGGAGAATCCGACCGGATGCAATGTCTAGAAAGTTGGACATGCCTCTAGAAACATGTTGAAAATTTGTATTCAGATGTATAAATTAACGACTAGACATTATGAATACAAGTATTTTATGTCGTGTATTTAGTAAGATTACCTTCATCACATGCAAAATTTGAAGCCTAATTCTCGAATTTTCGTCTGGTGGAGATTGAGTGCTGCATTTTAGAAGCAGGGTTTGAGGGTTAGAGAGAGTCTTTGTTCTTTAATATACACCTGCACTCGATGCTTTGAGATCGCCCGCGCTTGCAGAAAATATTCTCGATAACTTCACCCCGGGTTTCCAAAGGAGATCACGCGAATGAGAGACCGGTTTGGAAAATGGCCCACAATGCTGGCCGTCATCGCAGTCGCTTTGATGCTCGGGGTGTCATCTGCAACTGCTCAGTCGACCGACTACCGAGCGCCGCGGACCGCCGCCGGATATCCCGATCTGAACGGTATCTGGCAGACCATTAATTCCGCGCACTGGAACATCGAGCCCCATGCGGCGGGTCCCGGTCTAGTTCGTGAACTCGGTGCCAGCATCGCGGTACCGGCGGGTCATGGCATCGTCGACGGCGGCGCGATTCCGTACCGGCCGGAAGCACTACTGCAACGGGACGAGAACTTCGCCAACCGCCTAGAACTGGATCCTGAAATCAAGTGCTATCTACCCGGCGTACCGCGCGCCACCTACATGCCCTTTCCATTTCAGATCATCCAGAGCGAGCAGCACATCATGATTGTACATGAGTATGCCGGTGCAGTGCGGACCATCTATATGGAGAACCACACACCGGCGCCTGCCCCCACTTGGATGGGTTGGTCGCACGGGAGTTGGGATGGAGAAACATTGGTTATCGATACGCAAGGCTTCAATGCTCAGACCTGGTTCGACCGGGCGGGAAACTTTCATAGCGATGCCCTGCATGTGATCGAACGCATCACGCCGCGCAGTGAAGACACCATGCTGTATGAGGTCACCATCGAAGACCCTGAAGTGTTCACTCGGCCCTGGACCATGAGCATGCCCCTTTATCGGCGCGTCGAAGCAAACGCAGAAATTTTGGAATTTGAATGCGTGGAGTTTGTAGAAGATTTGATCTACGGTCACCTCCGCAAGCAGTTGGATAACGGAACGCAGTGAACCTCAGCATAGGAGATATCAGATGATTCATCGATTTCTTAATTCAGGCTGCATTGCCGCCGCCGTGATTACAGTTTCGTTGCTAACTGCGATCCCGGTTGCGGCTCAGGCGCCAGGCCCGGTTGATGGCTACAATGTGCCGCGCACAGCGGACGGGCAACCGGATTTCGAGGGTTTTTGGACGAATGCGACGCGTACGCCGTTACAACGACCCGCTGGCATGGCCAGCGAGTTCTACACGGCTGAAGAAGTGGCTGCAACTGAATCGCGCGAAGCGGAGCTTGAAACCGCACCGACCGTTCCGGGTACGACGGCAGATGTGCACTATGACTATAGCCAATTCGGACTCACCCATAGCCAGTCCACGCTTGCGACTAGCCTGCGAACCTCACTCATCTTCGATCCCCCAGACGGAAGAATCCCTCCCATGACAACCGAAGGCCAGCGCATCGTAGCGCAGCGTGAAGAGGAAGCCCTTTTGAAAGGGGGTCGCTTTGCCTCAGCCGAGACCAATGAACTGGACGACCGTTGCATCTCCATGGGGGGATCAGGCCCTCCGATGATGGACGCGGGCTATAACAGTAACTACCAGATCTTGCAGAATCGGGATTACGTCATGATCCTGACTGAAATGATCCATGATGTTCGCATCATTCCGCTGGATGGTCGCGAGCAAGCTGATGGCAAGATTCGTCAGTGGATAGGAACTTCACGCGGTCATTGGGAGGCCGATACCCTGGTGGTCGAAACCGCGAACTTCAATGGCAAGAAGCCCTTCCCTTTTCAGCCCGACGCGGTAATAAGGCCCACTTACTACGGATCCACAGAGAGCATGCGTGTGACCGAACGGTTTACCCGAGTCGACGATGAAACGATTGTTTATCAATTTACTATTGATGATGAAACAATGTGGAGCCGCCCCTGGTCCGCCGAACTTCCAATGAAAAAGACAATCGGTCCGCTCTTCGAACACGCCTGCCATGAAGGCAATTACGGTCTGACCAACACTCTGGTTGGAGCGCGCCTCGAAGAACAACAGGCTGCGGAAGAAGCGACGGCGAAAAAATCAAATTAATGAGGTCTTTCAAATGCAAACCCGAATAACCCTTCCGATCGCAGGCATCGCATTCGCTCTATGGGCCGTTCCTGTGTTCGCCCATCACGCTTTTTCAGCAGAATTTGACATCAATAGGCCATTAACTCTCGAAGGTACACTTGCCCGCTGGGAAATGATCAACCCGCACTCGTGGTTCCACATTGACGTGGAAGGTCCTGATGGTGAGGTCGTCCGCTGGCAGGTCGAGGGTGGCACCCCGAATGTGCTGATACGTAATGGCGTGACGATAAACACGGTGCCGGTAGGAACCGTGCTTATCGTCGAAGGCTATCAAGCGAAAGACGGGACAGCCAAAGCGGTAGGCAGGGATTTCGTACTTTCCGATGGAAGTCGGTTGTTTCTCGGCGGTTCGGCAAGGAACGTCAGAGCCAACGGGCAATAAAAACCGACGATCAGGCTGATTTTTTTGCTGACGAAAAAGAAACAGTGAAAAACGTAAATCTGATTCCATTGCCATTAGCCCTTGAACTAACTTAAATTTGCTTACTTTCAGCATGTTCTTACCCCACTTAAATGATACTGACCTGTGTTTATATTGTTGGTTCTTAAATATTTTTACTGCCCATTTAACCGCTTTGAGCAGGATATGCCCGACTGGGATCTCTACCCCCTTGTTATTTCCTTTGTACTTGCTTGATACCAAATGTTGAATTGCAGCTAAATCTGACTCGGAATATGGACTGACGGTGCACACGATAAACTAAAGGTTTCTAGATGGAAGAAAGTAAAAAAATAAAGTATCAACAGTGGAAAGTCCTCGCATTAATATTTCTGGCTTATGGCGGAACAATGCTATGTCGTACTGCGATTGGCGCCTTAAGTCCTGCTATGTCCGAAGACCCCGAGATCATGTTAACCACATCTCAACTTGGAGAAATATTGGCCTGGGGAGCAGTGGGTTCAATAGTTGGAAAAATATTTTCAGGAATTGTTGCTGACCTTATTGGCGGAAGGCGTGCTTTATTTGCGTGTGTATTTACGGTGGCATTATCAACAATGGCCTTCTCACTACCTTCATCGGTTTTCTTTTTTAGTCTAATCCATTTTATTCTGCGCGTATCGCAGACCATAGGTTGGCCCGGCGCTGGCTTGTTGATTAATCAATGGTTTCCGAAACAGCATTATGGAAAAGCTTGGGGGATTACAGCAACGAGCTCTCGTGTTCATACCGCACTAGCAGCAGTATTATTTGGGGCTTTAGTTGCCGCTTTTAGCTGGAGATCTTCATTTATAATTGCGGGATCTTTTTACTTAGTGGCTTCATTTATATTTTTGTACTTCATTAAATCATCTCCCACAAAAGTAGGTCTTAAAGATCTGAGTGACGGAGTTGAGCATACAAATTTTTCTGAAACATTAAAAAGTATTTTTAAATGGCTCATCGTTTTAAAAAAAGATTTATGCTTTGTTTACATATCACTTGCGATAATGATGTTATATGTTTTATACGATTTTGTAGGTTACGCTCCTCTTTACCTAAACCAAGCTACAGGTTTAAGCGCTTCAGATGCCGCAACAGCCTCGGCATTTTTCCCTCTTGGGGCTTTCTTTTCTCTGTTGATTTTTGGTTATCTTTACGACAAGTTAAAGTTTGAATACGTTAGAATATTAGTCATCGGTTGCCTCAGTTTAAGCGCCCTGTTTGTTGGTTTACTATGGTCTTTAAGTTCATTTGAGCTCAGTATAGGCGCAACAGAAATTGTAAGTTTTATTTTGATTTTTATGTTTGGCTTTACCTTCGCGCCAGCATATTGGTTGACAGTTAATGTCTATATTACTGGCTTGGGCGGACACCACATTGGCTTTACACTCGGTCTAGTAGATGTGTTCGGTTACATTTCGTCAGCTATTTTTAATGTTGTCGCCGGAAGACTAGCAGAATCCAGTTGGAGTAGTTATTTAGTATTTGTCATGGTCTTTTGTGTCTTGGCCACAGTTTTTATATTTATGTTTTTTAGGGAAGTGAAAAAGAGACTTTAGCCTACTGAATATTACTTTAGCTCCTCACAAAAAATGTAAATATCTCGACTTAAGTAGACTGGGCTCGACTTTTGGAAACGTTAGCGAGTCGTTTCGTAATCAAAGGGGTCAGGTTACTTTGATACCTTTGATTCACCTAACTAATAAGCTCCCTTCATAACAGTTTCCCCTTCATCCAGGGTGCTGAGTTGAGAAAGTTGGCAATGGCACTTCCCGGTGGTACCAGTTCATCACAGGACTGCCGCATCTCATCAGTCAATGACATCTCCATAACGGGTAGGACATCTTGAAGTTGGGCTAGAGTCCGTGGACCGCAAAGTGACGTCGTGACATGCGGCTGATCTTTAACCCATAGCAGGGCCAAGTGAGCTGGTTCAAGTTCATAAGTGCGGGCGATAGCGACAAAAGCCTGGCCTGCATCGGCTGCTTTTTGGGTAATTCGTTCGGCATAAATTCCGCCGCGATTGAAACGGGGCGTATTGAAGGAATCTGGATTGGCAGAATCATAACGGCCGGTCAATAATCCCATCGCCAAAGCTGCCCAAGCTATAACGGCCAGACCAGCTGCATCGGCGGCAGGCAGGATTTCATTCTCTACCCTGCGATCAAGAAGATTATAAGGCAGTTGCTCTGATACGATTCGAATCAGACCTTTGTAGTCTGCCAGCATTGATGCTTCGGTAATCTTCCAGGAAGGAGTAGTCGTAGATCCGGCATAACGAATTTTCCCCTGCTGCTGCAAGTCGGTTAAGGCTCCCAAAGTCTCCTCCAGAGGAGTGTTCATGCTCAGGCGATGTATCTGATAAATATCAATATAGTCTGTTTTAAGGCGCTTTAGAGAATCTTCACAGGCTCTGATAATGTGCTTTCTAGAGGTTCCTTTATCATTGATGCTTTTGTTGCCGGTAGCATAATAAAATTTGGTAGTGAGAATGACGTCATCGCGACAGTCGCTCTCCTGCATAAACTTACCTATTATTTCTTCACTGCGACCATCGGCATAACTATTTGCGGTATCAATAAGATTGATGCCGTTGGTGACCGCACAATTGAGGATCTCTAGAGATTCTTTTTCCGGGGTCGGATTAACGAAATTATCACCCCCCAGGCATATGGGAGAGACTTTTAGCCCGCTCCTTCCCAGAGGACGGTAAAATTGTTCATTCAACATATCGTATAGCCTCTTCACCAGTAACAATCAAAGTAGTCTGACCCCTTCGATTCCTACTGGGCAAGCCAGCCGCCATCGATGGTGAACGCTGCGCCGCGCATTGCCGCGCCCGCATCGCTACATAGGTACACTGCCGCCGCGGCGATTTCCTCGACCGTGATGAACCGTCGCATGGGTTGGTGGAACGGTAATTTTTTGTCGATATAGGCGTCCAAAGCTTCTTCTTTTGACAAACCGCGTTCGGCGGCGAAAGCATCGAGTCGGTGTTCGCTCATATTGGTACGGACCGTGCCGGGGCAGATTGCGTTGCAGGTGATCCCAGTCTCAATGGTTTCCAACGAGACTGATTTTGTGAATCCCATGATCGCGTGTTTCGTTGCGGTATAAGCCGACGTGCCCGGTGACGTAATGAACGCGTTGACCGACGCTGTGTTGATGATCCGACCCCAGTCGCGCGCGCGCATTTGTGGCAAGACAGCCTGGGTGGCGACGAAGGGCGCAGTAACGTTGACGGCGAACAAGGCGTTCCATTTATCTATGGGAAAGTCATCCACCAGGCTGCGGTGTTGTAACCCGGCGTTATTGATCAGGATATCGACCTTACCCAGACGCTCGGTCGCATCCGCAATCATATTCCGGATCTCATCGTGAATTGTCATGTCTGCGCCGTTGTAAAACGCCGGTACAGCGTGTTCGTCAGCGATGGCTGCGCGCAGCGCTTCAATGTCTGCCGGATTACCGAACCCATTTAACATGATCGCCGCGCCTTCGGAGGCCAACGCCTTTGCATAGGCGGTGCCAATACCACTAGTGGAGCCTGTAATTAAAGCCGTTCGTCCCTTTAACGCTTCGCCCATAGTTTCTTCCCCTTTAATAGAATGTGAGTCTCAGAACGCTAAACGCAATCTCTGTTAAATCAAAGGGGTCAGAGTACTTTGATTCCAACTAGGCCCTTTGATTAGGCATGTGGTATCGCATGATCAAAGTACTCTGACCCCTTTGGTTCTTTTGATTCCAAATTAATTTCCGTCGCGGGACGTCAGGCGTTCCTGTTCCCGCCGTTCCTCTTCCCGCGCACCTCGCAACATATTAGGCAGCGCATAATTGCCCTCGTGACAGGCAAACTCGTAAATATCTCCATCGGAATAATCGAAGATAATTTCCTGAGTAAAAGGGGCAGAGTAAGTATCGGGCTGGTTCGAAGTTAACTGATAACGCAACTGTCTGTCACCGATGCGAGTGAAGCGTTCAACATTTAGCTCGGCGCGGTTATGGCTATAATCGCTCTTATCCGAATAATTGCGCGTTTCCACCACCAGGGTGTCGCCGTCCCAGTGGCCGCGGAAGTCGCCATGCCAAAGCTCGATTGCCGCCGACGCAGGGGGCATGTCGGTAAGGGGAATGACACGGGCGTCATGAAACATTTCCTGCAGGATCACGACGTACTCCCTGGACTGTACGATTTGCCAATAGCTGTTGTAGCCGGAATCCAGATAAGGTGAGCCGTTGCTGATACAACGATCATCCACGGAAAGATCCAGGTGGGAGTCAAGAGTTTCAAACCGCTCTCCATTGGCGGGATTTTGATTTCTCACTAAGTCCATCCTCGCCTTTCTAGCGATGCCCTCCTCGCTAAGCGGTGGATATTTGCCATTGGGAGGGTCGATAATCTGGGAGGTGCGGTTGTGCACACTCCGTTCTGCCAGCCAGAATTGGTCATAGTTACCCGTGGCAGGATCATTGGAGGATTGAAGTTCTCCCGACACGGCCGATGCAAACACTCTGTCGCCAAATAGGGCGTCCTCCCCTTCTGCTTGAATATTGCCGGCTGTCTGCGCCAATAGCAACATTTCTTCCGCGGTGAGAAACTCCCGGCCTTCGAACATGTCGAGTCGCTCCACAGGAGTGATGGTGTTGTTGCCCCACACGCC